>Ga0181536_10001305_pt1 | contig 29517 bp, 31 predicted proteins | sample PEATcosm2014_Bin_41_FD_121105 | JGI IMG/M metagenome (GOLD analysis project Ga0181536, IMG submission 121105) | Peatland microbial communities from MTU Mesocosm Facility, Houghton, MI, USA - PEATcosm2014_Bin17_60_metaG | ecosystem: Environmental > Terrestrial > Soil > Wetlands > Peat | place...
ACGACGCACGGCTCGGGGGCGATGTGACTCGCTATGTCTTCATCGTAGAGGACTTGCACCTCCTGCTCCTTGCCGGTCTCCCGGCGCACTACCAACCGGCGAAAACAATGACACACCGGTTTTATCCGATTTCGTCATGCTCGGGCCTGACCCGAGCATCACGTGCCGCAACGCACTTGCCCATGAACATTGATACGGACTCTGGGCGGGCAGATCCTCGGGTCGAGCCCGAGGATGACGGCGGGGGGGGAGACGTGACGACTGAGAGTCAATCATTCCGCCGGTTGGTCTCAGTTCGAATATCGCCTGCCGACCCAAAGCAGGTCTTGAGTGAGCAAAGTCGAACGTCGCGGATGCGCCAAATCCAGAAGTGAGAGGAGCGGTCTCTATCCAAGACCCGGGGCGTTCAAGGAGAGCAGGTCACCGTACTGGGCGCGGGACAGCTGTGCGGAGCGACCGCCTCCGCGGCCGGTGCCATCGCCTGCCGCCGCCGCGAGGTCGAGCTCCGCGAGCCTGACGTCGATCGCCGCGATCACCTGGCGCGCGAATGGCCCGAGATGCAGATAGAACGCCATCAACATCACGATATAGCGCAACACCGCCGGGTTTGACTTGCCGCATTTGACGAAGGTCTGCCAGAACGGTTGGCGCGCCTCGGGCAGCCGGCTGATAATCTCATGCACCATCCCGAGCGACGCCTTCAGCCGCTTGTCGCCCTCGGGGAGATCGCGCGGCCGGTCGGAGCGGTCGAGCATGTCGGCGAGCCGCTCCAAACGGCCGGCGTATGCCGACGGGTCGTAGACGCGCTCCAGGATGCGCCGATAGTCGCGGAGGATTTCGCTCAGCGGGCGCAGCGTGTCGAAATTCAGTGTCGCGGTACATTGGTCGCTGAGTTCCGGCGGCGCCACGTCGTGGCCGGGATGCAGCCGGCCGGCGGCGGCGAGTCGCCGCGTGAGCTGGGTATTGGGCAGGGCATAGAGCAGCCCCACCATGCAGACGGGGATCGCGGACTCCTCGATGAAGTCCGCCATCGCGTCGGCCATCGAAACCTCCTCGCTGTCGAAGCCAACGATGAAGCCCGCGGTCACGAACATTCCGGCGCGATAGATCCTGTGGACGCTGTCGGCCAGATTGCGCCGGGTGTTTTGCTTCTTTTTGGTGTGGACAAGGGTCTTTGGATCGGGGCTTTCAATGCCCACGAAGACCGCGAAGAAATTCGCCTGCCGCATCAGCTTCAGCAGTTCGTCGTCGTCAGCCATGTTGATCGAGGCCTCGGTCGAGAACTCGAACGGGTAGTCGCGCGCCTTGAGCCACGCCGCGAGCTCCGGCAGGAACGTCTTGAGCGCCTTCTTGTTGCCGATCAGGTTGTCGTCGACGAAGTCGACGTGGCCGCGATAGCCAAGCTGATAAAGCGCTTCGAGTTCGGCGAGTATTTGTGGCGTCGTCTTGGCGCGCGGCACCCGGCCGTATAGTTCGATGATGTCGCAGAACTCGCACGTGAACGGGCAGCCGCGCGAATACTGCACGCCAACATACAGATAATGCTCAAACTTGAGCAGATCGAAACGCGGAATCGGTGACAATGTCACGTCGATGGTGAATTTCGGGGCGGTGAAACACCCGGACCGCTCGCCGGCTTCCAAGGCGGCGACGAATTCGCCGATGATGCCTTCGACCTCGCCGAGCACCCGGAAGTCCGCCGCGGCATAAACCTCCGGGCTTGACGTGGGGTCCGGCCCGCCGACGGCCACCGGTTTGCCATGCGCGTGGCAGAGCGCGATCAGTTCCAGCGTATCAACCTGCTGCGCCAGCATGCCGCCGGTCATCACGATGTCAGCCCAGACGAGGTCTGCCTCGGTCAGTTCCTCGGTGTTGCGGTTGACAAGCCTTATGTCCCAGTTCGGCGGCAGCATGGCGGCGAGCGTGATCAGCCCGAGCGGTGCCGCCGGATAGCGGGCGCCGACCAGTTCGCAGGCGACTGAGAAATTCCAAAACGTCGCCGCGCTGAAGCGTGGATAGACCAGCAGGACACGACAGGAATTAGAAGAATTGAGATACGTCATTGGCTCCTCGGTGCCGGTCCTTGGACCGTTTGTGCCACGGAACGCATGCATCATCAAACGGCATTCCGCGCAGACCTGCTGCCTGGCCGTTTTCGTGCACCGACCCATTGGCCAGCGTCCCGACGATCGTGAAGCAGGCTAAACTCGCCGTGGGCGTCGTTGCCGCCCCCTCCGCCAGGCGACTTCTTCTTGGGCGACGCCCAACAACGAACGAATCGGCTGAGGCATTTGCGTCTCACCGTCATGGCCCGGCTCGTCTGGGCCACCTGACCCAGCACCGTGCGGCGGTAGGTCCCCCGGACGAGCCGGGGGATGACGTTGAAGGGAAGCGTCATGTTGACGCGATGATTTTTGTGCGTCGCCTTAATATCATCAGACCGTGCCTGATGGCCGCTTACCACCCTTCGAAGACATTCAATCCGAAACAATACCAATGGGTTGGCGCATTGGCCTGGCAATCTTTCAGGCGTTGATCCGCCGCGCGGCCATCAGGCCGGGCGCGGGTTCCAGGGATAAGGGCGCGTGCTGGGCAGAACGCCGGTGATCGACTTGTGGAACCTGGTTGATTGAGCGGCAGCGCGTGCTCACCCCAGCCGACCCGCGACAGAAGCGGCCTTCAAACCCCTTCTATCTGGTGGCAGGGTTGAGCCCAGTGTCCCAGAAACCGCGGGCGGTACATCGCTCAGCACCATCCTTCAGAGCTCAGCCGCGGAACCCGAAGCAGGGTCTTTGTCCTGCCAAAGAACGGCAGTACTTTGTATATTCGCGCCACGATCACATCGCTGGAGCGGAGTTCCGCGGTAACGCTGTATGTGTCGCCGTCGTCGGGATTATAGAACCAGCCATCCGCCCACTTGCCCGAACCCGCCGGCCGGAGCCCCCAGAGGACAGTCATCCCGCATACCAGGCGCGGCCGCGAAGCTGGATTCGGATTCTTCTTGTCCCGCTGAATCTGCCCCGTGACATCACGTGCGTGCCGCAGCCAGACGACGCGGCCGCAAAGCAAGCCATTACAATCGTAGATTTGCGCGGCCGAGTCCGGGTCAACAAGCCATACCCCTTCGGGAACGCCGGCGGAAATGGCGGATGCGGAGAGCGCCATCGATAACACAGATATGAGCAGCAAGGCGATCCGGAAGACTCGCGGCGGCGACCGAGATGCGATCCCTACCCATACACCCACAGCAAGCAGGAGCGTGCTGATGCTGAACGAGCGCTTGCGCGGGCTGCCCATCAGCGACCCGATGGTGATTAGCGAAGCAGCAGCACGAGCAAAACGATCAGGACGACAAGGCCGAGGCCTCCGCCCCCATATCCCAGGTGGGAAGGCACGTAGCCCGAGTAGCCGCCAAAGAATGACAGCAGCATGAGCACGAGAACGACAATCAGAACAATCCGTATCATGGTCATGTCTCCCTCGGACTTTGTGTTCCCGGACTGGTTCCCGCAAGCTAACAATTGACCGGGCATGCGTTACCAATTGTAGCGGCGGACCGCGAAACCAGGCGCCGCATGCCGGACCCATCCCAGTGAACTCACAGCATCCGGCGCCGGAGGAAGGCGTGATAGAGCGCAAGACAGATGACCGCGCCGGCGACGGCCGCACCAACGCTGTACACGCTCTCGATATCGAAACCGGTCACATTGGTGCCACCGAAAAGGCCGCACAGCCAACCGCCGGCGAGTGCGCCAACGATGCCAATCAGGATGTCGACCACGGTGCCCTCACCGGTGGTGCTGACGATCTTGCTCGCGATCAGGCCCAGGCCGCCCCCCAGCAGGATCCACACGATCATAAACATCTGACACTCCCGTGTTCGGCTCCGCCAACCACCCATTGCCGGTCGCCGCGCACGGTCAGCGCGGTAGCTTCAGCACGGTGACGTCGACCACCCGGTTGCCCTGTTCGTCGACCTCATTGGCGGTTGCCATCTGTTGCTTGCGTTCGCCGGTCCAGCTGGTGGCGATGCTGGCGGCCGGCACCCCCGCGGCGATCAACGCATCGCGAACCGCGTCCGCGCGCCGCCGCGACAGAGCCCTGTTGGCCGGCGGGGCACCGATGCGGTCCGTCTTGCCGATCACCGTCACCCGGCTTGGTCCCTCGGCGGCCACGAGATCCGCTACGCTTTTGATGATCGCCCCCGCTTTGTCTTTGACCGCGGAACTGCCGGCCTCGAAGTAAATCTGGTACCAGGCGCCGGCCTGTTCGGCGCCGGGCGCCGGGGCGGCCGCCAACTGCGGCGCGGGTTGCGTGCAGCCAGCCGCCATGGCAAGCGCGACGGCGGCGGCAAACGCTCGTAAGCCTTTCGTGGCTCGAAACATCATACTCTCCAGTTTGCGCTGACACCGCCCAGACATTGAGCGGCCTGGCGCCAGATCGGCCTCAACCCGACAATGCGACGTCGATCAGCGCGATGGCGCGGGCTTTGTCGCCATCGCCCAGTGCATGAAGCGCGCCCCTGATCCGGGCGACCATGACGCTGTCGCTCGGTACACTCGCCTTGTCAGGTGAAACCGAGCCGCCGAGTGCCCGCGTTTCCGCCATTTCCAAGGACTGCTGTGCCTCCCCGGTGCGGCCGGCGACAAGCGAGGCGCGGGCGGACACCCGATAATCGCGCGGCGTGCCGCCCAGGCCGGCCGGCGATGACGGCAGCGCCAGCGCGACGTTCGATGTCGTATCGGCGGGCGAGATATTGCCCGCGTTGTCAGAGCGCGGCCGCGAGTCGCGCGTGCCGGGCGGATCGCCTGGCCGCATGACCTTGTTGGGATCCATGGTCGGCGCCTGGGCCAGGGTCGACATGGCGGCCATGCCAAGCAGTGCGGTGGTAGCGAGACTCAGAAAACGCATAAGAGGTCCCTTCGTTTCAGGCCCGCGGCCACACGGGCGGCTCGCGGGAGCGCCGCGTCCACCTGGTTGCTGGCCGTCAGGGCGTGTGCTTCTCCGCCGATTTCTCGATCGCCTTCCCGGTGGCGGAGATGTCCTGACCCGCCCCGGCGGCGGTGTGACAGGCGCTCAGCAGTGGCGCGGCGGCCACCAGCGAGAGCAACGTCAAACCGGCAATCAGTTTCTTGCACATGGTGAAGTCCTTTTGTGCGGTCGCATTCCCCGGTCGTTGTCGTGCCCCGGGGGATATCAGGGTTCGTAAGGAACGGCGGTGGCGCATCGTCTGAGCGAGACGGATAACGTCGGCCCGATATTCGGCGTTTAGCCTTTATGGCGTCCGAACCCATTGATCTGGATCAAAACCAATCGAAACTATCATGCGCGAAGCGGTCGAGTGACCGTCTTAAACAACGCACAGGCGCGAGACTTATGAACAATCTTCGGCCACACAGCAGGCCAGACGCAATGCCCGGCTTTCGAAAACATGCACTGGAGCAAAAAGCGAGCCCGAGTAAAATGCCCCACAAGTAATCACGCGGCGAACCCGCTGACCCCTTCGCGGGGTCCGGTGCGATGTATCGCCGGGGAATGCCGTTCAGACAGCTCGGGAAATTATCCGCTGAATGCCGGTCGCATCGCCGCTCCCGGATCGACGGTCGTACCGTGGCTCGCGGTGTCATTCCGATCGGCGGCGACCGCCACCCTGAATAAGGGTTGAACTGATGGCTCATCGATGCCGTTCCAGGCGGCGGCGATCGCCAACCGGGTTAACGCCGGAACCGACGTCGAGCCGGTTTTCCGCATGATCGAAGCGCGGTGGTTCTCGACGGTGCGTTCGTTGATGCCGAGCTCCCAGGCGATAATTTTACTGGGACGGCCGGCCAGGACAAGTTCCAGAATCTGACGCTCGCGCGGCGTCAGACTGGCGACCAGACACGCGGCGGCCTCTCGCGCGGCGAACAGCGCGCGCACCACCCCTCCGGCGAGTTGCGACATCTCGTCATGCTGACGATGCAAAGCCTGGACTTTCGCGAAACCGTTTCGCGGTTGCATTTCCTGTCTTGCCAGCGCGCGGTTATCGCTCGCGTCCGCACGGCGCCCCGGGCGCTCGAAGTTTAAGATGTTCGACGGCGAGGCCGCGTTTCGCGTCAGGTGGCTGTTGGTCATGTCGTCAGCCTTTCTTGGTCTGGACAACCGAGGCGAACGACAGTTTCCAAAGCGGCAAGCGGCCCGCATTGACCTACGTCAACTCTGTCTGTTACGTGATAAACAGATCGCGCGACCCCGATTCGTCCAGCCCCCGACGTGCCATTGGGGATGATGATCGACCCACGATGCTGACCTTCGATGGCCCACAGGACCATCAGATCAGCCACGCTCCTCCACGGTCACCGATTTGCCTGGGAATTCGTGGACTGGCGTCCGATCTTGCTTCACCGCTATAAACGGCCAATATTTCTCGATGAACGCGTCCCCAAGGTTGGTGCCATGGCAATCTCTCGCGATGAACATTTCGACGTGCTCGTGGTCGGCGGTGGACCCGCCGGATCGACGATCGCGACACTGCTCGCCCGGCGTGGCGAGCATGTCCTGTTGGTCGAGAAAGAGCGCCACCCGCGGTTTCACATTGGCGAGTCGCTGCTGCCGATGAACATGCCGCTGTTCGACCAACTCGGGGTCGCTGACGAGATCGCCCGGATCGGGATTCCAAAATACGGCGTCGAGTTCGTTTCCCCCTGGCACGACGAACCATCGACCCTGGACTTCGGTCAGGGCTGGGACAAGCGCTTCTCGTCCGCCTATGAGGTCCGGCGATCGGAGTTCGATCATGTCCTGCTGAAGAATGCCGCCGCGAACGGCGCGCGGGTGATCGAAGGCTGCCGTGTCACCGGGGTCGAATTCCCGGCGCAAGGCGGCGTCATCGCCACGGCGCGCGGGGAGGACGGCGAGGAACAACAATTCCAGGCGAAGTTCCTGGTCGACGCTTCGGGGCGCGACACATTGCTCGCGACGAAGTTCGCCACCAAGATCAGCAACAAGCGGCATCATAGCGCGGCGGTGTTCGGTCATTTCACCGGGGCAAGGCGCCTGCCTGGCAAGCAGGCGGGGAATATCAGCCTGTTCTGGTTCGACCATGGCTGGTTCTGGTTCATTCCGTTGGCGGATGGAACGACCAGCGTTGGCGCGGTCTGCCACGCGGATTTCATGAAAACCCGCAAGACCGGCGTGACAGAATTTTTCAACAGCGTGATCGCCATGTCGCCAGCCCTGGCGGACCGGTTACGCGACGCGGAAATGACCGGACCGGCGACCGCGACGGGGAATTTTTCGTATAAATCCAGCCGTATTTCCGGGCCAGGCTATATCATGGTCGGCGACGCCTATGGCTTCATCGATCCAGTGTTCTCCTCCGGGGTTCTTATCGCGATGCAGAGCGGATTTTTGGCCGCCGACGCGGTCACCGCCTGCCTCCATAAGCCGAAGGCCGAGGCCGACCGTATCCTCAGCCGGTATCACGCGGACGTAGATCGCGCGATGGTTCGATTCTCCTGGTTCATTTACCGTATCAACCGACCGGGTATTCGCGCGCTGTTCATGCACCACGGCAACCCGCTGCGTTTGCGGGAGGCCGTGTTATCGTTGTTATCCGGTGACGTGTTCCGTCCGTCGCCGATCCACGCCCGCCTGCGGTTGTTCAAGGCGCTGTATTACCTGAAAACCCTCGCGGCCAGGTGGGACGGCCTGACACCTCGGAGTACGGCCAGGCCGATGCCGCGGTCTGGTAAAGCATGATCGCGCGGCGGTTCGAGGCCGAACGGCGTCGTGAACCGGTAGTACGGGCCCGGGCTTATAAGATCACGATTTAACGGTAGGGCATGAGCGCCGACCGACCGACCCATGTCGTCCTGATTCCAAGCTACAACACCGGCGCCAGGTTGTTCGAGACGATCGCTTCGGTCCGTCAGCTCGCGTTGCCGGTCATCGTGGTCATTGACGGCAGCACGGACGGCACCGGCGAGAGGCTCGTCCAAATGGCTGAGAGCGATTCCGCGCTATTTGCCCACGTTCTGCCGAGCAATCAGGGCAAGGGCGCCGCGATCCTGCACGGGCTACGGCTTGCCCAATCAAAAGGTTTCACGCATGCGCTGACCATGGACGCGGACGGTCAGCATTCGGTGGCGCATATCGGCGAGATGATCGCCACGTCTCGCGCCCATCCGGATGCCATGGTACTGGGCTTGCCATTGTTCGACGACAGCGCGCCGCGCATTCGCATTTTCGGTCACAAGATCGCGAATTTCTGCACCTGGCTGGTGACCCCGCGTGGCGGGATCGGTGATTCGCTGTTCGGGTTCCGGGTCTATCCAATCGCGCCACTGATCGAGATTTTCGCGAGTACATCCGGCATGCGGCACTTTGATTTCGATTCCGAGGCGGTGATTCGTCTGTACTGGCGGGGCGTCCGCCCGATCAACGTCGCCACCCCGGTACGATATTTTCGCCGCGATCAGGGCGGCGTCTCGCATTTCAAATACCTGCGCGACAATTTGCTGCTGGCCGCGATGTATGCCCGGTTGTTCGCGGCGCTGCTGGCGCGCCCGGCCTCGCGGTTGCTCAGATCATCGCGCCATTGATCGAAATGATCTGCGCGGAAATATAGCCCGCCTCCTCCGATGCCAGAAATCGTACGAGTTCGGCGACCTCTTCCGGCGTGCCCGCACGCTTCATCGGGACCAGCCGGGCGATCTGCTCCGCGTTGAAGACCTGGTCCGCCATCGGGGAGGCGATAATGCCTGGTGCGACCGTATTGACCGTGATGCCGCGGCTCGCGAGTTCGAGCGCGAGCGCGCGAGTCGCGCCATGCAGACCCGCCTTCGCGGCCGCGTAGTTCGTCTGGCCGCGATTGCCGGCGACCGCCGCGACCGAGGAAATATTCACGATCCGTCCCCAGCGCTGGCGTATCATCGGCATCAGCAGCGGTTGCGTCACGTTGAAGAAGCCGTTGAGCGACACATCGATGACCCGCGACCATTGCTCGCGCCGCATGCCCGGCATCACCGCATCGTCGTGAATGCCGGCGTTGTTGATCAGGATCTCGATCGGGCCGCCGGTCAGTATCCCGGCGACGCCGGCCGCCGCCGCGTCCGGGTCGGTGACGTCGAACGCCACCGCGCTCGCGGATCCGCCCGCGGCAACGATGTCGCGCGCGACCTCCCGCGCCCGCGCGAGCCCGGTGTTGGCGTGCACGTAAACATGCCGGCCCGCCAACGCCAGGCACCGGCAGATGGCCCCGCCGAGTGCGCCGCTGCCGCCTGTCACCAGTGCGCGTCTCATGCCGGCGGCTCCGCGTCGAGCACCACGGCGGCGCGTCCCTCCAGGATCGTCGCCGCACCGCATCGCACCACAAACCCATACATGGCCGCCGCCTTATCGCCGGCCAGCCTGGTGGCGGTCACCTCAAGCTCGTCCGCCAGCAGATCGAGCCGCGCGGTGTGGCAGGCGACGTCGCGCACGCTCGCCAGGTAGCCGGCGGCCGGGCGCCGGCCCGCGACAGCGGTGAGACCGCCGTGCACCGCCATGGCCTGCGCCGCGTACTCGATACCACAGACGGCATCCAGGCGGCCGCCGCTCGCCAACGGATTTTCCGTGTCGCGGTGGCTGGAGGCGGTGCAGACGATCGTCGTGCTGTCCCAGAAACGCACCGCATCGAGCAGGCACATCGCGCCGGCATGCGGAATCAGCGCGGCGATCTCCCGCTTGCCAATCGGCGCGGTCATCCTGGCTCGACCAGGATTTCGGCACCCGTGCCGGCGGCCGAATCCAGGCGGACCGTCGCGGACCGGCCGCGCGCGATCGCGGCGAGCAGCGGCAGACCGCGTGCGGCGGGATTGCCGAGTCGAAGCCGTTCCAGTCCGGCGTCCGCCATCGGCGTCGCTGCCGTGCCGTGGCGTCCCGGTCCGATGGTCAGACTGACGAATGTCCGGTCCGTCGGTCTGGGCGTCAGGACAAGAGCCAAGGCGAACAGACCCTCGATCGGGCGCACGCGGTGCAGCGGCTCCGGATAGGGAAGATCGTAGGCGGCGAGCGTGACCGGCCGATCGTCGACCATCGCCTGCGCCGCGGCTTCCAACAGACCAGCGGAAAAGCTGGAATCAAAAGCGCACAGGCTGGTACTGGGCTCGCACGATCCGGTCGCGACAGCCCAGTACCCCGCGGGCGCGTTGTGCACCGAGTTGTGAAAGCGGGTCGGCGACACCTCACGCCGATCCGTGGCGAGGACACACAGGATCTCGTGGACGGTTTCGGTATCGCCACTCGAGGACGTGAACACCATCGCCATCGCCACCGGATCGCGTCCAGACTGGGCGAGCGCCTCAATGCCCACGCCAATGGCGAGTCGGATCGCGGTCCCGGCACGGCGGCGTTCGGCCGGTGGCAGCAGCGCGACGGGCGGCGGCACGAAGGGCGCGGGCTCATACGGCGCGCGGCCAGCCAGCACGGCGCGCGCGGTGGCCCACTCATTCAGCCCGGGTCCGGCGATCCCGACGCCTTCGACGTACACCCTGATCAATGCGACCGCCCCAGAACCAGGGCGCAATTGCTGCCGCCAAAGCCGAAGGAGTTGCTCAGGACGCGGTCGACTCGCGCCCGCTCGCTGGTGCGTTGATACCGGCCGTGAAAGGCGGGGTCGATCGTTTCGGTGTGTGGGCTGCCAGGCAGCAGGTTGTTTCGGATCGCCAGCACCGAAATGATCGCCTCGACGACCCCCGCCGCACCGAGCGTATGACCGGTGTGACCCTTGGTGGAACCGCGGGCCGTGGTGTCACCGAACAGGCTATGGACGGCGAGATCCTCGGCACTATCGCCGACCCGCGTCGCGGTGCCGTGCAGATTGATGTAGTCGATGTCCTCCGGCTTCAGCCCGGCGCTGGTGAGCGCCCGCTGCATCGCCAGCCGCGCGCCCGCGCCTTCGGGATGCGGCGATGACATATGGTGAGCGTCGTTGCTCTCGCCGACGCCAAGCAGATGCACGCCGTCCGTGTCGCCGCGCGGCGGCTTCCGTTCGAGCAGGACGAACCCGGCGGCCTCCCCAATTGAAATTCCGTCACGCGTCACGTCGAACGGACGGCACGGACCGGGCGCGTTCAGGTTCAGCGAATGGAAGCCATACAGCGTCGTCAGGCACAGCGAGTCGGCGCCCCCGACGATGGCCGCGTCACACAGTCCCGCCGCGATCATACGCGACGCGGTGCCGAACGCCTTGGCCGAGGACGCGCAGGCGCAGGAAATGACAAACGCCGGTCCCGCGATGCCGAGCCGCGCCCGCAGATACGCGGCGAGCGATCCGCTGTTGTGGGTTTGCTCGTACTTGAACCCGGCGGGCAACGCGCCAGTGTCCCTGTGGCGCGCCCGGTAGGCCTGTTCCGTCTGTAAAATACCCGAGGTGCTGGTGCCGACGAACAGGCCGATGCGCGCCGCGCCGTACCGCCCGAGCGCCGCGCGCACCGCGTCGGCGAAGCCATCCTGAGCCAGTGCGATCTCGGCCAAACGGTTGTTGCGGCAGTCAAATTCCGCGAACGCGGCGGGGAGCCGAATATTGTCCAGGGCCTCGATTTCACCGGTCCAGGTGGGGAGCGTGACGGTTTCGAAATGGCAGGGAAGCAAACCGCTATGGCCGGATTCCAAAGCCGAAAGGGTCGCGTCCTGGCCAAAGCCGACGCTGGAGACGATGCACATATGGCTCAATGCGAGAGACTGCATGGGTTCAGGATCTTTGGCCTGGACCAGCCCACAGGACTCCGAGCGCTTCGTCAAGCTTTGCCCTCTCGGCGGCGATCATGTGGTAGTATTTGCGATAGAAGGACGCGCGGTCATCGGTGTTCGCGGCCTCCGGCGTCGCTCGACGCGCCAGGATCTCCGCGTAGAGCGTCGCGAAATGGTGCAGATTCGTGGGCAGATCGGTGTAGCGCCGGTCGCTGAATATTTTTTCGAACCGTTCCTGGTAATGACCAAAAGTCGGTTCGTCATAAAAGATCAGCCGCAGATTGGTGTTGTAGACATCGTTGCGCTGGACCGCGCGCTCAGCCTCCGCGAGGCCGCCTGGCCCCATCGCGATCCAGCCTTGCTCCAGAATCGCCGCGCGCGCCGTTGCGTCGTCATACAAGGCGGCGGGGTCGGTGATCGGCATGTCGTTGGTCCGGCGCATCAGGTTGACGAACTCGTTCTTCGGCACCGGAAAATCGAATGCGGCGATCAGCAATGGCCGGTTGGTTTCCCATTCCGGCCACACCCCCGCCACGGCGAGCACGTTGTGCGCCAGATGCGTGCAATTATTTTGTAGCACATTCCAATTGAACACCTCGCGTCCGGACCGATAGGGCGCGTTGACGGCGTTCAGGTAATTCACCACGCGGTCCATCCTGGCGCGATCCAGCGGAACGCGGGCGCAGTAACGGTCGCGGCCCAAATTGATCGCGTAATCGGTCGCGATCGACATATCGTACATGAAGTCGATTTTGGACATGCTGGCCGGCTGATCGTCGAACACCTCGGCATGGAACACGACTCCGTCGAGGATCCCCATGGTCTTGGCTTTCGCCTGCGTACGCAGATAGCTCGCTTTCGTCAGGGGTTCGCCATGGGCCAGATCGCCATGCATGACGAAATCCCGCCCTTCGGTGGCGATCCAGTTGGCGTTGGCATAATGGTCGTTGACGCTGATCCCGACACCCTCGCCCGGCCGGGGATCACCGGCACCGCAGAGCGCGACCACCGGATAACCCGCATCCTTCACCCGGCAAACGCCGTTGAGGTAGAGGATCGAATGCCCGCCCGGCCCGCCGGGTACGATCTCGGCGCCGAATCCCGGTTTCTTGCTGATCTCCGAGACGGCGCAAAACTCGGCGTACCAAGGGTAAATCGACACGTACGCCGCTTCGTCAAGCGTGCCCTGAGGCACGTTGAACAACGTGCTGACACAGCCGCTGAGCAACAGCGAGGCGCAAACAGTCCAGACAATCGCGCACCGGGTAATCATCGGAGGGTTCGCATCCGGAAGATCAAACAGCCTCGCGCTGCTCGTTCGGGGGCGCGAACCAGCGTCCGTTCCGCGCCACCATTGGCGCGAGGCCTGGACTCGTCCGCACGTTTCCTGCCGCGGCACAGCGGTTCACGGTGGTGATCTCCCGTCGGTTGGTGCGGCGTGCCCCGTCGCCAGCGTGACCGGAACCTGAAGCATGCTGTCGCCGGGCGCAAGCACGGGCGGCGCGAGCGCTGGCTCAATCCCGTGCTTCGCCCGCTACCGTCGCCTCGAACGGGGTGGCATCGAGCAGCCGTCGCCAGAGCGTTGTCCAGGTCGGCCAGTCGTGACCGCCCTCGGCGACCGCGATCTGATCGGGCGGCATGTGCGCGGCGAGCAGCCGGCTGGCGTCGGCGTAGCGGTCCGCGCCGCCATAGCCGAGCAGCAACCGTGGCCGCGCGCCGCGTGCGAAGGGCCTGGATTTGAGCCAGGCGAGCAGGCCGCGCTCGATGTCAGTCCTGGACAGTGGGCCAGGCTCCCAGGCGGCGAGACCGCCGGCCGCGATCACCTCGGCGATCGTGCCGCGGGTCGCCAGGAATGGCGCGAGCAGAATGATTCCATCCACCCTGGCCTTGTGGGCGCGGGCGTAGAGCATGGCGCCCATGCCGCCGAGTGAGATCCCCAGCAGCCAAAGCCGCTTGTAGCCCCGCTCCAGCGCCGGCGCGATCACCGCGCGGTGCAGGCGCGCGCCGACGTCGCCATCCAGGTAGTCGTCCGGTTTGAGACCCGCGGCAATCGCATCGACCGGGCCTCCCCGTGCGTGCAGGTCTTCGAGAAAGCCGTGCCTGGCGAAGTCGGACGGAAGCAGATGCGCGCCGGGCAGCATGACCAGCAGGGTGCGGTCGCCGCGTGCGGCGGGGCCTTGTGTGCGGATGATGTCCAATTCTCTCTCAGCCCTCTTTGGCCCGGCGCGAGCTCGGCGCGTTCATGATGGCGCCGAACAGCAGGCAGAGAAAGGCGCCGATCGCGACCGTGACCCCGATCCCGTGCAGCACGGGAAAACGGGAAAAGGACAGGATGCCAAACCCGATCACCGTGCAGAGATTGGCGAGCATCAGCGAGGCCACCATGCGCCGGCGCGACGGGTCCGCCGGGTCCTGACGCTCGAAGAACAGGCAGTAGTTGGAACCGACGGCGACCACCAGCAGCAGCCCGAACAGATTGAAGATCGACAAGGCGCCGCTGATGACCAGCAACAACGCCGCGGTGCAGATTACCGCCGCGCCCAGAGGCAGCAGCACCGCGGCGACACGTCCGGGCTTTCGGAGACTGACCGACAACAGGGCCACGATAACCAGGCCGCCGACCAGCGAAAGTGTCAGCGCCTCATGCAGATAGGCATCGAGCAAGCGGTCCGATTCCGTCTTGAGGTCGAGGAACAGCAATCCCGGCTCGCGAAAGCCGGGGATCCTGGCGGCCAGCCGATCCGGATCCGCCACGCCGTGCAGCGGCAGCAAGGCAGTCCAGCCGTGCGGCCCAGGCAGCAGCAGAGAGTCGAGGCGCAGCGCCAGACTGGTCCCGTCCAGATCTTGCCGTCGCAGCAAGGGTTGTCGCGCCGCCGCGGCGACATCCGCCAGGAACGGCGCGAAAATGTCCTCCCGGAACGCCGTGCCCGCGACCGCCTGAGCGAGATCGGCGGTCAATATCGCGGCATCCGGCAATGCCGCCTGGCGCGCGCTTTGCGTGGCCTGGCTCGGCAGCCATCGGCCGGGGAAGTCAAAGCCCGCAATCGTGCCGGCGGTCACCAGAGGGTCGAGGCGGGTGGCGACGCGCTCGCTGGCGGCCAATGCGTGCTCACGATCGGCGGCTTCGAGGATCAGGAAATAGCGGACATCCGGGGCGCCGGTTTCGCGGCGCAACTGCTCGTCGGCCTGCTTTTCCGCCGCCGGCAGCGGGCTCATGCTCGTGAGTTCGTTCTCCCAGTAATGGCCCGGGTGCAGGGCAAGCGCGAGGCAAGCGGCCAGCGTCAGAGCCAGTACGGCGAGACGGGCCGCTTGTGCCTGGCGCATCAGCGCGATGAGCGGAACCGCGAAGACCGTCGCGCCGCGAAACGGGGATCGCGCGGGCAGCAGCGCCGGCAGCACGAATCGCGTCACCCCTAACGCGACCAGCAGTCCGACGATGGTGAACAACCCGAGTTGCGCGAAGCCGGTGAAACTGGAGAACAACATGGCGCTGAAACCGCACACTGATGTCAGCATTCCAAGCCGCAAGGTCGGCCCAATTCGTTTCAGGGTCGTCGCCGGTGCGGCGCCGGGTTCGGTCTGGGTGAACAGGTAGATCGCATAGTCCACGGCCTCACCGATCAGGGTGACGCCGAAGCCAAGCGTGATGCCGTGCACGAAACCAAAGCCCAGGCTGACGGCGGCGATGGCACCGATGACCCCGCTCAGCACGGGCAGCAACGCCAGCACCAGCACCCGCGCCGAGCGGTAGGCGAGCAGCAGGATCGCGGCGACCAGGAAGGTGGCGATCGCCGACAATCGCTGCACGTCTTGCGTCATGCGTATTCGCGAGTGCACGCCGAAGACCGGCGGCCCGCTTTCGATCAGTCGCACCTGGGATGCCGCCGGCACCTCCTGCCGCGCCGCATTGAACGCCGCCTCGATCCGGGCGATCGCCTGTTCCTGGCCATTGAGATCGAAGCCGGCCGCCAGCGTCTGCACGATCAGCAGAGCGTGGTCGTGGTCGGGCGACACCCAAACCCCGTCATGGGTTTCCGGGTGCGTCTCGGCGGTGAATACGTCGAGCAGGCGCAGCATCTCCCCGGTCGGATCGGCCGGAATGGTCCGCTTCACCAGCATGCCCAGGTCGGAGTTGAGCAGTCCGATATCGGCCTCCAGCGCGGCGTGCAGGGCGGCGGGCGCGAAATGCCCAGGCGTCACGGCGGGACTAAGCAAATAGCGGTTCCGCCACAGCACATCGCGATCACGCGCGAGTGCGTCGGCCTCGCCGTTGTTGACGATGCCAAAGCTCGCGGAGGCGCGCAGGTCGCGGGCCATGGCCTTGCTCACGGCGGCGAGCGTATCGGGCTCCGCACCCTCGACCGCGAGCAGGATCAGGCGGGAGACGACACCTTCGCGCAGCTGATCGACCAGGATCTGTTGCGCCGGATTGGGCGAGCGCGGCAGGAAGGCCGACATGTCGGTGCTGAACCTTGTGCCCATGATGACCGCGCCGCTCGCGAGCAGGCCGGCGATCCAAAGCGTGATGATGGTCAGCCGCGCGGTCATCATTTCGATTCCGGCGTGACAGTCATGTCGGTTCGGTCGCCATCGGCTTCCGTTGTCTCGACCTCGCGGATCGCGGTCCGCTCGCCCCGGATGCGGATCGCCGTCACCAGTTCCCGCAGCCTGGCTTCCCTGGGCGTGAGGGTCAGGATCCAGCCGTTCGGGTTACCTTCGAGCGTGGTGGTGAAATGCCGGGTCAACGCGGGCAGGTCCCCGGCGAGCGTCGCCCGGACGCTTTCGACCAGTCCGCCAATTTCGGAATAGTCCTGCAATGAAATTTCCTGAATTCGTTCGCCTTGCCGTTCGATCGTCAGACGGTCGCCGTTGATGGTCAGCCGCGCCGCGACGGGTTCGGTCGTTTCCTTTTGCAGCCAGTTTGGGGCGACGTAGAGCAGCCGGCCGGAGGAGCGCTGTGCCTGGTTGAGCAGGCGAAGGTATCTGGTCTCGACGAAGCGCGCTGTCGACGCGCGCACCTGGCGCATCGCGGTCATGAGTGGCTGCAAGCCCCACTCCGGCGCCGCCGCGGTGCGCTGCGCCTGAGCCGGAAACGCGGTGGCACACAACAGGACAAGCGCCGCGGTCGCGGTCAGGAGAGGCGTTGGGATATCATGCCGTCCGCTGTTGATGTCGCGCCGGAAAAAACGCCGCCATTTGTCATTGCGAGGAGCGTAGCGACGCGGCAATCTCCCGGTCTCCCGCGTACGGAGATTGCTTCGCTTCGCTCGCAATGACAGCGGCGAGGTGCCGGAGGCAGCCTGATCGCGAACCGCGGCAGCGTCACCGAGGGACGACGGGGGCTCTGCTATCACGCCCAGAACTCATAGAAATTGAACCAATTATACGGCGCGGACCGGCAGTGGTGCTCCAGCCGCGCGACGTAGCGACGCATCGTGTCCTCGATCGCCTGGTCGGTGGTCCGGCCCGCCGCTTCGTTGGGTTCGGCGATCAGTTCGAAATGAATGTCGTAGCGCCCGCCGCCGCGATACAACCCCGCCATGAACACGACGGGCCGCTTCAGGATCGCGGCGAGGCGAAACGGTCCAACCGGAAATCGCGCCGGTTGGCCAAAGAACGGGATACTCATCTGCCGCTCACTGTCCAGGCCACGGTCCGCCAGGACGCCAACCAGATGCCCTTGCTCCAGCCGCTCCCTGACGGCGATCATCGAACCGGTCCGCCCCAGACTGATGATGTCCATCGCGAGCGCGGGATTGATCGCGTTCAGCACCTGGTTCGTCTTGCGGGCATTGTCCTCGTACATCACCACACTGACACGCGTGTCGCCAAGCGCGCGGCCGGCGGCGCGGACCACCTCGAAGCTGCCGAGATGGGCGCCGAACAGGAAGGCGCCGCCGTGCCGCGCGCGAACATCGGTCAGGCAATCTTCGCCGTGAATGCTGATCTCGAACAAATCCATGCGGTCATTGAGCAGCAGCACACGATCGAGCACGCATGCGGCAAAGCAAAAGAAGTGGCGCCCTACGTCGCCCGCGGTAGGCGGACGGCCGAGCGCCCTGGCCAGCCAGGCCCGCGAGGCTTTGCGCGACCGCGGCGCGCAGAGGAAAAAATAGGCGCAAACCGGAAACAGCAGGAGTCGCGCCATTGGCCGCCCGAGGCGCAACGTGATCCACACCATCAACCGAATCAGCGGGACCGCGCCGCGTTCCCGCCGCGTCGCCCATTCCTCCCGCCGCGATTCCGCCGCACGGCGACTCACGGTGGCGGGAGACGCAGCGCGCCGGTCACCGCCGGCCGATCGGAGCCGGCGATCGAGCAGGAGAACCTGACCTCCCCGCCTGCCGCCGCCTCCCAGGATATGATCAGCGTGTCCCCTGGGCGAACCGGTTGGTGGAATTTCGCCGAGCGGATGTCACAGCCCGTGGCCGCGCCGCCGATCGGCGTGTTATCAGTGGCGGATATCGCCGCGACGATCTCACGCAGCAGCATGGCGCCCGGGATGATTGGGTTGCCGGGGAAATGGCCTTCGGCGGCGGGGTGGCCGGCGGCGAAATGCCGCGTCGCCGTGCCGCGAAGGCGACGCCAGACAAAAGCCGCTTCGGCATCAGGCTTCCCTTCACGGTCATGGCCCGGCTCGTCCGGGCCACCTGTCGCGGCATGGTGCTGGTTCAGGTGGCCCGGACGAGCCGGGCCATGACGACGGTGAGCGGCATATGTCTCAGCCGAAACGTGCTGCGGCGGCTGTCGCCTAACCAACGTCCTGCTCCTTCCGGGCATCGGCGATCAGCCGCTGGATCTCGCCGTGCGGAAGCTTGCCAAGCGCGTTACGCGGCAACGCCGGAACGAGGCAAACTGGCCGGGGCAGGAACGCCACATCGATACGCCGGCGCAGCTCGGCCAGGATGAACTCGGCGCTCCGTCCCGGCGCGACAACGAACGCGGTCAGCCGGCTCACCGCATCCGATTCCGCCGCATCGGCGATGGCGAAAGCACCGTCCCGCACACCGTCGATGGCGTTAAGATGGTAATTCAGGTGCGCCAGCGAGGTGCGCTTACCCGCGACATTGACCAGATCGGCGATCCGGCCATGCAACAGGAAGCGAGTCGGATCGCGCAATTCGATTACATCCGGCAACAAAGTCTCCACCGCGATGGGCACGCCCGAAGCCCAGGTGCCGACTTCGTCCTGGCGGAGAGTGATGCCGTCGAGGCAGCGCCACTCTTCGGTAAGCGCCGTGCGTCTCGCCGCGATTTGCCCGGCTTCGGAGCAACCGTAGATCTCGTACAACGACGTCGCGAAGCGTGCCTCCGCCTCGCGCGCGAGTTGGGTCGCCAATGGCGCGGTGGCGCAAAGCACGAGATCGACCGGAGGTGGCGTTTCCGGCTCGGCGAGCAGGACGCGCAAATGGACCGGCGTCGTGACCAGCATTTTGGGACGCGGCGTGGCGGCGATCTGGGCGCGGATGTCGGCGGGGTAGAACAACCGCTCGGCGTGCAGCGCCAGTCCGTGCTGCAAGCCGAGCATCACCAGCGATTCCAAACCATAGCTGTGCTGATGCGGCACCGTGCCGAGCAGTGACGCGGGGGCCAGGCCCGCGATGTTGAGACGGCTTCCCGCGGCCAGCGCGCTGGTGACCAGCTCACCCCAGCTTCTTTCATGCGGCCGCGGCCGACCGGTCGACCCCGACGTGAACAACACGCAGGCGGGCTGATTGGCCGCGATAACGGGAACCGCGTTGGAGGCCCGTCCGTGATTGAGCGTTGCCGGGTAGCTGAACACGGCGAGGCCCGCCGCGGGACATGCTCCATCGGTCAGGCAATAGACGTCCGGGTAATCGGCCGTCAGTTGCCTGAGCAGATCCGGCGCGCCATGCGGCGGCAACAGATTGCGTTGGTTCCGGCAAAGCGCCGCGGCGAACCCGACCGTGAAGCGATACCGGTCGGAGCAAAGATTGATCACATGGCCCCGCGACGGCAGCAGTTCGGCCAAAGCGGCGACATCGTTCAGAAACGTCGCAACCTCAATTGGGCGGCCGGCCCGCCAGGCGAAGACCGAATCGGGCCGATGCGCGCGAAGCAAGGGGTATCCGGTCATCCGCGGCAGCGGTCCGGGCGTGGCGCGTGCCTAGACCGCGTCATGGGTCGTGGTCGCCCTTATCTGTCCGGCCATGCGAAAGCCATCGGTCAGACGCTCCCGCGGCCAGTTCCCATGGCGCCATTTCCGCCAGGCGAATTCGCCGCAGAACATCGCGGCGAGCAATGGCAGATTGAAGAGGTTGACGAACATCGACCACACCGAAACCGGCGCGAACAGCAGCAGCAGCAGCGACCCAAGAAGTTCACCAGCGCAAAACAGGCACCAGGCCCAGGTCACTCGCCTGGTGTAAAGCATGACCGCGGGCGGCAACTCGCCCCGGGATTTCTCGGCGAAGATGGTAACGATTGCTTTCCGTCCGGGCGCGAGCGACGCGCCGAACACCGCGAGAACGGAGAGATATGCGATGGCGTGCGGGATCGCGGAGGATGCGACGATCCCGTCTCGCGAAAATCGCCAGATCGCGGTGGTGAGGACCAATACGGCCGCGCACCCAATCCAGCGGAGGCGCGGGATCGACACGAACGACAGCGCGATCCACGCGATAAGCGCGGCTTCCGCGATGACCAGAATGCCGGCCCAGACCATTCCGCGCTGCGTCGCCATCGCGACATGGATGCCGAGCGGCGCGATCACCAGCGCCAGAACCGGCACTCCCTTGCGGATGCGGGAGGAGACACCAGGCATTCAGATGATCCGTCGTTTTTGGATATCGTGGTTCAGGCTGCGCAGGGACTGGAAGATCTCGGCGTTGTTCTCGTCGTCCGAGCGCAATTGCACGCCATAATTCTGGGAAATCGCCAACGCGATTTCGAGCACGTCGATCGAATCCAGCCCGAGACCGTCTCCAAAAAGAGGCGCCTCCGGGTCGATTTCGGAAGCCGGCATATCGAGGTTGAGCGTCTTGACGATAAGCCGCGCCAACTCCCCTTCCTGCTCCTCCCGCGTGGCCGGGTCTGACATTCGTCCATCCCATATCTTGTATCAAATTCTGGACCAGAGGCCGCATGGCATCAATTGGCCTGTAGCCGATTCCCTGACTACACCACAGCGGCCCTGTTCGCTACACCGGCTCTCCGCGAGACATGGCGTTCCCACGCGATCATGAAGTCCGCGCGCGGCCGGTTGCTCCAGCCGGGTGTTCTTCCGGGCACGAATAGCTTCTGAACCGTGCGGTAAGGCCCCTGGAGAACTCATCAAGCGCGGGCCGTGGGACTGCCGCTCGACCCTGTCGACAAGCTGATCGAAGGGGGCGAAGACTGCTTTGGGCTGCCTGGCGATCATGGCACTCCTAAGCGCGAGGTCGCTGATCAAGCGTCATCGGCTCAACGGCAAGTCAGGGCGGTTGCGCGTCCCCGCAACCAGCTTGATTTGCACCGCCAAAGCGTCGGCGTCACCGCCGGCGCTTTTGGCAGGTTCGGCTCCTCGCGCCATGCGCAGGATCGCCGCCAGTTCACCCCGAACCTCGATGCGCAATTTGCCGCCTTCCGGCACCAGCGTGACGACGTCGACGAGGCCGCGGACAAGTTCCCGGGCCTCGGCCGCATCGTCTGCCTCGAGCGCACGCGCCAGTTCCGCGACCCGTTGCCTGTAGACCTCCGCGAGGTTCGGGTGGAGGCGTGGCGTCGGCGTGACGGCGGTTGCCCGTAACGATCCAGGCACCCGCGAGAGGATGAAGCTAACCCCAGCGTCGATGGCATTTCATCCCTGTGTTCCGCCCGGAGCGATCCTCAAACGGAACGAGACGGGGACACCAGCATGAACACCACCTGCGACACCGCCAACGTGCGGCCCACGACCATGGCCTTCGTCAACTGCTTCGACGCCACCACCTTCGGCCGCACGGTCCACATGACCGGGGCGAGGAGAGGCGACTCCGCGCCCGCCGCCGAGCCGGAGCCCGCCGCGCTGATGCCGGTGTGGGCGTTCGAGCCGGACGGCGGGAGCGAGGACTTGCTGCTCAGCTCGGCGACGCTGTGGAACGTCAACCTGCTCATCGAGGCGCTGCGCGTCGAGGCCGACGACGATCCCGTGCCGGTGGCGGCGGTGCCCGAGCGCTGCGAGCGCCGGGGTCGCGGCGGTCGGCTCCGGGCCCGCGCTGGCGACCTACCGCCCAGGCACCATCCCTCCAACATTGGCGAGCCGGTTCGCGGCGATCACCACCACCGCCGTCACCGCCATGAGCACCAGGCCAAGCACCGCGATGCCGCCGAGTTGCCCGCCCTCATTCAGATCGTAGATCAGCACCGACACCAGCTTGGTATTCGATGTCGTCAGCAAAATCGTCGCCGACAGCTCCCGGATCGAGCCAATGAAAACGAAGCACCACGTCGCCGCGACCGAGGACTTCAGCAGCGGTGCCACGACGCTGACCAGGGATTTCAACCGCCCGGCGCCGAGAATCCGCGACGCGTCCTCCAATTCGGGGTTCAGACCGCGGAAGGCGGCCTGCATTTGCTGATACGCGGGCGGCATCTCGATCGTCAGGAACGCCAGCAGCAGGATCCACAGCGTGCCGTAAAGCTGAAACGGCGGGCGGGTGTAAGCGATGAACAGCGCCACTCCCAGTACGATGCCCGGGATGGCCGCCGGCGCGGTCGCCAGGAAGCCGAGGAACCGATGCCCGGGCACCGCTCGCCGCGCCGTCAGATACGCGATCAGCACCGAAAAAGCGGCACCCAGGGTGGCGGCCGTCACGCCGGTGATCAATGTGTTCCACAGCGTGTCCACTGTATGGCTCAGGCTGAATACCAGCGGCACGTTCGACCAGGTGATGGTGCTCAGGTTCCAGGGGTCGGACACGGTGCGCAGCATGCTGGCGCGGATCAGCACCATGTTGGGCAGCAACACGGTCACGAACAGCACGAACAGCGCGGCCAGCAGCGCGGGCCAGCGCCAGAAGCCCAAACGGGTCAGTTGCGGTGCTCCGGTCTTGCCGCCGATCATGGTGTAGCCGCGGCGGCCGAGCAGGAACTTCTCGCCGCGCAACAGCAGGATGGTGACAAGCAGCAGGGGCATGGCGCAGGCGGCGGCCAGATGGGTCTGGGGCGGGTACTGGAACAGGCTCCAGATCTTCGTCGTCAGCACGTGGAAGCCGGCGGGCAGCGCCAGGATCGCGGGTGTGCCGAACTGGGTCATCGCCTGCAGGAACGCGATCAGGAACCCCGCCAGCAACGCCGGCAGCACCATCGGCAGCGTGACCCGGCGGAACGTGTGCCAGCGCCCGCCGCCCAGAATGGCGCTGGCTTCCTCGAGATCGTATGGCATGCGGTCCAGGGTATTGGCCGTCAGCACGAACACGTAGGGAAACGCGCAAGAGCCCATCACGAAGATGATGCCCCCGGCCGAGAAGATGTTGAACAAATGGTCGAACGGTCCGGCCCCGGCGATCCACCGGTAATACTGATTGAGCAGGCCGCTGTTCGGAGCCGCCAACAACACCCAGGCGACCGCGCCGATGAACGGCGGGGTGATAAACGAGACCATGACCAGGGCGCGCAGCGTGCGCCGGCCCGGCACATCGGTACGCGCCACCAGCCATGCCAGCGGCACCGCCACGATGCAGGCCATCGTGGCGACGCCCAGAGCGATGCCCAACGTCGCGACGAACGGCTCCAGAAACAGCGAGGGATCGCCGAGTTCGGCGAAATTGGCCAAACTCAGCGCGCCGCTTTCGTCGGTCAGGCTGAACGCCAGCAGCCAGCCAAGCGGCAGCAGCACCAGAAACGCCAGGAATAATCCGGCGAAGCCCAAGGGCACCAGTGACAGGTCGAACCGACCAGGCCGGACGCGGGTCGTTTCGGTGAGCGACGGACTCATGGCGCCGTCCGTCCCCAACTCGTCATGGCCCGGCTCGTCCGGGCCACCTGTCGCCGCACGGTGTTGCATTAGCTGGCCCGGACGAGCCGGGCCATGACGAACGGGGGGCTCTTCGTCCGTCGTCTCACCACTCGGCATCATACGCCGAAGATTTTCGAATAGTGTTTCTTGATCTCCTCCGCCTCCCGCGCCAGGTCCACGGGGTCGTTGAACAACAGCTTGATCTTCGCCAGCGGCGTCCAACTCGCCGGCTCGGCCAACGTCGTGTCGAAACTGCGCGACCCATTCTCCATGTTGATTTTCTGGCATTCGCTGGATGCGAGGTAATGCATGAACAGCCGCGCCGCGTTCGGCCGCTGCGATTTTTGCATCAGCACGCTGCCGACGCCCACCACGGGCACGCCCTCCGTCGGATACACGAGGACCAGCGGTGCGCCCTCAGCGATCAGGCGTAGCGCGGTGACCTCGGCCGCGTCGGCCATCACCGCCCTCTCTCCCTGGGCGCAACGCATGGGCGGGTCGGTCGCCGACTGAACCTGCAGAACGCCTTGTTTCGCCAGTTTCTCGTAAAACTCCCAGCCCAGAAGATGACTCAACGCATAAGTCTCGTTCGTAATGGCTCCGGAATAACCCGGATGCGCCTTCACCAGCTTGCCCTTCCATTTCGGGTCCAGCAGATCCTCCCAGGATTTGGGTGCGTCCTCGGCCTTAACGAGGCGGGAGTTGTAGCCGGACATCACCATCGTGAACTTGTCCACGATGTAAATCCCATTGGGCCCGATCGCCTTCTCGGCCCAGTGTGCCGCCTCGGATGGGACAAACGACGCGAGCCAGCCCGATGCATTCCACGACACGGTGTGACCGAGATCGGACGTTGTCGCCACATCGACCTCGCTGATATTCGAACCATATTCCTGAGCGATGCGCTGATAGATCCGCTCCGCTCCCGAGCGTTCAAGTTGCACGGACATGCCGTATTTCGTCTCGAAACCTTTCGACACCCGGGTCGCGAGCACGAGATCGTCCGCGGTGTACCAGGCGATTTTGCCCTCTTTCTTCGCCGCATCGATCAGATCCGGCGTCAGCACCGCCGGTTCCGGCGGCGCGGCCCTGGCGGTTCGCGCGATCGCCAAACCGGCGGTGGCGGTGAGGACGGCGCGGCGGCTGATTGGCATGACGATCTCCCCTTTTATCTGGTTCAGCGCACGAGGGCGCGGCAATGGGCCGGTGGCAAGGTCAGGCCGACCCGCTCGCCCACCGAGGCGCGTGTGTCGGACGATGTCAGGACCTGGAGCTTCGTTCCGGAGTCGAGGGCGACGATGAAATGCCGTTGCGCGCCCAGATACACGACGCGTTCCACCATCCCCTGGGCGCTCCCTGGGGCGCTGTCCGGCGCCGGCGCGCCGAGCACGATGCGGTGCGGCCGGATCGAGACGATGGCGGTGCCGTTCGCCGGAAAGTCACCTGTTTCGCACGTCAGGAGAAGCCCGTCGCAATCGGCGTCCCGCGTTCCCGCGCGGCGGCCGCGCAGGATGTTGGTGCTGCCGATGAAGCGGGCGACGAATTCGGTCACGGGCCGTTCGTAAATTTCCTCGGGCGAGCCGGACTGCTCGATCTTGCCGTCACGCATGACCGCGATCAGGTCGGACGTGGTCATCGCTTCCGCCTGGTCGTGCGTCACGTAGATCGTCGTGTAGTGGAAACGGTCGTGCAGGCGGCGGATCTCGAACCGCATCTCCTCACGCAGATTGGCGTCGAGATTGGACAGCGGCTCATCCAGCAGCAGGATTTTCGGTTCCACCACCAGCGCGCGGGCGAGGCCGACGCGCTGCTGCTGGCCGCCGGACAGCTCGGCCGGATAGCGGGCCTCGTACGGCCACAACTGCATCGTCTCCAGCATCGCGCGGACGCGCTGCTCGATCTCGGCGCGGGACTGGCGGCGAAGCTTCAGGCCATAGGCAACGTTTTCCGCGACCGTCAAATGCGGCCAGAGCGCGTAACTTTGGAAGATCATCGACATCTCCCGCCGCTCGGGCGGGACGATACGGCCGGCGGACGACACCATCTGGCCGGCGACCGAGATGCTGCCGGCATCCGGCACGGCGAAACCGGAGACGAGGCGCAAGGTCGTGGTTTTGCCGCAGCCGGACGGGCCGAGCAGCGAGACCAGCCTGCCGCTTTCCACCGTCAGGTCCAACGCGTCCACCGCGGCATGCGCGCCGAATCGCTTCGTCAGACCGACGAGCTCCAGTCTGGACATCAGCGGCGCGGTACCGTGGCCGCGTGGGGCAGCCGTGGGAAAAAGACAGGCAAACCTCAGCCTCCCTTGGGCGCGCTTTTCGGCGGCGGCGATGTTCTTGAGACCACGAACCTACCGGCGGGCGGTGGCAGACGCAACGCTTCGTCCGCGCGGTGCCTGTGCCGCGTGTCGGCCCGCGGTGATGCACGGCGAAGGCGTGGCGCAGTGCATGCGGGGCGACCGGCTTGCCAACGCCGCACTGCTGGCTCACCTCCCGGCAGGTCCGATTGATGGTGAGCGGACAGACCGGTTGGCCGGGCAGTCGGCCGGGAAACAGCCACTCCCCGGGATGGGTGCGCTTCCAACAGTCCCGGAGCATATCAAGAAGTTCGGGCGGCAGCATGACATAGCGGTCTTTCCGGCCGTTGCCTTGCTCAACCCGGATGACCATGCGCTTGCTGTCGATCGTTGCTTGCGTCGGGCGGATGGCTTCGGAAATTCGCAAACCTGTCGCGCAACAGACGGTCAGCACCATGCGGTGCTTCAGGTTATCCACGGCACTCAGGAAACGCGCCACTTCCTCCCTGCTCAGCACGACCGGCAGCTTCTTCGCCTGACGGCCGGCGGGGATCTCATCCTTGATGACCCACGGTCGTTTGAGCGTGACGGTGTAGAAGAAACGGAGCGCGGAGACCGTGACAATGATTGAACTGGCCGCGAGACGTCGCTCGCGGGTCAGGTAGACCAGATATGTCCGGAACTCAGCCGGTCCAGGAAGGTCAGGCGATTTACGAAAATGGCGGGCGAACCGGACGACCTGTTCGACGTACACACGTTGCGTGTTCGGTGTCAGGTAGCGGATTTGCATGTCCTCGATCATGCGACGGCGAAGCGGGCTCATTGACAACTCCTTTGTGAGACGAACCGCGCCACCGGGCGCCGGCGCATCGTCTCGCGGTTGGGTTGTCAGACCAGGGGGACGGGGCGGGCGGCTGCCACGAACGAGCCTTCTAAAATTGAAAACGCGTAGTCCAAATCACAGAATTACCGCGAAGCGGTTTAGTCCAACGTCCTGTCCCATGCGTGAGACAGGATCGCAACACGGCCGTGCCGCGCACGGCACGATGCCGTGACGATCGGCGGGAGACGTGCGTACCGATGCGAACTTCCAGGCCCAGATTCCTGGGCACGCGGCCATCATCGACCGGTCAGCAGGGCTGCATTGTGAACCCCGGTCAATCGGCGCTACGATGCCGCGACCGATAGGGCGACACAGGAGGGGGCCAATGATCCAAGTAACGCGGCGTAGCGCGCTGGCGTTTGGCCTGACGGCGATCGCCGCGGGGCGCGGACAGGCAGCCGTGAGCGCGAATGCGCCCGGAGTCACCGACACCGAGATCCTGATCGGCTCCACGCAGCCCTTCAGCGGCCCGGCCTCATCCTACAGCACGATCGGCCGGACGCATGAGGCGTATTTCAAGATGATCAACGAGCAGGGCGGCATCAACGGTCGCAAGATCCGGCTGATGCAGTTCGACGACGCCTACACGCCGCCCAAGACGGTGGAGCAGACCCGCCGGCTGGTGGAGCAGGAGAACGTCGCCTTCATCTTCGCGCAGCTCGGCACGCCGACGGGCATGTCCACGCGCAAATACCTCAACGACAGGAAGGTGCCGGACGTGTTCGTGGCGTCCGGGGCCACGCCGTTCTTCGATCACGCCCATTTTCCCTGGGTGATCGGCTGGCAGCCGAGCTACCAGATCGAGGGGCGGGTCTACGCTCGTTACATATTGAACATGAAGCCGGATGCGAAAATCGCGGTGCTCGCGCAGAACGACGATTCCGGCCGGGACGCGATCAAGGGATTGCGAGACGGGCTCGGCGACAAGGCGGACAAGATGGTCATCTCGGTCACGACCTATGAGACCACGGACGCCACGACCGACTCTCAGGTCCTCACCGCGCAGGGTTCGGGCGCGGACGTGTTCTTCTTCTGGGGCATCCCGAAATTCTCCGCGATGACGATCCGCAAAGTCTACGACGTCAGCTGGAAGCCGCTGTTCATCGTCGGCAATCCCGCCTCTTCGGTCGCCACCGCGCTGATCCCGGCTGGGCTCGATAAATCGGTGGGCCTCATCACCAGCGCCTACATGAAGGATCCGAACGACCCGCAATGGGAGAACGATCCGGGCTACAAGGAATGGCGCGCTTTCCTGGCGAAATACTATCCGGAGGGCGACGTGAAAGACGTCAATGTCGTCTACGGCTACTCCCAGGCGCAATGCCTGGACCAGGTGCTGCGCGCCTGCGGCAACGATCTCTCGCGGGACAACATCATCGCGAAGGCCTGGAGCATCGACTACCACCCGCCGATGTTCCAGCCGGGCGTCGACTTTAGCGTCAAGCCGGGCGACATCTCCGGGATCAAGCGGCTGAGGCTGGTCCGTTTCGATGGCAGGACGTGGGTGCCGTTCGGAGAACCGGTGGGCGGCTGAGCGCGCCCTGTTTTTCGCCGCGGCTATGTGCTGTACCGCCCTCGGTTTCTGGGACAGGTGCGGAATGCCGCCCCGTTTCAGGCCATCGCCCAGATTGTGATCCGCTCGACCTTATCGAGTGTGAGCTCGTCGCCGGTGCGGTCATAGAGCCTGGTCGTACGTAGGCTTTCATGCGCGGCCATGGCCTGGGCGTTCTCCAACGTGCCGCCGGCTTCAAGATACGCCGTGATCCCGGTGGCGCGGAAGGTATGACAGCCGATCTTAACCCGCATCCCGAGGTCCGCCGACCGGCGCTGGATCATCCGCCACGCATCGGTCCGATTCATCGGCTTCTCGGTCAGCCCGCCGATGCGGCCGGTGGCGGCTTGTCGGCCAGGACACGATGCAACGCATCCAACGACAGCTTCCTTCCGTGCTGTGCCTCCAACGCGGCCTGGATCGCGCGAAGTGTGGCACCGTCCGCGCGCATGGCACGGGCCTGGGCAATCACCGCCTGTTCAGCTTCCTCAGGCACAAGACCGCCATCCTCGCCAACCCGGAAACCAGTTGGGACGATACCGCCGAGATATCGGTTGCGCTGGCGCTGGTCTCGCTTCACCTGCGTCACCCGTTCACGGATGCGGTCCCGCTCGGCCTCGGCCACCGCTGACGGGATGGTGAAGACCAGCTTGGAGATGCCGTTGAGCGCGGACGATCGGCGCGAGGCCAAGCTTCAGCAACTGCAGGCCAATGAGCAGATCACGCTGCTCGAACGCGGCAGCAACAGCGGCATCTCGGATTTCTACACGTACCGTTTACCGTTACCTGGCAACTGAAGGATCCCTTCCGGGCTCCAATTTTCCGCGATTGCCCCTCTACGCCTATGTGCCACCCTCCGTGCCAACAACAGTGCGACATCTACCCCCGGGAGTTTAGACCTGAGGACGCGGAAGGATCATCTCGCTCATGCCCAGTCGCATGACCATTTGTGCGATGCCGTGGTGCTGAGCGATGACGCGGGGCAGTTCGACATCGGCCAGCACGCGCTGTGCTGGGTTCACGCGGAACGGCTGGTGCACAAGCTGGACACGTTCAATGACCAGCAGCGCGCGACGCAAAAGCGGGTCCGCGGTCTGATCTGGAACTTCTATGCCAGCCTCAAGGCTTACCGGCTC
>Ga0181536_10001308_pt1 | contig 29475 bp, 32 predicted proteins | sample PEATcosm2014_Bin_41_FD_121105 | JGI IMG/M metagenome (GOLD analysis project Ga0181536, IMG submission 121105) | Peatland microbial communities from MTU Mesocosm Facility, Houghton, MI, USA - PEATcosm2014_Bin17_60_metaG | ecosystem: Environmental > Terrestrial > Soil > Wetlands > Peat | place...
AGCGCGATGTCCGCGGTCGCTCCGTGAACCTGGACCACGGTCCCGAAGGTGGCCCCCACCGCGAGCCACGGCAGGAACACCGCCGCCGCCATTACCTTCACCAATTTAACACGCATGATTCGCTCCCATTCCTTGCTTACGGTCTCTGGGCAGTCCTGCGGCCCGGGTCCGTTTCCTCCTCGTCCACCCGGATCGGGAAATCCGGATCGGGAAATCCTGATCCGGAAAGCGTGCTCCGCCCGCGGGGTCACGCCTTCCGGCAAGGCCTTTCGCCGCGCGTTACTCGGCGTTCTTCTTGCGGCGCAGCACGATGACCCCGATAAACAGGATCGCCAGCACCGCGCAAACGGTTCTAACAGTGGAAGTGTCCATCGTTCTCTCCTTTCCTCGACAGTTGTGATTTCGGCTTTTCTAGCACCGACCTTTAGGGAGGTACTAGATGTTATTCATCATGGGAATAAGCTCGCGGACGATTCTCATGGCCACCGGTCCGACCGTCACCACAAACAAACTGGGGAGAATGCAGAAGAAGATCGGGAAGATCAATTTGACGCCCAGCTTGGCGGCCTTTTCCTCGGCTACCTGGCGGGATTGGACGCGCATGAAGTCGGCGTGCGCGCGCAAGCTCTGCGCCACGCCCGTCCCGAAGCGGTCGGCTTGGATCAGCACGGCCACCAGCTTCTTCAGATCGTCGACGCCGGTGCGCTCGGCGAGGTTGCGCAGCGCTTCCACGCGGCGTTTTCCGGCCTTCAGCTCCAGGTTGACAATCCCAAACTCCTGGGAGATTTCCGGATGGGCGGCGTCCAGTTCCTTGGCCACCTGGAGAATGGCTTGATCGAGGCCCAGACCGCTCTCGACGCAAACCACCAGCAGGTCGAGCGCGTTCGGAAGGCCGCGCGCGATCTCTTTTTGCCGCTTCTGGGCCTTGCGCCGCACGTATTCGTTCGGTCCGAAGAACCCGACGGCGGTGGCGACCAGGATCGCGATGAACTTATTGGCGGCGTCCGTCGAAGCGCCGACCACGAAGCCGGCCGTCAGTACGGGAAACAGAACGCCCAGCACCGCCTTCGTGCCGTACAAAAGCTTGAGCGAGTTTTCCTGGCGCATGCCGGCGCGGATCAGGCGCCGCTGCATCACGGTAACGTCCTTGGGAGACTGGGGAACGACGTTTCCCAGCTTCTTGATGATCTCGTGGAAGGCCAGACTCGGATGCTCCGGCATCTGTTCGACGTTCTGATCGAGGCCGCCGACCACGCGTTCAATCGCCTCTTTGGGGCGCACGCAGATCTTCATGCCGAGGATGGCGCCGCCCACGGCAATGCCGAAGAACACGAGGAGCGTAAGTAAGAAGGGCATGGCTTTATACCTCGATGTTGACGATGTTCTTCATGACCGCGTAGCCCACCAGCTGCAACGCCACGGCGCTGAGCAGCATGATGTTGCCGACGTCATCCGTAAAGAAGAACTTCACATAATCAGGATTCGTGTAAAACATCAGGACGGCGACCGCGATGGGAATCATCGAGAGCGCCGTGGCTGTCATCTTGCCGTGGGCGCTCACGGCGCGAATGCGGCCGCGCAACTTGAAGCGCTCGCGAATCACATAGGCCAGCTTGTCTAGAATTTCGGCCAGGTTGCCGCCGGTGCGCTTCTGCAGGAGCACGGCCGAAACGAAAAAGTGCACGTCGAGCGAAGGAACGCGCTTGGCCAGCTTCTGCAGCGCCGTTTCGATCGGCAGCCCCAGGTTATGCTCCTCGAAAGTCCTGCGGAATTCGCTCGACACGGGCTCCTGGAATTCCCGGTGAATCATTTCGAGCGACACCGAGAAAGCGTGTCCGGCGCGCATCGAACGCGCCACGAATTCGAGCGCGTCCGGAAAAATCTCCTCGAACTTCTTGAGCCGGGCCTTGCGCTTGCGGAACACACGGAGAAAGGGCATCGCGCCCGTCGCGGCGCCCACTATCGGAATGGTCCACGCGGGCAACGGCAGAAACAGCCAGGCCACGACGAGTCCGGCGCCGGTGGCGACGATGGTCAAGTGGATGAACCGGGCGGGCGTCCAAGTGACTCCCGCCTGTTCCAGGAACAATCCCAGCTTCGGACCCAGTTGGTACTTTTCCACCAGCACTTGCGCGAAGTTGTTCTCCTTCGAGGTCGTTTGCGTCAGGACCCCGGGCCGGTTCGCCTCGTCTTTTTTCGACTTGTCGATCTTCGTGTTTCCGAGCAGCCGGGCCTTGACCCGGGTCAAATCGTTCGACTTGAAATACTTCGAGACCAGGAACCAGGCGGCCATGGCCACGGCCCAAATGGCGAGCACGATGAAAAGAAAATTCATAGGTTAAACCTCAAACCTCCAGGACTTCCTCGAACAGATCGGGCCGGAGACGGATTCCGGCGCTGAGCAGCTTCTCATAGAATTTGGGGCGAATGCCGGTGGCCGCGAACCGTCCGACCACCTTGCCGTCGGGATCGAGGCCCCGGCGCTCAAACACGAACAAATCCTGCAGCGTAACGACATCGCCTTCCATGCCGGTTACCTCGGTGATCGAAACCACGCGGCGCGAGCCGTCGCTCAGGCGCGCCGCCTGCACCAGCACGTGTACGGCGCTCGCGATCTGCTGCCGGATGGAGACGAGCTGCATGTTCGAGTTGGCCAGCGAAACCATGACTTCCAGGCGCGAAACCGCGTCGCGCGGGGCGTTGGCGTGGACCGTGGTGAGCGAACCGTCGTGACCGGTGTTCATGGCCTGCAACATGTCGAGCGCTTCCTCGCCGCGGACTTCGCCGACCACGATGCGGTCGGGACGCATACGCAAGCTATTGACCAGCAGTTCCCGCTGGCGCACCGCGCCGTTGCCCTCGAGATTGGCGGGACGCGTTTCGAGGCGCACCACGTGCGGCTGCTTGAGCTGCAATTCGGCCGCGTCTTCGATGGTCACGATGCGCTCCTTGCCGTTGATGAACGCCGAGAGCGCGTTGAGCAGCGTGGTCTTACCGGAGCCGGTGCCGCCGGCGATGATAATGTTCAGGCGCGCCTTGACGGCCGCTTCGAGCAGTTCCATCATGCCTTGGGTCATGGCCATGCGCTCCACCAGATCCGGGGGCATCAGTTTGTCCGTGGAGAACCGGCGAATCGACAAGATCGGCCCGTCGACCGCGAGCGGCCCGATAATGGCGTTGACGCGCGATCCGTCGCTCAGGCGCGCGTCCACCATGGGCGTCGATTCGTCGATGCGGCGGCCCACCTGGCTGACGATCTTGTCGATGATCCGCAGCAGGTGCTGATCGTCGCGGAAGGTGACGTTGGTCAGCTCGAGCAAACCGCGCCGTTCCACGTAGACCTGCTTGTAGGTATTGACGAGAATATCGGAGATGGTCGGATCGGTCAGCAAAGGCTCGAGTGGTCCGAGCCCGAAGACCTCGTCGAGCACCTCATCGCTGATCTGTTGTTTCTCGAGCGAGCTGAGCAGCGTCGGCTCGGCGTCGATCAGCTGAATCACCGCCTGGCGGACTTCGCTGCGGACGCGCTGGTTATCGATGGTGGCCAGCGCCTCCAGGTTGATCTTGTCCACCAGCTTGCGGTGCAGGGTGAACTTGAGTTCCTGGTATTCGGGTTTCAGGCTGGTGCGCTGGCGGCCCGCGTTGCGCAGCAACCGCTGTTCCCAGGAAACCTGGGGGCCGTTTTTGGGGGGAGTTTCAATGGGAGTGAACATAATGCCTGGTCAATTTCCTTAAGCTCCGGACATCGCGGGTCTCATTTCCCGCAGGCCCGCCGTCGTTTTCTTGCTGCCCGGGGCGCCGCACATCCGCAGCGCGACCCCTTCGATGGCCTTGCCCAATTCGCCCTCGGAGCCGAGCGGCTGGCCGAGCGTCACCACGCGATGCAACGAAAAGTAATCATTGGGAAGATTCGCGTAAACCGGGCAGTTGAATAGCTTTTCCATGTTGGCGATTCCCAAACCATCGCGCTTATCGACGCGGTTCATCAGGACCTGGAATCGCTCTTTCGGAAACCCGACGTGGTCGATCATGGTCATGGCTTTGCGCGTCAGGTGCAGGCTCGGCAGGTCGGGCGTGGTGACGACGAAGGCTTTCTCCGCCTCCGAAATCGCCATCAGACTGCTCTGCAGGAAGACGGTCGGTGTATCGAGAATGATCCAGTCGTACAGATGGCGGGCGTACTCGATCAGCACGCGCATGCGGTTGGGATCGACCGCATCGGCGTACGGCGCCGCGGGGGAAGGCAGAATATCCAGGCCGCCGTGATTGACGGCGAGCGAACTCCACAAGCCGCCGTCGAGATGCTCGGCGTGCTGCAGCGCGTCCACCAGCGAATACGTGTGGCTCAGCTTCAGGTAAAAGGCGATGGTGCCGCCGGTCAGATCGAAGTCGACGAGCAGAATGCGCTTGCCGGTGATTCTCTGCAGACAAAAGGCCGTCTGCGTGGCCAGCGTGGACGCGCCCGAACCCGGCTTGGAGCTGGAAAACGTAACCACGTGTCCGCCCTCCGGCGCGACGACTTTCTCGGGAATGCACAGGCGCCGCAGACGCGCGATGGCGTCGCGCTGCGTCGCCGCGTCGAAGGGCGCGGCCAGGAACTCCGTGGCTCCCGTGCGCAGCGATTGCAGAATCGCCTGGGAATCGTTTTTGGTGTGCAGCCCGACCACGTGCACCGGCGGCGTGAGACCCGTCAGGAAATGCGTCAGCTCCAGCGCGACCGCGAGATCGGTCGCCAGATCGAGCAGCACCACTTCGGGTTTCAATTGCCGGACGCGGATTTCGAGCGTATGCGAAGGCGGGTAATTCTTTAGGTCCGCCAGGATCTGGAACCCGCGCGTTTCCGGCAGGCTGGCGATGAGCTCCTGGGCGAGTCCGCGGTCGGGCGCGATCAGGAGGGCCGTAATTTGCGCTTCGTTTTGCACGCTTGCTCAACTCTGGCCGGGCCAACGCCCGGTCCTCCGAAATCTCTAATTCTTCTTCGTGGGCTTGGCGTCGTACTCGCTCGGGTCCAGCTTAAACAGGAAGTTCTTGGGGAATGGAATCTCCGGCTTCGGATCGTTCGCTCCGAGTGGGCTCGTGAGCTCCGGCGTCACAATCACCACCAGTTCCGTCTTCTGCTTGTTGTCGTCCTTGGTCTTAAAAAGGTTCCCGAAAACCGGCAGGTTGCTCAGAAACGGAATCTTGGAGAAGGCATACGTGTCGCGGTTGTCGAGGAGGCCCGCGATCACAAAGCTTTGTCCCTCGCCCAGCTCCACGTCGGTTTCGGCGCGCCGCGTGGCGAGCGCGGGGATGGAGAAGCCGCTGATGGTGACGCCGTTGGCCGTGTCCAGGGTCGAGATTTCCTGCGCCAAGTGCAGCTTAACCGTGTTGTTTGCCGTCACCCCCGGCGTGAAACGCATGCGGATTCCGAATTCGCGGAACTGGATGGTGACCGCGCCCGCATTCGAGCCGCCTTGAAGAATCGGCACCGGAAATTCGCCTCCCACCAGAAAACTCGCTTCCTTTCCGTTGGTGGTCACCAGGTTGGGTTCGGTCAGGATCTGCAAAATGTTATTGCTCTGCAGAGCTTTGACGAAGGCGCCCAGATTGAGGTTCGGGTTGAAAGCGAAGATGTTCAGCGCCTGGGATATCGTGAAGGAGCCCGCGGAGCTACCCGCGTTCGTGCCCGTTCCAGCGGTTCCCGTCAGACTGGGCGGGGGAAATTGCCCGGTGGCGGTTCCGATATTGGTGCCGCCCGGCGCCGCGAGCCAGTTGACGCCGTACTGAACTTCCTTCTGGCGGTCGAGCTCTGCGAATTTCACGCGCAGCAGGATCTGCTTCTCCACCGGCGCCGGCGGGAGCTGCATATTGTTGATGACGGTCTTGCCGAAAGTGGTGGCCAGCGCCACCACGCGGTCGGCGACCTCTTTGCTCGAAACGCGGCCGTTCAGCGTCACCGAATCGCGGGTGCTGTCCGGGGTGATGGCTTCGTTCGGAAGCGTGTCTCGCAAGATCTTGCGCAGCGGGTCCAGGTTCAAATCCACCGTGACGTTGTAGAAGGTGCGGTCCCCCGCGCGGCTCCACACAATCATGGTGGCGTTGCCGAGTCCCTTGCCATGCATCAGAACTTCCTTGGTCGTGACCGGGCTCGCGTCGATGATGTCCGGGTTACTGGTGGAGATCTGACGGATCTCGGATGGGTAGTCGATCACGATGCTCTTGCCCACCGTGAGATGCAGGTCCTCGGCCGCTTGGCCAAAGGCCCCCGCGGCGCAGCCCGCGGCCGCTAAGCCCACCCACATCCAGCGCCGCGCCGCGCGGTTTGTGATCGTCTGCAATTTGCTTGGCTTCATTGTGCTGACCTCCGACTAATTCGACCTGTTGGGAATGATCTCGACCGTTCTCTGCGTCCCGCGAATCATCACGACCTGGTCGGGCGGCGGGGCCGCGGGCGCCACGGGCGGAGGCGGCGCGGCTTGCACGGCCACCTGCACTGGCTTCGGCGCCGCCGGCGGCTTCGGCGCCACGGGCGCGGGATCCGGCTTGGCGGCGGGCCTCCGGTTGCCGTACAGCTCCGAAACGATGTGCCCGCCGGTCTTCTCCATGCCCTGGTCGCTCGAATTGCGCAAAACCAGCTGGATCTTGCCGTCGCTGCCGGCGAGCGTCAGTAGCTCCGCCTGATCCGGCGTCGCGAGGATCGTGACCGAGGGAGCCTGAATCGCCTGTCCGCGCGCATCCGCCTGCATCGTCGTGCCCGAAGAAAGGATGAGCATGTTCTGCAGCACGGTGGTCGTCATGTCGCCGTCACCCGAGGGCGGATGTCCCGTCACCAGCACGTCCACTTTCATGCCCGGCAACACGAATCCGGCGACGCTTGCGATATCGTTCATGCGCACCGTAACGGCCCGCATCCCGACCGGAATCGTGGGCGCGAGGCCCAGGCCGCTGCCTTTGGCCGCGAGCCGTCCGTCGAGCACGGCTTCTTCGAGCAGCATGTTCGAGATCACGGGCCGGTCGAGGACGTCTTCGATTTTCGAAAACCCGCCCTTGGGGAACGCGGAAGAGGCCACTTTGATAACCTTCACGTCCGCCGGCTTGAGCATCACGCCGACACCCAGCGGGCGCGTCGTAATCACTAGGTCCTTTTGGTCGGTGGCTTCCACCCTTCTGGCCGTGCCCGACCGCGCCGTCATCTGGTAAAACACCGCCGAAACCACCAGCGCGAAAACCAGGCTGACGCCCAGCACCGTCATAAACCTGCGATCCATACTTGTCTCCTCCACTGCGGCCGGTCTCCCGTGCCGCGCTGCAAAATTCCCGCCGCTTCAACCTTTGGGCACAAGCGCCAGCCACACGCCGAGCGTGATGGCCGGTGCGTACGGAATGGAAGCCCCGCGTTCCCTTTCGTCAGGCGTCGGCGCGACGCCCGCTGTCCCCAACAATGTGCCTAATTTCTTCGCGATCGCCCGCCATGCGATCGCCCCCACGGCCAGCAATCCCCCGATCCCGGCGGCCCACAAAGCCGCCTCCACCAGGAGTTCCGCGCCGAGCAGAGCTCCAAAGCCCGCCATCAACTTAATGTCTCCGGCGCCCATGCCACCCAGGAGATAAAAAACCAGAAACACACAAAATCCCAGAACCGCGCCGCCGAGCGCCGTCAGCAATCCGTGCCACCCCGCGCGTCCTACTTGCCACCCCAGACCTCCGGCGAGCGCCGCGGCCGGAATCCAGTTCGCGATGTGCCTCCGCGCCAGATCATCCACCGTTGCCGCCACTCCTACCGCGATCGCGATCCAAACTTGCATGTTCATCTTTGCCCGCGAAACGTGCCGGAACGTTCCGGCACCTCCTCACGTCCGATCGAGGTTTCCGTCAATTTCACCGGTGTGCCGCTCGAAGACGTCTTATCCTTCTTCAACCTAGGCCCGTTCAAAATCAGCGGGGCCAAAAAGCCCGCCTGCAGCGCGAATTCCGCCAGCGCCTTCCCCGAAGGCAGCCGCCAACTCATCGGGTCCATCCACTCCATCGGTAGATGGGGAATAGTTCCCGAGGAACTCTTTCGTCCCGCGGTTGGTTTGCGCGGGCTGGCGTTCTCCTTCATGCTGTCCTGCTGCTCCTCTTACCTCTTTCGACCGGATCGGTGGTTTTCATTAGCCCTAGGCCACCGCAGCCCCGTACTGCTTAGAACCTTGGTCACAACCCCCTTTTTGCCGAAGCGGGAGACGCGGTGTCACGGAGAACGAAAAGGATGTGTTTTCCGTCGTCTTGGACGACGCGCCACTCCGCGCGCTGTTTCAGCAGCTGCACGAGCGGCTGCTCCACCGGCAGCAGTGCAAGATTGAACTGGTACTTGCTTATCACCTGCTCCCAGTCCCATCCACCGTTCAGCAGATGGATATATTCGTTGCCCACTTTCGATCCGTAGAAATCGCTGCGTCCGTCGACGAAAACCTTCTGCCGCTCGGGATTCAGATAGATCAGGTAGTCGCCCCACTGATCGGTGGTCAATACGCGGGACCGCACGATTTCTGCCTCGTGCGCGTGGATCATATGGACGGGGAAGAGCTCCGTGGGGAAATCCGTGGGCCACCGGATCGGCTTGCCGGTCACCATCAGCGCGAGTACGAAAACCGCCGGCCACACGCTCGAACGGCGGAAGCCGGCCGCCGAATCCGCAGCCATCTGATTCAGAATTCCGCGCAACGATCCTTTCGGGGCCGCTTGCGTAAACGCCTGCCACCAGGAGGCGACCTCGGCGGCAATCAACGGCAGGGTCACCGCGACGAAGACCGGCGCGTGCCGGACGCTCGAGAGCGAAAGATACGCGAACAGCAGGATCCACAAGCCCTCGGCGACGCGTCTGCGGCGGAACAGTGCGCCTGCGGTCATCAACCCCACGAACAGCAGCGCTTCGAACTGCAACATGTTCTCGCTGCGAAAGCTCGGCGACTGGAACTCTTGAATTACGTTGCGGATCCAGTCCGAACGCAGATACTCGAGAATATGTTGGTGCAATCCCCAGCCATAGGGATTCACCAGCGAGACGGCCGCGCACGCCGCCGTCAGAATTCCGTAGCGCGCGGGCTTCGACCAGTTGAGTTCCCGAACGGTCTGCGGAAAAGATGATCTTGTTGTCTTCTCACGAACGCCCGCCATGTTACGGGCTGCGATCCACTCCTCGATCGCGGAACCGACCGCCGTCAGACCGAGCACCGCAAGAATGGCGAGGAATCCGCCATGCAAGTTGGTCCAAACCAGCACAATCGGAATCAGCCAAAAAATCCGCTTCTTCGGTCCCGAGCCATCGCGATCGGTTTCGATCATCCACATGGAAACGGAAACGAGTAGCAGTGTGAACACGTGCGGGCGCGCCAGAAAATGCATCGACGCGGAACCCACGCCGACGAGCGCGACAAACAGCGCCGCGAACGGGTTCACGTTCAGCCGTGTCACGCGACGGACGAGCGTCGTCGCAAACAGCGCGATGGTCATCCCGGCCGCCAGCACGACGCCTTTCAATCCCGCGATGCGGAACAGCGCCGCATCGATCAGGTCGCTCAGCCATTCCCAGGCGAACCACGGCGCGCCGGGTTTCGAGAACGAATAAAGGTCGCGATACGGAACGGCGTGGTGCTTCAGAATGTATTCGCCCGTGCGGATGTGCCAGCCCACATCGGCGTCCGCCAGCAGCGCCAACCAGCCCGCCGCGCCCATGAACAGCCAACACATGGTGGCGAGGAAGAACAGATCGGACAGCGAGGGAACCAACACGCGCGCCCAGCGCTTCCGCAGCAACCCCTCCATCGTCTGGTTTTTCCGCGTATTCGAACTCGCGGACCCTATGGGTGCACCCATCGCGGCGATGGTTTCCTGGGGAGTCATGCCTCTCCCTATACTTCGCCCGGAGAAGCCCGCGACTTTAGGTGCTTCGTGACCTTACGCGGCGAGCAGCGCGGCTATCAGCTCCATAGGTCCTCGATGCGCGGATTCTCGTTATAGTTGTGCTGAGCGGGCCGGCTAGGTCTAGCTGCGCGAAGAAATCTTAGAAGGAACCCGCGGCTTGGGGGAGAGGGCCGGGTGGCTGGTGAAGGAGAGAACCCAGCAACCCGGCCTAGTTGAATCAAACCAGAGTGCTCTCGGTAGGAACACTCCGCTCGATGCGGGCAACGTCGTGGGATCGGTCCAGGCCGAGCAAGCGGCGTCCATGCACCGCCAGTTCAAAGCGATCCTTCACGCCGGTCTTCTCGAAAATGTGCATCAAGTGGACCTTCACGGTCCCCGGCGTGATGGCCAGCGCTTCTCCAATTTCCTTGTTCTTCAAGCCGACGCAGATGTGATGGACAATCTCCCGTTCGCGAGGCGTCAGGCGCGGAGAGGTTCGTCTGTCCAGGGCGCCAAGAGGATGCTCGGAAAGTGTGCTTTCGATCCACACGTCACCTTTATGCACGGCGCGCAGACAATCGAGAACGGCCGGAATCGCCGCGGTTTTCTTCAAAATTCCGCGCGCTCCGAGTTGCAGCGCCCGGAAACAATCGATCTCAGCCAGGTCGTTCACCCACAGGACCGGCTGGCACTGCGGCCACGTACTCTTGACGTCGGAAAGGAATTGAAAGACCGTTTTGAGTCCGCCGGTTTGGTCGGCCAATAGGACGTCGGGGTGTTGCTCCCGGACGGCATCGAGCGCGTCGTTCAAGGCGGAAGTCGATCCAATGAGCTCGAAATCGCCGGCCGATTCTAGAACGCGCGCCAAACCCTCAAGGACGATCGGTTGAGCTTCACAGGCAAATACCTTGATCAAGTTCACACCATTCCCTTAGGGGCATACAATCGACCGTGCGGGGTAGAGCACTATAGGTACTAAGTGTCGATTTCTACACTTGCGGGTAGTGCCCCCGCTGAATTCCTCGCTGGCTTCTTGGACGCGAGCACCAATCCACCGGCCGCCACGCACGCCGCCGTGATCGCCCATGGAGCTAATAAATGATGCGTAATCAACAAGCCTCCAAGCGGAGGCGCGGTGATTTGCGAGATCGAAGTCAGCGACTGATTGAGTCCCAGCACGCTGCCCTGTTCACTACGCGGCGCGGAGTGCGTGATCATGCTGGTGAGCGTGGGACGGACGAGTCCGCCGATCGCGAGGACCGTAATCGTTGCGATGAGCATCGGAATGGAATGGGCGAACGCCATCATAAAATACCCGACGGTGTAGGCGGCGAATCCGGTGCGGTTCAGCGCGCGCTCGCCGAAGCGCTTCACCAATTTCCCGAGGCCCGGACCTTGCAGGAGAATGCCGAGAAATCCGGCCCACGCCCACGCGTAGCCGGTTTGCTCCGGTCCAAACGGGCGGCCGTGCCAGGTGAAGCGCCGCTCGGCGAACAAAGGCAATCCCGCGACGAACATCGCGAATGAAAACGCGAAGCACAGGAACTGGACCAGCAGCGTGGATAGCACGGGCTGGCGAAAATACTTGACGTATTCGCCCCATTGGACGATCGAAACTCGGCGTCCTCCGGGTGCGGCGGGACCCGCGCCGCTATCCTCGCGGGATTTCTGGCTCACGGCGACCGAGGGCAGCAAAAACGTCGTCGCCAGAATGCTGGTGAGCGACAGCAGCGCGGCCGCATACATCGGATAGCGGTAATTGTATCCGGCGAGAAAGCCGGAGATGGCCGGGCCGACGAGGAATCCAAGGCCGAAGGCGATGCCGATGACGCCGAACGATTTCGCGCGCTCCTCGGGCTTGGTGACGTCGGAGATGTAGGCCTGCGCGAGCGAAAGATTGCCGGCCGTGGCGCCGTCGATGATGCGCCCGACGAATACCAGCCACAGGACGTTCGCGTTGGCCGTGATCAGAAATCCGGCGAAGGTTCCGATCTGGCTCACGATCAGCAGCGGCTTGCGCCCCATGTGATCGGAGAGCCGGCCCAACATGGGACCTGAAATCAGCTGGAAGGCCGCGTAGACGCCGATCAGCCAACCTGCCACCGTGGGCGTCGCGCCCAGGCGCTCGGCATAGAACGGCAACAGCGGAATCATCAACGTCAAGCCGAGGACGTCCACGGCGACGATGAGGAAAATGGGGAGGAGAGGATGCTTGCCGGACAAATTCCATGATGACACGTGCGGCGAGGCGGGCGGTGGTGCTTGCGTGCCGGTCCAGCTACCGAATTTCATCGCCAACTACCGGAGGCTTGCCTTTGCCCGCTTTTTTCAAGATTCCCTTTGCCGCCGTGATATTGGCGCGCTCAGCGCGCTCTCGAAAGTAATCCTCGGTGCGGAGCGCCGAAAGCTTTTCCGCCACCGCTACATTGATAAACTGATTCAGCGCGACGCCCTCGCTCGAAGAAACTTTTTTTGCTTCTTCGAGCAGTGACGATTGCAGGCGCAATGCGACGTTATTTCTTCTCATGCTTGTGGAACTCCTTCCATGCGTCCGGAGGGGCAAGCGTCTGAATGCCAAATCTCTCGGCTGCTGTCTTCAAATGATGGACGTCAAATGTGACTAATCGCTCAGCCCGCCCGTTTACGGCCGTCTCTAGTACCATTTCATCGGCCGGATCTTTCAAGGACGGCCTCCAAAGAAAGCGAAGCGCAACGGGTTCCGCAACCGCGGCCAGGGCATCGAGAATGGTGTTCGTCTCGGGAACGGTAAGGCCCGATGCGGTCAGGTGTTCCGTCCTCGTCAGCACGGCTTCATACTCGAGCATCAAGGGCACCGAAATCAGGGCTTCAATCCGTCGGTCCAAGACCGCCAATAAGAGTTTTCGCGAGGCGCCGCGTTCACTCCGCAAGGCCGCGACCAGCACGTTTGTATCGAGCACGGCGCGCAAGAATTATGATATCACATGCAATAGCGCTACGAATCACCGCAACCGGAACACCACTAGCGACTCATTATTGCTATCGTCTCCGCCGCCGACCGCCATCCCTCCGCCCTCGGCGATCGCCACGTACTGTTTGCCGTCCTTGCCCAGGTACGTCATCGGTACCGACGCCGCGCTGTAATCGAGCCGCGTTACCCATAGCTCTTTGCCCGTTTTCGAATCGAACGCGCGGAAACGATGATCGTTCGTCGCGCCGATGAAGACCAGTCCGCCGGCCGTCACAATGGGTCCGCCCAAGTTATAGCGACCCGTGTTCTTCTTGCCCTCCGGCAGTTCGTCGGTCACGCCCAGGGTGACACGCCACGCGAATTCCCCGGTGCTGGCGTTCACCGCCGTCAGGTTTCCCCATGGTGGTTTGCGGCACGGCCAGGTCTTATCGCGATCCACCAGCCCGCGTTTATCGAGAATGACGGCTTCGAAGCGCGGCGGCGGACCGCCTCCGAAAATGCTGTTCTTATCGTAAGGAGTCTCCGCGCCATCCTTCATTTTCTCGATCCATCCAATTGAACCCGGCTCCTGCGTGTTGACGAAAATATAGCCGAGCTTCGGATCCGTCGCCGTGCCTCCCCAATTCGACGATCCGATATTGCCCGGATAGAGCACCGCGCTGTGAGGCGGCGCTCCAGGCGCACGATATGGATACGTCGTGTACGGGCCGTTATTGACGATGCCGCCACTGCGTTCGATCACGTCCTGGCAGGCTTTGGCGTGCTCCGGCGTGGTGTCTTCGGCGGTGACCACGTCGGCCATCGTGAAATGGTGGCTCGACATCTCGGGCGGCTTCAACGGAATCGGCTGCGTGGGCGATGCCGCTTCGCCCGGCACTTCGCTTTTTGCGACCGCACGCTCCTCGACGCCGAACACCGGCTTGCCCGTGACGCGGTCCAGAATGAACATATAGCCCATCTTGCCGACCTGCGCGAGCGCCGGAATCTTTTTCCCGTTCTGCACGATATCGATCAGGCCGGGCGCCGGAGGCAGATCGTAATCCCACATATCGTGATGGATCGCCTGAAAATACCATTTCAGCTTTCCCGTCATGGCGTCGAGCGCCACCACGGAATTTCCGAACAGATTGTCGCCTGGGCGGTCGCCTCCCCAATAGTTCGCCGATGGCCCTCCGAACGGCATGTAAACCAGCCCGCGTTCGGTGTCGACGGTCATGGTGAATCCCCACACGTTGACGCCCGCGCGATTCTTCCAGCCGTCGTCCTTCCATGTCTCGTGACCGACCTCGCCAGGCCGCGGGATCGAGTGAAATTCCCAAATCTTCTTGCCCGTGCGTACGTCGTAGGCACGCGTGTTGCCGGGCCCGCCAATGGGCGCTTCGCCGTTGTTCGCCCCCACGATCGCCATGCCGCGATAAATCGTCGGCGGAGAATCGTAGGGCACCGTCATCTCGACGACGCCTTCATCGCCGAATCCCGGGACCAGTCCGCCCGTCTTCGCGTTCAGTGCGATCATCTTCGAACCGGTGGTCGCAAGCAGCCGCGCCGGAGCTTCCTTATCGCCGGGCCAATAGGCCACGCCGCGCTTCGAGACGGGAAATTTCGAGATGTACGTCCACAGCTCCTTACCCGTCTCCGGTTCGAGCGCCATCACGCGATGCCCGGTAGTGATGTACATCACCCCGCCGATCACGATCGGCGTCACTTCAGAGAATGCCCCGAGATTCGCGCGCAAGACTTTGCGTTCCTCGTCGGTGCGAAAGCGGAAGCTCCAGATCTTTTGGAGCTTGGTGACGTCGGTCGTATTGATCTGCGTCAGCGGCGAATAGCGCGTGCCCGCGAGATCGCGGTTGTACATCGGCCAATCGCCGTCCTGCGTCTTTGCGTTTTGCGCTGGAGCGCACGGAATCAGATGAACGGCCGCTGCGGCGAAAAGGATCAGGCGCGCGAGTCTCATAAGCCTCCCGAGTAACTGCGTTGGTCCACGTTTATCCAACGCAGTATATCAAGGGCCGTGTTTCGCGGGCCTCGAACGAAGCCGCTAATTGTGATCCAGGCGTCGAGAAGCCCGGAACGGGTCCTGCGGAAGTCTCGACGCGGCACGCAAGAGTGCGTGCGCCACGGCGTCCCCTACTTCACGAGCCGAGCCGTCTGCACCTTGGCTCCGCCGCCCGCCCACGCGATCCATGTCTCGTCGCCGGCATGCACGATCCGCGGATAGCCTAACGTGCTGCGTCCGCCCTCCGCCACCTGCGTGACCGGCCCCGCGACGCCCGCGCTCGTGATTTGACGGACCAATATCTTTACGCCCTTGGGACTCTGTTCGAGCCACGAAACGAACGCTCCGCCCATATCGTCGGACGAGATCGCGGTGTAGCCGAACGAGTGACCCGTGCTCACCAGTACCGGTTTGCCGAACGTGGTTCCTCCGTCACTGGAGAGAATGGCCTGGACGTGCGGCATCGCGCCCGCGCCCGTGAACCAGGAGATCGCGACCTGATCGCCTTTGGCCGCCGCCGCGGCCGCATTGGTTGGGCAGCCATTGATCTTCCAATTATCCGCGTTGAGGATTTTCGAAGGAGTCCACTTGCCGTTCTCGAAACGGATGGTCGCGATGTCGCGGATGTCCTGTGGTGTATGATCCCGATAGGCGACCAAAAGGCCGCGCGCGGTCTTTACCATTGCGGTTGGGCAGCAAGCGCAGACGTCGTTATCGAGGGTCTCTTCCTTGATCACCTTGCCGTCGGCGGAGATCACCGTGCGCTTCAACGTAACCGGACCGTCCTCGCCCTTCAACGCTTCCAGCCATACCATCGACACTTCGTGATCGCCGCTCGCGACCGCCGACGCGAAAGCATGCTGCACCATGCTGCGGTCCTTGTGGGCGAGCACGGGCGCGCTCCACTTCACCCCGTCGTGCGACGTGCTGACATAGAGAAATTCGGCGTCGGGATCGTCGCCAGGGACCTCCACCCAGTGAGCAAGCAGAGTTCCGTCGGAGAGCGTGATCACCTCCGCAAGCTCCGCCGCGTGACGGAAGAACTTGCGATTCGCGATCACTGTGCGCGTCTCCGACCACTGGCCGCCTTTCCGTACCGCGTACTTGAGGGTGTACATTCCTTCTTTCGGTTGGGCTTCCAGCCAGCTCAGCAGCGGACTGCCGTCGGCCAGCACCGTCCAGTTCGCTTGGACACTGCTCATGCCTGAAGGATTGGGCTGCGGCTCGGCTTTCAAAGCCTGCGCTTGTCCCGGCAGCGCCAGTGCGCTGGCGATCGCTAATGTAAGAAAGAATGATTTCATAAATCCCTCTCCTCGATTCACGGCCAATTCCGCCCTCCGGCCACCGAATCGAAAGCTTTGCCACTCCAGTTTACCGGCTAAGATCGCATCGGACCAGTTATCTTTTGGCCACTTATTATGATAGGCCCGGGGCGGGGAAATAGAAACCGCTATAGATCTTCGGGCTTTAGCCCAGTTTTCTTGGCGATTAGGGTGAGGAGGGCCGGACCTACCTCTTCGCCGTCGTGGAACGCGAACGTGTAATTCGCCCATCCAGGCCTTGCCAACCGCCGATGCGATCCTCGCTGCCACGCCACCACCCATCCAATCCGGTGCAGTGCGGCAAGCAGCCGGCGCGCTTTGACCGCTTGCCATTGGCCCACGGGGACGACCCTAGGCGATGGAAAAAACTTTGGCGAACGGCTCGGGGACTTCCTCGCCGTGGTCAATACAATCGGCCGCGACCCGGAGAGCCAGCGCGCGCACGGCGGCGATCGCGGCTTCGCGCGTGGCGCCGTACGCCATCACGCCCGGCATCGATTCGATGTCGGCCCACCAGCGGCCGTCGTCTTCCCGGCCGACCACGATCGGAATCGATTCCACCGTGATAGTTTCCATGAGTACCCGCGACCATTGTAGACTGCTTCGCCGCAGCCCGGAAGGACGAGAGCAAGATCAAGGTTCGGCGTCAGCGCGTCCCGCAGGAATTGCGGACGTAACAGCGACCTACGTCCGTCGCTCGCGCCTCGAGCTACTTCTGCGCGAAAATAATGGAGATGCAACCTTCAGGTGAGTTCTACCGGATCAACAAGCTTCCGCCCTACGTTTTCGCCGTGATCAACGAGCTGAAGGCTAAGGCGCGAGCCGCCGAGCACGACGTCGTCGACATGGGCATGGGGAATCCGGATGGAGCTACGCCGCGCGTCATCGTCAACAAATTGATCGAGGCCGCGCGCAACCCTCGCAACCACCGCTACTCGATGTCCAAGGGAATTCCGCGCCTGCGCGAGGAGATCGTCAAGCGCTATGAGCGCAACTACGGCGTCATGCTGGACCCCGAGAAGGAAGCCATTGTGACCATCGGCGCCAAGGACGCGCTCGCGCATCTCCTGTTCGCGGTGATCGGACCGGGTGATGTCGTGGCCTCGCCTAATCCGTGTTATCCCATCCATCAGTACGGCGTGATCATGGCGGAAGGGCAGGCGTGTACGCTGCCCATGCCCGATCCCGGCACGTTCCTGAACGCCCTTGAGGAGGTTTACCGCAAGTCCTCGAAGCCGCCACGCATGATTCTGATTTCGTTCCCGCACAATCCTACGACCATGTGCGTGGATCTCGATTTCATGAAAGAAATCGTGCGGCTGGCGCGCCATCACGGCACCATGGTGGTCCACGATTTTGCGTACGCCGATCTTGGCTTCGACGGCTATAAACCTCCCAGCATTTTGGAGGTGGAAGGCGCGAAGGACGTCGCCGTCGAGATTTTCTCCATGTCGAAGAGCTACAACATGGCGGGCTGGCGCATCGGCTTCTGTCTGGGCAATCCGAAAATGATCGCCGCTCTCGCGCGCATCAAGAGCTACCTGGATTACGGCGTCTTCCAACCTCTGCAGATCGCCGCGATCATCGCGCTGCGCGAGTGCGAAGAGGATACAAGAAAGATCTGCGCCAATTATCAGAAGCGCCGCGATGTGTTGGTCGACGGTTTGAATAAAGCCGGTTGGCCCGTGGAAAAACCTCGCGGCACCATGTTCCTCTGGGCGCCCATCCCCGAACCGTTTCGCGAGATGGGTTCGCTGGAGTTTTCCAAAATGCTGATCGATCAGGCGCTGGTGGCCGTCTCGCCCGGCATCGGATTTGGCCCGCTGGGCGAAGGCTACGTGCGATTCTCGCTCATCGAAAATCCGCAGCGCACGCGTCAGGCCTGCGCCGGAATCAAGAAGATGCTCAAGGGACAGGCCGTCGGCAATCTCGCTCGCTGATGTGGCGCGGGCCGCCAGGCCCGCAACGTCGGCAATCTTGCCGACGTTTCTCCGCGATGTTTGGTATTGTATCGTTGATGGCTCGGCTCCATCCGCTCCAGTTTTGTTTGGTGTGGATGCTGAGTAGTGGCTTTGATTCGGAACATGGACGCGGCGCGTTCACCTTCCCTTTCCGTAAGGAGTGTCTATGAAACAGAACCTTTTGTTAGTTTTCGCCCTCGCCGGCCTTGCCGCGAGTGTTGCGCCGGCGCAGGACGCCAATGCCCTGTTGCAGAAATCCTCGATCGCCATGGGCGCGACGAACCTGAACTCGATTCAATTTTCCGGCACCGGCCACATTTCGGCTCTGGGACAGAATCACCTCCCGAACGCGCCATGGCCGGAAACGACCATCACCTCCTACAGCCGCACGGTGGATTACGCCAACAAATCCGCGCGCGAGGAGCTCACGCGTGTCCAGAATACTCCGCCCTCGAAAGGCGGCGGCGCTCCGTTCGGCGGGGAACAGAAGCAGGTGAACCTGATCAGTGGCATGTACGCCTGGAATCAGCCGGGCGCGCAGCCGCAGCCCCAGCCCGCCGCGGCCGACGAACGCCAACTGCAAATCTGGCTGACCCCTCACGGCTTCCTGAAGGGCGCGCTCGAAGGCAATGCCACCATGAAGAAGGCCAAGGGCGGCACGCAGGTTACGTTCACCGCGCTCGGCAAGTATAAAGTGGTCGGCACCATCGACGACCGCGGCATGGTGACGAAGGTGGATACATGGCTCCCGAATCCTGTCCTCGGCGACATGCTGGTGGAAACGCTCTACACCGATTACAAAGAATTCGGCGCCGTGAAGTTCCCCACCAAGATCGTCCAGGACCAGGGAGGCCATCCGCTGTTCGATCTCACCGTGACCGACGTCAAGGCCAATCCTGGGCCGCTCGCGCTGATGGTCCCGGATGCCGTGCGTCAGGCCAAGATTCCTCCGGTGAAGGTGGAATCGCAGGATCTGGGCGGCGGCGCATGGTGGCTGGGCGGAGGCTCGCATCACAGCGTGGTCGTCGAATTCAAGGATTACATCGTCGTTGTCGAGACTCCTCTGACTGAAGAGCGCGCCGAAGCCGTGCTGGCCGAGGCCCGGAGGCTAGTGCCGAACAAGCCCGTCAAGTACGTCGTCAACACGCATCATCACTTCGATCACTCCGGCGGACTGCGCGCCGTTGTGGCCGAGGGCATCCCGATCATTACCAATGAGCAGAACAAGGGTTTCTACGAGCAGGTATGGAAGAACCCGCACACCTTGGAGCCCGACAAGCTCTCCAAGAATCCCAAGAAGGCCACGTTCATTACGGTGAAAGATAAATATGTCATCACCGACGGGGCGCAGACGCTCGAACTGCACTTCATCACCGGCAACGATCACAACGGCGACATGCTGCTCGGCTATCTGCCCAAGCAAAAAGTGTTGATCGAGGCCGATTTGTTCACTCCCGGCGCTCCGAACGGGCCGCCCCAGCCGCCGGTTGCCCTAAATTTTGCGAACGAACTTTACGACAACATACAGCGCTTGAAGCTGGACGTCACGACGATCGCGCCGCTGCACGGCCGCGTCGTGCCTTATACCGACATGCTGAAGACGCTCGGCAAGGGCTAGCAAGCAGTTCGACGAGGGTTCACCTCGTTCCGCGAGAATCGCGGCGCGCGTGGAGGGCGATCGCGCGACGGAAGCGGGGCCGTATAATGGCGGGGATGGCTGCGTTACCCGAATGGTCGGAGCCGCGAGTGGTCGAACTGCGCCGCATTTCGCCTGCTGACCTGGAAACTGTCCTCGCGGAACAAGCCGCCGCGTGGCGGAGCGGACTGGCCTGGGATCTCTCGTCTTCCGCGGAACTCGTGCGCCGCTACACGGGCATGCAGGCGCTGAACGGCTTCGCTCTTCTGGACGGCTCGAACGTCGTCGGTTACGCGTATTACGTTCGCGAGGAGCACAAAGGCCTCATCGGCGATCTTTATGTTCTGGAGCGCTACCGGACGCCCGCCCGCGAAGACGCGCTAATCGATGCGGTTCTGGGCGAGTTGTGGCGCCTTCCCGGCGTCCGTCGCACCGAAGCGCAACTGCTGATGTTGAGCGGCGCGCCCGGCCGCACTCTGCCCTTTTCCGGCTGGCTCAGCGTGCACCCGCGCTGGTTCCTGGAGTTTCCCCTGGTGAACCCAGCGGCCTTGGTTTCTCGCGAGCGCACCGGCGTCCGTTTCCAGCCCTGGCGCGAATCGCATTTTGACGATTCCGCGAAACTGGTCGCCCACGCTTATCGCGGCCACATCGACAGCGAGATCAACGATCAATACCGGTCGCCCGCGGGCGCGCGCCGTTTCCTCTCGAATATTGTGGAGTTCCCCGGCTGCGGTGTGTTCTTCCCCGCTGCGTCCTACTCCGCCTTCGACGCTTCCACCGGCCTGCTGTGCGGTATTTCGCTCGCGAGCCTGGTCGCGCAGGATTCTGGACACGTCACGCAGCTGTGCGTCGCGCCTTCGCACCGCGGTGCCGGCTTGGGAGGCGATCTCCTGCGGAGATCTCTGTTGGCGTTCGCGGCCCACGGGTGCCGATCCACCAGCCTCACCGTGACCGCCGCCAATGAAGGCGCCCTCCGCCTCTACGAACGTATGGGCTTCGTACGCCGCAAGCACTTCGCGGCCCACGTATGGGATTTCCGCTAGCCGGTCATGCCGAGCCGCGACGATGATGGAGCGGGGTTAGAAGATTCGATTCGCGCCTCATTTCTCGCTTCCGCCGTCTCCGATCCGCTACAGTAGAAAGAGTCCATGGCGTGGTTTTCGCGGCAAAAACCGGGTGTCGAAGAGAGTTCCAGTGAGGGCGAAAAACGCGTCCGCACGGAAGGCCTGTGGCTGAAGTGCGAAAGCTGCACTCAGGTCATCTGGAAGAAGGCGCTCGAAGATAACAACGAGGTGTGCCCGCAATGCGAGCACCATTTTCGGATCGACGCGCGCGCGCGGCTGGCCCTGTTGTTCGACGACGGCCGCTATGAGGAGATGGACAAAGGCCTCACCTCCACCGATCCTCTCCACTTCACCGACTCGCGAAAGTATTCCGAGCGCCTGGCCTCGGTGCAGCGCCAGACCTCTCTCTCCGACGCGTTGTTGTCGGGCTGGGGGACGCTGCTGGGCCGGCCCGTAAACATCTGCGCGATGGAGCTCAAGTTCGTCGGCGGTAGTATGGGCGCCGTGGTCGGCGAAAAAATCACGCGAGCCATTGAACGGTCCATCGAAAAGCGCGCTCCCCTCGTCATCGTTTCGTCTTCGGGAGGTGCGCGCATGCAGGAAGGCGCCATTAGTCTGATGCAGATGGCCAAGATCTCCGCTGCCCTTGCCCGTTTGGACGACGCGAAAATCCCTTACATCAGCGTTCTCACCGATCCCACGACCGGCGGCGTCACCGCCAGCTTCGCCATGCTCGGCGATTTGAATATCGCCGAACCGGGCGCGTTGATCGGCTTCGCGGGTCCCCGCGTGATCGAGCAGACCATCCGCCAGAAGCTCCCCGACGGCTTCCAGCGCAGCGAGTTCCTGCTTGAGCATGGATTTCTGGATGCCGTCGTGAAGCGCAGCGAGATGAAGCATTACATCGCTTGCGCTCTGGATTTCTTCTGCGCCTAATATGGGCGGCAGGATTCCATCCCGCGGCCGGTTTGTAGCCGGCTCCTTAGCCCGCTCCCTAATTCTGTTTTTCCACTGGCACCACCGTGATCCCTTTGATCCGCAGCCTTTCGTGAAACGCCGCCCGCTGGATGGCGGCCTGCCCCGCTTGATGGTCCTCTATCTCCTCATCGGTCGCGCGCCGATGCGAATTCGATTGCAGCAGCTTCGCCGCCGTTTCCGCGGCTACTTCGGCGATGCGTCCCCCGCGCATCCCGCGCTTCGGATCTTCCAAGCTCACCAGCCACACGAACGCCGGCAGCGAGGCCGCGAGCGTGCGGACATCGCGCCAATATTTCTGCAAGTCACGCACGGCTCTCCTCCTCCCCGCGCAGCACGCGTGAGATTTCCTGCATCGCGCGGGCCTTGGCGTCGCCGGACATCCGAGGATGGATATCTTCCACCTGAATGGCCGATTTCGCCCGCCGCCCGCCCAGTTCCGCCGCCACCGAGCGCCGCAGTTCCTCGAGCACCGGCTGCTCCAGGCTTTTTACCAGTTCATCGAATTTCGAGTTCATGATTTCTCCCCGTGTCTAAGGCCGTGTTCCATAGGTCTTTTCCATGTGATCCGCGTTTTCGGAAATCGCCACGGCGCGGCGGCGGTACTCTGCCGCCTGCGCCACCAGCGCTCCGGACACGCCTTTGGACATGTCCACCGGCAGCACGACTTCTTCGGTCACCGCCTCGCGCAACTGGCCCAGCAGTTTCTCGGCGCGTTCGCGCGCGATCTGTTCCAGCGCTTTCGCCCGCACCATCGCCGCATGTGAGACCTCGCGCAGATGCGCGATTCGTTCGAGCGGCAAACGCGTTTCGACGAGCCGTTCCAGCGTCCGGCTCAAATACCGCCCGCGCTGCTCCAGCGCGACGAGTTCGTTGAGCGCCTTGTAGTCCAGCTTTTCACCGATGGCCGCCGATTCGATCAGCGCATCGAGCACGGCTTCGCGTGTCACGGAGGCCCGTTCCGCAATTTGGCGCGCATGCCCGTTCAGCGCGCGTTCGGCCCGTGTGAGTTTGGCCAGACGCTCCGCCGCCGCGTGTTCGTTTTCTTCGGCCGCGATCACTTCCGGTTGCGCGACGGCCTGCCGGACGGCCGCCTCCACGCGCTGTTCAAGATCCTCCGCCAGCAGGCGTTCGTCGCCGGTCGCCACGGCTTGCAGCGTCGGCGTCTGCGCAAGATCGATGCTCATGTAGTCCGCGTCCCTCCGGCCCGATCATATGCGACGCGCTGAAGCAGACCGCTGGCCTTGCGTAGCTCTTTGCGCACGAAGTGCAGTTGCAGCAACACGATACATTTTCGCGCGAAGACAAATTTCCAGTGTGACTGTGGGCGGATGCGTTGTGGAGCGGGCTCTCAGGCTGCCTTCTTCGAGATTAGTGGCCAGAAGGTCGACTAGCCGATCTCGACTTCCATTCGCAGCAGTGCGGCGCTTAGCGTTTTGCCTTGCGCGTCAGTACGCAGCGAGACGGTGCCTCCGCCATCGAGCGCCTGGTGCAGCACGAAGTTCAGCGCGTGGAGATTGGGAAGCTCGTAGCGCTCCACATTACCGCGGCACAACTCCCGAAAGTGATCCTTCACGCGCTCGGCCGTCACTTGCGCGGCCAGTTCCGGATAATATTCCGGTTTGCGCGCGATCAAGCCGATATTGGCGTCGTCGCCTTTATCGCCGCTGCGCGCGTGCGCAATCTCTCGCAACTGCACCCGAGCCATTTTCACGCCTCCGGTAGTGGGTCCGACCCACTACTATCCATCGATGATCGTTACCTTCGCCGCGACTTCGCTCTTGGGAATCAGCGCGGGCCAGTAAGCGACGATTTCTTCGATTTTCGGCCTGCCCCCCGATGGATACGTCACCACAGGGGGCCCGTTCAGAGCGAGCGGCGCGAGCTCCCTTGTGAATCGCTCGATCGCCCCCGGGTCCGGTCCTCGTACGCCGACGCGGAACGTAACCTCCGCCAGATCCGGCGACGGCTCGCCTGATAAAGCCTCGCCATGACACGCGTTTGCTCCCACGAATTCGCTGAGGATCGCCTCGAATTTCAGACCGAGCCGTTCGAGCCGCGTCCTCAGAATCCGATCCGCCGCGCGAGCTTTTTTGTAAGCGTCCGGCCAGCCGTAGGTCATAGTGCCCACGGCCTTGAAACCGGCCGTGTAGCTGATCGAAACCTTGTAAAACTCCGTCGCCGGTTTGCCCTTGATGCCCCAGAACTGCACGCGATCCGCTCCTGCCTGCTTCAGTTGTATCGATGTGAAATCGGCGATTACGTCCGGCGTAACGTAGGCGCGCGGATCGCCGATCTCGTAGATCAGTTGCTCGGTGACGCCGGCCACGCTCACTCGCCCGCCTGTTCCCGGGTGTTTGGTGATGGCGAAGCGTCCATCGGGTTCGGCCTCCAGAATCGGGTAGCCGATGGAAGCCATATTGGGGATCTTCTCCCAATCGAACTGGCAGTTGCCGCCCGTCGCCTGCGCCCCGCATTCGATCGCGTGACCGCCCACCGCGCCCGCGGCCAAAAAGTCCCAATCGTCAGGCTTCCAGCCGAATTCGTGGATTTCCGGGCCAAGCGACAGCGCGATATCGGAGCAGCGTCCCGTCACCACGATCTGCGCGCCTTGTCCGAGCGCCTCGGCGATGGGAAACGCCCCCAAGTACACATTTGCGCTGCGGACGCGTGAAAGAATGGACTCGATCGGCTCGCCGGTGTCCATGTTCTTGAGGGCCACGCTTCCCAACGCAGAGCCGCGCCCGACGAAGTCGGGCAGACGGCTTAATATGTTATCGCCCGTCACGATGCCGATCTTCATTCGCCCTGCATAGCCCGCGCGTTTCAAAGCCGCAGTCACCGCAGCCGCGCACGTTTCCGGATTCACTCCGCCCGCGTTCGCGACCACTTTGACGCCGCGTGTGACGATTTCTTTCGCCCCGCGCTCGATCGTCTGCACGAAATCGCGCGCGTAACCGGCTTGCGGGTCGCGCGAGAACTGCTTCTGCAGGATCGACATCGTGACCTCGGCCAGATAGTCGAGCGTCAGATAATCGATCGGCCCGCCGCGCAGCTGTTCGAGCGGCGCTTCGAGCGAATCTCCCCAAAAGCCCTGCGCGTTGGCGATGCGGATCATGCGTGGAGGATTCTTCTAGCTTACAAGCTGGTGGGTAATGTTACGCGGATCGTTAGTCATGTTTCTGAGAAACTCCGCATATCGGCAAAACTACACGCCCGTCATCCCGAGCGACATAACCAAATGAAACACCCCGCCCGTCATCCCGAGCGAAGTCGAGGGATCTGCTTTTCGACCGTGGAGCAGGCTCTATTCCAGCTGCTTCCTGCCTGCTGGGAACAGATTGGGAATATCGAGCTTAGGGTTGAACCCGACCTCGAAATACGCAATCGCCATCTCTTCCCAGCTTTGATCGCCCCAGCGGACTTCCCTCGCCGGGTCGGGATTGGACTTATTGTTTACGGAATTGTCGAAGCCGCACGACATTTCCAGGCGCGTGCCCTTGGGCAGAACCTTGGGCTGGGCCAGCGTGAATTCCAACTGCCAGTTGAAGTCGTAATGCGGTACGTTCAGCAGCACTTCCTTTTCGCCGTTCGGATATACCGCGCGGAATTCCATCCATTTGCCGCGCAGGTGCATATGGGGCTTCAGCGAAACGAGCGTGGTTTCCTGCTGCAGCGTCGTCGATGCCTCTACGTGATAATCGCCCGCGCCCGGAGGAATCGCGAACGTATTATTCGCCGCGTAAATCCGTGCGACGCGCATTTCGGGCGGCTCCTTGGCGAGCACCATGCCGAACTTGGTCCGATCCTTCGTCGCCGTGCCGTTGGCGGTGTAGTGAATCTGAAAAACGATATCGGAGCCGGCCGGAATCAGCTTCGCTTTTCCCGGCGAAAGGACCACGGTCTGTTTGCCGGGCGTGTATCCGGCAACATTCTCGTCGGCCAAGGGAGCTCCCGCCGAGGAACTGGTTTTTTGCTCCTCCGGGACGAACGCCACGCCCACCGGATATTCGCGCAGCCACGGCGAGTTGGGACGCCGGATATAAATATTCGCGTGGTGCACCACGGCGCGATTGCCCGGGCGCATCTCCATTTGTTCGACCCACGTATCCTTCGTGAAGCCCGTCGGCACGATGATGTACGTGTACTCGACGGTTCCCTTCGCCGGAACGTCGATTTCGCTCGGCATCTCCACCACCAGATCGGGCTTGGGAATATTCCATCCGTCCACCCATTGCACCGGCGCCGGCTTATCCTTGGCGTCGCCCTCGATGGCTCCGGTATCGGCCCATGCAGTGAGCGTGTTGATCTCGGATTCGCTCAAGCTGCGATCGTTGGCCCAGTGGCCGTATTTCGGATCGGCGAACCACGGCGGCATCTTGCGCGAAAGCACTGCCGCCTTCATCGCTTTGGCCCATGGGCGAGAGCCTTCGTAGGTCAGCAGCGGCATCGGACCGACCTCGCCCGGACGATGGCAAGTCTGACAGTGCGCTTGCAGGATCGGAAGCACGTCGTGGTTGAAGGTGACCGGCGCTGCGGATACGTCGGCGGCGCGTGCCGAGGAAACGCCAAGCAAACCCGCAACAACGATGCTTCCGAACTGTATGCGCATGAAAGGCCTCGCTGAGTGCGAGGCTAACATAGATCTCCGGGCGTGAGAAAGGGGCCGGGGCAATGTATGGGCTGCGATAAACTAGGGGTGACACGAAGCAAGAGACTGTGGCATGCAACCAGGCGACATCATTATCAGGGATCGGGACATTCACGGAGGAACTCCGGTCTTCCGGGGCACCCGTGTGCCGTTTCAGGCCCTCCTGGACTACCTGGAAGGAGGACAGACTCTTGACGAGTTTCTGGATGATTTCCCAACCGTTTCGAAGGACGCCGCAGTGGCGTCGCTCGAATATGCGAAATCGCTCGTCGTTAATCAATTGGTCAGTCCATTGGGATGAAGGTCCTACTTGACGAGTGTGTCCCCCGCAAATTGAAGAGCTCGCTCCCCGATCACGATTGCATGACCGTGCCTGAAGCGGGCCTGGCCGGTGAAAAAAATGGCCGTCTTCTTGCGCTCGCCGAAGCCGCCGGCTTCGAGGTTTTTTTGACGGTGGATAAAGGCCTCCAGTACCAGCAGAATCTGGCTGGCCGAAGGATCGCGATTGTGCTGATCCGCTCCAAGTCGAACCGCCGTAGGGATCTGTTGCCGCACGTGGAGGCGTGCCGATCCATCATCGGTTCGATCCGGCTTGGCGAGGTGATCCGAGTCGGTGACTAGAATCCGGAGGACTTATCGCGCCGTCCTCTTCCGCTTCCCGCGCGGCCTCGTATACTCAGCCGTGACCTTCGTATGGACTCCGCCGCGAGGCATGAAATCGCCGACCAGCGTGGCTTGCCACGGCTGGGCCGCTTTCACGACATCTTCCAGCATCCGGTTCACGACGTTTTCCTGGAAAATGCCCAGGTTGCGATACGCCAGCGTGTACAGCTTGAGCGACTTCAGCTCCAGGCACAGCTTATCCGGCACGTAGCGCAGCACCAGCGTTCCGTGATCGGGCAGCCCGGTCTTCGGGCACACCGAAGTGAATTCCGGCATTTCGATTTCAATCTCGTAGCCCGTCGGATACTGATTCGGCCAGCACTCGATCTCCGGCAAATCGGCGTGGACGCCGGCCTCCGCGTGCTCGTCCGAGTATTGCCGTTTCAGGCGCGCACTCACTGGTTGGTCTCCGGAGGTGCCGTCTCCAGATTCTTAGCGAGCAGATCGAGAAACAGCCCGACGTCGGTCACCACGCCGACGGCTTGCCCGGTGCCACGATCGCTAACTTTGGTCGCCACGGCGGGATTGATATCCACGCACACCAGCTTCACCCAGCTCGGCAGCATGTTGCCGGTCGCGATCGAATGCAGCATGGACCCCAGGCACAGGACCACCCCAGCGCCCTTCAGTTGCTCCGCGTAGGCGTCCTGCGCCTGATTCATATCGGTGATGGTGTCGGGCAGAGGCCCATCGTCGCGCAGGCTTCCGGCCAGCACGAAAGGAATCCCGGCCTTGACGCATTCATACATCACGCCGCTGGTCAGCTTCCCCGATTCCACGGCCTTGGCGATGCCGCCCGCGTGGTAAATCGCGTTGATCGCGCGCATGTGGTTGCGATGCCCGTGCTCTTCCTGACGGCCGTCGCTCTGCCGCACGCCGAGCGAAGTGCCGAGCAGAGCCGCCTCGATATCGTGCACGCCCAGCGCGTTGCCAGCGAGCAGCGCCTGCACCCATCCGCCGTGAATCAGCTTGGCCATGGCGCCCGCGCCGCCGGTGTGAATCACCACGGGTCCGGCGACGACGATGATTTTCTGCCCGGCCTCGCGCGCCTGGCGAATCAGGCTGGCCACCTGGCGCACGGCCGATTCCACCTGCCGTTCCGAAGAAACGCCGTTGCTCATGAACGCGAACGACAGGCGGTCGCGCTCCTTCGATTCCGGCACCACGCGGATGCCATGCATCCCCACGACGACCTGGTCGCCCTTTTTGAGATCGCGCAGACGCCGGCAGGCCGCGCGGCGCTTTCCGCTGGGGCCTTCGACCACGATCATGGCATCCATGCGCTGGTTTTCCACTTCCATCCAGTGGCCCTTGTAGCGCACCAGTGTCTTGTGATTGGTGGTGGAATAAAAATCCTCGGGCGCGCAGCAATCGCGCTCCACGGGGGAGAGCACGGCGTCGCCCGGTTCGGCGGGAGCGCAGCCGAGCTCCAGCAGGCGCAGCAGCAGCACCTGCATCTCGGCGTCGCCTTCGGTTTCCACCTTCAGGCGCAGATACGAATCATCCGCATTGGTCCGCCCAATGCGAAACTGCTCGACCTCGAAGCGGCCGTTGTACTCGACCACCGTGTCGAAAATCTGCTCCATCACGTGGGAGTCGATTAGATGGCCTTCGGCTTCAACAACTTCCTGTTCCATTTGTCCTGTCCTTGGGGGTAACTTTTAGAATAACGCGTCGGCTGTGAAAGATTACGATGAAAGCAGAGAAGAACGTGAACTAGCGCTGCGCGGAAGGAGCCACGTTCACCCTGTTTCCCAATAACTGCCGTTAGATCCGATGATCACAAAAAGGGAACTCCCGCGTCTGATCGGCTTCGTGGCCCGCTGCTCGGGCTCGGCGGTGCTTGCGTACACCTTGGCGGAGGCGTTACATCTTTCGTATCCCATTTGGGCGTTGATCTCCGCCATCGTTGTCTCGCAGGAGCAACTCGCGGAAACGTGGACCTCCACTGGCCGGCGCATCGCGGGAACGATCCTGGGCGCTTGTGTCGCCGTGGGCATGAACGCGGTCGTCTCGCCCTTCGCCGGCATCACCGTACAGGTCGTACTTTCGGTGGCGCTCTGCGCCGCCATTACCCACCGGCACCCGATCATGCGCGTCAGCATGTGGACCTGCGCGATCGTCCTGCTGACCGCGAGGCCGCCCGACTCGATGCTCCTTACCGGCATCTATCGCGGCAGTGAGGTTGTTCTCGGCGGCCTCATTGGCGGCACGCTTCACCAGGCGACCGAGAAGCTTCTCGGCTTTCTGGACCGCATCGAAACCAAGCCCGGCAAGCGTGAAGGGATTGAGTCGATTGCCGAAGAACAGACGAAGCGACGGCCCCATGCTATGCGTGCCGTTTCTTTGGCATGTTGAGGCGAGGGCTAATTTAGGATTCGCAAGCACGAGAA
>Ga0181536_10001310_pt1 | contig 29472 bp, 25 predicted proteins | sample PEATcosm2014_Bin_41_FD_121105 | JGI IMG/M metagenome (GOLD analysis project Ga0181536, IMG submission 121105) | Peatland microbial communities from MTU Mesocosm Facility, Houghton, MI, USA - PEATcosm2014_Bin17_60_metaG | ecosystem: Environmental > Terrestrial > Soil > Wetlands > Peat | place...
AGCGTCATGAAACGCGTATCCTGGTTGCGGATGTGGCCGATCTCGTGGCCGATCACGCCCTCGAGCTCGTCGCGGTTGAGGTGCATCAGCAGGCCTGAAGTCACGGCGACGGCGGACTTTTCCGGGGTGCCGACCGAGAAGGCGTTGGGCGCGTCGGTGTCAATGATGAAGACGCGCGGCGTCTTCGGGAGGCCGGAGGCGATGGTCATTTCCTCGACGATGTTGAAGAGTTGCGCGGCGTCGTCGTGCCGGATTTCCCGCGCGTTGGCGCTGTCGAGGAGAATGTCGGCGCCGCCGACGGCCGCGACCGTCCAGAGCACCACCAGCACGACCACGCCGGCCGCGACCCCGAACCAGGCGCCCGAGTCCGGATCAAAGTACAGGCCGATGACGTAGCCGAGCGCGAGCAGGATCGCGGCGATGACCGTGACCATGATGACCGAACGCCGCCGGTTGGCGCGGATTTGTTCCCACATGGTTGGAATCAGAATTTGACCAGCGGGACCGCGCGTTCCTCTTCGGCCTTCAACTCGAAGAGGTCCATCGGCTCGAAGTGGAACATCCCGGCCAGGACATTCGCCGGAACGCTCTGGATCCGCGTGTTGTACTGCATCACCTGGTCGTTGTAGAACTGGCGCGCGAAGCCGATCTTGTTCTCGGTCGAGGCGAGCTCCTCCTGGAGCGCGAGGAAGTTCTGGTTCGCCTTGAGGTCGGGGTAGCGCTCGACGGTGACGAGGAACTGTCCGAGGGCGGTGGTGAGGGCCTGCTCGGCCTTGGCGGCCTCGGGCGAGGCGGCTCCGCCGGCGGAGGAGCGCGCCGCCTGCGCGACGTTGCGCGCCTGCGTCACCGCCTCGAGCGTCCCGCGCTCGTGCTGCATGTATCCGCGCGCGGTCTCGACCAGGTTCGGGATGAGGTCGTGCCGGCGCTTGAGCTGCACGTCAATCTGCGCCCAGGCGTTCTTCACCTCGTTGCGGAGCGTGACGAGGCCGTTGTACATCGCGACCAGCGAGCCCGCGATCACAACGACCATCACAACGATCACGATCAGCGCGATCAAGAGACCGGTCATGTCCGATCCTCCTCTTAAAAACCGGGGATGCCGAACGACGAAAAATACGCGCTTCAAAACCTCGTAATCGTGATCTTACTCGTAATCGTAATCGTCGTTTTCCGTCTCGCCAGATGAACGGACGATTACGATTAGGATTACGATTACGAGGTGAGAGCCGCACTGTGCGGCGTCCATGGGCTATGAAACAGGTTGAGACGAAGCTCTTCATCCTTCCGCCTTCGCGCTTCCTCTCCGGGCGTGGAGGTCCGCGAGGAACCGGCCGAAAACATTTCCGCTGTCCGCGCCGGCAGCCTGGATGACGGTCTGAAGCGATTCGGCTTCGAACCAGAGGCCGTCGCCGCGGGGGCATTTCTCAACCTGGATATTGCCGGCGCTGCCCATTCGAGTCCCCTCAGGGCGGCCCTGAGTGTGATCGAAGGGGCCGTCGGCGCGCGCGCGGAGGAGGCGCTTGCGGCAGACCGGACAGCGGCGTTTCGGCCGCGCCTGGTCCGGCACGCCTTGCCCGCTCTCCAGGGCGGCCAGCAGGCCGCCATGCAGCGCGCCCGCGCGCTTGCCGATGAGCGCGAGCTCGCCGGAGTCGAGCCAAACTCCGCCGCACTCGGCGCAGTGGTCAATCTCCACCAGCTCGAACTCGAGGACGAGCATCTCCTTGTTGCAGACCGGACACAACATGCCGCTGGCCCTCCGGCGGAAGTCCCTCTCTGCCTGATCGCGAGGGACATCATACACGGCAGGTCAGGCTGGTGCAAGGCGCGCGCGGCGTGATATACTTCCGCGGTTCGAGGCGTTCTTCACGGGTTATGAAACGGGCTCTAGCCGCCTCGATCCGCCGGCACCGGGACGCCAACGCGCCGCAACAGGCGTTCTCAACGCCCTCTGCGGTGAGGAGGGTTTGAGAGCCGCCGGATTTCGAGGCGGGGGCTTTCCATGAGCCCGCAGGGGACGAGGTTCCAGGCGTCGGACCAGTCCTTGCCCTGGGCGACGAACTGCCACGGCCTGGCGCCCATCACCGGCCACTTTTCGGCGTAGTGGAGCGGTCCGTGGGAGTTGCGGCGGTGGCCGAGGAGTTCGATGCCCAGCTCGAAGGCGTCGCCCTCGATGAGGTCGGTGATGTCCGCCTCGGCCGGTTCCCATCCGATGAAACCGGCTTCCTTCCCGTTGACGAGCACGCGCGCTGCAACGCCGCGATAGCTCGGCACGCGCGCGAAAAGCCGCTCGCCCTTCGCCAGCCGCGGCGTCACGACATCGCGCCGGTAGCAGACCGAGCCGGAGTAAAAAGGCAGTCCCTGCGCGGTCCAGTCGCCGATGTCCAACTGCACCGGGGCGGCGGCGATCCGCGCCTGGCCGCCGATCAGCGTGACGCCGAAGTCGCCCAGGAGGTAGATGATCTCCAGCCCGTCGTCCTCCGTGTAGGCGATGTCCAGGCGGAGTCGGTTCTCGCCGAGGCGCAGCCACGCAGGGTCGAGCGCGAGCAGCTTCAACGAGGGGTCCACCCACCAGCCGCGCGTTGTGTCCGAGGAGACCGGGCGGCCGTTGATGCCGATGGCGAAGCGCTGCGGCGATTCGAGCGCCAGGAGGAGTTCACCCTGCGGCAGGGCGTCCACGTGAAAGCGGTACTCCAGGGCGACCGGGATGGACTTTTTCCTTTCCTGCCGCTTGCGCGCCCAGGGCTGGACCATCTGGCCGCCGCGCGATGGGACGCCCAGCGCCTGACGGACGCGCCGGTCGACGCGAAGGATTTCCTCTTCGCCCTTCCCTTTTTTGCCGTTGATGCGGTGCTGCGCCCGGTCGAGCACGAGGACGTTCCTCTCGGAGAGCGCTATCTCCCAGGGCCGGGCCGCGAGCGGGAGGCGGCGCACAGCGGCTGAAACCGGCCGCGTCAGGAGCGATTCGCGCGTTTTTCCCTTGGGGAGGACGAACAGCCGGCTGCCCAGGGCGGGAAGGTCGGTGGCGATTTCCCAGGCGCCGTCTTTGGTCCGCGCGGCGTTCGCGGCGAAGCGGCGGCCCGTGGCCGGGTCCCATTCCTGTGGCGCGCCGGCGCAGTCGGCGAAGCCGCGAAGCTTGACCGTCGGCCAGACCGCGCGGCGGTCGCGGACCATCTTGTCCTCGTTGAAGCCCAGGCGGCGGAACTGGGCGGCGGTGTAACCGGTGTTGCAGATGAAGAGGCGGAATGCGTCACGGTCTTCCCGCAGGAGGTAGAGGACTCCGGCGATCTCCTTCCCGGCGGCGTCGGCGATGGACACGCGCTGGCAGAGCGGGTCGAGCGCGGCGGCCAGTTTCGGCCCGTGGGCCGGCGTCCGCGCGCAGCGCCGCGCCAGCGCGGCCGGGCGCGGATCGCGCACCGCCTCTACGTATGCCGCAGGGCGGCCGGCAAAGACCACCGTTCCCCCGGCTTCCCGGAAACGTTCCAGGAGGCTGAGCGTCGTCCGGCGCATCGTGGTCATCGGCGGCACGACCACGGCTTTGTAGGCCGCCCGGCCGACGCGGAGCTCAACCCGGCCGGCCGCGCGGAGGATGCGGGCATGGCGCGAGAGAAGCTCCTCGTCGCCGTAATCGAAATCGAGATGGGCGGAGAGGAGCGCGTCGCGCAGCTTGCCGAACTCGCTGTCCATCCGGCGGGGGACCGGCGCCTGCCGCCAGTTCTTCCGCACCTGGAGCCACATGCTCTCGACCGGGTGAATCACGAGGAGGTCGCGCACCTCCTCGCCCGGCGTGAGCGCCGCGTGCAGCCGCGCGAAGTAATCTTCCACATTCCCGTAATGCGTCCACCAGGGCGACTGCTCGCCGATGGGACCCGGGAAGTCGCGCTTGGCCTCTCCCAGCATCGTGTACCAATAGAGATGCGGGCAGCGCAGGTTGATGCCGAGGGCGACCTGCCAGTCGCCGAGCGCCTTGTGGGCGGCGAAGGCGAAATCCCATCCGCCGCAGCCGTAGGTCTCGGTCAGGCGCCACTTGCGGCCGAACTGCCGCGCGGCGGAACTGACCTGCTTGGCCGTGTCGTAGATGCGCCGGCGCTCGGTCAGCATGTCCAGCCCCGGCGCCTGCATGTATTCGTAGAACCGCATGCACGCCGAGGTGGTCGCGACCTGCTTCGAGAGGCTGTCCTCTTCGAGGACATGGCCGGTGTAGAGCAGTCCGTTGCGCCCGCACCATTCGCCGATCTGCTTCGAGTAGGCGGTGACGAAGAGGTGGTTGAGGCAGTCGTGGAAGTGGTAGCGCGCGGGTCGGACGCCATGGCCATCGAGGTCGTAGCAGAGTTCCGGCAGGTGAGGGAGCAGGTCGTAGCCGTAGCGCTCCCGGAAGACTTTCGGCAGCGCGCCGGTCCAGGGAAGGGTGTCGCCCGCGCCGGTCCCGGTGCTGATGGATCCGACGAAGCAGTCTCCGCCGTTGGGCTCGTCGCTGAAGATGCCCGGAATGACCTTTCCGAACGCACGGCCGCACTTGCGGCGATAGGCCTCGTGCGTCACGCGGATGAACTCGCGCACCGCCTCGGGGTTGAGCACGTCAAGGTAGGTGTAGCCGTTGTACCAACTGCTCGGCTCAGCGAGATGCACCTGGAACGCGAGGATTTTTTCCCCTTTCGCCAGCCGCGGCGCCCGGCCGCCCTTCCGGATCGGCCGCACCGAGAAGGCCGCATGCTCCTTCACCACCGCGGCAAAAGCCGCGAGCGTGTCGGGCGTCCACCGGAATTTGGCGGGATCGTCGCTCTCGACGACGCGCAGCATCCTCTGGCGCCAGGCGGGGTTCCGGGTCACCAGTCCGCCCGCCGCGCCGGAGGGCCAGCGGTCTTCATCGTAGAGCCAGGCTTCCATCTTCAGCTTTTTCGCTTCATCCACGCAGGCGTTGACGCACTCGAACCAGCGCTGCGAGAGGTACGGCGTAGCCAGCCCCACGCGGGCGTGCATGAAGAACCCGCCCATGCCCATCCGGCGCATCACGCGGATCTGTCGGCGCAGTTCCTCCGGCTCAAGTTGCCCGTTCCATCCCCAGAACGGCTTGCCGCGCCAGGCCGCGCCGGGAAAGGCAAACTCGCGCGCGATCGCGTCGCTCACTTGAGACTCCTTTTCGTCGTGTCCGCAGGGTCCGTACAGGGAGCCTTGAAAAGATTCGGGATTATAGGCGCCTCGCTGCGCCGAGTCAAACTTGACGCCTGGAAGCTGGGAGGTTCCGATCTAAGAGCCAATGTGTCGCGGGAACCGGCCGATGCCGAGGATCATCAAGGGCTGCCGCTCAGGCGACCGTCGCCCGATAGAACTCTTTCGCGCCCCTGCGTTCGCGCATGATCAGCTTCCCGTCGAGCAGTTCCCGGACCCGCGCGGCGGCAATCTCCGGCGGAATCCCGAGCCCGGCGGCGATGTCCGCCACCGTCACCGGCCTGCGCCGGATCATGTCGAGCACGTCCCCGACGTGCGACTCGAGCGCGGGCGCTTCCTGCGGGCGGCGGAAATCCGCGATTACCTCCGCCTTCGGGCCGAGCAGTTTCGCCAGTTCCGCCAGGGCCGCCTCCGAGAGCGCCTTCACGCCCGGCTCGGCGGTCGGCCGGACCGCGGTGTTGAGCTGTATGCGATCCGGCCCGATCCGCTCCGCGATCGCCCCGATCTTCCTCACCTGCTCCGGACTCGAGTTGACGCCTTCGACTAGAAACACCTCGAGCCAGATCCGGCCCGGGTACTCGCGCCGAAGCGCCTCGAGGCCCTCCACGACGCGCGCCAGCGTCAGCCCCGCCGCCGGGCGGTGGATCGCCCGAAACGTCTCCTCATCGCCGGCGCTGAGGGTCGGCAGAATGAGGTCCGCGTGCAGGCAGGCGCGGCGGACTTCCGGGTCATAGAAGAGCGAACCGTTCGTCATGACGGCCACCGGCACGTCCGTGAAACGCTTGACGCCGTCAATGATCTCGCCGATACCGGAGTGCAGCGTCGGCTCGCCGGAGCCGGAGAGGGTGATGAAATCCGGGCGGGGAACGGTCTTCAATTTCCGGCGGACCTGGGCGATGATATCGGAAGCGGCGACGAATTGCGCGCGCTCGGTGGTCTTGCGCGTCGTGCGGCCGACCTGGCAGTAGATGCAATCGAAGGAGCACACCTTGCGCGGCGTCAGGTCCACGCCGAGAGAGCGGCCCAGCCGGCGCGAGGGCACCGGCCCGAAGACGTGCGGCGTCCCCTGCACGTCATTCGCGGAATCGCCTTCCGGGCGGCCGTCTTTCATTGGGACTTTACCTCTCGACCGCGAGCGCGGCAAGCCAAAGCATCGCCGAACCATTTAGATTGCGTCGCCGGGTATCGCATCCCGTCTGTGGTCATATTAGCCCACCGCCTTTCATCGCGCAAGCGGTCGTGCATAAAGCCGTGGCTTGACAGTTTTTCCGGCCGGGTGTAAGCTGGATAGAGCGGCGCATGACCGGAAAGCTGCGTTCCCTGGCGGAGGTTGCGGCGGATGCGCAAGGCGATTGTCGTGGACTCGAAGAAGTGCTACGCGTGCCTTTCGTGCGTGGTCGAGTGCTCTTATCGGCGGGCGGGCGCGGCTGCGAATGCGCCCCTGAACGCCCTGAATTTCTCCCAGGCCGGCTGCGACGTGCGGGCGGTCGAATCGGAGCCGGTGCCGCTCGTCTGCCATCATTGCGAGGAGGCGCCCTGCCTGGCCGTTTGTCCCAGCGGCGCCATCTACCGCGAGACCGAGGAAGGCCCGGTCCTGCTGGCGCGCGAGCGCTGCATCGGCTGCAAGGCGTGCATCGTCGCCTGCCCGTTCGGGATGGTCCGCCAGACCGCCGACGGGAAGACGGTGATCAAGTGCGATGCCTGCGCCGACCGGTTGGCGCGCGGCCTGGAGCCGGCCTGTGTCGCCGCGTGCCCGTCCAGGGCGATCGAGTTCAAGGAACTGGACGAGGTGGTCCTCGAAGCCCGACGCCGGGCCGCTGCGGCTCTGCGCGGTAAATAATTCAGCCCCTGCCGTCGTTTGAGCAAGCAACCATGCCGACGAAGACCGCAAAGCCCGATTACCGCGCCGCAGCGGACGCCGTGGTCGCGCGCTACGGGCGCGACCCGGATTTCCTCATCTCGATGCTGCAGGACCTCCAGTCCGAGCAGGAGCACGTGCCGCCGGAAGCGATGAAGCGGCTGGCGGAAGTCCTCGACGTGCCACTCAGCCGCATCTACTCCGTCGCCACGTTCTATACGACCTTCTCGCTGACGCCGCGCGGCAAGCACCTCATCACGCTCTGCGTCGGCACCGTCTGCTACCTCAAGGGCGCGAAGGCCGTGGCCGAAGCGATCCAGGGCCGGCTCAAGATCGAGCCGGGCGGCACGACCGAGGACCGGTTGTTCACGTTCCAGCCGGTGAACTGCCTCGGCGCCTGCGCGCTCGCGCCGGTGCTGATGATTGACGAGAAGTACTACGGCAAGGTGACGCCCGCGCAGGTTCCGGAGATCCTCGCCGAGTACGGCGCGAAGGAGAAGCCATGATCGTCGCGACGGAACGGCTGCTGAATTCGCCCGCCGACCTGGCGCGTCTCCGCGAGGAGGCCGCCGCGCGCGGCAAGCCGACCGGCACGGTGATGTCGCTCTGCCGAGGCGGCGGATGCGAGGTCAAAGGCTCCGGCAGACTCTTCGCGGCGCTGCAAGGCGCGGCCGAGGAACTCCGCGCCGGGGGCAAGGACGTGCAGCTCAAGCGCATCGGCTGCCACGGCTTCTGCGAGATCGGCCCGATCCTCGTCATCCATCCCGGCAATATCCTCTACCGGAACGTGCAAGAGGCCGACGTGCCCGAGATCGTGCGCGAGACGATCCTCGGCGGGCGCGCCGTCGCCCGGCTGCTTTATGCGGACCCGGACACCGGAAAGAGCCTTGCCACCAGCCAGGAGATTCCCTTCTACCGCAGGCAGATGCGCTTCGTCCTGCGCTACAACGGGTTCATTGACCCGACAAGCATTGAGGATTACATCGCCATGGGCGGCTATGCCGCGCTCGCCAAGGCGCTGACCGAGATGACGCCCGAGCAGATCATCCGGGAAGTCGAGCTCTCCGGGCTGCGCGGCCGCGGCGGCGGCGGATTCCCGACCGGCCGCAAATGGCGCACCTGCCGCGAGGCGCACGGCGACGTCCGCTACGTCATCTGCAACGGCGACGAAGGCGACCCGGGCGCGTTCATGGACCGCTCGGTCATGGAGGACGTGCCGCACTCGGTGATCGAGGGGATGATCATCGGCGCGTTCGCCATCGGCTCGCGCCAGGGGTTCATCTACGTGCGCAACGAATACCCGCTGGCGGTCGTCCGGCTGCGCCAGGCGATCGAGGACGCGCGGCGGTACGGACTGCTCGGCGAGGACATCCTCGGCTCGGGATTCTCCTTCGACATCCGTATCAACCGCGGCGGCGGCGCGTTCGTCTGCGGCGAATCCACCGCGCTGATGGCCTCGCTCGAAGGGAAGCCCGGCGAGCCGCGCGCGAAGTACATCCATACCGTCGAGGTCGGACTCCACGGCAAGCCGACCACGCTCAACAACGTCGAGACCTGGGCGAACGTGCCGTACATCATCACGAACGGCGCGAAGGCGTTCGCCTCCGTCGGCACCGAAGGCAGCAAGGGCACGAAGGTCTTCTCGCTCGTCGGCAAGATCGCGAACACCGGCCTCGTCGAGGTGCCGATGGGGATGAGCCTGCGCGAGATCGTCTGCGACATCGGCGGCGGCGTGCCCGGCGGGCGGAAGTTGAAGGCCGTGCAGACCGGCGGCCCGTCCGGCGGCTGCATCCCGGAGAGCCTGCTCGATACGCCGGTGGATTTCGACGCGCTGACGAAGCTCGGCTCGATGATGGGCTCCGGCGGCCTCATCGTCATGGATGAGGACACCTGCATGGTCGGCGTGGCGCGGTACTTCCTGGATTTCCTCGTCAAGGAGTCCTGCGGAAAATGCACCGCGTGCCGCGAAGGCGTCGCCCAGGCGCTGCACGTTCTCACCCGCATCTGCGCGGGCAAGGGGCAGCCGGGCGACGTGGAACTGCTGCTGGAACTCTGCGACCTGCTCGAAGTCGCCGCGCTCTGCGGACTGGGCAACACCGCCTGCAACCCGATCCGCAGCACCATCCATTATTTCCGCAACGAATACGACGAGCACATCCTGGAGCGCCACTGCCCGGCGCACGAGTGCCGCGGGCTGTTCAAGTTCCAGATCATCGCCGAGAAATGCAAAGGCTGCGGCCTCTGCCGCAAGGAGTGCCCCGAGAAGATCATCACCGGCGAGCGCAAGCAGGCGCACGTCATCGAAGCCGTGAAATGCACCCGATGCGGGAAATGTTACGAGGTCTGCCCGTTTTCAGCGGTGGCGAAAGTCTGAGGATTACCACCAAGGCACAAAGGCGCCAAGAACGACAGAGTCCGAAAGGCCGATCTCTACTTGCCGTCCTTGGCGCCTTGGTGTCTGCTTGGTGGTGAAGGTAAAGGTATGGCGAAACTGACGATAGACGGCCGGCCGATTGAGATTCGCGACGGCGCGACGGTGCTCGACGCGGCGCGCGCGGCGGGGATTTTCGTCCCCGCGCTCTGCTACCACCCCGCGGTGGCCTCCTACGGCGCATGCCGGCTCTGCCTGGTCGAGGTCAAGCAGGGCAACCGGACCCGCATCGTCACCTCCTGCTGCTACAACGTCCGCGACGGGCTGGTCGTCTCAACCACGAGCGAGAAAGCCGTCAAGGCCCGGCGCGGCGTGATGGAGCTGCTGCTGGCGCGCGCGCCGGAATCGGAGCCGCTGAAGGAAATGGCGCAGCTTCTCGGCGTCAAGGCCGGGCGGTTGCCGACGGTGACGCAATCGCAGCGCGACTGCATCCTCTGCGGGCTCTGCGTGAACGTCTGCCGCGAGATCATCGGCGCTTCGGCGATCTCCTTCGTCAACCGCGGCGTGAACCGCATCGTCGCGGCGCCGTTCCTGCAGCCCTCCGAGGCGTGCGTCGGCTGCGGCGCCTGCGCGGCCGTCTGCCCCGTCGGCACGATCAAGCTGCGCTGGCACGCCGACGAGGTCGAAATCTCGCCGTTCAAGAGCCGCGTCAAGTTCCTCAAATGCTCCGAGTGCGGCGCCGCGATCGGCAGCGCGCCGATGCTCGACCGGGTCCGCACGAAAGTCGGCGAGGCGCTCGCCGCGGCCACGCTCCTCTGCGATTCGTGCAAGCGCAAGCGCGCCGCCGCGACCAACGCGCGACTGGCGCGGACCTCGCGCTGACCTCCGGCCTTTGGAAGTATAGTGTCGTCCGCCGGAAATGACGCACATAAGTCGGTCCAGGCTGCGGCGGCGACGACCGGCCGGGAAAGAGCGACCGGAGGCCGGAAGAGGAGCTAAACCCGGATTTGCCAGATGCAATTGAATTAAGTTGGAATGCGGGTTGCTTAACCGTGCCCCCAGAAATCAGTCATCGGCGTTTCGCCGGATCAGCCGGTTATGTCCCGTGCCGGTCTAACGGCGCGCCAGAGGCGACGAGAGGCGATCGAGCGGGATCAAGTCCGCGAAGGTATGCTTTCCTGCCCCCAAAAGGTAATTTCGCAGGCTCCTGTTAGCGTAAATCGGGCATCGCAGGGGCCGTCGTCGGATCTCCCGGAGCGACAAACCCACAGAAATGTGTTGACAACGGTCAGGTCGAGAGTAGAATGTCACTTGCGAGAAGTGGTCGTCCGCCGAGGGACAGGCATATGGGAAACCCCGAGAAGAACCGGTTCCAGGCCTGTCGCCTTATGCCGCGCACATCCGTCCCAGGAGCAAGTGGATTGAAACTTGCGAAAGTGGTTCTCGAGATACTTACTTATATTGTGGCGGGGCTATTCTTTGCAGGTATATTTTTCCGGCAAATATTGTTTTCGCATTTCGATTTACTCTACGGCAGTGCCGTCGACTCCCGTTTTAACGGAGTAATCCTGGAACACTGGTGGCAGGTCTTGCATGGGACCGGCCAGTGGCTGTCGCCACCCTTCTTTTTTCCGGCTACAGGAGTCCTGGGGTACAGCGATGCCGGATTTCTGAACGCGCTGCCCTATGTTCTCCTACGCTGCATTGGGCTGGACCCTTTTACATCGTATCAAATAGTCCTCTTCGCCTTGGTGGCGATGGGATGGATTGGAACCATCTTGTTTTTACGCTGTTGCCTAAAACTGAGCATGGTCCCTACTCTCGTAGCGACTGCACTTTGTGTTTTCCCTAATTCCATGGCTGCTTCATCAGCACAGACACAACTGTTCACGATTTATTGCCTTCCATATCTGGCCATCGCAACCTATGTGCTGCTCCACAACTTCGCAAAAGTGACACCCGTCGGGATCGCAGCAGGAATCGCTGTAGCGGCGATGGTTCCGGCTATTGCTTACACCAGTTACTATGTTGGTTGGTTTTCGATCTTCTTCCTGCTGCTCCTGTCAGGCGTTTGTTATTTCTGGACTTCGTTTCATTCAGCCGGTAATGCAGACTGCCGGCGTATTTTCTGGCAACGGCACAATTGGCATATCATATTTCCCTACTGCGCACTTAGTGCGATCTGCTTTATTCCATTCCTGCTCACTTATCTCCCAGTAGTAGTGGAATTGGGTGTTCGCCCTTATGATGAGATTTCCGCCATGCTGCCATCGTTTATTGATTACGTTAATGTCGGCACAAACAACTGGTTATGGGGGAAGATCCTTCATTCCACCCTGGCAAGATTAGGTTCGAGACCGATGCCCATGGCGCGCGAGTTGACTAGAGGATTGCCATGCTGTTTACTATTGACATTCCTGATATCTTCAGTTTATTCCATTCGTAAAGTTAGACATTATCAGGTGACCGTGACAGAAGCTGGCACTTGCAAAATAGTTGTGGGTCGAAATGAGGCGAATCACGATGACAAATTAACAATGCTTGCGGCCGGACTCGGCACAACGATATTATTAGCGTGGCTGCTTATGCTGAAAATAGGGGACGATTCGCTGTGGTGGTTCGTCACTAAGCTCGTTCCGGGCGCCAGTGGCATTCGCGCGGTGTATCGTTTTCAAAACATACTGGCCTTTCCGCTCGCCGTTGTGGTTGCGATTGGCCTGCATCAATCCATTAAATATGCAAGAAGGCACATCCAGTCACGCCTGAAGCGCAGCGGCTGTGCCGTTGTATTGGGCTTGTTTTGCTTAATTCTCCTTGGGGAGCAGTTTAATATTGGTGGTCTTGCTAACTACAGCAAAGAGGAGCAACGTAGTATGCTTGCCGGCATGCATCATCCGCCCGGGCAGGCAAAAGTGTTTATTGTGTTGCCGCCGACAGGATTGAAGTTGGAAGGTCCTTGGGAAGTTCAGATTGATGCGATGATCATAGCCCAGAAATATGGTTTACACACCATCAATGGATTTAGTGGGCACGCCCCGCTTGAATGGGACGGGATAGATGATTATGGCAAGCCGAAATATTGTCGGGCTTTGTTGCGTTGGATACGATACTATAATCTGGAGAATGATGAACTGTATTATTTAGATGAAACAACGGGGTGTTGGTCGCCGGCATGGGAATATCGCCCCATCCAGCGATAGCGGTGATTTCAAAGACATTAGGAAAGATGCCTCTATGGCGATACTATAGTCGTTTCGTCATTCACCCGTTACGCCATCAGCGACAGCCGCGCCGGAATCTTACGGCGCGTCCTTGTGGAACGCCGCTGCGTCCTCCTTGAGTTGCTTGAGGCATGCCGGGTCGCTGTAGGGCCTGTGGCCGGCGGGATAATAGCGGCTGCGGGCGTTGCCTTGCAGGGTCGGGTTCAGTTCCATGTGGTTGCGCGCGTACTTGTTGGCGAGGTAGCTGTTGTTGAGGTTCTGAAATAGGTGCTGGTGCCCGGCAAGCTTAAACTATCTCCTCGCGCATTGCGGTGGGGGATCACTCTCGCCCTGTTTGTCGGCTTGGCCGGGTATGCGCTCCACAAGTACCCGGTCCCGGCGACTGCTTCGTTCAGCGACGACGCAGCGGACTACCAGTCGTTGGCCCTCAACCTCTTGAGGGGACAGCCGTATGAGGCGGCCCCGATTCTGTCGTTCGACGAATACGGCTTCGAAGCGACGCACGCGCGTGACGAGCGGGACAGGCTTGCCGCGGCCGGGGAGGGCGTCTCGCCGGGAGCTTTTCACCGCGCGCCCGGATATCCGGTCGCGCTTGCGATTATTTACCGGCTCTTCGGCGAGCGTCCGGACATCGTCATGCTCATCCAGTTGCTTGGGCTGGCGGCGGTGGCTGCGCTTCTTCCTCTTCTGGGCCACGGCCTGTTGGGCTGGCGCGGTTTTGTCGGGGGCATCCTCGGCGGAATCGGTCTCGTGCACTTCCGTGGGGGCGATGCCCTGAATATCCTGACGGAGGTGTTGATATGCCTCTGCGTTTTCCTGGTTCTGGCGGCCTGGATCCTGTTCCAACGCCGGCGCGACTGGATCGCCGGGATTGCGCTCGGGGCCAGCCTCGCTTTAGCGCTGCTGGTGAAGGGCTCGCTGATTTTCCTTCCCGTGTTCTTCCTGGGGTACGCGTTGTTGCGCGCCTTCGGATCGAAGGAGTACCGTGTTCCCGCCGTTCTGACTGCGATGGCGGTCATGGTCGTGCCGGTCGCCCTGTGGTCGGGATATGCGACGGAACGTTGCGGCCGGCTGGTTTTCATTAGCACTCAAGGCCCGGACATCTTGCTGGCCGGGAACAACGAATACGCTCTGGCGCACGGCGACTGGAGCCCGCAGTGGATGAGTGATCCGAACAGCTTTTACTCCCGGGCGATGCGGGAGCAGCCCGGGCGTTCCCCCTTTTCGCTCGTCGCGCAATTCTATGCGGCACACCCGTCGTACTTGATCACGGCGCTGAGGAAGAAACTCGGGAACGCAGGATGGGAGCAGCCGCCGCGTTGGTTCATGACGCTGCTGTTGCTCGTGACGGCGTGCGTATTCATGGATGGCTTGACCGCGCGGTCCTGGATGCGCTTTGGACTATTGGCCGTGCTCCTGGCGGCTCTGAGCGCGGTCCATCTGAAGATTGCGGCCGGTTTTCTCCTGTGGCTGGCGCTCCTGGGCGCGGGGCTGTTCAGCGCGCCCTTCCGCCGGGAACTGGTCAAGGTGTGGCGAGACCCCGGGCGGATGGGGTGCGCGTTTGTCCTGCTGAATTTCCTCTTGATCACGCTGATACTGTACGGCCTGAACCGGATTGTCTGGCCGTCATATTTTCTGCTGCTGCTGCTGAGCGGATACCTGGCTATCCGTCTGCTGGAAGAATGCGAGATATGGCTCGGCCGCCAGTGGCTTTCGACCCGTTTGAGGCGGCTGGAATCGCTGACCTATGGCCCCGGCCATCAGACGACCTAATGGATAGATGAGGAAGGACAGCCCATTATTGGGCTTGCTGCGGCGCTCGCGCGATGGTAAGCTCCCGGTTGCCTATATTGGCGCAGAATCGGAGCGCCTGCGGACATCCTGTCGCGTCAGCCGGCGCCGAGGTCGAATGATGCGCCGCTGAAGGTGGCGTGGGCTCAGGAAGCTTTCTCAAGATGAAAACCCTCAAGCTTTCCGGCAAGGGCGAGAGCGCCGGCGGCGTTTATGACGAGGTCGCGGTTTCCGGCTCGGGCAGGATCGGCGGCGACCTGGAAGCCGCGACGGTCAACATCGCCGGCTCGTGCATGATGGAGGGGGCCGTCAAGGCCGGGACGTTCGCCGCCGCCGGCGCGTTCGAGGTCGGGCGCGACCTGGAGGCGAAGACGCTGTGCGGCTCCGGCACGGGGGAGATCGGCGGAGACATCCGCGCCGAGACGCTCAAGTTTTCCGGCCGGCTGATGGCGGGCGGAACGCTGAAGGCGCGCGAGGCGACGTTCTCCGGCTTCGCGGAGTGCGGCGGGAATCTCGAGGCGGACCAGCTTCAGTTGAGCGGCGCGTTCGACGTCGGCGGATCGGTCAGCGGGCAGCGAATCCAGATCGCCCTCGCGGGACGCTCGCGGGCGTCGGAGATCGTCGCGCCGGAGATCGCCGTGCGGCGCGCGTCATGGCGATGGCGGATGCTGGAATTCGCCTGGCGGCAGTCCTCCGCTCTCCTGACGGCCGAGACGATCGAGGGAGACGACATTCACCTCGAAGCCACGCGCGCGGGCACAGTGCGCGGCCGGCAGGTGACGATCGGCCCGGGCTGCCGGATCGAGGTGGTGGAATATTCGGAGTGGCTGCACATAGATCCGCAGGCCGATGTCGCCCATTACGCCTCCAGGGCGCGGGGGGCCTCGGTTGCGCCGGTGGATCACAGCCCGGTGAAGCCGGACGGCTGGTCCGGAAGCGGGCGACCGGAATCGCTTTCGCGCTGGCGCGTGCGGTTCGGACGGCGCGAGGTTCACCCGCCGGCGCTTAAGATCGCCGGCGTGGCCCTGGCGCTGATGATGGCGGCGCTCATCATCGCCCTCGTCCTGTTCGTGGTGCTTCCCGCCATCGGGTTCGCCATTGGCCTGGCCGTCGCCATCCTCCTCGTGGCGCTGCTGGCCGGCGCGATCGGCATCCCGCTCCTGGTCGTCGGAGCGGTCGTGATCCGAATCCTGCTGTTGCCGATCCAGTGGGCAGTCCGCCGCTCGCATCGAGGCGCCGAAGGGCCGCCGTCCCGGATTCTCTTCTAGCGTCCTCTCCTCGAGACGTGGGACCATTGCGAAAAAGAGTCCGCGAGCTTATAGGTCGCGGCGGCTTCACGCGGAGGGGGGCTGAACCGCAGCAAGTGACCGAGAGCCGGCGGGACGGACGTTGGGCGCTCATTCGCAGCCGCGAAACTGAGGTCATACGGCACAATCACAATCGGCCTTGCAACCGCGGCCGCATAATGCTATCTATGGCGCGGCCGATGAGAATGACAGTTCAGTCCAAGGAGGACCGCTGATGGAAAGCCTGAAGTCTCGCGCGGCCTGCGTTTGTCTGCTCCTCGCGCTGAGCGCGTCGTCCGGATGCGTGGTGGCGGCCATCGGCATCGGAGGCGTGGCCGGCGCCGGGGCGGTGTACTGGGTCGAAGGGGCCCTGCGCACGACGCTGGGCCATCCGATCCGCCAGGTCCACGACGCGACGCTGGAGGCGCTGAAAAACCTTGGCGCGGGCGTCCCGACCGACAAGACTGGCGCATTCAACGGCGAGATCGAGTCCACGCTCGCAGGCGGCAGCAATGTGCGCGTTGACCTGAAGGCGGTCTCCTCCTCGGCCACCGAGGTGACCATCCGCGTCGGAACGTTCGGCGACCGGGACCAGTCGGACATGGTCCTCCACGCCATCGAAACCCGCCTGGGCGACCGACAGCCCTGAGCCGCAACGGTCAGCGCGAGCGAGCTGGTCGGTAAACATATTCTCAATCGCTGATGCCGTGCTTTTTCATCTTGCGATAGAGCGTGGCGATTCCGATGCCGAGGATGCGCGCGGCCTGGCGCTTGTTGCCGTTCGCCTGGCGGATCGCGTCGCGGATCGTTTCCACCGCGCGGTCCTCGAGCAGGTGTCCTTTCGTCCCCGCGGCCCGGCCTGCGGGTTCGACCGCCGGGGCGGCGGGTCCTGCGGCCTTCGGGTCGAAGAGCATTGGCATGTCGCACAGCCGGAGGGTGTCGCCATCCAGGAGCGCGAAGGCGCGATGGATGAGGTTCTCCAGCTCGCGCACGTTTCCCGGCCAGTCGCAGCGAGTCAGGTGCTCGACCGCCTCCGGCGTCATGGAGAGCGTGCGGCCGGATCGGCCGGCGCAGCCGCGCATGAAGTGCTCGATGAGCAGGGCGATGTCCTCGCGCCGCTCACGCAGCGGCGGGATGAAAATGGGCACGACGTGCAGGCGATAGAACAGGTCGCGGCGGAACCGGCCCAGCGTAACGGCCTGGCTCAGGTCGAGGTTGGTGGCGGCGATGATCCGCGATCCGAGCGGCTCGGTGTGCGTGCTGCCGACCGGCCGCACTTCCATCTCCTGCAGCGCCCGCAGCAGTTTGACCTGGACCGTCGTGGGAAGTTCGCCGATCTCGTCCAGGAACGCCGTCCCGCCGCCGGCGCTGCGGAGCAGGCCGATTCCGGCCGTCCGCGCGTCCGTGTAGGCCCCGGCCGCGTGGCCGAAGAGTTCGCTCTCAATGACCGAAGGCGCGATCGCCCCGCAGTCCACCGGCACGAACGGCTGCGAGGCGCGCGGCGAGCGGATGTGAATCGCCCGCGCCACGAGTTCCTTGCCGGTGCCGCTCTCGCCCTGGACCAACACCGTGCTGTCGGAGCGCGCGGCCTTGTCAATGAGGACGTAAACCTGCTGCATGACGCGCGAGATGCCCACGAGCCCGCAGAAACTGTCCACGGGCGCCGCGCTTTCCGCCGCCGGCCCCGGGCGCATGGACTGCGCGATCATCTCGCGGATTTGCGGGATGATGTGCGGTTTGGCCAGGTAATCGTACGCGCCGAGTTTCATGGCCTCGACGGCCATTTCCACCGTCGCCAGCCCGGTGATGACCACGACGCGGATGGAAGGCAGCCGGCCGCGGATTTCGCGAAGGAGCTCCATTCCGTTCGCGTCGGTGAGGCCGACGTCCAGGAAGAGGAAATCGGGCAGGAGCTCACTGGCCAGCGCGAGCCCCTCGACGCCGGTCGCCGCGGTGAAGGCCTCAGCGCCCTCTGCAGAAATCGCGCTCGCGCAGACTTCGCGAATCCCCGCTTCGTCGTCAACGATCAACGCCTTCAGGCGAGTCGGAGATGGTTCCGGCTGTGGCACGGCGCGTCGCGCCTCGAAAAAGGAATTCCCCACACCGCAACGGCCGGATTATCCGAAAGCAGTCCGCTCGTGTCAAGACCCATCGGATACGGATTGCAGATTGCGGCATGCGGATGGCGGAGCGAACGTCATCTTCATCGCTTTGCACTCCGCGGCGGTTTCACGCCGGGCGGCTGCCGCGGATGATCTCGTGTGTGCTTTCGACTTCGCCCGCGTCGCTGCCGCCGAGTTCGCCGAGGTCCAGCGACTCGATCGCGGCTTCTTCCTCGCTCTTCTCATCGGCCTGTTCATCGCGCTGTTTGCACTCGACGCACAAGTACGCGAACGGCATGGCTCTGAGCCGCGCCGGAGGAATCCGCTTGCCGCAGTCTTCGCAGATGCCGTACTTCCCGCGCTCTATCCGTTGCAGCGCATAATCAATCTGCGCCACCGCCCGCGACTCGACCGATCCGATCTCGTACGACGTCTCCCGCGCGGAGACCGAATGCGCCATGTCGGCCGGATCGCCCAGAACGCCTATCGGCTCGTCCGGTTCCGCCAGTTCGGCCTTCATGCGCTCCAGCAGCTGCCGCCGTGTCTCCAGAAGTTTGCCGCGTATGTACGCCATACGCCTCTGGCGTATCAGCGGGGCATGAAATGTTGAATGTTCAGTGCGCATGGCTAGCTCCTTGTCCTTTGCTCGGTTTAGCTCTACATACCACTAATATAATACCATATTTGTCAAGTATCTGTAAGATGTGGTTATGTAATGTTTTACGGTGATTATCATCGAATATGACAAGAAAGTCGAGGTTTAGAGGCAGGATTGCTATAACTATCGTTTTCGGTACAGGTTAGGCGCAAGAAAGAGTGTTTCACGCCGGATGACTAATGCCGTGAGGACGTAAATTCAGGCCGGCTATCAGTAGATTGCCCGCAGCATGTTGACCGGCCACCAAAGAACAACGCCCTGGCCGATGAGATTGCGCTGCGGCACCGTTCCCCAGTACCGGCTATCCCAACTGGTGGGCTGGTTATCACCGAGCGCCAGGTATTGGCCTTCAGGAAGGCGGTAGCCGTCAGGGCTGATCAAGGAATCCGGCATCATGACACTCCTGCTGGAGGTGTCAACAGCATAGTTGCCTCCGTCGGGTGGCCGGTAGTAGACGCTTCGATAGAGCCGAACGCGGCTGAACTGAGCCTCGGCCGATTCCACACTGAGCGAAGCGCCGCTGCTGACCGCCTGATCGCTCTCCGGCATCGAATGCTCGCAGGAGAGCACCGCCTCGCCGGCCACCGCCAGTTCGAGTCGGCCCGAGGCGTTGGTGAAGGTCACCCGATACAGCTTGCCCGGGACGGCCTCGAACTCGCTCTCGACCGACGCGGCGCCATCAACGGAGGCGCGCAGGCTCGTCTTCGCGGCGGCGCTTCCGAACCGTACCGTCCCGACGTAGCGCGACTTGTCCTCCTCGATGGCCAGCCGGAGCATTCCGGGCCGGTCGAGCGTCACCTCGACGTCCCACTTGATCTCGCCCACCGCGTAATAAGCCGCGTCGCGCTCTCCGGCCGAGTAATACGGAACCGTGTTGTCGTAGCCGCTGTACGTGGAAGCGTCGCTGATCAGGCGTCCATATCGCGCCGCGCCTTTTCCGCCGGCGCCGGGCGTCAGCCGCAACGTGGCGCCGTCCAGCCTTGCGGCGCCTTCCTCCGCGACCCACGCCGCCGGAACGCCATTGATCGCTTTCTTCGGCACATAAGCGCTGTCGTACACGAACTGCCACTGCGCGTCCTGCACATCGGGCGGCCTGACCGCCAGCTTGCCGTTCGCGTAGATGTCGCCATGACGGATGCGGATCGTTTCGCCGGGCAGACCGATGAGTCGCTTGATGTAGTCCTTCTCGTTGAGGACCTGCACGTCCGTCGAGCCGCACACGGGGCACTTTGCGCCCTGGTCTATTCGCACCCAGTTTGTAAAGGCGCCGCAGGTCCTGCATCGCACGTCCGCAACGGGACAGCGGAAGACGATCACGTCCCAGCGTTTCGGCGGCGAAAATGCGCGAGGGAGGCCGCTGCGGTAGAAGGGCCTCGCGAGGCCGTCCTCCGGATAGTCCCACATGAACTTGTCCACGATCACGCGGTTGTCGCCGCCGCCGAACAGGAACGGCGGCCACGCCGGGAAGCAGGTGCAGAACGTCTTCCGGACTTCCGACGCCGGAAATTCGTACTTGCAGTTGGGGCAAATGGCGGCCACCCTGCTGCCGTTGCCGAGGTTCGCATCCACCGGGAATTCCAGTCCGCAGTTCGGGCACTTGAGGTCGCGGTGCTGGCCGAGCAGCGTGGGCGCCATCGAGCCGGTCGGAATTCGGAAGACCTCGAAGACGAAATGCCGGATGATCAGCACCAGCACGAGCGCGCCGAGCACGCCCTCGACGGTGTCGCGCCAGGGATGACGCGGCCGGACCGCCGGGCGATGCGGCTGCTTTTCTTCGGCCTTCGTCACGTGCGTCCTCCGAGGCGCAGGCCGTGCGTCCGCCGCAGCGCCCAGCCGGCCGCCCCGATCAGCCCCGCGTCGTTCCCCATGCGCGAGAAGGCGATCTTCACGCCCTTCATCGCCAGCAGCAGGGTCCTCTGGCGCGCCTCGTTGCGGATGGAGTCCAGGAGCAAGTCGCCCGCAGCGGTCATTCCGCCGGTGAAGGCGACCAGTTCGATATTAAGGATGTGGAGCAGGTTCATCACCCCGATGCCGAGAAAACGGCCGGTCTCCTCCATGAGCGCCAGGCAGAGCGGATCGCCCTTCACGGCCGCGTCGGAAATCTCGGCCGCCGTGACCGGCTCGCCGCGCTTCAACTGCGCCGTCAGCCGGGTCGGCTTGGAGCCCCGAACGGCCTCCTTGAACCGGCGGACCAGCGCGGGCGCGGAGGCGTATGCCTCGAGGCAACCCCGGTTTCCGCAGCCGCACCGAACGCCGTTCGGGAAAAGGTTCTGATGGCCGAGCTCGCCGGCGGTTCCGCGCGAGCCGCGCCAGATCTCGCCGTTCAGCACGATGCCGCCGCCGATGCCGGTGCCGAGGGTCATCAGCACCATCGTGCGGACGCCGCGCGCGCAGCCGATCCACGCCTCGGCGAAGGCGGCGACGTTCGCGTCGTTCTCCAGCACGATCGGGATTTCCGGGTGTCCGGCGGCCTTCATGACCGGCGGGGCGAGAAGCTTGCCGGCGAGCACCGGCAGGTTCGGCGACTGGCTGACGATCCCGGCCGGCTGCTCGAAGAGCCCGGGCGCGCCGAGGCCGACGGCGCTGATCTGGCGCCAGCCCACGCCGGCCCGCTCGCGCGCCTCGACCACTGCTGCGGCGATGTTCCGGATGATGGTGTTGCGGCCTTCCGCCGTGTCCGTCGGCCTTTTCACGCGGCTCAAGACGCGGCCTTCATGATCCACGACGCCGGCCTTGATGAACGTGCCGCCCAGGTCAACGCCGATCATTTTGCGGGCCATGGTTTCAATCCCTCTTCATAACTCTGAGTGACCGAGCGCGTGTTTCAAGCGCTCCCGGAGCGCCCGCAGCGCCACGGCGCGGTGGCTGATCCGCGGTTTCAAGTCGGCGCCGATCTCGCCGAACGTCCGGTCGTATCCGCGCGGAATGAAGATCGGGTCGTAGCCGAACCCGAACGCTCCCGCCGGCGCGAAGGCGATGCGCCCTTCCACTGCGCCCTCGGCCTCGATGAGCACGCGCTCCGCGTTCGCGAGCGCCACGTGGCAGCGAAAGCGCGCGGTGCGCCGCTCCGCCGGCAAACCGTCCAGTTCTTCGAGGAGACGCCGCACGCGTTCCGGGTCGGTGGCGGACTCGCTCACGTAGCGGGCCGAGCGCACGCCCGGCCGGCCGCCGAGCGCATCCACCTCCAGTCCCGAATCGTCCGCGACCACGCCGAGAATCTCTGCGTCGCTGATCTGCCGGGCAAGGCCCAGCGCCTTTCGGCGGGCGTTCTCGGCGAAAGTCTCCCCGCTCTCCGGAACCGGCCGAACCGCCGGAAAGTCCCGCACCGAGCGGATCGGAACTTCCAGTCCGCGAAGCAGTTCCGCCATCTCAGCGGCCTTCGCCCGGTTGAATGACCCCACCACCAGCGCTCGGCCCGGAGCATTATCGCCTAGGCCGCGCGCTGTCACCGCGTTCCCTTTTCCCAGGCGCGGAGCGCGGAATTCTGGATCTTCATCAGCCGGCGGCAACCGGTCCTCGCGAGGGCGAGCAGTTGGCCGAGGCGGCGCTCGTCGAACGGCTCATTCTCGGCGGTGCCCTGAATCTCGATGAACCGTTCGTCGTCGGTCATCACGACGTTCATGTCCACCTCGGCGCGCGAGTCCTCGTCGTACGCGAGGTCGAGCAGGCACCGCCCGGCGACGACGCCGACGCTCGTGGCGGCGAGCTGGCGGCGGACCGGATTGCCGGCGAGGAGGCCCTCGCGCTGGAGCCGGCGGACCGCCGTGACGAGCGCGAGCCACGCGCCGGTGACCGCCAGCGTCCGCGTGCCGCCATCGGCCTGAAGGACATCGCAGTCGAGCAGGAGCGTGCGCTCGCCGATGCGGTCCAGGTCGACCGCGGCGCGAAGCGCGCGGCCGATGATCCGACGGATTTCCTGCGTGCGGCCGTCGGCGCGGCCGGAGGACGATTCGCGCGGCTTGCGCGTCGGCGTGCTGGCCGGGAGCATCGCATACTCGGCCGTGAGCCAGCCGGCGCCTTTGCCGGCGAGGAACGGCGGCACGTTCTCCTCGACGCTCGCGGTGCAGAGCACGGCGGTGTGGCCGGCGCGGATGAGCGCGGAGCCGCGCGCGAACTTCATGCAGTCCATCTCGACGGTGACGCGCCGCAACTCATCGGCGCGGCGGCCGTCGCTCCGAACTCTCGAAGCCAAGCGGACCTCCTACTTCTTCGCGAGGAGCGTGAGCAGTGCGCGCTCGGTGTGCATCCGGTTCTCCGCCTGGTCGTAAACGGCGGCCTGCGGTCCGTCCATCACGCCGTCGGTGATCTCCTCGCCGCGATGCGCCGGCAGGCAATGGAGCACGATGGCGCCCGGCTTCGCGCAGCGGAGCAGTTTCTCGTTGAGCTGGTAGGCCGCGAAATCCCTCTTGCGCTTCTCGCGCTCCGCCTCCTGGCCCATGCTGGCCCAGACGTCGGTGTAGACGGCATCGGCGCCGCGGAGAAGTTTCTTCGGATCGGCGCCCATCTCGAGACTGAACTTCTTGTTTTCCGCCGTGCGCCCCAGCTTTTCCAGGTAGGCGTCATCGAAGCCGTAGCCGCGCGGCGAAGCCAGGGCGAACCGCACGCCCAGCTTGGCGCAGAGGAACCCGAGCGAGCGCGCGACGTTATTGCCGTCGCCGACGAACGCGAGCTTGGCGCCTTCCCAGCGGCCGACGCGCTCCTTGAAAGTCCAGAGGTCGGCGAGCGCCTGGCACGGGTGCGAATAATCGCTCAGCGCGTTGATCACGGCGACACGGCTGTTGCGCGCCATTTCCTCGACGTGCCGATGCTGGAAGACGCGCGCGGCGATGAGGTCCACGTACCGGGAGAGGACGCGCGCGAAGTCGCAGACGGCCTCGCGCTGGCCCAGTTGCACTTCGCCCTGGCCGAGCGTGGTCGTGTGGCCGCCGAGCTGCGCCATCGCCACCTCGAACGAGACGCGCGTCCGCAGCGACGGCTTCTCGAACAGCATGCCGAGCGTCTTGCCTTCGAGCAGGGGGGCGAGGCGGCCGTCCCGCGCCAGCGTCTCCTTCTGGCGCGCCGTGACGTCGAAGATTTCCAGGAGATCCTCGAGCGGCGTGCTGGCGATGCTCACGAAATGCCGGCTCTTCATGGGCGCTCCTTTTTGTTCGTGGTCGTAATCGTACTCGCCGTCCCCCTCCGTCAAACGACAACGCACGGCGATGACGAGTAAGATTACGATTACGACGCCAGGTCACTTTTCCGCCGCGAGGGACTTTTCCAGGATGTCGAGTCCCTCGTCCATGATCTCGCGCGAGATCGTCATGGCCGGGAGCATGCGGATCACCGTGTCGTGCGTGCAGTTGATGAGCAATCCCTCGGCGAGGCAGCGCGCCACCACGTCCTTGCCCGGGCGGTCGAGCTCCATGCCGATCATCAGCCCCTTTCCGCGGACTTCGCGGATGAAGGGGCACTTCGCCTTCATCGCTTGCAGGCGGACAAACGCATGCCGGCCGACGGCCACGGTGTTCTTGAGCAGGTTCTCCTCCTCGATCGCCTCGAACGCGGCGATGCCCGCCGCGCAGGCGAGGGGGTTGCCGCCGAAGGTCGAGGCGTGCGTGCCGGGCGCGAGCTTCTCGGCCACCTTGGGCTGGGCGACGATCGCGCCGATCGCCGCGCCGCCGCCGAGCGCCTTCGATAGCGTCATGATGTCCGGCGTCACGCCGAAGTGCTGGTAGCCGAACCACTTTCCGGTGCGTCCGCAGCCGGTCTGGACTTCGTCGAAGATGAGGACCATCCCCTCGCGCTCGCAAATCTTGCGGAGGCCCTGGAGGAATTCAGGCTGGGCGAGGTTGATGCCGCCCTCGCCCTGGATCGGCTCGACGAGGATGGCGCAGGTCTCTTTGTCCACGAGCGCCTCGACGGCTTTGAGGTCGTTGAAAGGCGCATAGAGGAATCCCGGGACGATCGGCTCAAAACCTTGGTGGTATTTGGGTTGCGCCGTCGCAGAGATCGCCGCAAGCGTGCGCCCGTGGAAGCCGTTCTGGAAGGTGATGAATTTCCAGCGCGATTTGCCGGCGGCGGCGTGCGTCGCCAGGCGGGCGAGTTTCATCGCCCCCTCGTTCGCCTCGGCGCCGGAGTTGCAGAAGAAGCACTTCCCGCCGAACGAACGCTCCGAAATCATCCGCGCGAACCGCCCCTGCGGCTCCATGTAATAATTGTTCGCGACGTGGAGGAGCTTGCCGGCCTGCTCGCGGATCGCCGCGACGACGCGCGGATGGCAGTGCCCCAGGCCGTCCACTCCCCAGCCGGGAAAAAGGTCAATGTAGCGCCGGCCGTCGGCGTCCCAGAGGTGGCTGCCTTCGCCCCGGACGAACACGATGGGCAGGCGCGTATAATTGCCGATGACGTACTGCCGGTAGAGCGCGATCGTTTCGGAACCTGTCATTCTTTTCCCTTCGGGCGATTTCCCGCGACAGGTTCCTATATTACACGGCGGCAGCGCGCTCTGCAAGAGAGCGGGGACGCGGAACTCGGAGGGACGCAATGACGGCCGGCGGCCGAGAACGCGCCGTCTAGAACGACGTCAGCAGCAGGCTGGCGAAAGTGCTGACGGGAATCTGTTCCTTGACGCTGCGGAGCGTCTCCCGCGCGTCGTCGAGCAGTTTCTTGACGTCCTCGTAGAGGTCCTTGTCGCGGGTGAGCCGCGCGATGGTGTTGTCGCCGGACCTGACCCGCTCGGCGACCTCGCGCAGGCTCTTGACGGCGTCGCGGACGTCGTCGGCCATCTGGGGGTCGTTGACGAGCCGGGCCACGAGGCCCTGGCCCTGCTCTATGCTCTTGGTGATGGCATCAAGCCGGTCGAGCGTACTGCCCAGGCGCCCCAGGGAATTGCGCAGGTCCTGCGCCATCTTCTCGTCGTTTAGCAGCGCGGCCACGGGACCCTTGCCGCTGTGGGCTTCGTCGCTGAGTTTCTTGATGGAGCTGAAGGCGTCTTTCGCCTCGGGGATGGCGGCGTCGAGCTTTTCGATAATGGAGCGCAGGCGCTGGTCGTTGTCGGCCAGGAGCTTGCGCACATCGGCGGAGGCGCCCTTCAGGTTGTCGGCGATGACCTGGGCCTTGTCGTAGAGCTCTTCGGACCCGATGAGTTTTCCGACCGTGCCGCGATGCTCGCGGATCTCCTCGGTCACCTTGGCGATGTTCGTGGAGGCCTTGTCCACGTTCTCCAGGATCGTTTGGATCTTAGAGCGCGCGTCCGTGCTCTTCAGCAGGTCCTGGAGGTCCGTCGCGGCGGCATTGATCTTGGAGAACACGTCGGTCAGTTCGATGGTGGGTCCGACGGGGATTTCCGTAGGCGAATCCTTTGTGCCGGGTTCCAGGAAATGCTTGCTCTTGCCGAGGGAGATGTCAATGTACCGGTTCCCGATCAGGCCGCCCCAGGCGACGGTGGCGATGGCGTCCGTATGGACGGGGTACTTCCTATCAATCTCCAGCGTCATCTCGACGCAGGTATCCTTGAGTTTCATACCGTTGTTTGTGATCTTGCCGACTCGCATCCCCGCGATGCAGACGACAGCGTCCTTGTCCAGCCCGGAAGCGGACGGGAAGGAAACCTTGTAATAGGCCTTGGGCTTCACGAGTTCGCTCACGTTGGCCACCCGGAAGGTGAAGTAGCCCAGGATCGCCACTCCGACGAGGAAGAAAAGGCCGACTTTCGTTTCAACGCTCAGAGCCATTTTCGTCGCTCCCTATGAAAGCAGGATGGCTGAAGCGCACGCGATCAAATTCTCCATTCGCGATTGCGCGCGATGAACTCCCGCACGACCGGCTCCTTCGAATTGGCGAATTCCTGCGGCGTGCCGAGGGCGGTGATTGCGCCCTCGTGGAACATGCCGATCCGGTCAGCGACGCGGAAGGCCGTGATCATGTCGTGCGTGACGACGACGTTCGTGCAACTGACCTTCTCCTTGAGGTCGAGGATCAGTTCGTCCACGTTGGACGAGAGGAGCGGGTCGAGGCCGACGGTGGGCTCGTCGAAGAGGATGATCTTCGGTCCGAGCGCCAGGGTGCGCGCGACGGCCACGCGCTTGCGCATGCCGCCGCTGAGCTCTTCGGGCAGCAGGCGGTTCGTGTCCGCCATCTCGACCAGCGCCAGCTTTTCGTTCACGATCTGGCGGATTTCCTCGGGCGATTTCTCCTTGAACTCCGTGAGGCCGAGCGCCACGTTCTCCTCGACGGTCAGGCTGTTGAGCAGCGCGGAGGACTGGAACACCATGCCGACGTGGCGGCGCAGCTCCAGCAACTCCGTCGGCGGCAGCGCGGCGATATCCTTGCCCAGCACGATCATCTCGCCCGAATCGGCCGTCAGAAGCGCCACGATGTGCTTGAGGAAGACGCTCTTGCCGCAGCCGGAGGGCCCGACGAGGACGAACGTCTTGCCCTTCGGCACCTGGAGGTTCACGCCGCACAGCACCTCGTGGTCGCCGAAGCTCTTGCGGAGGTCCCGCGCCTCGATATCGTACGTCGGCTGTTGTGTGGGCTGTTGGCTCACGTCATGAACTCATCATGAACCGGGCCACGAAATAATCGCAGATGATGATCCAGATGAAACAAGTCACCACGCAGGAAGTAATGGCTCGGCCGACGCCCTCGGCGCCGCCGCGGGTGCTCAGGCCGCGGTGAACGGAGACGACGGCCACGATCGCGCCGAAGAGGGTCGCCTTCAGCAGGCCTTCGCGGACGTCGGACATCTCCAGCGACTTGAAAGCGGCCGTGAAATACGTCCCCCAGGTCATATTGAAGTGCGCCGTGGCGATGATCGCGCCGCCGAATATTCCGACGAAGCTCGCGTACGTGACCAGGATCGGGAGCATGGTGACGCAGCCGACGAAGCGCGGCATCGCCAGGTAGCGGATGGGGCTGATGCCGAGCGTGTAGAGGGCATCAATCTCCTCGTTCACGCGCATCGTGCCGATTTCGGCGGCGATCGCCGCGCCGATGCGGCCGGCCAACAGCAGCGCCGTGATCACCGGCGCCATTTCCTTGACGATGGAATTCGCCACGAGGCCCGGCAGCGCGTCGGTGTACGAGAACGTGCGCAGCGCGTTGCCGCTGTAAAGCGCGAGCGTCATTCCGATGAAGAACGAGATCGCCGACGCGATGAAGACCGTGTCGTTGCCGATGCTCTTCATCTGGATGAAGATGCGCCGCGGATGCTCCGCCACCCGGCGGCATTCACGGAGGCTCTCCACGAACAGGACGACCATGTTGCCGGCTTCTTCGCACATGCCGAAAAGCCGCTGGCCGATGTTCTCGAACACGGTTGGCATCATTCGTCAGCGGTCCTTGGACAAGGGTCAGAACTTGATAAAGTACAGCAACCGCCAGGTGCGGCCCTGCTCGGTCCGGTCGCAGCCGATGAGCCCCATCAGGACGTTCCAACCCCGCTCGGCCGACGGCGGCCTATCATATACCCGAAAGAGCGGCGCAAATTCAACTGCATTCGCCGCCGGCCCGCGGTCCACGCGAACGAGCCGCCAGAGCGCGCGCCACGAGGCGCCGCCGTCGGCGGCGCGCTCGTATTCGAAGAGGCGGAAGAACGGCGCGAAATTACGCTCCCACGGCGCGTACCAGCGCTCCGGGAAGAGCGAGAGCACTTCCAGGTGGCGCGCGCCGTCCGCGTCGGACCGGTACTTCACCAGCGGCCAGGCCTGCCAGGCGCCGGAGGATTCCGTCTGCGGCTCCGCGCCGGGCGGCAGGGCGCCGGGCGCGCCGGCCCACGCCTCCGGGGCCGCCGGCGAGGCGGGCGGCAGGGGGGCAGACTTCCGCTGCCGCGTCTCGCTCTCGTAGAACATCAGCGGAATGAGCCGGAACGAGAACGCCTTGTCCGCTCCCTTCTGCCGGCTGAACCAGCCGAGCGGCCAGAAATAATACCCCTGGGTCTTTTCCGGGCGTTCCGTGATGGAGAAAGCCGGCCAGAACGTCCGGCCGCTCACTTTCTCGCCTGAGAGCCGCCCGAGGACCGGCCACGGGTACCAGTACTGCGTCTCGTTGCGCTCGTAGTGCCCGGTGATGAACGGCCACGCGACCGACCAGTCCCAGCCGCCCGGGCCCGTCTCGGTGCTGTAAAACGGCCAGACCGCCCAGGCGTGGATCGTGCCCTGCGGCAGGATCACGTCCTCGTAGTGCACGATCGGCCAGAGGACGAAAAGCCTGTATAGCTTATTCGGCCGCCGGTTGATGCCGAAAAGCGGCCAGAACTTGAATCCGCGCGAGCCGTCGTTCCAGCGGATGTACGAGAAGATCGGAAACAGGATGCTCCAGTCCTGTGCCTCTGCGCTGCGCTGATACACGAAAATCGGCCAGAGCACGAGCACGATCTTCTCGCGGCCCAGGAAATTATGGAGCACGCCGCCGAACGGGAAGATCAGCAGGTCGGACGGGCCGTGCCCGGAGCGCTGATAAAGCAGAGGAAGCAGGATGGTGCGGCTCTCCGGGCTGCCGTCGCCGGCGGTGCCGCTCGCGTGAAGGAAGAGCGGCCAGACCAACTGCTGGTTCGCATCCGCGCGGCCGGTGCCGAAGCCGAACGGCCAGAGCCAGTCCGACTCGGTGACCTTCTGGGCTTTGTCGGTGCGGCGGTTGTAGATCGGGCGGAAATAGAACTCCTCGTAGGCCGGCGAGTCGCGCCACTCGAAGATCGGCCAGAGCGCCTCGAAGCTGCGCTCCGATTCCGCCGGAGTGGATTCCAGACGGCAGAGCGGGGAGAGATTGAGGCTCGGCTCATCGGCGAACGCCGATCCGGCGAGGAAAAAAATGAGGCCGAGCGCCCACGCGGCCGCTGCGCCTGCCCGTCGCGGAGCCGTCGCCGCGCGATTAAGATTCATGGATGATCTGGGTGCCAATACCCTTGTCCGTGAATATCTCCAGCAACAGCGCGTGCTGGACGCGGCCGTCAATGATATGCGTCTTCCGGACGCCGGCCTTCAACGCCGTGAGGCAGGCCTCCACTTTCGGCAGCATGCCGCCGTCAATCACCCCGCG
>Ga0181536_10001313_pt1 | contig 29443 bp, 32 predicted proteins | sample PEATcosm2014_Bin_41_FD_121105 | JGI IMG/M metagenome (GOLD analysis project Ga0181536, IMG submission 121105) | Peatland microbial communities from MTU Mesocosm Facility, Houghton, MI, USA - PEATcosm2014_Bin17_60_metaG | ecosystem: Environmental > Terrestrial > Soil > Wetlands > Peat | place...
GATGCCGTGGCCGCTGGTGCATCCTCCGGCCAAGCGCGCGCCGAACATGAGGATCGCGCCACCGAAAAATGCTGCCGTGAAGCGTTTCCACCGGGATGTTCCAAACCGCGCGCGCCACAGATGCTCCAAGGACTCTGTCGGTCTATCGCCTGAGAGGCGCGAACTGGCGAAGGCCCCCAGGGCGATCCCCACGACCAACATCCATTCCCAGTCCACCACGGGACGGAATTTCGAGAAATATGTGTTCCGGGCAACATGACCGGGGGCAACAGCGTCTTCAACCATTCCCGCAGTTCTTGAGATTGCCGTCGACACTCCGATCGGCCGATCGACGCTGAAGAAGGCAAACCACGAAAGGACGCCTATTAACGCGCCGGCCAAATACGGCGGCCAGCGCTTCATTCGCAAATATCGCATCCGCTGCTTCTCTATCCTTTAGCGAATCGTCACCACGAGTTTGGCCAGCTATTCATCATTCAGTTTTCCCCAATGAGCGGCCGCGCTCACGAACGAGAGTCTACTGTCTCGTTGGGTCTTCTGCACCTTGCGCGACACGTAGTCCACGCCCCAGCCGCCTTCTACCGCGCACTGGATCGCCCCGCTGGAATCCAGTTCCATCGTGATGTTCAGTTTGCGTATGCTGAGCCCGGTACTCGCAAAGGAATGAATTCTGTTGCGATCTTCCGTCTAACGGAACGCGCGCTACGACCTTTATCATATCCGAGGAGGGCGAACGCAATAAGTAATTCCTATCCCGATAAGCGCGCCTGGTGCTCCAAGCGGCGCCGCTCAGTAACCTTTCTCCGCTGACTCTTTCAGGACGTAGGCGCGAACGCCTGCCTTCAGTGCCCGTAGCGCACCCTGCCCGGCTGAAATGTCGTAAGGTAGAGGGATGTCTCAATCCGAGGTCGCTGTGCTCGGGGGCGGGTGTTTTTGGTGTCTGGAAGCCGTCTATCAACAGATGGAAGGCGTGCTCAGCGTCGTGTCCGGTTATATGGGCGGCCGCCGGCCGCATCCGACTTATCAGCAAGTGTGCAGCGGCGCAACCGGGCACATCGAAGTAGTGCAGGTGACCTTCGATCCTGCTATTACCTCTTACCGCGAAATCCTCGATGTCTTTTTCGCGATTCACGACCCGACCACACGCGACCGCCAAGGCGACGATGCCGGCAGCCAGTACCGGTCGGTGATCTTCTACACGTCTGACGAGCAGCGCTCAATGGCGGAACAATTGATCCGCAAACTCGATGCCGAACGCATTTGGACGGATCCAATTGTGACCGAGGTCCGGCCAGCAGCGGCGTTCTATCGTGCCGAAGACTACCATCAGGATTATTTCCGCAGTAACCCTAATCAGCCGTACTACGCCTTTGTCGTGGCCCCGAAAGCTAAAAAGTTCCGCGAGAAGTTCGCGCATAAGCTCAGACCAGGCGCTGTTCGGCAGGCGCATTGAAAGAGGAGATTCCGATGGCAACCTGCACGCATCTCGATCAAATTCACAATGTCAAACCCAAGACCCGCGGTTGCGAGGAATGCCTCAAGATGGGAGATAGTTGGGTACACCTGCGGCTTTGTCTCTCGTGTGGCCATGTAGGCTGCTGCGATTCTTCAAAGAACAAGCACGCGACTAAGCATTTTCACGCCACAAAGCATGCCATCATGCAATCGATCGAGCCGGGCGAGAACTGGCGCTGGTGTTACGTCGACGAAATGGAGCTGTAGGAGCCGCGCGTTAAAGGCTCAGTGACGCACCTGCTCGCTGGTAAAAGCATCCAGCCGTGCGGTCACATCCGCCAACGTGCTCGCTTCGGCGAGCGGCACCAGCACCGAGGCGCAGTTCACTGGAAGCAGGATCGAGCGGTTCCCGATCTGCACAGCCGCTTCCAGCTTGAAACCGGCAATCCGCTCGATATCGGATTGAATCTCGGCGGGGTCTTCCCCGCGGTCGAGCAAGCCGACGAACGCCGGGCCGGTCCAGCGGAACAACTGGTCCTTGGGCGATAGGAACGATTTCAAGTGGCCGCAGAATGCGCGGAGAACCCTGTCGCCAGTCGAGTACCCAAACTGAGCGTTGATTAAATGCAGGCGGTCTACTACAAACAGGGCAGCATACGACGGCCCACCCCGTTCCAAAGCGGCGGCTAACGCCTGCTCGGCAGCCTCGCGCGTTTCCAAGCCAGAAAGCCTGTCCACCACAGGGGATAAGGCCTTATTTTCTAGGTACTTAGCTCCATTCGCGGCCTCCACTTGTTCGCGCAGTTGTGCCAGCAACCGCGACATCTCTTCCTTTTGGTGGCGGGAATGCTCCCGGAGGCTTTGTAGGCACTCCTCCAGCCGAAACCGGAGCACCCGAACGCCCTCAATCCCAGAAGTCTCCTCGATTTGTTCCTCGATCTGATCCAGGCGCGCTGTACAGTCGTCGCTAGCTGAACAAATGCTGGAAACCGCCTCGGTAGCCAGGCTCAGCATGTGCTGTAACTCCTGTGTTTTGAGCGGATCGGCCGTAGCAGTCGTCGAGATGAGTTCGGTCAGGCTCACACTGCATAAAGATCGGCTTTCTGGCGCGAAACCTTAACGCTGTCGTATGGTCGTGATTACCCGCCGGCCTTCGATGCGGAAATTCTGCCCGAGCATGATTCGGATGGCCTGGCTATAGATAATGTGCTCCTCGACGAGAATACGCGCCGACAGCGACTCGACGGTATCCGTATCGAGCACCGGCACCGCGGATTGAAGCAGGATCGGCCCGGCATCCAGAAACTCATCGACCAGGTGCACCGTGCACCCCGTTATCTTGACGCCATGCTCCAGCGCCTGCTTCTGCGCGTCCAGCCCGGGAAACGCGGGCAACAGCGACGGGTGGATGTTGAGAATGCGCTCGGGGAAGGCCCGCACGAACGATGCGCTCAATAGGCGCATGAAACCCGCCAGACAAACCAGGTCCACCTGATTCGCCTGGAGTTCCCGAATCAGGGACAGATCGTAGGTCTCGCGATCCAGCCCTTTCGAGGGGATGCATACGGCTCTGATTCCGCGCTGACCGGCAACTTCCAGCCCGCGCGCTTCGGGACGATTACTGAGGACAACCGCGATCTCGGCGTCAATGCGCCCGTCCGCCACTTGATCGGCAATGGCCTCAAAATTGGATCCGCGCCCGGACAGCAGGATCCCAAGACGCCTCAACGGTACTCCACGCGCGGTCCGCCGCGGCGTGCCTTCACCACGCGCCCAATGGTGTAGCATGGCTCGCCCATCCTCTTCAGAAGGCGCTCCGCGCGGACGGTGTCCTTTTCACTGATCGCCAGGATCATCCCAATCCCCAGGTTGAGACTGCGGCGCCAGTCGTCCTCCGGCATGTTTCCAAGCTCACGCAAGAGCCGGAAGATGGGCGGAACGCTCCACGATGCGACATCGATGGCCGCAGCCAGATCGCCGGGCAGCATGCGGGGCGCGTTGTCTGTGATGCCGCCACCCGTGATATGCGCCGCCCCCTTGAGAGCGCCCGCTACGAGCAATGCGCGGATGGGTTTTAGATAGCTGCGATGAATCTTCAACAGCTCCTCGGCCAGGGTTGTACCGAGTTCGTGCCGCCACGTGTTCGGCTGGTATCCGGCGATCTCGAACAGCAGCTTGCGCGCGAGCGAATAACCGTTAGTATGCAAGCCGGTGGAGGGCAGCCCGATCAGAACGTCACCGGCGCGAATCGCCCGTCCGGTGAGCAAATCGTTCTTCTCCGAGGCGCCCACGATCATCCCGGCGAGATCGTACTCGCCGTTCCCGTACAGGCCAGGCATCTCCGCTGTCTCGCCCCCGATGAGCGCGCATCCGTTTTCGCGGCACGCCCGCGCAATGCCCGAAATCACGCTCGCCGCAACCTCAGCGGCCAGCTTACCCACCGCCAGATAGTCCAGAAAAAACAGCGGAACGGCGCCCTGCACGGCAATATCATTGACGCAATGATTCACCAAATCCTGGCCGATGGTGTCGTGACGGCCCGTGGCGAATGCAATCTTGAGCTTGGTACCCACGCCATCCACCGAGCTGACCAATACGGGCTTCTTGAATCCCGTCAGCGCATAACACGCCCCAAACGTGCCGATGTCGGTTAGGACGTTAGGCGTGAAAGTCCGCTGGGCCATCTTCTTAATGGCGCCTACGGCACGGTCAGCTTCGTCGATGTTGACTCCTGCGTCGCGATAGCGAATTCTCCGGGTTGTAATCATCTGCGGGTGAATATGTTCAGTATATCGCGCCGGCCGCGGCGTATGGCTCGTTTCCAGCGGAGAAACTAAGTCGGGTGACTAAGTGGGCGGCGCTTGGATCCGTGGCTTGAACACCGCAACACCAATCGCCTGAAGGGCGGCGCGCAACCGTTGAAATGCATCTTCATCCTTGTAAGTGCCAACGATGGCACCCCCAGACCCCGCGAATTTGGCGGTAGCGCCTGCTTGCCGCGCCACACGTACCATCTCCAGGTTTCCCTCGCTCAGCCTGAATATCCGGGCCCGCAGATCGAAATTCGCATCGATTAACTGATCGAGCGTTCTGTAATCACGGGTGAGCAACGCCTGGCGCCCTTGCTCAGCATAACTGGCCCACGTTTTCATCGCCGCAATCACCTCGGGATCGCCTGCCAACCACCGCTCGCGAACGTTGTTGTGGAACACTTCTGTACCTTCGCTGAGATTCGTACGGTACGCAATATAGACAGGCGGCATCAGGTGGGAATCCAGACGCTCGTAACTGCCGTAACCCTGGCGGCGGATGGTCTCCTGCGCAAAGTCCATATAGACCAAACCCTCATAGGTTTGGATCACGCGGTCTTGCAGCCCCGCGGGGACGCCGAGTTCACGTGTCTCTGTCTCCAGCGCCAGATTCGCCTGGATCGGCAGCGGGATGGCGACGTCAAAATACTCGCACAGAGCCCGTAACGCCGCTGTGATAATGGCGCTCGACCCCCCCAGCCCCAGCCGTTGGGGAATGTTCGATTCGTACTCGACCGTGAAGTTGCGGTTCGGAAGAGTGATCCCCTGCTCCTGGCAGTAGTCCATGAACCGTACGATCAGCGCCTGCGTGATGCGGATTCCGCCGTAATATCCGCGCCAGCGCGTTGTCTGGTACAGGTCCTCTAAGCTTTCGAAAACCGGCAAGTCTGCTTTAGAGAACTTGATCTCTAGCCTTGCGCTGGGGAATAACAGCACGCGCGCCCGAAAATCGGCGAATGCGAAGGAAATGGTCTTGCCGAAATAACCGTCGCTAGGGTTGCCCAGAAAGCCGGCCCTGGCATAGCCATAGGTCTCAATTATGGAATTCATGGATGAACCGAATCACATAATAGAGTCACAGGGCCGTCGTTCACAAGCTGAACGCTCATGGAGGCCCTGAAAACGCCGCTTTCCACCTTAACCGGCGCCGATCGGGCGCGGCTGAGGAAATACTGGTACAGTTCTTGCGCTTTTTCTGGATCGGCGGCTAAGTCAAAACTGGGCCGTCGGCCCTTGCGGCAGTCTCCATACACGGTGAAATTAGACACGACCAGTAATCCGCCTTTTACATCCAGCACGCTAAGATTCATTTTCCCCGCGTCATCGGAAAAAACCCGGAGCCCGAGTATCTTATCCACCAGATAATCGGCGTCCCGATAGCTATCGGTTTTGGAAATGCCCAGTAACAGAACCAACCCTGCTCCGATAGAGCCGCTTACTCGGCCATCCACCTCGACACGGGCTTCCTTGACTCTCTGAATCACGATTCGCATAAGATTGCTTCACTCATCTTGACACAGCTAAGTGACACTTATGATATAGTGTGCGAGGGAGAATTCATGCCAAGAGGCAGAGCATCAGCCGATCCGACCACCCTAGCAATGGCATTAGTCGGATACGAAATTGAAAAGCAGAAGATAGAAGATAGGATTCGTGAGATACGCGCACAGCTCGGAATACGTAGTGCTGGCGCTCGCGCGGCGGCTCCTGTGGCCAAGAAGGATGCCGGCCCAATCCGCAAACGTACCATGAGCGCCTCCGCCCGGAAGCGGATCGCCGCCGCGCAGCGAAAGCGCTGGGCCGAACATCGCAAGAAACTGGCGCAAGCCGGCAAAAGCGAGTAAGTAGACAGGGTTGACGCGAATACCGGCTGCGGGTGCGCAGCGGCCTATCGGAACATATCATCGAATACGAATGCGCTGGCGAAGTATTATGGCTGTGCGCGTGGAGTTGCCATGATTGTAGGCACGGGTGTCGATCTGGCCGAAGTTGGCCGCATTCGCGACGCCATCACGCGGTACGGCAGGCGCTTCATCGAGCGTATCTATACTCCAGCCGAAATCGCCTACGTGGAGCGCAAGGCCAACCGGTTCGAGCGCTACGCCGGCCGCTTCGCCGCCAAGGAAGCAGGGATGAAAGCCATCGGCACCGGCTGGAGACGCGGCGTCCGCTGGCAGGATTTCGAGGTTACCAACTTACCTTCCGGCCGCCCGACGCTCAAACTACACGGCGAAGCCGCACGGGTAGCCGAGCAATTGGGCGTGAAGCTGATTTCGCTATCGATTACGCACACCGCAGAGTTGGGGATGGCGCACGTGATATTGGAAGGGTGAGCGGCTCTTAGAGCGCGCTGGCCTCACTCATATCTCAACGCCTGCACCGGCTCGATTCGCATCGCACGCACCGCGGGCGCGAGGCCAGCCAGCAACGCAACCATGGCGATAAGGACCGTTGCACCAGTCAGCACCCACACATCGTGCGCATTGATGCCATACAACTGGGATTCCACCAGGCGCGCCAGTGCATAACTCGCGGGCAGCCCTGCGGCAACGCCAATTGCGGTAAGCCAACCGACTTCGCGAATCACGGACCACAGCAGGCCCTTCGGGACGGCGCCCAGCACCAGGCGGATACCAAATTCGCGCGTGCGCCGCGCCACGGAGTACGAGACGGTTCCGTATAGGCCGACCGCCGCCAGAATGGAGGCCAGCACCCCAAATGCGATTCCCAGCGTCGCAATCAACCGCTCCGTGTAAATGGAGTCATCGATGATCACCTTCATCGAGGTGGGCCGCTCCACCGGAACGTTGGGATCGAGTTGCTTCACGGCTGTTCGTGCGGCAGTGAGCACATTTTGTTCGCCGCCTTGGACCCGCAGGAAGAACGAGGACTGCCCGCTTAGCGTGTCTCCTCCCTGCTCGAAAGGCACATAGAGAAATCGCGGCGGCTTCTCGCGCAGATCGCTGTACCGCGAGTCTTTGACGACCCCCACGATTTCCGCGTCGCTATTGTCGCTACCGATTTGGATGTGTTGCCCGATCGGGTTCGCGTCTTCAAAAACAAACCGGGCAAACGTTTGGCTCAGAATCGCCACTTTGGCCGAAGCTCCCGTATCTCGCGCGCTGAAATCGCGTCCGGCCAGCATCGGGATTCCCAGTGTGGCGAAGTAACCGGGACCAATTGCGTTCTCGTTGCAGTCAACATACTGCTGGCTAGCTTTGCGCGATCCAGGTGCTTTAATTCCGTTTCCCCATCCCCAGCCTCCGAACGGAATCAGTTGTGCCATGCCGGTGGATTTCACACCAGGAAGAGTGCTCAACCTCTGATGCAACTCACTAAGTAGCGCGAGCCTGTGTGCGGGCGTATAACCACTCAGAGTTGGATCAATCGAGAACGTGACCAGATGGTCTGTCTGGAAGCCCGGATCGCTGGTGAGTAAGTTGACCAGACTGCGAGTGAACAGGCCAGCCCCAATGAGTAACACCAACGAAATGCAGATCTGGGCCGCTACCAGGCCTTGCCGCGTGCGCGATTGAGAGCCGCTGGCGCTCATACCCGAAGTTTGTGCCTTAAGCGCCGGGGCGACATCGGTTTTGGCGGCGTTCAGCACAGGCGCCACCGCAAACAGTAAGCTGGTCAGCAAGGCCAGCACAGTGCCAAACGCGACCAGAGGAATATCCAGTTGTGCGGTCAGCCAGCCGCCCGTTGCATCCGCCGGCAACAGATTCAGTAGACCATCTGTGAGGTTCAACGAAAGAAACAGGCCCAGAAAGCCTCCGGCCATCGCTAGAACGATACTCTCCGCCATTAGTAACCTGGCCAGTTGCCAACCCGTTGCGCCCATAGCGAGCCGCAACGCCATTTCCCGCTGTCTTGCGGTGGCGCGCGCTATCAGCAGGTTGGCCACGTTTGCGCACGCGATCAGCAGTACGAGGCCGACCATTACCGTGAGAACCGCCAATGGAGTCTTCCATTGATCTCGCAAGACATTCAGACCCTGTGCGGCAGATTGAACATAGAGGGTCTTGCCCAAAATCTTTTTCCGCGCGTCCTCCGTAACACCTTCGAACTGTGGCAATTGATCCCGGAGGACGGAACGGAATAGCGGCTGCAACATAGCATTCGCCTTTCGCTCGCTCATACCGGGCCGGAGCCGGCCGAACAGACTGAGCCAGTAACTGTCCGGCGCCTCGGTCGCCTTCCAGCCGGGAGAAATGGCGCTCATCATCGACAACGGGGCAAAAAGGTCGGGATCTCTTCCTGGTAGAAGGCCCCGGAAGCCTCGCGGCGCGACCCCGACGACCACCACGGGTTGGCCGTTCATCAACATCTGGCTATTCAAGACGCTTGGATCAGCTCCGAGGTGGGCAAGCCAGTAGGAGTAACTGAGGACAATGACTGGATTCTGGCCGGGCGCGTCATCAGACGGAATCAAGAGGCGCCCCAGGGCCGGATTCACACCCAGAACCTGAAAAAAATTGCCCGTGACCACCTCAGAGTTCGTTCGTGTCGCGTCACCGCGATAGGCCAGCGTCCCCGGAAAGCTGCTTCGCGCAATCAGGCCGGTGAACACCTGGTTGCGGTCGCGCAGCGCCTTGTACATCGGATAGGAGAACACACTTTGGTTGTTGTCGCGCCGGGTCCATCCAAAACTGTAATCGTCGGATGCGAGCGCCACCAGCGCATGAGGGTCCTTCACCGGAACCGAACGTAACACCACCTGATACAGGAGCGAGAAGATGGCCGTGTTCGCCCCGATCCCGAGTGCGAGAGAAAGGACGGCCACGAACGTGAATCCTGGTGACCGCCGCAACGTTCTAAGTGCAAATCGAAAGTCGTTCCACATGGGATAACTCGTCCTAAAGACTGCACGTGCGTAGCCAGGAACTCTCACCGTGTTTTCAATAGCTTACTTCGGTCAGGCGGTCCATGACTGTCCGAATTCGGGACGCCAGGCGCACTCCTCGGTGCCGCGTCTAACTATGGAAGGGGTTCATCCTGGAAGAGAAACTCTGAATTAAGACCTTACGCCTTGACGCTTCGCGCCGTTTCCACTTCCGGCACTGCGTGCAGTTGCGCTTCTTCCAGCCGCTTGGCTTCCTGCCAGGTGTAGATCATGCGGTGAATCACGGTGAGATTCGAGAGTACGGCAATCACCCAGAGCACCGGCGCCATGCGGTCGAACAGCGCTCCGATAATGATCAGCACCACGCGCTCCGGCCGTTCCAGGAAACCCACTTTGCACTTGGGAATCGTACACTCGGCTCGTGCGCGTGTGTAGCTCACCATCACTGAGCCCGTCATCACGATCGCGGTCAGCACGATGTAGAAAAACCGGTTGATGGAAGCGTAGTAGACCAGCAGGCCCATGAATAGTGCCAGGTCCGAATAACGGTCCACTACCGAGTCGAAGAAGCCGCCGAAACGGGTTACCCGATTGGTCTCGCGCGCCACTCGCCCGTCCACCATATCGAACAGGCCCGCCAGTATCACCACTACTCCCGCCCAGCGAAAACTCCCCGCGGCAAACAGGAAGGCCGCCCAAGTATTAATCACCAGACCCAGGAATGTCAGAACATTGGGGTGAATGCGCGACAGCGCCAGCGCTCCCACAATCTGGTCGATGATCTTGCCGCAAACGAAGCCGATTCCGCGTGTAAAAGTCATGGCTTCTCGGTTATCTCGTGGATCGTGGCCAGTTCCAAGATTTCAAAGTCTCGCGTTCCTCCGGGGATCTGAGCCTTCACAACGTCACCCACTTCTTTTCCGAGCAAGCTGCGGCCGATCGGTGAGGTAGTAGAAATCTTGCCGTTGGCGGCGTCGGCCTCCTCACTCGTTACGAGATTATACGTGATCTTTTCGTCCTTGTTGACATCGAGCAGCACCACGCGCGAACCGAGGCCCACTCGGTCGTGGGGAATCTTCGAGAAGTCGATCATCGACATGTCCGCCAGCCGCTGCTTCAGGTGATTCAGCCGCGCGTTGACGAAGCCCTGGCGCTCCTTAGCCGCGTGATATTCCGCATTCTCGCTGAGGTCGCCGTGGGCTCTCGCCTTCAGAATCTCTCGGGGAAGCTCGTTGCGCAGCTCATATTCGAGCGTCGCAATCTCATCCTGCAGTTTTTTCTTGAAATCGGCCATCGACCGAAAAAACTCCTACTTGGCCATTATAGGCGTTGTACAACGGTCTTTGCCTGGTTGATTGCCGACTATTGGCTTGTCAGCGTTTTATACAAGAAACCGGCGCCGGTTCTTCCAGATGCGCGTCCGCCATGATCACGGCTTCGATGCGCTCTGAGATCTCCTCTGGTGTGCAATCGCCGTCAACGCGATGGTAATGCGGACCTTGGTAATACTCGATCAACGGTTCGGTGAGCTTGTGGTAGGCCTTCAAACGCTCAATCACTACGTTTTCCGCATCGTCGCTTCTCTGGATTAGCGCTTCTCCGTCGTCATTGCATTGGCCCTGGCGCACCGGGGGCTGCGCCAGCAGATTGTAGGTGCGTCCGCAAGACGGGCAGTAGCGCCGGGAAGAAAGACGCGCCACCAACGCCCGGTCCGGGACATCCAAGTGTACGATCATCGGATTGGGCAACCCGTGGTCTTCTAGGAACCGCGTCAAGAAAATAGCTTGGGGGACGGTCCGCGGATAGCCATCCAGAATATATCCCGAGCGGCAATCAGGCTGTTGCAGCCTCCTGGCCACGATAGCGTTCATCGTTGCATCGTCCAGGAGACCGCCGCTCCCTAGCACCGCACAGGCCGTCTTTCCCAAATCCGTCCCCGCGCGACACTCGGTGCGCAGCATATCACCCGTAGAAATGGCTGGAATTTTTCTGCACTCAGAAATGAATCTGGCTTGGGTGCCTTTGCCGGAACCCGGGGCTCCGAATAGTAGAACAATCATCGATCCCCTCCGACGCGGAGACCCCGTCACCTGTCTCCGATACAAGCAATTTCAGGCTATCGCCTCCGAAACCGGAGGTCAAGGCTAACTACGCGCACAAATGCACTATTCCTTTCGGGTAATTCCCCTTAGTAATCCGATAGGAAAGCAATAGAAGACGGCGGTTGAACGCAAACGAGGCCGCCAAGGCATTATCGGAGATAGTGATATTCTGGTTCTGCCGTCGGTATGGGAGTAACGTTGCCGCGCGCATGCCTGCTGCTGGTTGCCATCGTCCGGGGCGCCTGGCCAGCGCCGCAAGCGAACCCGGAAATCGCACTCATTGACGGGGCTCGGCAGCGGATGGCAGCAAACCTGGCAAGCCTTCCGAACTACACCTGCCTGGAAGCTATCGACCGTTCGGTACGCCGTGTGGCCAAGCAGAAGCTCTTGTTTCGCGACAGGATACACCTCGAAGTAGCCTTCATTGAAGCTAACGAGATGTTCTCCTGGCCCGGCGCAGGCAGCTTCGAATCTGATCTGCTGGAACAAATCCCTCAAGTGGGTGCAAGCGGCGCGGGCGGTTTCGGCGGCTGGACTCGCACGCTCTTCGGTCCTTCCGCTCCCGATTTCACATACGCAGGTGAGTGCATGGTCGACGGGCGGCGTGGATCGAAGTACACCTTCCGCGTGCCGGCGGAGTCCAGCACCTACGAGGTCCGATCCGCGGGCGGCGTAGCCATGTCGCCCTATTCAGGGTCCGTCTGTATCGATCCCGGCTCACTGGATATCATGCTGCTGGAAATCATTACCGGCCACACCCCGCCGCCGGTGGCCAGTATTTCCGAATCGATCCACTATGGCCGCGCTCGCATTGGCTCCGCAGATTTTCTACTGCCACGAGACCACGAGCTGGTGGTAACCGATCTGGAAGGGAATGAGAACCGCAACCTCACCAGCTTTACTTCCTGCCGGGAATACGCTAGCCAATCGTCCATTAGTTTTGACGTGGAGCACACAGCCGCGTCTGGCCCGCAGGTGAAGGTCGAGGAACTGCAGATCCCTCCGGGAATTTCCATGGAGCTGAAACTCGAGACTCCTATCACATTCGAAGAATCCGCGGTCGGTGACCCGATTACCGCGCGGCTCGATCGCGCCATCAAGGCGCCGGGGGTGTCCGTTCCGAAAGGTGCTATCCTATCCGGCCGTATCCGGGGCCTGGAACAGTATTTCGAGCCGGAGAAATACTTCCGCGTGAGCCTTGAGTTTTCGTCGCTGATCTTTGGCAACAAGCACGCTCAGTTCCGCGCCCGGCTGGTGGGCCCCCGCCTTCAGGTGGAGAAGCACTTGGACTCGAGCGGAATGGCCACCGAAACCGATGTTTCCACGCCTGGCTCCACAATCTCGGAAGGGAGCGGCTTCGACCTCGACAACTCTTCGCCAGGTTTAGGAGCGTTCCGCGTGCGGGGAGGAGCCCTCCGCCTCAGCCGCGGACTGCGCATGATCTGGCAGACGCAGAGCGAGTAGCCGGAGCCATCTAATTCGCGCTGGCCCAATAGCCGCGCTTGGCACTGACCACCATCTTGCTGTCTCGCACCCGCACGGAGATGGAGTGGAACTTCCCGTCCGAAGTGAGACCGCTCGGAACATAAGCGAGCACATAATATTGGCGGCCGTCCGCGAAAGCTCTCTCGAGGCCTTTCAGGATATCGTTACTGTTGTGAAAGGCCGTGCCGCCTGTAACGGCGGCAATTTCGTTTAGACTATCACCGGCCGCGCTGGCATTTTGATCGGTCACCTTGAGCACCTGGGGCATCATTCTGGCCACACTGGCGGAAGTCGATGCTGCGAAGAACGTGGAGGTGTACAGGCCACGCGAGTCGATGGTGTAGATGGGAATGTTGCTGTTCGCTGCCAGGCGGAGGATAGGCTCGAGATCCTGCATCCGATCCAAGGAGCGAAGTGCGATGAAAGGTATTTCAGGAAAATAGGCCGCCAACAGTTCATACGCCTCTTTGCCAGGCACAAGTTGGAACCCGTCGGACAAAAGGATGATATGCCGGCGCTCTGTTCCACGCGCGAGTTCTTCGACCAGTGCGCGGAACTGCCTGAGGAAACCCAGGGTAGCCATCCGCTCCTGTGTAGCGATCTGACTGGCTTCGGACGGCAATCGCCGCTTCATTGGTGCGCATTCTGGTTCTCCGTGATCGCATGCGTTTCGAGCCTCATCGAGTTCGCGCTGGAACTCACGTAGGTCAGCCTGCATCAAGCCTCGCCGGCTGTCCCCAAAAAGCTTCGCGAAATCCTTGGCTTCGACGGCTCGCAACACATCCGCAGGATCGGTGGTTGGCCTTTGCACCATCTGCGTGGAAGTCCCCACCGCAACGACGATGTATTGCGAATCCCCCGCATGCTCCTCCTGGAACAGTTTCGACAGCGCTTCACGCACATGCACCAGGTTGGCAAACGCAGAATGAATGCTATCAATGCAGATCAGGTACGTCCGCCGGATAGGCAAGCGCTTTGGCGGGCTTTCGGTCCCGCGTGGCGCCTCTTCTGCGGTATTAGCCGGCACTGACGTCGGGCTTGGCGTTCCGGCGTCTTCAACGCTGAAGGCGGAGATTTTCTGCTCCACACCGTCCTCAAATACCCTGAAGTCCGGCTGTTTCAGGCCGGTCACGTGATGCCCGTCCAGGTCGGTCACAATGACGGGAACCAGCACTTGCCGTACGTTGACCTTGATGGTCGTGTCCGCCGCCGGCGCCGTGGGAACGTTCGAGGCGCGCTCCAACTGCTCATACCGTCCCTTGAGCACGGCATTGCCGGGTGCCAGAGTGGAAGCGGTCCGGTACTCCTCGAGCGCGGCCTTCCAGTCTCCCAGTTTCTCCAGCGCCTGGGCCAGATTGAAATGCACCGTGGCGTCCGTCGGTTGCAACTGGGTGCTAGTACGGAACTCCGCCACAGCGCCGGGAATGTCTCCGCGTTTAAACAGCACGACACCCAGAGAATTGTGCACCGCTCCGGAATTCGGAATACGCTTCATGGCCTCGCGCAGTTCAGTTTCCGCGCCAGCGAGGTCCCCGGTGGCGCGCAACGCGGTCGCAAGGTGGTAATGGCCGAAAGCCATCTCCGGATTGAGACGCAGTGCTTCGTGGAATACAGTGATGGCTTCACCGGGCTTGCTTTCTCTGGCGAGCGAGATACCCCGGTCCAACAACTCCCACGGGTCCTCCGCGCTGGCGGTCATCGCGGCTGAGACACCTGCATGTTTCTCGTTTTCAACGGCGCCGTACAGCCGGTAGTCCGAATATCGGTGGACTGTGTGAACCTCCCCGCCAGCATATTCCGCATGCACAGTCACTCTTGCCGGAAGCCAATACTCAGCACCAGCAGATGGAAAGTTTATCGAAGCAAGGGAAATGTCCGTCGTCAGGGTTTTGAATGCAAAGTCTTCGATGCGCCCCAATAGATCCAGCCTGAGCCGCGCAATACGATTGGTCGTGCTGTCAATCCAAACAATGCCCTGCAACGGTGCGGTACGGCCACCACCCAGCAGGATGTGGCTTCGCAGTTGCGTCCCTTCGGACCGTTGTGCAAATGCCAATACAAAGTACTCCTGTTCTGGCGTAGTCCAGCGGCCCAGATAGCGGAAACGTGATTGCTCCCGCTGCTCGGGAAGCAGGTAACGCAGCAATCGGAAAAAATGCCCCATGACAAGGAAGTCACTAGTGGGAGCGGCCTCGACAGGGAGCCCGGTGTTGGGTTCCGTGCGAAGCTCTTCGAAGAGCTCCCGCACGCCGTCTGCGAGTGGCCTCACCACGTAGCGGAAATTCTCACGGCGGCTGGTTTCCGCCATGGTGTCCTCAAACCGCATTTCGTGGATCTCTTCGGCGGCGGAGGTGGCCACCAGTTTTGCGAACATGCTGCGGAGTCTCTCGCCCGTGGCCTGCAGAAGGCCGTCGAGGCGATCCTCGCCCGGTTCAAACTGGATGCCGGCAAGTTCTGGAACCGCCCGTACCAGCTCGACGCGGTCACATTCGATGAACGGTTTGGACTCCGTGGACCCTGGCGGTGCAGCCGTGCACTGAACCGCAAGGGCAAGGAGCATGGCTAGGTTGTTTACAGCGATGCGCAGAATCGTGCCCGTCGAAGGTCCGAAACGAACACTCATTTGATCCCAGCATACGATGAGTCCGAAACGCCTGCGGATTTAGCCGGACAGCCTCGCCGTTCGCAGTAGGCCAATTGCCGCGCTTGGCACTGACCAGCATCTTGCTGTCTCACACCCGGACAGAAAACGACCTAGGTGATCGGGGGCCGTGCGTCCGGTGACCTCGGGTGCTAAGATTTAGGCACAGCACTTACGCCCTAAGGTAGCGCTGCACCACGATCCGGGAGGCGCCCATGATCCAAACGCTGAGTAAGAACTGGTGGTTACTGGCATTGTGTGGCGTTCTTGACGCGATGATTTCGGTCATCTACCTAATCATGTACGACTCCGGCCCGGATGGACCCCTGACCTTCTACTCTTGGAACGGCACGGCTGTGTTTCTGGCTTGGCTCGCACTGGCGGCAGGACCTTGTACCATCGCCGCCGGCATTTGGAGATCCGCAAAAGGCAAATCGTGGCTTCTGGTCCTGTATGGACTCGTTTTCAGCGCATACGGACTGATCCCACTCTTCTGGAGAGGCCCAGTTAGCTTTGATTTCTTCGCGCTCCTGCTCGTGCTGATGGCAATAGCCTTCGGTGTTCTCGCATTGGCAATCGCGCGAACCGTGCGACGCTATAGTCCGGACCAATGGTTTCTTGGCTTGGCCGGAGCGGGCTCGGTTGGTTTTGCATTGGCGTTTCTTGCTTTGGTGAATCACTGGATTCAACTGGAACGCAGGCCTTTTCACCCTTCAGTTTTTCTTTGGCTTTGCTTTTACTTCGGTTTCAGCGCAATCTGCATGCTGGGGCTAGCCTGGCGCCTGCATAGCCTATGCCCTTCCCAATCCGGCCAATGGGAAGCTTTACCACCATTAGGAAATCCAAGACACGCACATTAAGCAGTCCGGAACTTCCGAATTGGAGTACTTAGTCCTCGACGATCCGCACTTCCCGGTTCTGCCGCGCGATTCCGTACCTTAGAAGCACGTTCACGTATTCCGACGATACCATCGACAGCCCGACAGCACCATTTCACCGGAACGGCGACTTATAGTTGAGCCAGAGCACTTGGCTCAAAAGAAGAGATATCCACAGCCGTCGCCGCGGCGCTGTTGTGGAAAAGTTCTCCGGATTCCTTGGTCGCGATGGCATCGAGGCGGTTGTTTCGATGTCGCGGAAAGAGGAGTATGCGGAGAAGCAGGCACCCCGCTGCTACGAGTGTTGGCGACTAACACCCGATGTTCTCGTATAGACCCTCGAGCAGCGGGGTGTGCTTCGCTTCCAAGACGAAACCTCAGAAGTCGTCTCTGGACCAGACAGTACGACTCTACTATAAGTCCTTCGGGGATGCGAGGCCTGCCTGCGCGATAGCGAAAAGGAGCAGAGAGACGTGATTAGGGAAGAGCAAGCGGCAGATCACCATGAGAGGTACGGAGCCCGGATTGGATTCGACTGGGGCGACCGAGAGCATGCCTGGGTAATCGAGTGGGCAGACACTGGACAACGAGAGCGAGGGCTATTAGAGCAAACACCGGAAGCATTGGACGCCTGCATATGTCAATGGATGAGCCGTTTAAACGGCCGTCGTATGGCAGTGGCAATCGAACAGAAACACGGAGCCGTGGTCTGGATGATGCTCAAGTACGAATGCGTTGAGATCTACCCGATTCATCCCCAAGCGGCTGGGCAATTCCGGCAGGCGCTTTACCCGTCCGGCAGTAAAAGCGATCCAACCGACGCGGAGCTGCTTTTGGATCTGTTAGTGCATCACCGAGATCGTCTCCGTCCTCTGGAGCGCGAGGACGAGTCCACTCGTCGGCTTTTGATGTTGGTGGAGCAGCGGCGGCACTGGGTGGAGGAGAAGAAGCGCCACGGCAATCGGCTTTCGGCACGGCTGAAAGTCTATTTCCCCCAGGTGCTGAACTGGTTTGATGACATCGGAGCCGCACCGGTGCTGGACCTGCTGAGCCGGTGGCCCAGCCTGGAGCAACTGCAAAGGGCGCAACGAAAGACGCTGGAAGCGTTTCTTAGTCAGCATCGTCGGAGCCAGGAAGAAGCGGCCGCTTGGGCAGAACAGGTCCGGGCCGCCGTGCCGGCCGTCAGGGACATCGCGCTCATGGAGTCGTATGTTCTGGAGGTGACGGCATTGGTTGCATTGCTCAAGCAGATGGCAACCAGCATTAAGAAGTTCGATGAAGACGCATGAAAATGGAAGTTACGGATGCCGAGCGACGCTTGGCAGGTAGTGTCGCGCCAGCCTTGAAGGTGCAGCCGTTCCAGGTTGCCGACGGCAGCTTGCGTTACTACGTCCGCGCGGAATGGAAATCGGGGAAAGAGACGGGAACGCAGTATCCCTACACCTTAGCTGCTTGGATTACGCCCATTCCAAATCTTCGAATCTTAGCCGTAGGTCGGGGCGCGAACGCGGGAGGAAATGTGATAACCCCGTAAACGTAGACATCGCCGTGAGCGCATAGCGAAGCGCCCCGGCCCAGGAGTCCGCTGTGTTCAAGGCTCCCACAACTCCTAGCAGCCGAAAGCCTACCCACGCAGCCACCATGATCACTAACGGGACGATCAGAGGCTCTGGACGAATTGTCAGCCGTTGTCTTCGGCCTTGGTTTCACTTTGTCGCTTTGGGGTTTCTGATGACGTCGAACAGCATAATAACCCTGGGTAAACAGCAAAGAGTTCGGCTCTTCTACCGTAGCTAAAGCGCCAATAAATGAGTCGTTGCCAACCTCCTCGTCGGTCTCGCAGCCGACCAGGGCAGTGAGCTTGATCGTTGCAATCATGCCGTTGCCTAGCATTAAGTCGTAACGATCCCCGATGGCGAAATGCTCAACGTCGGGCTTCTTTTGAAATCCGGCGATGTAACTCGCCGGAAGCTCCACCGGACTAAAAAACCCGTACGCTACTGGAGGGGCAATCTCGCGAGCTTTGGAAGACATCGTGCCCCCAAACTGCACTTTGTTGAAGTAAACCACGATGCGATTGCCGTCATAACGGCCAGCCACCCAAAAGCGTTCGGGCCTTACCTGGCCAAAGATCGGAGCGCACATCATCAAAAGGCCAAGCGACACTGCGGCGAGCCGCGGCGCAACGCATTTTGCACTTACGGGAACAATCTTCACTACATCCTCCTTTAGTCCTCCACAATCCGCCCTTCCCGATTCAGCCGCAACTTCATCCCGCGCCACTCCACCGTTGATCCCGCGAACCCCGCCAGCCACACGGCAAACCCCCAGAGATCGCGAAAGGGAATGAGAAACCATAGCCGCACCGTTTCCCGATCCCCCAGCACAAGCCTGCCTGTCACAACGCCGGCCAACAGACGAATCATAAGTGCCGCCGCCGCAACGGGCCACGCTCCCACAGCCGCCGCCAGCGCGGCCCAAACGCTCGCATTCGTGATCGCGTATCCGAAGTAACCGGCGGCGCGTGATACGCGGATCGTGCGTGACCACCGTACTTGGTGCCGCCAGACCGCGCCCCACGTGTCGTCCGAAAGCCCCGTCTCCACCACCGCAGGCGCGAGATGGATGCGATAGCCTAGCTCCATAATGTGCCGCCCGAGTTGATAATCGTCCGCCAGATAATCGCCAATCTCCGCGAACCCGCCAATGCGTTCTAGATCAGCGGCGCGCAGCGCCATGGTCGAGCCCAACGCAAATTCCGCAATGCCGATCGCCCGCGCCACCAGCACCCCCGGAGCAAAGTCGGTCGCAATCCCCAGCGCTTCCCACCGCGCCGGCCAGCTTGCCCCCGTCGCCCGGTAGAGACACGTCACCAGGCCGATTCTAGGTCTTTCGAGCGGAGCAACCACCCGGCGCAGGTAATCCCGCTCCACCACGATGTCGCTGTCGTTGATCACGAGCACCGGATGCCGCGCCAGCCGCGCCAGTTCCGCCAGCGTCGCAACCTTCCCGTTTGGCATGTTGCGTGGGCAATCCAGCAGCCGGATCGTGAGCTTCGGAAACTCCGCCGCCAGCCGTTCGATGTCCTCCCGCGCTGGATCTTGCGGATCGTTCAACCCGAACAAGATCTCGTACTGGGGGTAATCCAGCAGCGCGTGCGACCGGATCGCCGCATAGAACTGCGCGTCCCGCCCATGCACCGGCTTAAGAATCGAAACCGGCGGATGGAATCGCGATTCCCGCCCTCGCTTCGGCACCGCACGCCGCAGCGCCGCCACCAGCGCGATCAGGTGATAGATGCCCGCAAGAATAGCCGGAACGGCAAGGTAGCGCACTAGACCGTCAGGAGCCCGACGCCGGCGGCTACCAGCAGCACGCCCACCCAGCGCTTCGCCCCCACGTGCTCTTTGAGCAGGTACTTCGCCAGGATGGTCTCCAAAATGTAGCTGGCCGCGGTCGCCGGCACCGCGAAACTCAGCTCGGCAATTGAAACCAGTGCCATGAAGGCGAAAAACGAGACAGCCATGGCCACAACCGAAGCCACAATGTAGCGCGATTGCACCAGGGCCGCGGCCACACGCCCCAGCGAGCCCAGCCGGAAATCGTGGATCTCCCCGTGATGCCGCATTCCCAGAGCTTGCAGGACGTTCCCCGCGGTGGTCGCGAGCACGATGATCCAAACCAGCAGCCACCTCATGGGTGTGCCCCTTCGCTAGGTTTGCCCGCGCTGTTCGGATTGGTGCTGCCCACGAGCGCAACGCCGATCATGATCAATAGAATGCCCGACCAGTGCGCCATCGAAACAGCTTCATGCAGGACGAACCGCCCCACCAGCGCCACCAGCACGTAGGCCATCGACGTCACGGGCAGAACATAACTGAGATCCGCCCAGCTCAGCAGTGCCATCGTTGAGAGCAACCACACAATGAGCAGGGAAGTTCCAACAGCGACCCAGGGATTGAATAACGCCCGGATGTAGGGAACCGGCGAAAGCGAAACCAGCTCGCCGATGGACTGCATACCGCGGCTGAGAAACGAATTCCCCAGCACGTTGGTCACTACCACGATCGCCGTGAAGATGCGGGTTTTGGCACGAGGCGATCCGGGCGTCATACGTGGGAAGGCAGGTTAATCACCCGCACTCGTGGCCGCCGCGGCCGCTTCCCGCTGTTCGTTGATGAAGCGTCTCCGTTTGGTACGCAGCGACAAATACTCCCGCGCCTCTTTGCCCAACCGGCGCCGCTCGGCCCCGTCGAAGATCGCTTTGCGCACCATCCGCCAGATCACGCGCGGCCGGAAGTAGTACTCGGCGTAGAAATGCTCGACCGAGTCCATCAGCTCCGCCCGGTCGAGGCCCGGGTAAATGACGTTCGGGAGCTGGTGCCCACCTTCGTCGGTCAGCGATTCGATGGTAATCAGGTTGTTCTGCTTGGCGTAATCGTAGAACTCCGTGCCCGGATACGGGTGTGCGACCGACACTTGTATCGTCTCGGTATCCAGGCGCTTGGCGAAATCGATCGTTTTGCGGATGCTCTCGCGCGTCTCGCCCGGAAGCCCGATGATGAAGTCGCCGTGAATCGTGAGACCGACCTTCTTGGCGTTATCGGTGAATCGTATCGCCATGTCGATGGTCGCGCCCTTCTTGATGTTCTTCAGGATCTGCTGCTCGCCCGACTCGTACCCCACAATCATGAGCCTGCAACCGGCGTCCTTCATCGCCTTCAGCGTGTCGTAATCGGTAGTCACACGCGAATTGCAGGACCACGTGAAGTTCAGCGGCGCGAGCTTCTTGCACAGCTCGATGGTTCGCGCCTTCTGATAGTTGAAGGTATCGTCGTCGAAGAAGATTTCCTTCGCTTGCGGATGCGCTTCGAGCGCGTAGCGCACTTCGTTGACTACATCATCTGTGGATCGCTGCCGCCAGCGGTGCCCGGAATGCGTCTGCGGCCACAAGCAGAACGTGCACATGGCCGGACAGCCCCGCGTCGTGTACATCGAAATGAACGGATTGAGCAGGAACGGCACGTTGTAGCGGGTTATGTCCAGATCGCGCTTGTAAACCTTGGTGACCCACGGAAGCGCATCGAGATCCTCGATGTACCCGCCTTCCATGTTGTTGACAACACTACCGTTCTTGCGGAAGCTCACACCCGGAAGCTCTTCGAGCGGCTTGCCCTTGGCGTAATCCGCAATCTGATAGTCAAACTCCCGGCGGACGATGAAATCAATGGCCTTATTGCTCAGGGTTTTTTCCGGCTGGATGGTCACCGGCGGTCCCACGAAGGCCACCTTCAGCTTGGGGTTGGAGTCCTTCATCATCCCCGCCATCTCGACATCGACATGGAACCCCGGAGCCGAGGTGAATAGTACCAACAGCTCGAAATCCTTGGCCATGGCCACGCTCTGCTCGATCGAGATCCCGTGCGGTGGCGCATCCACCACCTTGCTATCCGCGAGCATCCCCGCCGGGTAGCACAACCACACCGGGTACCAATAGGATTCGATCTCGCGGGTCGCGGGCCAGCGCGAGCTGGCACCGCCGTCAAATTTCTCGAACGAGGGTGGATTTAAGAATAGTGTTCGCATTCGATTCCCGTTCTCTCCGAAATTACTGGCCTGAGCCGGCCACTGAAAGCGAAGGACTTCCTGCCAGCGAAACATCGTGGAACCGAACCGTCAGTTCCGCCTTGCCCACCAGCCGGGTTTCCGTCGTGCTCTGGATCTGCCGAGGGATCGCGAGCCCGTCTTGAATATCGTACTCCCGAACGAAATCTATCCGCTTGACAAAAAAGGACGGATTCTTCAACAGCCGTCCCGACTCCCGCACTGGCAGGCAGGTTTCGGCGTCCAGCCACAGCTCGCCCTTGAACGTCCCGAATCGCTTCTTTCTCGGCGTTAAATGAAAGACATAGACGTGACGCCCACCGTCCGTGACCAGCCCTTTGTATTTAAATTTATAGTTCGCCGGGGTCACCGCCAGCGAGGGATCGTCATCCGCCTGAGCCTTGACATCGGCGGCCAGGTAACGCGCGATCACCTGGCTCTTTACGGTGCTATCTCCCTCGAAATGAAGTATTTCGTAGGTAATACGCCCCAATGCCGAGATGCGCCGCAGCGCGTGCAACTTCCCGTGCTTCTTCAGTTGCGGCAGGCTGGCTTCAATCTCCACCTGCATCGTGGCCCCGCGTAACCGGGCGTTTTGCGATAAGGACATCGCCGCATAGGTGTCGACTACCGACAGAGGCGACGGGGAAGGCAGCACCGCATGCAACAGGCAAATGAACGGCGCAAGTAGGACTAAGCCGCTCCAAAACTTGATATGTGTTTGCAATGCTTTAGTTTACCAATCAGCCAAGGTTGTAATCAAACTGATTGGATGCGCGAGCGGGGGTTTGGTTCCTATGGACGGGATTCTCCCCACCGGAAAAAAACCTGAACACTTAGAGCGATCCCCCGGTCTTAGCTTATGAACGTGGCTCATGCATGATGGAGGTTCCGCTACAGATCGCGTTCCAGGAGCCTACGTTGGCCGAAGGGGAAGACGCCGCTAGCCGCGACGACCGTTTTGCGGATTTGGTCAAGCGGCAGGCGCGATTCGTCTTTCGCGTAGCCTACTCGGTTCTTCGCAATACTCACGATGCCGAGGATGCCGTGCAGGAGACGTTTCTCAAGCTCTACCGAGGGCGGAAGTGGCACGGCATGGTGGACGAGAGGGCGTTTCTAGCGCGTACGGCCTGGCGGATGGCTGTTGACCGATTGCCGAAGGCGCGTGCAGACGCGACAGATTCCGATTTTCCGTCGGGCCGCGAGGACCCGGAACAGGCACTCATCCGTTCGGACTGGAACGCGACGGTACACCGCTTGATTGATGGTTTGCCGGAGGAATTGCGGCTGCCGTTAGCGCTTTCGTCGGTTGAGGAAATGAACTCTGTGGAGATCGCCGCAGTGATGGGAATTCCGGAGGGGACGGTGCGGACACGGTTGATGCGCGCGCGAGAGATTTTGAAGCAGAAGTTAGCGGCTGTGACGGAAGGGCGGCATGGCAGATAGAGACGAACTCGACCGCGTGATTGACGGGGCGCTCGCCGGATATTCAGGAGCGGAGCCGCTCGGGGGCCTCGAAGAACGCGTGTTGAACCGCGTCCGGGTAGTGGAGCGCCGCAAGCAGCTCGCGTGGGTGTTCGCGCTTGTGGCTGTGGCGGCGATGGTTGTGGCGGTGATTGTGGTGCGAACACCTCATCATCTGGCTTCGAGGAGCAATGATGTCGCGCGCGTGGTTACTCCTGCACCGGCGCAGGCTGCACTCGCGGTGGAGAGGCCGCGAGTTGTACCGAAGCGGCTGGTGAAGCCGCATGCGCTTCGACCGAAGCCACTGCCGAAACTGGAGCAGTTCCCGGCGCCAACGCCGATGACCGCCGAGGAACGCGCGCTGCTCGCTTTTGTAGAGCAGCACCCGGCTGAGGCGCGGCAAGTTTTTGCCGATTTGCAAAAGAGCGATGAGCCGATTGAGATCCAACCCATTCAAATACCGCCATTGCAGAGCGATGGTGCGGAATAGGAGACGAAATGTTCAAGAGTGTAGGCCTTCTGACAGTTGCACTGCTCGCCGGAACATGCGTTGCCGAGGATGCGGTGCCGCCGAAGTTTTACAAACTGGACTTTGTGGTGAAAGAGGTCGATGGCACCAAAGTGCTGAATGCCCGAACCTATTCGACGGAGGTTTCTACGGGACAGCCACCGGGTCAGATTCGGACAGGGAGCAAAGTACCGGTGGCGACGGGAAGCAGTAGTTTTACCTACATTGATGTGGGCGTAAGCATTGACTGTCGCTCGGTGAAGGAAGCGTCCGGCGACTTATCTCTACGCGTGGACGCCGATGTCAGCAGCGTGGCTCAGGAATCCCCGACACCCGGCGGTCTTCCTCCGGTCGTCCGTCAGAATAAATGGGCTTCGGATGTCACCGTGCCGCTCAAGAAACCGACGGTGGTTTTTTCCTCCGACGATTTGACGACCAAGCACCAGATGCAGCTCGAACTCACAGCTACGCCGATCACGTAGCTTGACTGCCGGCTTTAAGCCGGCAGCGGCACGCTGAAGCGTGCGCCACGGTGCTGATCACGTAGGTGGTGGGTTGTGGCGTGCGCTTTAGCGCGCGGCGGCGGACTTCAGTTCGCCGCCTCCGAAGCACTGGACCATCGATACCACGATCTCTCGGCCGTGAGCCCCGCCTTCACCGGATTGCTTTCTATATACGCCGCAATCCGCTTCAACTCCCATTCGTCCCTCACCCAGTGATCGTAGGATTCCCGTTGCCAAAATGGCCTGCCGGTTCGAGCCAACATCTGGTTGGCGTCTCGAGCTGTAGTGCCTTTTAGCCATTGGAGCACACGACTGGCCGGCCGTTGCAGGCGAAACAATACGTGAACGTGATTGCTCATCACCACGAACGCACGCAGATCGTAAAGCCCCTTGTCGAGGCCTCGTTGCAGCGTTGCGACTACCAAGCCCGCTACCTCGGGACGCCGCAGAAATGACGGCCCCAAACGTGTCGTGTCCAGATAGCGATCCATCCACACAAAAGCTTTTCCGTCCGAACGCTTGCCCGGAGGAGGATATAGCGCTCGGGGCAGACATCCGTGCAGGTGCCAGGTAACGAACAACCAGGCGCCTTCAGGATAGATATGCGGCAATCGCCTTCGCGTCACGCTGAAAGCCAAGTGCACGGTCTGAGTTATTTCTCTCTGGGGACTGCCGGCTGAAGCCGGCAGCGGCACGCCGAGGCGTGCGCCACGATGGATTATCTGCGGGCGCGGGCGACGGCGGACTTCCATTCGCCGAACAGGCGCTCGCGGGTGGCGGTGGGCATCTGCGGCTCGAAGCGGCGTTCGGCGCGCCAGAAGCTTTCGACCTCGGCCAGGCTTTTCCAGAAACCCGTTGCGAGGCCGGCCAGATAGGCTGCGCCGAGAGCTGTCGTTTCCACATCAACGGGACGCACCAGCGGCTTGCCGAGGATGTCGGCCTGGAATTGCATGAGGTGATCGTTCACGGCGGCGCCGCCATCCACGCGCAGCTCGCGCAACTCCTCGCCGGAATCGGCTTGCATGGCCTCCACCAGCTCGCGCGTTTGGTAGGCGATGCTTTCGAGCGCGGCGCGGACGATGTGCGCGCGACCGGTAGAGCGCGTGAGCCCGATGATGAGGCCGCGGGCGTCGGGGTCCCAGTGCGGCGCGCCAAGCCCGACGAAGGCCGGGACGAAATAAACGCCGCCATTATCGGGAATGGATGTGGCGAGGGCTTCCGATTCGGCCGCGGTGGCGATGGCCTTCAGCTCGTCGCGTACCCATTGGATGGCTGCACCGGCGACGAACACGCTGCCTTCGATGGCAAATTGCGCCTGAGTGTTGGTGGAGGCGGCGCGCGTGGCAAGCAGGCGGTTTTTCGAAACGGGCTGGCGCCCGCCGGTGTGCAGCAGGGCAAAACAGCCGGTGCCATAAGTGTTTTTCGAGAGGCCGGAGCGGAAACACGCCTGGCCCGCGAGCGCGGCCTGCTGATCGCCCGCGATACCGGCGATCGGAATGCGGCCGCCCAGGTGCTCGGCGGCAGTCTCGCCGGCGACGGCGCTCGAAGGAACGATGCGCGGCAACATAGCGCGCGGCACGCCGAAGATGCGCAGCAGATCGTCGTCCCAATCGCCGGTGGCCAGGTCCATGAGCATGGTGCGCGAGGCGTTCGAGGGGTCGGTGGCATGGACCGCACCATCGGTCAACTTCCAGATGAGCCAGGTGTCGATATTGCCGAACAGCAGGTCGCCGTTCTCGGCACGGCTGCGGACGCCGGGAACGTTTTCGAGAATCCAGCGGATCTTGCTGGCGGAAAAATAGGCATCGATTACGAGGCCGGTCTTGCGCGTGATATTGGCCGCTTCGGGAGACGCCGCGAGCTTGGTGCAAAACTCTGCGGTGCGGCGGCACTGCCAGACAATGGCTGGAGCGACGGGCTCGCCGGAGCGGTCCCATACGACGGTGGTTTCGCGCTGATTGGTAATGCCGATGGCAACGATATCGGACGCCGCCACACGGGCTCGCGTCAGCACGGTGTGCGCCGATTCCAATTGCGCGCGCCAGATTTCGAGCGCATCCTGCTCAACCCATCCGGGTTGCGGGTAGCGGCAGGCGAACGCCACCGACTCCATGGCGACGCGGCGGCCTTCTTCATCGTAGAGAGCAGAGCGCGCGCTGGTGGTGCCTTCGTCGAGCGAGAGGATGAACGGCATGGGGGAATTATAATAGAGGAATGTTTTTTCGCCGGGAGCACCCGAAGCAATTGACGTTTGACCAGCGGCTGGAGAAGGTCCGGCAGGCTGGGTTTGCCGTGGATGTGCAGCCGGGATCACGCCGTGTGCGCATCAGCCGCACGGGATGCGCGGTGGTGCTTGATCTCGAAGACAGCGCTCCGAAGGTGGTGGAACGTCCCGGAGTTGCGATGAACGGCGAGATCGGCGCGCTGACCGACGGCGGCTACCAGAAGTTTTTTCTGACGCCCAGCGGGAAGCGCAAACCAGCGCTGGCACGCGACCTCACGGAGCTTCACGATTTCCAGGAAGACCTGCGGGAGGCGCTGGGCGAGATCAGTTTGTATAACGAATCGTTGGGGACGGTGTCGACGTTCTATTTGTATGACCGGGTGAAGGACAGGGATCACGGAGTGGCGAAGCGGGCGTGGGAGTAGGGGGAGCGCAACTCGTAACGCCATTGCACAAGCGGCAATGTCATAAGTTGGCAGGAAGCAACTATGAAAGGCGCCACATTCCCGCTGACCGCCGTGATCCTCGCCGGGATGGCCATCCCTCAGGATCTGCCGCCGGGTGTGCTGCTTCTTTCGCGCGCTAAGAATCGCGTCAAAGAGGAATTGCAGCACCTGACGAACATCAGTTGCCTGGAGACGGTGCAGCGCGAGCATCAGCCGCCTAAGGGTAAGATGCGGCCTCTGGATACAGTTCGCCTGGAGGTTCTGACCAACGGCGGCAAGGAACTCTTCGCGTCGCCCGGCGACGGGAAGTTCTCGGAGGGGCACCCGATCAGCTATGTGGGCAGCGGCATGCTCGGCAACGGAGTTTTCGGGCTGTACCTGAAAGACATCCTCCTCAACGAGAGCGTCTCCGACGAGTACAAAGCGGAAGAGGAGATTGGCGGGCGGCGCCTGGCGCGCTACGATTACCGTCTGCCGCTGATGTGGAGTGGGGAGTCGATTCACATCCTGGAGGGGTCGGGCAAGGTGGGCCTCCACGGCTCGTATTGGGTGGACCCGCAGACGTACGACGTGGTGCGGCTCGAACTGACCGCCGACGATATTCCTCCTACGCTGCCTATTGCCGAAGCGGTGACAAACATTAGCTATGCACGAACCCGTCTAGCCGACAATTTGGTGGTGCTGCTGCCTGAGTCCGCAGAGGTCCGCATCGCAAAGTTCTCGGGCGAAATCAGCTACAACCGGATGGAGTTCACGCATTGCCGTGTATTCGGGGCGGAGAGCAAGCTCAGCTTTGGCGCGCCGGACGCCGCGGAGCAGATGCCGCGCTTCGGGGTCTCATCGATCGATGACACTCTGAGACCGCTGCCCGATGGTTTGCAGATCACAGTGAAGCTGCGCAGCCGGATCTCGGGCGGCATGGCGGTCGGGGCGCTGATCGATGGTGTTGTCGCTGCCAACGTGTCGATGAAGCGCAAGGTGGTAATCGCTGCGGGTTCACCGGTGCGCGGGCGGATCCGGCGGCTGGAGCACTATACGGACCCCTTCCCACATTATGTCGTGGCGCTGGAGTTCACAGAAGTGGATTTGGAAGGAATCCGCTACCGCTTTTACGCCGACCCGGTGGAAATCGAGCCGGTGGCCGGTGTGGAACAGTTGCTCTCCGTTCCGCACAACGCGGAGACGAGGCAACTGATGGGCGGTGGCAGGGAATATAGGAGCAAGAGTGAGACACTGTGGCTTCCCGATCTGCCCGGAGTAGCCACGTTCTTTTTCAAGGGTGGCAAGCTGGATTTGCCCCAGGGATTCCGCACGGTGTGGAAGACGCGCCCACTGAAGCCGTGAGGGTTCGCAGACCCTCGACCGCGTATCTTACAATCAGACCCGGAACCAAATGCGCAATCTTTTTCTTCTGTGCTTCGTATGTTTCGCCGCACGTCTGCCGGCCGCGGAGAAACCCGCATTTCGCACGTCCGAGCAGCTCGACAAGCTTGCCAAAGACACGGCCTTCGCCGCGGTGGAGCGGTTCGGCAAGGGCGGGCTGACAGCCGATAAGGTCGCGATCACGATGATCGACTTGGCCGACCCGAACCAGCCCGTGCGCGGGTCCTATCGCGGCGACGTGCCCACTTATCCGGCCAGCGTGGTCAAGCTGTTCTATCTTGTCGCGGCGCATCACCAGATGGAGACTGGCGCATTGAAGCGGACTCCGGAACTGGAGCGCGCGATGCACGACATGATCGTCGATTCGTCCAACGATGCGACGGCGCACGTTGTGGATTTGCTGACTGGAACTACGAGTGGACCGGAGCTGGATGAGGCTGCGCTGCACAAATGGATGGATGAGCGGAACCTGATGAACCGCTACTTCGCGTCGCTTGGCTACGACGGCATCAACGTCAACCAGAAGACTTGGTGCGAAGGGCCGTACGGGCGCGAGCGGCAGGGGCTGGGTGCGGATTACGAGAATCGCAACCGGCTCACGACGGACGCCGTAGCTCGTCTCTGGTACGAGATCGTCACCGGCCGCGCCGCTTCGCCGGCGGGCACGCGCGAGATGCTGAATCTGCTGCATCGGGACCCATGGGCGAAATCCGAAGATCCCGACGACCAGGCGACCGCTTACTCGGGAAAATCGCTGCCGCCGGGTTCGCAGTATTATTCGAAGGCCGGCTGGACCTCCGACACGCGTCACGACACGGCGTACATTCGGCTGCCCAACGGCGCGGAGTACATCCTGGCGGTGTTCACTGTGGGCAACGCCAAGCAAGCAGACATCATTCCGTTCGCGTCTCAACTGGTGGCGCAGGAGTTTTCGAAGATCTCGCCAAAGGCGGAGCTGGCGCTGATCAACGGCCGCATCTGGACGGGGAATCCCGCGCAACCTCCTCCTAAGGAACTCCCCCCGCGAACCTTTCAATTCAGCCAGCTACGCTGCAGGTTTTTCTTCGATGGGTACCAGTTTGTAGCCAAGTTGC
>Ga0181536_10001314_pt1 | contig 29439 bp, 23 predicted proteins | sample PEATcosm2014_Bin_41_FD_121105 | JGI IMG/M metagenome (GOLD analysis project Ga0181536, IMG submission 121105) | Peatland microbial communities from MTU Mesocosm Facility, Houghton, MI, USA - PEATcosm2014_Bin17_60_metaG | ecosystem: Environmental > Terrestrial > Soil > Wetlands > Peat | place...
CATCGGGGCCGACGGGGGGATCTTCGCCTTCGGTGACGCAGGCTTCGTGGGGTCACTGCCCGGTGTCACAGTGCACGTCACCAACGTCGTGGGGGCGGTGCCGACGACGGGGTGATGGGGGAGGGCGGAGAGGGCGGATCCTTTGAACCCCGCCCACCGATTAACGGTCCATGTCGGATTGGGGACCGCGATGGGTCGATGCCTGATCCGCAAATCGTGCCTGTACCGACACCTGCTGCCGTTGCCTGGTCGGAGGGCGGCGAAGCGGGGTGGTCCGTGGTCCCCGAGGCGGTGCCTTCTGAAGCTCCCTAGAGGCGCTGGAGAGCTGTGAAGCAAGACGATGCTGGCCTCGCGCCGCCTCGACCTCGGCCACCAGCTGCAGGTGCCGATGGAGAGCAACCAGGAGCATGGCCCAGCCGGTTCCCCGGTTCTCCGGGCCGATCTGCCCTTGGGCGGCGACGATGGCTACGGCCCGGTACCCCTTCATGTTCGGGCGGGCGGTGAGGGCCACGTCCGGGTGCACCTGGCTGGCCTGACTCAGCAGGTCGGCGGCCCGGGCCAAGGGGCCTGGGCTGGCGCCTTCAAGCCGACGCGACCATGCCGCGTAGAGGCCTGACATCTCCCGAGCGACCATCGGCCACTCAGGCGCGTGGGGTGAGAGTTCGGTGAGCCTGTCGTAGGCGGCGTCGAGAATCTTCGTAGCTCGCCGCCATTCGTCGGGTGACACCGGGCGCAGTCGGTGTGCGTCCCGACCGGGCGAACGCCAGACTCCGGTGGCTGCGGCGGTCTCTTCCGGCGTCGCCTCCCAGAACTGTCGAAGCTGCGGAAGCGACAGGTCGCCGCCAAGCCGGCTGCCACCGAACCACACGGTGCTCTCCTGCCCCTCTCTTTTCAAGCCCACCGAGTACCCGGTAACCACGTTGGTCCCACCCTCGGCCCACCTGGGCCGGACCGCCACCCCCGCCGCGCGGAGCCGCTTGACGAACTCGGTCTCGCTGGCTGACGAGGTGCGGGCTTCGCTCACCAGACGGGCGAGCGAGGTCCGGACCGCCTCGGGGCGCCCATCCCGTCTCGCCCGCTCGAGCTCTGCCCGGGTGACCCCCGGGCCGCCCTGCGTTGCCCGACCCCCCACGATTGCAAGGGCGTACTCGCGTTCGACATCGGCCGCGAAGGCCGACATTTTTCGGTAGTCCCGGAACACTGTGGCCTTTGAACCGTCGTCACGGTAAATGGTCGCCGCGACATGGATGTGTTCGTTCCCCGCCAGCGAAACGCCGTGGCGCACTGCCACCCAGCGGACGGGGGCCTTGCCCGTTGCCTCGGTGAACCCCACCTGGTCCATGGCCTTCCGAGCGATTGCCCCCCACTCGGTGTCGGTGAGTGGCCGGTCGCCCACTGGGTTCGATAGTGACATGTGCCACACATGGCCCGGTCCGTGGCGGAACTTCTCCCTCGCTTCGCTCATTCCCGGCAACCTGGTCGCGTCCTCGTCGACTCCTGCCGCCACCTTGACCCTGCGAACCGCGCCCTTGGCCGGCAGACCGAGCTTCACCCGCATGGCGTCCATCTCCTGGCCAAGTAGGGCAACTTGGCGAGCGTCCAGTACCGTTCCGGTCGACGTCGAGTCGAGCGACGTCGCCAGGGCTACCGCCCGCTGCTCGGAGTGCTCGTTGGACCGGCCGGGTCCGAACAGATAGCGCACCAGCCTTGGCAGTGTTGCCCCTCTCGTTATCTTTACGATCATCGATCACTCCCTGCCGCCCTGCCCATGGCCACGACGGACCTGGCCGCGTGTTCGAGCGTGTGGAGGGCCTCCGTCGTGTCCACCCGGGACTCGCCGTCTTGTCGTGCCAGCTCCGTTGCTAGGACGGCGGCCTCGCGGATCACGCGTTCGGCCCGTGCCACTTCGGCTGCCCATTGCCGGCGTTCGTTGATGGTCTCGGGCCGCTCCAGTACCGCGGCGACGACGTAGCGAGAGACCGTGACCCCGACTGCTCTTGCCCGACGTCCCACCTCGGCCGCCTCTGCATCGCTCAGTCGCACGATCAGCATGCGCCGGCGTACGCCATTCTCGTCACGAAGCCGCCGGCTGCCCCTGGGATTCACGACGATCGGCAAGGTGATGCGATCGCCAACGCGATAGGTACGACGACGGCGGGATCAGTCGGCCGATACACCCAGCCGTAGTGGGAGGAGCGGCGAGACCGACAGCGGTTGGTCATGACGTCTGGTTTCCGACCCCGGTGTCCCTATCGCTCCGGAGAAGCCGGTGGACCGCCCTGTGGACCGTTCAGGCCCCGCTCGGTGCCGCGGGTGCGGTCCTTTGCCATCCATGGCTCGGCATCGTGCTTGGACCCCCTGGCGGGCGCGGTTGGCCGCTCCCGGTTGCCCTTGAGGGAGTCGTTGATGAGGCGGGCCACCTCGACGTTCTCCGCCTCGACCCCGGCGCCGGCGTCAGCGGCCCTGTTCGCCGTCGGGGACAGACGGAAGGCCAGCACCCTCGCCACGTCCTTTGCGCCGTCAAGGCTCCGCATGTTCACGGCACGCCCAAGCGCGGCCGCACTGTCCTCGCCGCTGGCCTCCAACATCTCCAGGCGTGCTTCAAGCGCCTTCCATCCGCTGGACCCCAGAACCTTTTCGGCGTGCTCGGGACCCAGTACCGTCCGGTAGCGGTTCATCCGCTCGTCGTGGCCCATTGCCACAGCACGGCTCGCGTTCTCCGCCGTGGTCACCGCGTCTCGATCGAGGTCCTCACCGCGACTCGCCACCACCGTGCCGGGAGACGATTGCGTGAGACCGAAGCGCTCGTCGACCTCCTTGTCGATGCGGACCAGTGCGTCGGCCGCTCCCGGATGCCGTGTCGCATAGGCAACCGACGCCTGATACGTCCTGGCGATCTGCTCGGGCGTGGCCTGCTCCCACCACTCATCACGAAACGCCCTGGTCCACAACGATTGTGCGAGTGCCAGATCGGTCCGCTGCTGGCGCTGGTCGCCAACGGCCGCTGACTTGAAGCCCTCCTTTTTCCGAATCCCGCGCATGTAGGACATCTGGAGCCCGCCGGCGACCGCCACCCGCAATGCTTGGTCGACGTGGCCGTGCAGCTCGTGCAGCGGGTCCACTTCGCTGTAGTCCATCGTCATGCACCGCTCCTGTCTGTGACGTGGTTCGCCAACCCCTGGACGTCGACCGGTACGTCGATGTCCATCGACACCACTTCCCACCACCCTTCGGGAGCCGGTTCGTTCGGCAACGGGTGCAGCTCGTCGACGTGGTTGTTCTTGCGGCACTTGTAGAACGGCCCCCATTCGGCCATCAGCACGCCCAAATGGGAGTCGACGTGGTAGATCCACCATGCCGAGAGGGCGGTGCCGCCCTGTGCCCGGAAGGCCTCGTACGCCCGCCACAACGCCCACAGGCGATTGACGGCTTCGGGGTGCTTCCACCACTTCGGGCACCAGATCAGCCCGGCGCCGAGCCGGCGTTCGATCAGGGGGGCAAAGAACCGGCTGACGAAGTCCTCGACGTCCACGAAGCGTTCGGGAAGGTCCTCGGGCTCGAACGCGTCGGCGGCCCGGACCTCTTTCCTCGCCCGCATCGCCGCCCGCAGGGCTTGGGTGCGGGCCAAGGCCGAACGCACCGCGTCGCCTCGGCCTTTGGCCAGGGCTCGGGCGACGCCCAAGGCCTGCCGATCACCCCGTGCGGCCGCCTGCCCTTTCGCCTCGATGGCGTCGGCATACTCACTGCGCAGCCGGGCCTCAGCGGCGGCGGCCTGGCCGAGGGCCGTCTGAAGATCCCCGCCGTCGAGTCCTGCGACCCATTCGGCGAACCTGTCTTCGACGGCGTCGCCTGGGCCCGGGCCGACGCCCTCCATGCCGGGGAGTGGCGTGGCCTCGGTCACCCGAACGTCCCGTTCACCGGATGGCCTCGGGGATCAGTGTCCGGGGCACGGTCGCCCGCACGGCGTCGTTGTATTCGCCGTCCCACACCGAGCGTGCCTCGACGACCACCGGGGGAGCGCCGGACAACATGACGAGGGCGCGGCCGCGGGGGAGGGCGGCGAGGGTACCCACCTCGAGCACGCGTTCACGGCGGTAAGACTGGCTGTAGGTCGCTCCGAGCCGGCCGTCTGAGGTGCCTTGAGTCACGACGTCGACCTCACCGCAGAGTCGCGACAGCCCTTCGAGGAATTGCTCCTCCTTGGCCCCTCCGGCGTACACGCCGATGTTGGCGGCCGACCACAGCTTCTTCATGCCCTCGGGGCCCCAGCATTCGACCCCTTGAGCCCAGCTCTGGAGGAACGCCTCCATGACGATCCCCCGAGACCCGTAGTGCGAGTACAGGTCCGGAAGTTCCCGCCACCTGCAGACGTTCGCCACCTCGTCGAGTACGGCCATCATGGGGACCGACAGGCGCCCGTTGGGGGCAGCTGCCGCCACCCGTTCCGCCGCCCGGGCCACCCCAGCCGTGAACGCGGCCGTGAGGGGGCCCGCCGACCCCGGCCCCTCCTTTGAGAGGGCGTACACCGTGTCGGAGGAGGTGGCGAAGGCCTCGGCGGAGAACCGGCGGCGGGCGCTGCCGTCGTCGACGCACCAGCGCATCAGCCGCTCGTCGACGCACCACCCGAGCATCTTCTTGGCCGTGCCGTAGACGCCGGCCCGTTGGCGGTCGGGCTGGTCGATCACCCCACGGACGCCCGCGGCGGCAAGGTCGTGGCTCGCGGAGCGCAGCGCGCCCACCGGCTCGTCGTCGCGTGGGTCGGTCAGCCACCGGTAGACGTCGACGATGGACTTGTCGGCCCGGTGGGCGGCGAGCAGGAGCATGGCGAGGAGCGCTTCGCCTTCGGGGTCGAAGTAGCTGTCCATCGTGGAACCGATCGGCCGGGTGGCCGCGGCAAAGATCCCCGCCAGCATCATGGCCCCGGCGACGTCGTCGGCCAGGTCGAGCGGGTTCCACCACCAGGTCGGCTCGCCTCCGGCGATGCCCTGTGGGTCGTACAGCCAGGTCTCTCCCCGCCGAGCACGCAAGGGCCGGGTCAAGTCGACCATGTCGCGCTTGTTCGACGTCACGTAGGCCGGGCCGGGTGAGCCCAGGACGTGAGGCACCACCCAGTTGGAGGTCTTGCGCATCCGCATGCCGGCGATGTAGACGCCGACGCATTCCCACGTGGCGCGGACCACCTGTCGTTTGACCACGTCGACGCCGATCTCGGGACCCGGCCCTGCGCTCGACGCTGCGACCCCTTTGTCCCAGTCGACGTAGCGAGACATGGCCCGCGGGTCGCGCATCAAGAGCGTCGCCCGCCGGTCGACGTGGTGACGGGGGGCGCCATGCCACCAGCGGATGACGATCCCGGCGGCCACGACCGCCAGCGCCGCCGTGATGAGCGCGCAGTACGCCGTGTCGGTCGAGGCCCAGTGGAATTTGCCCTGGGCCAGGTCGGTGACGAGGGTCATCGGGTTGAGAGGCGGTCGCCCGGCACTACCCGAGAGTGCCGCCAGTTCGGCCCCGAGCCACGCGACGAGGAGCAGAAGGAGGGCCGCGCCGATGAGGCTGGCCGTCGCCACCGTCTCCCAGGCGACTTGGAACCGGCGCATCAGAGGGCCCCCTCGTGCCAGCGCTTGTTGGTGTCGTGCACGTCGCGCTCGGTCGCCACCATCTGGAGCTGGACGGGGATCCCCGCCCGGCCACCCACCTTCAAGAGGAACTTCCCTCGACCCGGCGGTTCGGGCTCGCGCCCGGTCCGTGGGTCCCACGCCGGCGGATCGGCCCAACGGGTGAGCAGTTCGCCCTCGGGTCGGCTCATGGCCACCAGGTCCTCGATCAGCGGCAGCTCCCCCGCAGGCACCCCGCCGATCGCCAGGTAGCCCGCCCGTTCGGCGAAGCCCTTGGCCTTCATCCGGTCCTCTTCGGTGCCGAGAGAGATCAGGTCCTTCAGGGTGTGGATCACCATCGCCACCCCCACGCCGTCTTGGCGGTTGAGGCGGGTCAGCGCGTCGACCCGCTCGACCAGTCCAGGCCCCGAGCGCAAGACGCGCCACAGCTCGTCCAAGATGATGAACCAGTGCCGCTGGGGCAGCACGCCTTCGTCGGCCAGGGCCTGGGCCGCGGCGAGCGCCCCGAAGACCTCTCCCCAACATGCCAGCAGCACGGCGGCCTTGAGCTTGGCGTCGGAGTCCGAGATCCCCGAGATGTCGATGCACAGCGGTCCTGTGATCGACACGTGCGTCGTCGTCTTGTGCGCGAACGTATCGCCCATCGCCCCCTGCAGCAGTGCGGCGATCGAGGACTGGAGCGGGTTGACAGCCAGACGGTAGCGATCGTCGTTTCCTCGGTCGAGGGTCATCCGTCGAAGCGTGTCGTGACCGACGCTCAAGACCTCGAGCATGTCCGCCAGGGTCGCCTCCCCAGGGGGAAGGCGCTCGTCCAACACGTCAAGGCAGGCCGAGATGATCCCCTCTTCGACGTCGGAGACCACCCCGTGACGATTCATCGTGATGAGGGCCGAGAGCATGGTCACCCGGCGGCCGTGGGCGTCGGCGATCAGTTTGCGCCGCGCCGTCCCCACCAACCGATTGGCGGCGCCGAGCGCGGCGCCGGGGTCCAAGACGTTGAGGCTGGCCTGGCCCCGACCGAGCGACACCACCTTGCCGCCCAAGGCGAGCACCAGGTCGACGTAGTCCGGTTTCGTGTCCCCGGCGACGATGGGCAAGACGCCGTAGGCGGCGAGGCCGGTGGCCATTCGGCGCACCAGGGTGGATTTGCCGAGGCCGGGCCGGCCCATGGCGAGGACGGAGGGGTTGAGGATCAGCCCGGCTCGCTGGAACCAGCTGATCGGGTCCGAGCACACCGTCGCCCCCGTGCGCAGGTCCCGGCCGACGGGTACGCCCACCATCGGGGTGCCGGCACCCCCGGCGAACGGCCAGAGGCCGCACACCTGGCGGGTCGTGCCCCGGAACTCCGGAGGTGCCGAGAGATAGCCGACCCTCCCACCGCCGCGGCCGAACCAGCCCCTCGGCGGTACGCCTGCGGGCAGTGTGGAGACCACGGACTCGGTCATGGTCACGCCAACTCCCGGATGTGTTCGGGGATGCGCAGGTGGGCGGGCACCACGATGCCCAGAGGCAGGCCGGCGGCGAACATGCCGGCCTGGGAGCCCCAGGCCCGCCGCAGCGCCATGCGGGCGCCGAGCCCCAGGTCTTCGACGATGGCCGCCGCTTCGTCCAGATCGCAGCGGTCGGTCACGGTGGCCGTGGCCACCAGCGCGAACCGGGTCAGGCCCGCACCCTGCGCCTCCTCTTGCGCCGCCCGCTCAGCCTGGTCGGCTGCCAAACGCTGGCCGGCATGGAGCCCCCGGGAGTTCGACTTGGTGAACACGGCGTCGCGGTAGTCGCGTTCGACCACTTGGGCCGCGGTGGCCGGGTCGTGCAAGCGATAGAGGATGGTCACCCGTTTGCGGGCGAGCTTGGGGTGCGGTCGTAGCAGCGGGGCCAGGACGGACGACAGCACCATGCCGCGGGGTTCTTTCCCCATCTCCCACGTGATCGACCACGAACCGTCGTGGCTCAGCCACCCCGAGTGCTCTTCTTGGCAGCGCGGCCCGCACTCGGCCCAGACAACGGCCGCTTCATCGGCCCCGCCGGCTTCGACCCATTCGTGGGCTCCGGGCTCGTAGGCCACCCGGATGGCGGCCGCCAATTCGGCCACCGTCATCGGCCGTCCCGGTCCCGCCCCCGTGCCCGCCAGCGTGGCGGTCAGGTCGGGCAGGCGATGGCCGATGTCGACCGCCAGCTCCTCGATGCTGCGGGTGCGCCGAGTGCCGCGGCCGAGCATCGACCAGGTGAGCGCGATCCGGGTGGTGATCGAGGCTGATCCCTGTGGGTAGCTTTGCACGATCTCGGTCATCACCTCGCGGGCGAAAGGAGGGCTGTCGGGAACCACGTGGGATTCCACTTCCCGGCGCAGCCGTGCGCCGGGGTCCGGGGCGGCCTCGACGGTCACGCTCGCACCGACCAAGCCCGCTTGATAGCCGAGACCGGCCAGCCAATCCCCCCAGGCGGCCACCCGCAGGTCGACCTCGTGGTCGTCGAGCAGTGCCGCGCCATCGGAGGCCACCTCGATGACCACCGAGACGTGATTGACGGCACGGTGCCAGAGGAGTGCGAAGGGACGATGCAGCCCGTCGAAGGCTTCGAGCGCCTCGATGCCCGACGCGAGGCCCGGCAGCGAGTGGGTGCCGTGGCCGATACGGGCGAGAGGCCCGGAGTGGTAGAGGTCTTGACCACGAGCCCGGCCCAGGTGCCACGCCACCCGCCAGGCCACCCGCTGCCACAGATTTCGTCCGTAGCGGTCAAGGAACCGCATCGGCAGCACGACGATCAGGACCATGGCCATCACGGCGGCGCCGACGAGCAGGCCCCGTTGCTGCGAGACGAACGCGGCCAATGCCGAACCGCCCATGAGGATGCCGAGCGGGAGCGTCCCGAACCCCCACATGCCGGCCGACCGAGGTCGTCGCCAGTTGCCGTAGACACGGGCGCTCATAGGTCCCTTCCTGTGTCGCCACCGATCGTCTTCTTGGGCACGTGCTTGGGAGCACCGGCGAGCCGGGCAAGCCCACCGAGCGGGAGCGATGCCTGCGCCGCACCGGTCGGGTCGATGCCATTCGGCGACGGCCCTGGCGGCGGCTCCTGAGATGGCGAGGTGGTGGAGGTCGTGTCGGCGTGCCCCTTGGCGCTCTGCTCAGGGCCCGGCGCGGTCGCACCCGATGGGGTGCCATCGGCCAACCCCATCCCGCCTGCGCCAACTCCGAGAGACGTGGTAGCGCCGCGTTGTGCGTCGCCCTGGCCTGGGGTTCGGTCGCCGGCTGGGGGACCGGTCACAGGATCTCGGTCTCCGCCCGAAGGGCTCCCACCGGGCTCAGGCGAACCACTGCTGACGTCGCCCATTGCAGAGCCACCGGCCGGACCGCCACCTCCCAGCGCCCCGCCGGCCAATCCCACGCCGTCGGCCCCTGCTCCGCCGGCTGCCCCGGCCCCCGCGGCCCCCGCGCCACCGGTACTGGCGATCATGATCGCTCCGGCCGCCACCCCGATCGCCGCGGCCCCCACCTCGCCGCCGGAGATCCCACCCATCCGGGCGGTCATGGGGACGATCAGGCGCATGAGGGCGGGCAGGGCCATCGCGGCCATGACGACCAGGACAACGCCCTCGACGATGGAGAGCTCGCTGCCCTGATTGACCACAATCATCTTGATGGCAGCCGCATAGATGATCGCCGCCGTCGGCTTGAACAGGATGAAGGCCACGATCCACCCCGTCAGCCGCCGATACCAGCCCTTGCCGTCCTCGGTCGTCGACACGGCCGCGGCGAAGGGCCATACGCCGGCCAGGATGACGAGAAACGCGCTGCGGCACAGCAGCATCGCAATTTGGATGAGCATGCCCAGTACGGCCAGGGCGCCCAGGATGATGATGATGCCCGGAGCGATCGACGAGGCGACCCCAAGGTTTGCGGCCGAGGTCAGCACCGAGGTGGGTGTCGCGCCATTTGCCGCGACGCCCACGATCCACGTAGAGAAGTGATCCCCCCCGACGGTGGCCAGGCTTATCGCCGTCGACCCGGCGGCGATCACGACCAGCGTTCGCACGATCGCGTAGGCCGACTCGCGGACCGACTCGCTCCGGTACTCGAGCATGAGGCGCACCGCGGCGATGATGATGCCGACCGTCAAGGCGAGGGTCGTGTAGAAGGCGAGGTGTGACTGGAGGAATGTCACCGTCGACCCAGCGCCCGTGAGCGACGGGGTCGGGATGCCGAGCCACGCGGTCAGCACCAGTTTCAGCATTTCTCCCTCTGCGTTGCCGATCGTCGACGCCCACGCCGAGATGAGCGAGTTGCCGACAGTTCCGGCGGCCCCGCAGACCAGTGTGACGCCGGGGACTGTGCACGCTGTCACCTCAGACCCCCTGCCACTCGACGTACCCGGCCAATGACTGCACCGGTTCGGCCACCGTTGCCGCACTCCCCGCAGCGTCCAACAAGAGCTTCCAGTCGCCGTGTTGCCACACGACCGTTTCGGTGACGACTTGCATCGCACCCGTTGTGGCGCGGCTCACGATGTTGATCTCGGCGGCGGTCGGTGAATACCTCACGAAACTGAACCCGGCGATCTGGAGGTAGTGCCCGGGCACGGCAGGCATCTGCGACGACTGCTCCGCCCTGCTGCGCAACGCCACGAATGCCGGGCCTCCTTGACCCGAGGCCACGTCTGTGGCGACCACTGCCTGCCAATCCGAGGCGAGCAGGTGGCGCACGGCGATCTGGACGAGAGCCACCAACGCCCCTTCGGGCGTGTCGGCGAAACCGGACACGACGCTTGGTCCCACCTCCGTGGGTCCGGCCGAGGCTGAGTAGGGCAGGGCGACCGAGTCGTACAGACGCCACGTCACGTCCGTCGGAGCCGAGGTGAGTCCTACCCCGGTATCCGGTGTGACGGTCGTGCTTGCGCCAGCGGACAGAGTGGGGTTGGTTGGAGCCGTCACCGAGTGCGGCCCCGCACCGGCAATGTGCACAGGTGGGTGCTGTGGCCGGTTGCCACCTACTGGCACGATGACCCACACGAACAGCACCACCGTTACCCCCACGAACCCGACGGCAAGCACAAAAAAGCGCTGCCGGTTTGACGGCTTCGTTCCCGCCGGCGGCAGCCCTCTTCCCTCATGGGCGCTAGTTCCTCGGAGAAGCATCAGTGCACCAGGACGGCGGCGATTGCCGACGCCGAGGACAAGAGCATCATCCCGCTGAACACCTTCAGCAGCCGACCGGCGTGGGACGTGCCGGGAGCGTGGTGTTGGACCATCAAGATGACGGCAACCACGATCATGGACACCCCAGCGAGGGAGCCGGCGATCCACTTGACCCAGTTCACGAGTTTCAGAAATGTTGTGGCTCCGGGTGGTGCTGTGCCGAACGTCGCCAACATGGCGTGGGTTCCGGCCAGTTGAGCGACCGCAACGCTTGGCGTCGGGTCGCCGGAATGCGCCACTGCCTGAGCAGCGGAGAGGGCAAGCAAGGACAACACGGGTGTGCTCCTATCTCTGGTCTCGGTTGGGAGTGGTCAAGCGGTCGAGGTCGGCCATGAGGCGTCGGACCGCAATGGGAAGCCGGGCCCGGTCGTAGGGGGAGCACCGCAGACGTGCCTCCCACGGAATCCGCCACGAGTGGCGATAGGCGCCGGTCACCAGGTGGGCCAAGTCCTGACACGCCGGCGGGAGGTGTCCCGGGGCGTCGGCCACCAGCACGAGCCCGACCACTTCCACACTCGAGTCGTTGACGGCAGCGAGGTACTGCGCCGCCATGAGACCGTGAGCGTGGGTGCGGGCCACCACGACAGCCGGGAGGCCAGTTCCCGCCGTTCCCTCAGCACCCTCGCCGGTCGCCGCAGCCAGCGTTGAGACACCTGCACCCCCGTGAGCCCCGACCCACTGGAAGCGCGTCACCGCAGCCGGTGGCAGTGGCGAGGGGGACATGACCCCCCCCGGCAGTGGAATATCGTTCACCGAGGCCTGAGGGGAGACCGGCGCGGACCGGTCCGCAGAAGCCCTCGTGGTCGGCACCGTCGAGGGGGAACGCCTGGAGGGGAAGACGTTGACCACACACCCTGTCGCCAATCCCAACGTGCGAACCGAAAGCGTGGCGTCGATCTGACCTCGCCCGGCCACGACCACCGTGGAGTCCTCGGCCGGCACGCCGGCGCACGATCGGGCAACCGGACCCAGCAGCTCGGCAACGGCCACGTCGTCGGGCCAGTCGAGCTCCGCCGTTCCCTTGGGGCCGCTGACCGTGACCGCCACGGCATTCGGCGCCGACATCTCAGCTGACCCTTCTCGGCGCTGGCCGACCGTGACCGGGGTGCGGGGGGGAACACCCCGGCCACGTGGCCGGCGGGAACGGCACGGCCCGAGACCCGACCGTCCGTCCCGCTCGCCGCTTCGCGGCCACCCGAAGGGAGTGGCGGATGGTGCAAAGCGCCGACTTCTCCCCGGCGGAGTGCCGGGGCGTTTCGATCGAGGAGGCGGTCACCCGAAGCTCCGCACGGCCCAGGGATGCCCCTCGAACGCGGACAACGGGTCGAAGCGAACGACCTGCGTGGTGTAGGGCGCGTCGATGATCTCGCCGTCGCCCACGTAGATCCCAACGTGGTCGAATGTCCCGTTTGTGTGGAGGTCAAAGCCGATGACGTCGCCCGGCCCCATGTCTGCCGGTGTCACCGCCGTTCCCATCGTCACTTGGGTTTCGGAACTGTGGGGAAGCTTGATCGCCCCATGGGAGGCCTGGGCTACCGCGTAGAGCACAAGGCCCGAGCAGTCGAACCCTCCATCGGTCGGTCCTGTCCAGTCCCCGCCGCCCCACACGTAGGGGACGCCGAGCTCCCTCTCGGCGGCCCCGACGACGGCGGCACCGAACCCGCTCACTGTGGTCGACGTCGCGGTGTACTGCGCGATCCTCGATTCCATGGTCTTCACGTATGTGGCCACGTCGGCCGGAACGCCGTGCGCAGCGAGGACGGCTGCGGGGCCGTCATAAGAGGCGAGCATCAGGGAGAGCTGGCTGCCGTCGCCCTCGGTGACGAGGGGGGCGACGGCTACGGCGTTGGCACAGTCGTAGCGACCCATGGCCACGGCGGCGTCGTTCGGGTTGAAGGGCGTGACGTCGCCCGTCCCGTCCTCTGTCTTGGCGTAGGAGGGCCAGGTCGTAGGGAGGAACTGGGCGAGGCCTTCAGCCCCCGCAGACGAGACGGCGTTGGGGTCCCATGCAGATTCAGTGTCGATCTGTGCGGCGATCTGTGGGGGAGACACCGCCGAGCACTGCATCCCACCCAGGGCGACATAGGGGGCGACGCTCTGCATCGCGGCCGGGATGGCAGCCACATTGAGCGTGTCGAGCGACGTGGCGGCCGCCGACGGCGTTGTGCCCGTACCGACTCCCATGACGCCTACCACGAAGGCCACGAGAGCGCATCCCGCCGCTCCAACCGCCACGGTAAGTCCGCTCCCCATGCCTACGAAAGGTCGGAGCCCTCCGGGTTTTGGCGGCGTTTTTCCCTTCTATCGAGAATCAGTGAGTGGCTACGCTGGGCAAGGCTGGGAGATGTGGGCGGGGCATTGCGACCGTCCTTGCCCAGGTTGAAATCCACTCGGTATTTTTTGCTTCATTCCTGGCTCGTCTTTCGGAAGCATCGATCGGAAAGCAAGAGCTGACTGTTCGCAAACGCCTGGGTTCGAGTTCCCCGAGTGGTACTGCGAGTGACTCCCTACGAGGCGAAGTCCCAATCCCTGCCACAAAGGCAGCAACGGGACCAGTCCCAGCCCCGTCGTCGTGCTTGTTGGTAGTACTCCTCGGCCGCTTGCCGGTACTGGTCCCCGGCGGGTTGGCGGTTGAAGTGACGCCCGATGCTGACAACTCCGATCGGTCCCCAGCCGGCGGACACGAGGGCTGAAGCGGCGCTTTGAACATGGGACCCGGTCGTGAAGGTGTCGTCGATGAGCAGGACAGGCTCATGGCTCGCAGCTGGCATCGCTTCGAACCGTTCTTCGGTGAACGACCGGTCGCCCGGAGCGTCTGCGCCCGGCTTCAGGAGCGGCCGGTAGCGATCTGAGGTGTGCCTCACTGCACGTCCGACCATGTCCTGGAGCGGATGGTTCCCGCGGCCACTCGTGCTGGGAACCGTCGTGACGACGGGGAAGCGCACGATGTCAGCGGCTTCCGCGACACAGTCCTCGTGGTCGACGAGCCATCGCCACAAGACAGCTGCGAGGCGGGGTCGCGTCCTGCCTGCAGCATCGGGGCTGTTGCCCTTGTACACCGCAAGCTCCCGAGCGAGCTGCTCCCCTTTCACCGCCAATGCGACGAAAGCGACGGCATCCGTGGTCGACGGCAAAGACCGCCGGGCTTCGTTGCACTGGTAGCAGACATCGAAGTCGCCGACCAGGAAGGTGTGGCAGACGGGACACACGCCGGGGTCCGCCACCAGCACCGGGAGGAGGTGGTTCCCGTAAGGAGCACTGAGCTCCTGTACGTTGGGCACTCGGCTATGCCCAGGTGAGCTCGCCCTCCGCAGGGAGGGCCGTGTCCAAGTGCTCGAGCACGTCGTCGACGGTCTCGACGACGTGAGCCCCAGGGCGCTCCGCGTACTCGCGAGCCCAGTCGTGCTCGAGAAGCGAGCTGAGGAGGAAGACAGTCCGGCCGTGCTCGAGGGCGAGGCGTGCCTGCATCCGCGCACCGCTCTTCCAGGCAGCTTCGATCACGACCGTTGCTGCCGCGTAGCCACTCATTACGGCATTGCGCATGGGGAACGACTGCTGGCTCGGAGGGGCATCGGGCAGGAACTGGGAGAGTACGAGCCCGTGTTCGGCGATCCGCGCTTGGAGGTCCGCGTTCTCGCGTGGGTAGTTGCGACGCAAACCCGTGCCGATCACCGACACCGTTCGTCCTCCGCCCTCCAAGGCACCCAAGTGGACCGCAGTGTCGATCCCCGCGGCGAGTCCGCTGATCACGGTCACGCCCCTCTCGGCGAGGTCCCGAGCGAGTCGCCGCGCCCGATCCACACCTTTCGCAGAGGGCTTGCGGGTCCCGACGACGGCGACGCCACGGGCATCATCAGCCATGCGGGTGCCCCTCCACATCACAAAGGGTGGACGCTGGTGAATGGTGAGCAGCTGCTCGGGGTAGTCGTCGTCGATGACCGATGCGAAGCCCATGCCCTCGTGGCCCCACTGCTCGAGGAGGCGGCCGGCCTCTTCGAGGCGCTCGGACGTTCCGGGATCGGAGCCCCACAGGTCCATCTGGCCCGTACCCTGCCTGAGGGACTCGACGGCGCTGCCCAGTTCCTCGACCCGCTCCGCAACTGCCGCCCAGTGGCGCGGCGTCATGAGCAGCAGAGCGAGGAACGCCCTCGACTCGTCTCGATCACCCCTGGTCACGGGCACAGTCTACTCGGAAAAGCGAACATGTGTTCGCTTATACAACGGGGGGTTGCCCGTGCCACAGGCTCAGCATGGCATGCAGTGGCCCTAGGCGCCCGGATCGTCGGCGCGAGGGTCGCCGCCGGTCTTTTCATGCCTGTTGCCCTCCATCCGGGTGGCGGTGATCGAGCGCTTTGCCTGACCTACGTCGGTACTCCGAAACTCGCCATGACCGTACGGTAGGTCTCGTAGGCCTCCTCGGTGGGAGTGGCGCCCGGGAAGAGCTCGTCCATCTTCTTCTCCCACGCGCGCAGCTCTCGCTCGACCCAGCCGGCATCGCCGACCGCGCCCCCGCACTCCATCGCCACCCGGGAGAGGGCCTCGGAGCAGTCCTCTACGATGCGGGCCTGATCGATCGCCCACCGGGCACCCTGTCGGTCGCCCCGGGCCGCCAAAAGAGGCGCGAGCATCTGCGCCGCATCGCTTGCCGCGTCCTTCGCCTGGCTGTCGTAGAGGGTCCACCAGCCCCAGCCCGACCGCGTCTCGCTGGCCGGGCGCCCCTCGATCAGGTCGAGTGCGGGTCGGAGGAGCGCGATCCGCTCCTCCTCATCGTCGGTCTGACGGGCCAAAGCCACCGCCTCGCGCAGTCGGCCCAGATCACTCGTGACCGATGCGTCCACCCGGTAGCCGGTCCCCTTGGCGGAGGGGACGTACTCGGCGCCCACCCATGTCCGCAGCTCTGCCGCCATGTTCCGCAGCGTCTTTGGTGCGGCGTCACCGGTTGGGGATGCGAGTGCCTCCATCAGCAGCTTCTCGGGGGGCACCGCTCGGCCCGCCAGCGCCAGGTAACAGAACAGTTCGATGGCCCGCGCACGGCGGGCCGCGGGACCTTCGCCAATGTCGCCTTCGATCCGAGGTGAGGGGGTGAGCACTCGCGCCTCGCGGGGACCCGGGTGTGGAAACCTCACCGACTGCACCGCTTCCTGCTCGGGCACACGAGCAGCGTCCTGTGTGACCGGTGTCACAGGGTCCACTGGTTCCATCGCAGCACTCGCCAGCAGCTCCTCCATCGCGGCGGCCTGTTCGGAGACGAAACCAGCCGGGACGAGGACGAGCCCGAACGGCTCAAGTGCGGTCACACCCGTCTCGCATTCGACGACGACGCCGGTGGTTCTTCGGGCCTCGCGACTCACCATGCCGACCTTGCTCCGCGTCACGAGATCGAGAGCCGCTGCGTCGCCGAGGTAGAGCACTCGGATGCGCTCGACTGTCGGTGCCGTCTCGACGAGGCCGGCCTCGGCCGCTGCCACGACCGGCTCGTCGGTCACCTTGAGCTGGCAGTCCGCCCACTCCCAGGCCCCGGCGACGGCGCGCATGGCGGCGAGGGCCTCGTGCGCGGCCGAGCCCACCACGGCAACCGTCTCACCCGGCTCGACCGGTACCAGATAGGCACCCGCCTGATCGTCGCCTACCGGCAGGAGGGCCGGCAGCCAGACCTCGCCGTCGCCCGCACCGGGCAGATCCTCTGCAACGAGGGTGGCGGGAAGGACCCACGCCATGCCGGCCGCCTCCACCTCGTAGGCGCCCGGTGCGGTCGCCCGTTCCTCGGCCAGTATGAGCGCCACCCCGTCGGGCCCGACCCGCACCAGCCGGATCTGGGGGACATCGATCCCTTCGGCTCGTATCGCATGGGTGAGGTGCGAGAGCGCCGCAGCGAGCACGCTCGGCGCGGGCGTGTCTGCGAAAGCGACGAGGCTCTCAGCCACGGCCTGCGCCGGTTCGCTCAGCGGTACTGTCACCTGTCCAGCCCGTCGCTCGATCCTCGCCCAGAGCCGGCGCCACCGGACGCGGCGGGCCAGCACGCCAGCACAGAGCGCGCCGATCCCGAGGAACACGAGCTCGGGCAGCCGGGCCCCGTTGCTCCGGTGGCCCTCGCTGGGTCCCGTTATCGCTTTCTCCGGCGTTTCGTTGTCCGCTTCCGTGGGTGCACTCGGGTGTGCCGAAGCGTGAGGTGCTCCGGTCACGGTGGGGGGGGCAGGTGCGACGGCCGGGGTTGGATTGCCCGCAGGGGTCGGAATCGGAGTCAGGGCCGGCGCGGGGACGGGTACCGGTGTCGTAGCCGACGCGACAATGGTCGGGTCGAGGGTCGGCACGACAAGCTGCCAACCGGGGTAGATCAGGCTAGGTGTCGTGAACCGCATGCCCCCCACCATGAGGTTCCCCAAGTTGGCGCTCGCGAGGAGCTGCCAGTCCGTACCTGTGCCATAGAGCTGCTGGGCGAGGTTCCAGAGCGAATCACCGGGTTCGACCGTGACCGTTGACGGCACTACCGGGGGGTTGGTTGGCGCGGAGGTAGCGGTGGGGGAGGCCCGTACGTCGGCAAGGGGAACGGGGACAGTCGCTGGGGCCGTCACTGCTGGGTGAGACCCGGGGGAGGCGCCTGCTCCGAGGGCAAGTCCCCCGGCGCCGGACCCGATCCCGATGACGATGCACGCGGCAGCGAGACGAGCGCCCATCGCCGCTGCCCATCGTGGCGTCCGCTCGCCAACGACACCCCGTACGGCGTTCAGGGTCGCCCGCACGAGCACCACCACTTCGATTGCCCACAGGACCCAGGCCACGATCACGAAGAGGTCGAGGAGCCCTCTCGCACCGAGCACCGTGTGCCCGTCGAAGGGTCGCGGGATCGGTGCGCCGACCAGCACCACCAGCACCAGTGGCACCGCGGCCACGGCCGCCAGGACCGGCACCGCACCGAGTACCGCCCGAAGCCGGCGTGACGTCGAGCTCCGGCGGCTCCTCATGACCCGCCCCCACTGGGGTACCGAACGGTGAGGCTGTAGGACACTGTCACCGCTGTCGTCTCGGCGGCCCCGATGGTCGCCGAGCCCGCTGGGCACGTCGCCGACGTGCTCAGCCCACTAGGCCCGGTCGAGTTCTTCGGTGATCCGGTGCCGCATTGCACCGAGAGCGTCAGGTTGGTTGTTCCGGACCACGATCCCGTCACGCTTACGACACCGCCGCTCGTCGTGATGGGGTACGTCGCACTCGCGATCTCGGCCACAGGGCCGAAGGACCCCGGCTCAACTGTCGTTGCGATCGTCGGCGCCGTGTAGGAGACGACCGTCGTCGGAGTCGGAGTCGTCGTAGGCGGGTCTGGGGTCGTGGTTGCCGTCGTCCTCGGAGTGGTCGTCGTAGACGGGTCCGGGGTCGTCGTCGTGGACGGGTCGGTGGTCGCCGTCGTGGTCGGCGGATCCGGAGTCGTGGTCGACGTCGTGGTTGGCGTGGCCGACGAGGCGGGCGGAGCGCCGAGCACCTTCGTCACCACGTTGTGGGCGAGCAGGTCGGGGCGCGATATGACGATCAGAGTGATCACCGCCAACACCACCGCCATCGCCGACATGATCCAGGGCCCGTCGACGAACCGACGTTTCTGCGCCCCTGTTTCCTCGCCTACGTCAGGCACCGCGCCACCCGCTGCCTTCGCTTGCCCAGCTCGTGCAGGCTCCTACCGGTCATGGCCGCCACCTCGCTGGCGCGGTAGCCGTAGACGGCGATGAGCGTGACGAGGGCCGCGTCGCCGGGCTGCAGACCTGACCCTGCCAGGTCCGCCAGGACGTGGCTCATGTCCCCGAGGCCGTTGCTATCAGGCACCGTCCTCGCGTCGAGTGTTTCGGAGCGCTCCCGATCCCGTCGGTCGAGCTCGGCCAGGATCTGGCGGCGGACCCGGCACCGCACGGCCGACAGTAGGTCGAGGGCGGCGTAGGGACGGTCCTGGCCCGCCCACTCCGCAACGACCATCCCGAGCACGACCAATGCCTCGCCCAGGGCGTCGTCGAAAACCCCCCACGCCGCCACCATCCCTCCAAGGCGCTTCAGCTGTCCGGGCACCCCCACAATGAGGCACTGGACGACGGTTCGGACGATGAGCGGGTGAACGGGCGCTGCCCGAAGGAGCGCGGCCACGACCTTCGCCGCCTCGTCAGGGGGCAGCCCGTCCGGCCCACGGCGGACGAGACGCACCACGTCGCCCAAGTCCACGGCACCGAGAACCCCGATGGCCGGTTCGGCGGATGCGGCCGCCCGGAAAGCCACCCGTGACTCTGAGGAATGGGCGAGCCCCGTCCACTCTCGGTCCATCGCCACCATCAATTCGCACGCCATCTGCGCAGCGTGCGCCCACAGTGTCCCCAGGAATGTCCCCAGGGTCGTCCCCGGAATGGAATTCCTGCGAAATTCCTGCCTGATGACACCGGGACGGCTCGAGAGCGTCCGCCCACCCCCGTTTCGGTCCGGCGCCCACGGACTGTGTCGACAGGAGCTGAACGAGGCCTGAGGGCCACCCCTCCTTCCTGCCCCGGGCCCGCTCAACCTCCCCAACCGTGCTCGGCAAGAGAAGCTCGGACGGCACCCGTGCTCGTCAGCTCCCACCGCGCCAGCCCTTTGCATGGGTCAATCCGAGCCGTAGAAGGGAACCCCGAGGGCGTAGACCGACCCGTCGTTGCCGGCGAGCCAGTAGCCCGATCCGGTCGGCGGAGTGGCGATGCCCACGATGTCATCGACCTGGACACCCAGGCCCGGAAGCGACCCGACGAACCCGGCGTCCCCGAAGGCGAACACCCCGCCGTCCGCCCCGACCAGCCAGTAGCCGTGATCGTTAGGAGTCGGGATGATCCCCACGATGTCGCTAATGTGGACCCCCAGGCCCGGCAGCGACCCGACGAACCCGGCGTCACCGAAGGCGAACACCCCGCCGTCCGCCCCGACGAGCCAGTACCCACCGCCGTCGGCCGTTGCGACCCCACCGACGACCGGCTGGTTGAGCGGTTGGCCTCCCATTGAGCCGTGGAACGTGGCGTTCCCGAAGGCGAAGATGCCGCCGTCCTTGGCGACCTCCCAGTAGCCGCCGCTTGTTGCGGTCGGGACCATGGAGACGACAGGTTGGTTGAGCCGCTGGCCTCCCATCGAGCCGTGGAACTCCGCGTTCCCGAAGGAGAAGATCCCGCCGTCGCCGGCCACCATCCAGTACCCGCCACCTGTGGGCGTCGTCACCATGCGTACGACCGGCTCGTTCAAGTGGAGGCCGTTGGCGGCGCCGAAGAACTGGGCGTCGCCGTGGACCGAGACCGCCCCGGCGCCATTGGCAAGGTAGTAGCCGTGGCCGTCACCCGAGCTGGCGATGGTCGTTACAGGGGCGGGCAGCGGAGACGTCGGAGTAGATCCCGGCGCACTCAGCGGGCCTGTGCACGTCCAGTCGGCGCCGCCGGCGTAAGGGTTGTCTGTGCCGGCGACGACGGGCTGGGTCGGCAGGACGTGGCGAGCTGTGGCTGTCTGGACGTACTTGTCGCTGACCTTGGTGATCGCGCCGCCCGATTGGGCGTAGACGGAATTCTGCCCAAGTTCCGCTGTGCCCATGCCGGTTGTCTCTGTCCCGGCTGTGTGCACGTAAAGCTGTTCCGAGACGACCATCTCGTGCTTCGAGTTGCAGGCCACGCCGATCGCCACCAGTGGGCCCGGCACTGCGTCGAGAAGCGCGCCGGCGTGCGGAAACGATGTCATGAACGTACCGTCCAACTGCGCGGTCGAGCCCGGGTCGCTCAGCGCGCTGATGGTCGTCAGTTCCCATGTGTAGCCGACCGGAGGTGGCCCCCCGTAGTCGGCCGTCGTGCCGTGGGCCGCTCCCCATTCGGCGGCAGCCTGAGCGGTCTCTCCAGCCGTGGTTGTTGGGCCGAGCAGAGTGAGCGGCGCGAGCGAAGTGCGCTGGCCCTGCCATGTGAAGGCCCGCTGCGGGGCGGCTCGTTCAAGGTTCTCCCGAACCAGCATGTTCTGAACCGCACCGAGGTCGACCGAGGAGGGCGCCGTATACGGGCATGTCCCACCCGGGCACGTCGCCTCGACCACTGTGGCCCCCGCTGGCGCCGACGAAGCCGCGAAGACGAGCCCGCCCGACGTGAGTAGGCCAATGAGAAGCGCTGCTATCGCCGGGCCCAGCACTCTCCGTCGTCGATCTCGGTGTCGCATGGTCGTTACTCCCCGTCTTCAGGGTACGTCCGGGGCGCGACACCGAGGATCTTGTATGCCCGCTGATGGCCCTCCCGCTCCGATGCCCGCCTGCTGCGGCAAAGGAGCTGGCCTGGTTGGGCCAGAGCCCGAGAACCTCTCCCCATAGCTCGGCGGCCGAAGGGCTGTGCGGTCAAGAGAGCACCCCCTCGGGCTCGGCGGTCACCACCACGTTGTCGCCGTAGTGGCCCGTGGCAGCGTCGAAAGTCCCTCCGCACGTGACCAGTACGAGTCGCCGGGGGCCGGTTCCGGAGAAGATTGTTTGTGGCAGGTCGGACTTCGTGTAGGCGCGGGCACTGACGACGGCCCACGAAGTTACCTGCCCGACCGAGCTCGACACGTACACGGTCGCACCGGGGCGCACCTGGGCCAGCGGGTACAAGGCCCCGTCCCCCTGGCCCACCCAATCCAAGTGCCCGGCGAGGAGCACCGTCCCCTGGGTCCCGTCGGTTTCACCGCCGCCCTCCCACTCACCGACCTGGTGGACGTCGGGCGGGATCCCCAGTTGACCATGGCTGATCGACTCAGCAACAAGTCGAGCTGACACCCCGATCGAGGGGATAACCACCCGTGAAGAACCGACCGAAGGGATCTCGTGGGAGGTGGACGCAGGCGGTGCCTGGTCCAGCGAGAACGGAGGACTAGGAACAGGCGCCTGGGTGGGGACTGTCGATCTGTATTCACGAATCGACAGAACCGGCACCGTGACGGCGAATGCCAGGAACAAGACCACGATTACCACGAAGCGCGCCCCTAACCGCAGTGCTCTATGACTTGTCGCCCCTCTTCCCCGCCGCCGACGCCGCTGGAACCGCATCAGCAGCGCGGTTAGCGCTCCGGCGAGCACAACGACGAACACAGATGCCCACCCTGCGGTTGGCCACAGCGGACTGCCGCCGCGGTGGGGGAGTCCCCCGCCCGTGTCGATCGTCACCGTCGTCGGTGTCTCTGGCAGGGCGAGAGTGGTCGCCGACGACGGTGGATCTCGCATCACGACTGGCGTGCAGTGCCACCCGGCGTCTTGCTGATAGCCGGCTGGGACGACGACTTCGTGAAGACACCAGCTGTCGCCCGCCGGAACCGAGAAGCTGACGAGACCTGCAGCGTTCGTCGTTGCCGCACCGTAGTACCAGTCACCGGTGGGAACCGGGTAGTCCGCCGGATCCGGGGAGGCGGCGTACCCCGCTGGCGGCGTGCCCTGGCCGACGATCTCGTACGTTGCCCCGCCGATCACGTCAGCCGGGTTCGTGTCGTTGTACTTCCTCGCCACGATTGTGACCATCGCCACGGTCTCAGGAAGGGCGATGGTCGTCTCAGACGCTGGCGTTGTCGTCGTGAGAACGGGCGAGCAGTAGAGACCGGTCGACGGGGCGTACTCGGGCGGTGCTGTCACCTCGTGCAAGCACCACGAAAACCCGGCCGGGAGCACCCAGGTAAGCGCTCCTGTGGCGTTCGTCGTCCCGCGCGCGTACCAGGCGTCCCCGGGCTCTGTGGCCGGGTCGGGACCAGGCGGCGGTTCCGGGAAGTCGGTACCCGGTGGCAGGCCACCCACCACGTAGAGGTCATACGTTGCATTGGGGATGACGGTCGTCGGCGAGGCTGCGGCGAACTTGCGGGCGTGCAGGGTCACCAGGGACCGGACATCAGCCACCGTGATCGTCGTGACAGGCGGTGGGCTGGCCGTCGAACCGAGCACCGGTGTCGGAGTGCAGTGCTCGTCGTCTGTGGCGGCGTAATTGTCCGGCGGCGTGACCTCTAGGACGCAGTAGCGGTAGCCCGGATACTGGAGGCCGAATGTGGCCACACCTGTCACGTTGGTGGTTGCACGTCCCACCCAGATCTGCCCCGGCTCTGTGCCCGGGGCGGGGTCGTTCGGCGGCGGGGGTGCCGGCACAGTCACCTTCGTATCAACCCTGTAGAGATCGTACGTTGCTCCGGCAATCCTGAGATGCGCTGTCCCGGCGTCGACTTTTCGTAGCGCGACCGGTACGAACATGCCAGGGTCTGTGACCATGATCGGCTCGGCCCCCTGGCCGTTGGTGGCGACAAAGCAGCCGCTCGCACCAGCCTCCAAGCCGGGCGGAGCGGTTACCTCGCGCCAGCAGTAGGGAGAGCCCGAGACGAGGTTCGCCGCGGTGGCGCACTTCCCGCTGGCGCTCGTCACACAGCTCGTTACGATCGCTCCTCCCCAGGTCGTGCCCGGCGCGACATCGATGACTGCGCCGGCCAGGTCCACAAGGGTCGAAGAGACGTTTCCACTCGCCACTTTTTCAAAGGTGGCGGGCACGAGTATGTGGTCAGACAGATCCGGTGTGGCCGAGCCACTTGGCGCCAAGGTGAACGTCAGAACGGGCTGCGGTGTTGGGAGGTAGTAGCCGGGTGGGGCGGCAGTCTCGATAGCCTCGTAGTTGCCGGGAAGGTACCCGGTCCCGTCGTTCGGCGTGGGGGCGCATGTCCCTCCGGGACCCGTCGTGCACGACCCGAGGTTCGCGCTGTAGCTGCCGTCGTCTGTGGCGTCGTAGCGGACGTCGAACGTTGCCCCAGGAAGCGGGGCCCTCGTTTCAGCGTCCGTTTTGGTCACGCGCAGGGTGCCTGGCAGGATCAGGTCGGCGGCTGTCACCGCCGTGGTGGCGTGGCCGGCGGCCACGGACACGGTGATCGGTGTGACCGCGGCATAGCCCGCCGGCACCGTCGTCTCGGCCAGCGTGTAGCTGCCCGGAACCAGCCCCGTGAGGGTCCCCGTCGACCCTGTGGGGCCGACGGTCAGCGTCCCCACGCTGGCCTTGGCTCGCGCCGGGCCGGTCACCGTGAACACGGCCCCAGCGACCGCCCAGTAGGCGGGGTCGTTGCCGGTCTTGTGGAGCTCCAGGCTCCCCAGCAGCAAATCCCCGAAGGTCACCGAGGCGACAGCCGAAGCGCCTGGGGCGATGGTGACCGTCTGGACAGCGGTTGTCGGATCGAGCCAATAGCCGGGCGGGGCGGCCGTCTCGGTCACCTGGTAGTCGCCGGCGAGCCAGCCCCCTGTCGTGTTCTTGATGGGCGGAGAACAAGTCCCAGTGCCCCCCGTCGTGCACGACCCGAGGACCTTGCTGTACACGCCGTTGTGGGCAGGGTCGTAGGAGAAGGCGAACGTGGCTCCGGCGAGCGGAGCGCCGGTCTGGCTGTCGATCTTCTTGGCGCCGAGCTCGGCTGGGAGGATGCGGTCCTCGTTCGTACCCGCGAATGTGGCAAGCCCCGGCGCTGCCGGTGCCGGGTATACGGTGACGGTCTGGTCTGGCTGGGTGCCGTAGCCAGGCGGTGGCGTGACCTCCCGCACGTCATATGTCGTTCCCGATGTAGCCGCTGGCAGGTTGGCGGGCGTCTGGGCGATGCCTGTGCCGTTGGTGGTGATGGTGTCCATCAGCACTGTGAAGGTGGAGTAGATCTGAAAGACGGCCCCGCCGGGACCGTAGTAGGCCCCGTCATTCACCCCTTTTCGCACTTTGATGGCTCCAAATAGTGTCGCCTCTGCCGTCCCAGCGATGCCGCCGAAGGACGTAACGAGGGGCTCGCTCACGCCCGAGACGACCATCGTCTGGCCGTTGGAACCGCCAGGCGCGGCGTAGGCGGGGGGAGCGCTCCCCGCACCGCCAGGGGCGGGGCTCACAACCCGCATTGTCTGGGCGGAGAAGACACCTGTGAAGACCGCGGGTACACCCGATAGGTTCCACGTGAAGGAGATCTGTCCGGCGGCGTTGGTCGTTGGCGCAGACCACACGAAGTTGCTGATCTGGTTGGCATTCGGGCCACCCGTAGGGGGCGCCTGGAGACCGAGCCCGCCGACGCCGTTCCCCGTCGCCGAAGTGACCGTGATCGTCCCGCTGTAATTCGCGCCCACGTCGAACGTACCGCCCGAGGGCGGTGTCATCGAGAGACTGATGGTCCACGGGCCGGCATAGGTGACCATGTACGCCTTGATCGCGGCGACCAGTGCTGTGGGCGCACGACTCGAGGGCGGCGTTGTCCCCCCGGCCGATGTGTACGTGATCTCGGCGATGGCGGCGTCGGTGTCGTCGACCGAGTACCCGTCGTACCCGATTGACTGGTACACCTCGGCAAAGTACATGAGGGCGGCCATTTCGCCGTTGGAGTACTTCGCACTTCCCGGGTAGGGCGTTGGTGCCCAATGATCTGTCGGGAGCTCGACCGGATCGGCCTGTCCCGGCGAGATGCAGTAACCCAGGCCGGGTACACCTGTGAGTACATAGGCGCCACCCCAGTGGCTGGTCGGGGACTGTGTCCCGACGCCCGGTCCGTAGCCGTTCGATCCCACAGCCGGCGTGGCCATGGAGGTTGCCAGGGCGCCGACCACGACGCCCACGGCCAAAAGGCCGCATCCAGCACGATGCCAGTTCCCCATGTCCCTTCCCCTTCGTAGCCCCCGCTACGAACGGTCGGGGCCAGCCAGCATTCTGGGAAAAAACCGAGCCTCATGCCCATCGCGGCTCGTCCAGAGTTGCCGGTCATGGCTGGCACCGACACGTTGTCAGACAAAATACGTTCGCCATCGCGCAAAATCAACCCTCAATGCACCTGTCAACGACGCCCGATCGCTAGGCTCAGTTAGCTCGGATTAGGGAGTAGTGACCCTCTTCAGGTAAAAGCCGATATGGGAACCGAGCGTGCGGACACCTCTCAGGCAAATGTGTCAGATCGCTCGTGCTCCCGGCTTCGGCCAGGGCGACTCACCAGCGGAACGCATCGGACATGACCACGAGATCGGACCGCGTTGCCAGGCGGTAGCTCCCACCTGCGCCATCCCCCTGACCTGGATTGGGGACGTCCGTGGGGACATTCTTGGGGACATTGCGACCTTGTGATCACGGAACTGTCGAGTTCAGTGTCAATGGCCAGTAGTTCCTGCCCGGTGATGGCCAACAGAACTGCCCAGCCGTGGCCACTGGAACTGCCCAGCGGCGGCCAAGAGTTCTGCCCGACGTTCAGGCCAGAGGCTTCACCCCCTTCCCGGTAGTGGCGTCGGTGAGCCGGATCGAATCCCCTGAGGTGAGCACCAGGTGGGCGTGGTGCATGAGCCGGTCGACCGTCGAGTTGGCGATGGTCTTGGGCATGAGCTCGTCGAAGCCACTCGGGTGCAGGTTCGAGCTGATGGCCAGCGAGCGTCGCTCATAGGCGGCGTCGACCACTCGATAGAGAGCCTCGGCCGTCTCGGCGGCGACGGGGAGCAGTCCAATGTCGTCGATGACGATCAGCTCGGCCCGCATGATGCGCCGGATGGCCCGCGCCGTGGTGTCGTCGGCGCGATGGCGCCGCATGAGGGCTCCCAAGGCCTCGAGGCTGAACCAGCTCACGTGGTGACCGGCGTCGATGGCCGACTGTCCGAGCGCCTCGAGGAAGTGGGTCTTGCCGGTGCCCGAGGGCCCGCAGACGACCAGGTTCTCGTGGCGGTCGATCCACTCCAAGGTCCGAAGCGAGCGCTGGGTGGGTCCGGGGATCGACGAGACGGCGTTGTCCCAGGCTTCGAAGGTCTTGCCCGTCGGGAACCCGGCCGCCTTGCGACGGCTGGCAATCGACGAGCGCTGGCGGCCCGAGAGCTCTTCGACCAGCAGGGCCCGGACGGCTTCGGCCGGTTCCCAGCGCTGGGCCTTGGCGGTGGCCAACAGCTCGGGGGCGCAGGTGCGCATGTGAGGGAGGCGGAGGCTCCGCAGGAGGTCGACGACCTCGGCGGTGGGATCGGCGGCGCTCACGTGCCGAAGCCTCTCCAGGCGCTCGTCCCGCCTTGGAGCGAGTGCTCCTCGCCGGCTCGGTGGTGGTCCCTTTGTTCCCCAGCCGCGATGAATGATGCCAGGTCGCCGTCGGCGAAACGGCCCGAGAGCGCGGCCTGGCCGAGGGCGACATCAACCGCTTCGCGGCCGTGCAGACGGCCCAACGCGACGGCCTCGGCCATCTTCACCTTGACCCTCGACGCCCCGGCCGCCCCGGCTTCGACCAGCCAGAGATGGGCCCCGTCGCCCAAGGCCAAGAAGGACCGCTCGGCCTCGTTGGAGGCCTTCGGTTGGCGCTCGAGGGCACCGGGGGGTCGCGGCGGGTAGTGGCTGTCGTCGATCTGGGGATGTCCGGGCGTCGACAGCCGGTGACGGGCAACCTCGGTCGCCCCTTTCCCGGCCAGGTAGGTCACCACCAGCTCGTCGCCCTCGACGCGGGCCCACACCACCGAGTCGGCCAGGGTGTGGGGCACTGAGTAAGTCACCCCGCCATAGCTGATGGTGGCCGACCACGACACGTGGCGGGTCTCGCCGAAGCAGGCCGTGTAGGCCACGTCGGGCAGGCGGTGCAGGTGGAGCGCCTCTTCGGCCAGCATCTCGTTCGGTGAGCGCCGGGTGGCCCGGTGCACCCGGTCGTTCACCTCGTCGGTGAACGCTTCGCAGGCGACGACCAGTTCGCGCCAGCACGAGTACGCGGGCCGAAGGTTGGCCTCGGTCGGAACCAGGTCGGCCTTGGCGATGCGCACCGTGGCCTCCGAGCCCCCCTTGGACTCGGGGTCATAGGGCACGCAGGTGGCGACGGTCACCCCATAGTGGGAAGCGGCGGCCACCAAGACGGGGTTGCGCACGGCGATGCCCGCCACGTGGTCGATGCTGACGGTGCGCTCGTTGTCGGTCAGCCAATAGGTGGGCACCCCGCCCCAGAGCCGCATGGCCCGGTCCAGGCAGCCGATCACCGTCGGGAGCGTCCGGTCGAAGGTCGGGATGACCACCCGGTGCCGGCTCCACGCCAGCCACGCGCAGAACAGGTTGGTCCGCCTCCCTGTAATGCGCGGTCCCTCCCCCCAGTCCCACTGGGCCCACATCCCCGGCTCAGGGATCCAGGGCCGATAGATCCGGTGGTTGCCTCGTGCGTAGTGGGTCTTGGCCTCGCGCACGGCTCGGCGGACGGTGCGCTCGGACCCGGCGAACCCGAGCGTCCGGAGGCGGTCGAACACCACGTCGGCGCGCACCTTGCCACGGGAGCGCTCGACCCATTCTTCGACCTTGCCCATGTAGGGGTCGATCTTGCGCTGGCGGCGGAGGACCTCACCGGCAACGGGCAGCTGGCCCAAATCGCGCCTGGCCACCCAGGCCGCCACCGTGTGATGCGAGCACCCGGCCAGCTCGCCTGCGTCACGGAAGCTGTGCGTCAAATCAAAAGCTTCGAGTATCTCCATGATCTCCTCGCGAGACTTCATCTGCCCCTCCCGGTCGATTGGCTTCGGCTAGCACCGGCCAGTCGATTCGGGAGGGGCGCCCAAGGCGCGGATGGCGCCGGGCTCTGATGTCAACGAGGGCAGATCACCTGTCCGCCAGTGGGCAATTCTGTTGGCCACGAGCGGGCAGTTCCGTGACCGCCATTGGGCAGGATCTCATGGCCGCCGACAGTTCAGCCAGGCTCGTAGACGCGGGCGATCGGCTCAGGCATCGACTAGTTCGGAAACTTGTGTTCAACTTGTGCGAGGCAATTGATGGGTTTCCGAGCTGGCCCATAGTGTGGGAGACCGTCTTGTGACTACCTTCCTCGTGGGATTGCCCCCGGGTCTGCTTGACCTTATGTCCCACGCTATTGGAACGGATTCGTCAATCCCAGCGCCTGCTCACCCGATCTAGATTGGACGGTCCGGACGACCTGCGGGAGGTGAGCGTGGCGAAGGCACCCCTGTTCCTGGCCGACCAATGCGCCAACTGCGACGCCGTCTTGGAGATCGAGAACCAGACGCTCTTCTGCGGAGAGTTCTGCACGCAGTTGGCCAGCTTCGTGCGCTACGCCCGGCGCGTCGTGCGCGATCCCGTCCGCTCGGTGGATCCAGAGGTGAAAGAAGCGATTCGGACCCGGATGGCGATCCTGATCGGGGGCGGCTATCCCGAGCGTGCGCGGCGGCTGACCGACGAGCAGCGCACTGCCATCATCGAGCGCGACGGAGGACATTGCGTCCGGTGTGGAGAACCAGCCAACGAGATCGACCACATTTCCGGAAGCTCGAGCGACCCTTCCAACCTCCAGCTCCTCTGCGACCCCTGCCACAACGCCAAGACCCAGCAGGCCTTCGTCCAGTCCAGTCCCGAGCAGAGCGCTTGGGCCGAGGACTTGTGGGATACCCGGATCTTCGTCGATCAGCCGATTCGGCTCTGCGACGACGACCAGCAATGGGACTTAGCCTGGCGCAAGCTCAAGTCCGAACGCGGCGAACGCCTCTGGGAACGTCTCCTGGATGAGACGAGCCTGCGGCGCGAGGATTTCAAGGGCTCCAAGATGAAGTGGCGTATCTGTTCAGATCCCCTGACCTCACCATCACCCACCTGGGGGTACGCCGCGCGTAACGTTGGGAATTCCGTCCGACGACCGCTCCCCGTTCAACGAAACTCCCTCGTATGAGGAACTGCG
>Ga0181536_10001315_pt1 | contig 29436 bp, 31 predicted proteins | sample PEATcosm2014_Bin_41_FD_121105 | JGI IMG/M metagenome (GOLD analysis project Ga0181536, IMG submission 121105) | Peatland microbial communities from MTU Mesocosm Facility, Houghton, MI, USA - PEATcosm2014_Bin17_60_metaG | ecosystem: Environmental > Terrestrial > Soil > Wetlands > Peat | place...
CGAGTCAGTATTGGGGCTCGCACCGATCATGGACGGCCAGAATATTCTGGCGCCCGCAGGGCATGTCCATCACCAGGAGCTATTCGGTGGATCCGGGCTAAGCCAAGCGTCGATGCTCCGAGCAATGGTTCCGAGCGGTGGATCGGCAGATCGGGCGAAGGCCAATCCGAGGACGGCAGGTATCGACGGAGCCAGGTCCGCCGCTCGGAGATTTAGCCGCGAGGGAGATGCCTGAATACCTCGCGGGCGACGTAGCGCTTCAAGATGCGGATGACCTCGCGCTTGGAGCGGCCCTCTTTGGTCCGACGCTCGGGTGCGTGGGTCCCAGGAGAGCCGGGTCATGACGATGCGCCACAGGGCCTGGTTGGCGTTGCGGTCACCACCGCGGTCGAGGCGATGGCGCGTCACCTTGCCCGAGGACGCCTCGATGGGGGCGACCCCACAGAGATGGGCCCAAGCGGCCTCGGAGCGCAGGCGCTCGGGGTTGTCCCCGGCGGCGACGAGCAACACAGCCGCGGTGTCGATCCCCACGCCGAAGAGCCCGAGCATCTCTGGTGCACAGGCCGTCACGAGTTGGGTCAGTAGCTCGTCGATGCCGGCAATCTCTTCCTCCAAGGCGAGGACCCGCCTTCCCAGGGCAGTCAGCGACACCTTGGTGGCATAGACGACCGGGTCGGCCGAGGCCCGGGGCCGCATGGCGGCCGTCTCGACCACCAGCTCGGTGATCGACAGGCTCTTGAATCGAGATCGCAGCTGGTCGCGGCCGGTATAGCTCAGCTGACGCATCTGGTGCAGGGCCCGCAGGCGGGCGTCGCGCGCCGAGCGCTTGGCCACCAGCAGCGCCCGGATGGCCTCCACGTGCCCGTCGCGGGACTTGGGTGCGCCGGTGGCCCGGCCGCTCAACACGGCCCGGGCCGCCTCGACCGCGTCGGCGGGGTCCGACTTGCCCTTCGTCCGGCGCACCTGGCGATTGGGGCGGTCGACCTCGATCACGTCGACGCCGGCCCGGCACAGGAAGCGGGCCAGGCCCGCCCCATAGGCGCCGGTGCCCTCGACGCCCACCTTGTCCACGATGCCGAACGAACCAAGCCACTCGAGCATGGCCCGATAGCCGCCCGGCGTAGCGGCGAACGACTCCACACCCAGCACGCCGCCGATCGGGTCCAAGGCGGCGGCCACGTGGACGTCGAGGTGGGTGTCGACGCCACCGATGACGGTGCGGTCAGCTTCTACGATGGTCATGGCCCTACTTTCTCTTTAGCGCTAGGGGTGGCCCGGCCGTCCCGGGAAGGAGTGCTGGTGATCTCCGCCCTGCGTCAACAGTGCGGTCCATCACCCCTCCGGAACGGGGCGTGCTGTTTCTGTTCCGGGACCCGGTCGACAAGGCCTCGCAAGACAGGTGCTGGCGTCATCCTGCGCCGAAGTCAGGCCGAAGATCCCGACCGGCTCGAACGTATCGAGGTCCGAACCCTCAGCGATGGACCTTGATCAACGAGCCATCTTCAGTCTGATTGGTATTCACAGCCCCGACGGGCCGTACCGATGGGACCTTCGGCCCTCCCCGTCGCGCCCATGGCGCGGTCGCGTGATGGTGAGGCCCCAGAAGCGCGGGGCCGAGGTGACGGGAGGTTGCCTATGGATACCTATTTGACCCCCAGCGCCGCCGTGTGAGTAGCTTCAGGCAGGCGTCCGGTGGCAGTGCACCGGGATGTTCCTCAGCGGTGACAGATGCGATTGCCCGGGACACGGTGTCCCGGCCCGCACGAGGTCGGAGCGCCTAAGGCTTCGCTGAGTGTTCGCCCGTCGGTTCGGCGCTTGCTCGGAGTCGCTGGTTACAACCTAATGATGGCTCGCCCGTCTTGCCGTGAATGGTGAGGCGGGCGGACTCGCGTCAGAGAGGCGCCCAACGTGACCCCCACCCGTCGGATCTTTGTGCCAAGAGGCGATGGGCCCCACCGGACCTGACGCCCCATGGGGACTCGGGTCCATCGCCCCTACCGACGCCGAGGGCGGCGGGTCGCGATTGGGCCATGGGGGCGCGAGTGCTCAGCGCGAACTCGCCGGTCATGGACCTGGTTGGTCGACCACTCGTTCGGGTGTTCGCTGAGGCCACGCTGGCCGACGTGGCTCTCGTCATGCGCCGGGACAACGCGTCGGCGGTGATGGTGGGAACCGGCGATCTCATCGCCACCGAGCGGGACCTCACTCGGGGTCTGGCGGCAGGCCTTAATCCCGACGCCCTCGTCGTGGCCGTCGCGGGGCCCCACCCGATCCGGGTATTGCCCGACACGACGGTCATCGACGCCATCATGCTCAACGAGGAGGTGCGCCATCTCGTGGTCTCGCTCCCCGGCGAAACGGACGGGATCGTCCCATGCGTGACCTGATGGCCGTCCTCTTGCAGGCCTCCAGTCCGCGCGTATGGCTCACGGCACTCTGACTGGCCATCGACGTCACGGGGCCCCGAGCAGATGACGAACACGTTCGGTGGCCGTAGCCCCTGTGCCCATCTGCGGATCGGACCCGGTGACCTTCGACCCTGGTGGCGGCGGTGCATCGGGCGTGACCATGGTGGCACGGCGAAAGGAGGGCACCAATGCAGGCGAGCGTCGGAGATCGCATCGTGATTCGTGGCCGTCGCGCCGGCGAGCCGAACCGCGACTGCGAGGTGCTCGAAGTGCACGGCCCGAACGGAAGCCCGCCCTATCTCGTTCGGTGGGGCGACTCCGGCCATGAGACCCTCTTCTTCCCGGGCACCGACGCGACGGTCAATCGCGCCGAGCGGACGCCGAGCTGATCGCCGCGGCGAGACACAGTTGTCTCGCAGGAAGCCCCCTCGTCCACTAGGAGGCAGACATGCAGACGATCGAAGGGGTGCGTCGCTCGGGCGTTGGCATCGGGCCGGAGCGGACAATCCGCGATGCAGCGGCGATCATGGAACACACCGGTGTGGGCGCACTTGCCGTCATCGACGGTGAGGATCTCGTCGGCATCGTGACCGACCGTGACCTTGTCCGCCGGGGCCTGGCCAAGGACCTGCCTGCCAATGCCAGAGTCGACAGCGTCATGAGCGCCCCGGTCGTTACCATCGACGCCGCAGCCGACCTCCATGACGCCTTCGCCCTGTTCCGCACTCACGCCGTCCGCCGGCTGGCCGTGGTCCGAGGCCAGCAGTTCGTCGGGATGATCACGGTCGATGACCTCCTGATCAACCTCGCCGCTGACTTAGTCGACCTCAGTCGGCCCGTGACCGCCGAGATCCTGTTCGCGCACCGCGACAGCTCGGTGCAGGCCACCGAGTGATCCAGGTTTGGGCGTCGACATGCCGTGGCCGATCGAGACAAGACGTCACCTTCAACCGAGGCAGGCGAAGACGACCATCATCCATCGAGCCAATGTGCCACGTCGACCGGTGATCATCAGCCCCAAGCACGCGATCGGGCGCCCTTTCGTGCCGACAAAGCCCGGATACAAACGTGCGCGCAAATGCCGGGGGTCGCTCGGGGCGTCAGCCTGGCGGTCCGACCTCACCCGAGCGGGATTGCGCAGGACCGTCATTACAGCTCGGGTTGGTCGTAGTTCCTACCGCTCGACCTCGGCACTTATCGCCCGGTCAACAGAATCGTGGTCAGGGCGCAATCAGAGCGGCGATTCCCTGGATCACTACGGTCGCTTGGGAGACTGTGACGGGTGAGGCTACAGGGGGCTGGCTGGGTGGCATCGTTGGCGCCGTCGTCGGCCAGCCGGAGGTGTCTTGCCCGGTCCGACTTCGGACCTGAAGCTCGACGAGGAGTCCATCAGCGCTTGCCAGCACGGCGGTGACAAGGCTGTTGTCTTCTGCGTGATTGGTGAGAAGCACTGATCCATTGGTGAGCTGTTGGCGACTCATGCTGTTGCCCACAAGCGGGAAGCTGCCATCGTTGAGCGGCTGTCGGAGTTGGAGCACGCGAACGAACGCTACGTCTCCGGCGGGGTCAGCCAACACCACATCGCGGTCCACGACGCAGGTCGCCGTAGCAAACTCTTGAACGTTCGAGACACTGAAACCGTGGCCGAGGGCACTGCTGACCTGCGTGGCCAACAGGGAGGCCTGAGCCGAGGATGACCGCTCTACCCCGGCGTTCTCGGGCTCATAATCAGAAACTCCGGTCGCGTCTGGTAGCCAACCCCCGGCGGGCAGTTTCGCAGGGACCCTGGGGAAGAGGCACCCGATAGGCCCAGGCGAAGCGACGTGCGACGATGTCGAAGGGCGCGTGATTGGGACAACGGAGCTGATGGTTCCAGGTACGCTGATGGAGCTACACGCGGCGCAGACGATGCCGATAATCCCGACCGCAAGCCACCGAACCGAGGACACATCCAGAGTCTGACAGCCGGTCGTCGGGCAGGGGCGTCGCTGGACCCGTTCCGTGTGATTCTCGGTGTCTGTTCCAGCCATGAACCAGCGTGACCGTGTCCGGTATTGCCGGTGGTGCTCGGGTCGTTGGAGCGCCCGTCCAGGCCAGGCCGCCCGGGATCGCTCCGAGGCGTCGGTTGCGGATGGGGCCCCGGGGCCAGGTAGCCCATCACGGCACTTCCAGCCCGGGCCAGACGAATACACGTCGCGACCGGGATCGGCGGTTATGGGCGCCGTTCGCGAGAACAGACGAGCACTGGCCGGGAGGTGTCAGCGGTATTTCAGGCCACCGCCCCGACGGGTCGAACGACATCCGGCCGGGGACCGATACCCGCGACCTCACCGATCGGGGGCTGCTCCTGACGTTGCCGCTCCCTGAGCTTCCTTGTACTTGCGGTGCTGCTCAAGGATGTGCTCGTGTGAAGCACCCTTGGTCGGTACATGTGGGTGGTGGTGCCGGCACAAGATATACGGGGTGCCGTCCAAGGGATGATGGCCGATCCTCCAGCACCCTTTCGTGTGGCAGTTGACTTTCCGAACACCGGTGTATACGCCGACGCCGACCGCTGTGATGAGGGTCGCCTCGCCGAGGTCGGAACCGAAGCCGGACCAGAAGTTGTAATACAGGTCCGGTCCACCGTGGAGTGTGCCGGTGTGAAGTGCCAGCCAATGTCTGACAACATCAAAGAACGCAATGAGGAAGGCAATTCCCACCGCGAGAAGAAGGAGAAAGAGGCCAAGCCTCAACTTCCTCCATCGGCCACTGCCGCCGGTTTCGGAGTCGACTCCCGCTCCGCCGCCGTTTCCAGCCAGGGGCAGCGGAGTCGCGGCTGATGCGGTCGCCTCGGCAGCAGCGTGGGGGTCAGGCATCCTTTAAGCAGTCTACGGGGGTGTCGGTGGGAAGGGGTTGATTCCGCCGAGTCGTGATCCCCGGTTCTCTGGCCGTTGCACCCGCGGAAGTCTCCCCCCCGAACCCCGTAACATCTGACCGGCCAGAAGAGGATTTCGGCCGTCCTCGAGCTGGGGCGGTCGCCGACGCGGGAACGAGTCTCGGCTTGCGCGTCTGAGCAAGGGGTTGGACATGAGCGCAGCGGTGATCGGACTCATCATATTGACCGGGGTCAACTGGGTCCTGATTTGGATCACTTGGCGGCGTAACGTCGTCATTCAGCGCAAGCTGAGCGAGCCGGGGCTCGTCCAAAGCGAACTAATGCGGCGCCTCGCCGATGCGTACGCGGCGGCCAAGGCCATGCTCGACGCGTGTCCAGAATCGGACCTTCCTGGTCCCTGCGCTCGGCGTCGGGGTTTCCTCAGTGTCGCGGTCGCGGCCGTTGACGAGTTCAACTCGGGAGGCAGCGAAACCCAACAGGGCAGTTAGCGGTGGCGCTGTCGACTCGGTAGCCAAGCCGGATCCCACGCTCGCTCTGCAAGCATGTCCGGCATGAGTGCGAAGAGGCGATCGATCTCGGGATTGCTCCGAAGCATCGGTCCCGAGCTGATCTCGGGAGCGTCTGACAACGACCCGACCAACGTTGGCACGGCCGCTGCCTTCGGCGCTGCCACCGGGTACCAACTGGCCTGGGTGGCGCTCCTGGTCGCTCCCCTGCTCGGAGTCGTCCAAACCATTGCCGCCCATGTCGGATCGGTGGCGCGCAACGATCTCCAGACGTTGGCCCTAAAGCGCTACGGCCGGGGAGTGGCCGCGATCCTTCTGGTCTCGGTGGTGGTCGTCAATCTGGTTACCATCGCCGCCGACCTCCAAGCCGGGGCCGCCGGGATCGGGCTCCTGGCCGGCGTCGACTCCCGATGGCTGGTGGTGCCGCTGGGCCTGGCCCTTGTCGGATTGCTACTGGTCGGCAAGTACGACCAAGTGGTAGGCGTGTTGCGCTACCTCCTCCTCGGCTTTCTTGCCTTCGGTGCGGCCGCATTCCTCGCCCACCCCGACTGGTCCCGCGTCCTCAGGTCCAGCCTGGTTCCCACGTTGTCCCTACGGCGCGATGTCGTCGCGGGTGGCCTCGCCCTTCTCGGCACCACGCTTACCAGCTATGTCTATGTGTGGGAGACCATCGGGCGGGGCGTGGAGGAAGCGCCCGAGGCCACCGGCGACGGTGTGGGGCTGGCGAGGGCCAGGATCGGCGCCGTCATCGGTGCCGTCTTCACCGCCGTGGTCTTGTGGTTCATGCTCGTCGCCTCGGCGGCAACACTCGGCCACCATCACCAGACCGTCACCTCGGCGCAGGAGGCGGCCCAGGCTCTGCGCCCGCTCGTCGGTTCCCTGGCGTCAGACGTGTTCGCTATCGGGCTCGTCATCTCCCCCGTGGTCGCCCTACCGGTGCTCATGGCCACCACCGCCTATGTGGTCGGCGCGCAGTTCGACTGGCGGCGGGGGTTGTCCGAGCCGATCGGCCACGCCCGGGGCTTCTATGGCGTTCTGGCCGCGTCCATCGGCCTCGCCTTCGCCATGACCCTGGCGAAGGTCTCGGTCATCGGCATGTTGGTCGCAGCCAGCGTCATCGGGGGATTCGGAACACCCATCGGCTTGGCAATCCTCGTCCTTCTCGCACGGGATCACACGGTCATGGGCACCCGGCCCATCTCGGGGCGACTGGCAATCGCCGGTTGGGCGGTCGCCATCGTCGTCGGCGGCTTTGGACTACTGGTCGTCATCTGAGGAACCCCAATAGACGGGCGCACAACGTGAGGCGATGGCTCTCACGATCTTCGGAATCACCGCGTTGACCTTCAAGATGGTCATGTACGCGCTGGAACGACGCGACCGCTTCTATGTCGCCGCATTCGCACTGGGCGGGACCGTGCGGTCGTGAGGGCCAAGTGTTCGACCGAATGCGATCACTCAGGTCCGTCGATAGGGGCGGCCCCCTATCGACGCGAAAGGCCCTCTGGTACTTGAGGAGCGGGACGCGATCCTGCTCGGCAGTCTCTCGTCACTCCTCGCACGCAAAAGTCACGCAGCGGCGATGTGCGACACGCTGTTGGACACAGAACTCCGTGCAGGCGCACGGGTGGGGATTCGCAGAACGAAGGAGCCTTCCACGTACTCCAACGTTCCTCCATGGGCCTCGGCGATGCCCCGGGCGATGGGCAGGCCCAGACCTGTCCCTCCGCGACCGTCGAGGCTCACGAAGCGTCCGAAGGCGGTGGCAACCGAGTCCGCGGACAGACCGGGGCCGTCGTCGTTGACGATGAGCTCAGCGTGGTCGATCGCGTCGCGCACTGTCACCTGGACCAGAGCGTTGGCGTGCCGGTGGGCATTGTCGAGGAGATTGGCCATGGCCTCGGACAGAGCGTCGGCGTTGCACGACGCCATGATGGGGTGTGTGGCGACGTCGCACGACCAGTGGAGGTGGGGCCACGAGGAAGCCGAACGGGCCACCTCTTCTCGGCCCAGACGGCAGAGATCGGTCGTGCGCAGGGGCAGGGGTTCGTGCTGATCGAGACGGGCGACCCTCAGAAGGGACCCGACCAGGCGCCCGGCACGGTCCGCCTCACGGACCAAAGCGGCCAGGAGCTCCTGTTGATCGGGGTCGAGGTGCTGGGCCAGCATCAGGGCTTCGGTGGTGGAACGGATGCCGGCCAGCGGCGTGCGGAGTTGGTGGGCAGCTGCGGCGAGGAACTCGCGACCCTGTGCTTCGGCCCGCAGCGCGGCCTCTGCCCTATCCCGGCTGCGATGTGTGAGCTCTACGACGACGAACAGGGTGACGACCATGAACACGACGTTCCACGTGGCCACGGCGCGGTGGTCGTAGCCAGGCTGGAACACCACATCCGACAGCAACCCGCAAGCCCCACTGAGAATGGCCAGTCCCAGCACCAGCCGACGACCACCGAGCAGGCTCCCGAGCGCGACCGGCACCAGGTAGAAGACCGACATGGACCACAGGGGCCCGGTCACGTAGTCGGTCACCCCGATCAAGAGGACTCCACCGACCAGCGCCGCAGGACCGACCCGGGAGTAGGGATAGGACCAGTCCGTGAAGAATCGGTGCGCACCGATCTTGGGTTGGGAGAGATCAGGCAGTGAGGGCATATCCCCGTCCACGTTCGGTCCGGATAATGGAAGGTCCCTGCCGGTCGATCTTGCGGCGCAGCGCGCTCACATGCACCTCAACCAGGTTGGGATCGTATTCATCGAAGCCCCATACCGATGACAGCAGCTGCGCCTTGGACATCACCTGGCCGGCATTGCGGGCCAACACCATCAACAGGTCGAACTCCGTGGGGGTGACCGAGATGCGTCGACCGGACTGCGTCACGCTGCGCTCGTACTCATCGAGGACAAGGTCCCGAACCTCGACCACGGGGGAGGAGAGCCGGCCCGCACGACGCAGCACGGCGCGGACTCGGGCCAGCAGCTCCGCCAGGGCGAACGGTTTGACCAGGTAATCGTCGGCCCCGGCGTCGAACCCGGCCAGCCGGTCGGCCAGGGAATCAGCGGCCGTCACGAACAAGACTGGAATACCGAGCTCCGACCGCAGTCTGCGGGCCAACTCGAAGCCGTCGGGTCCCGCCGGTAAGGACACGTCGAGGAGGGCCAGGTCGGGATGCCACCGTTCCAATACTCGGGAGAGATCGTTCCCGTCCGCCACGACCGTGGTGTCATACCCGACGCGATCCAGCCCGACCCGCAAAGCGAGCGCGAGGCTGCTGTCGTCTTCCACGAGGAGGACGCGGCCGAGGGCGCGGCCGGTCATCTTCCACACCTGTGGCTGAAAGCAGCTTTCGTGCCCCACCGGGACTTGAACGTTTTCAGGTTGCCTCCGCATTAGGGGTCGTCACTGGGCGACCGGTGTCCACCTCGCGCTCCGAATCTTCAGCAATCTTCAGCGAATCGCTGACCTCTTGGCAGACTCGATGCTCGAAGATTATCGGCATGACTATTGGCTTTCGCGCATCCGATGCCAGGGACTTCGGGACGGCGGAGTCAGGCTGCGCACCCGATGGCGGCGTCGTGATCGTCTACTTCGCCCTGGCTATCTTCGTCATCATGGGAATGGCAGCGTTCGTGGTCGACTTGGGGTACTGGTACTACCAGGCGGCACGGATTCAGCGGGCTGCCGACGCCGCTTCCCTGGCCGGGGTGGTCTACATGCCCGGAGACACGGCAGACGCATTCTCGGTGGCCGACCACATCGCTGCCGCCAACGGCTTCAGCGCGCCGGCGGACCAGGTGACCGTGAGTCCGGTGCTCACCGACCCGCACGAACTGACGGTGCAGATCAAAGACCCAGATGTCCCCACCTTCTTCGCCAAGGTGTTCGGCATCGACAGCATCTCGGAAACCAGGCTCGCGACCGCCCAATACGACCCGTCGGTCCCCCTCGGCAGCCCTGAGAACTCGCTCGGGACCGGGAACCTGCCCTGCACAGGGATCAGTACCACCTGCGAGAACCAAGCCAACTTCTGGCTCGGCATCAGTGGTTTCTGCTCGGCCCGAGAAGACGGGGACGAATTCTCGACCATGTACGACGGAGACCGGGCCAACGGCAATACCAACTGTCCCATCGACCCGGGGGGAGATGACGGCGAATCCTCGACGTTTGTCAACCCCGACTACGGCAGCTCGGGGTACACCTACGACATCGACGTGCCGGGCAACACCGTCACGACCGAGGATGTCACGGTGGAGATCTACGACCCCGCGTATAACCCGGCGCGCCTCTCGGGCAACGACGGCGACTGTGTCACCACTGCACAGGCCAGCATCCCAGACGACTCGGCCACCGGATATGGCACCGGCAGCTGCGCGGCCGAGACGAATTCTCAAGTCGACACCAACTGGCTCCTCTACGCACCGGGTTACAGTTCTTTCGACCCGAACCCGGGCCCCATCGTCGCCCCGCCTGGCGCCTCGGTGGCCGACCCGGGAGTCTTCAAGACCGGGGACACGACCTGCGAGAACGCCTGGTGTTCCCTCTACATCATCGAGGCCGGATCTCCCGCCGGCACCTACCAACTCCACCTGTGGACCACGGCGAACCAGGTCGACAGTTACGGCACGAACCAGTTCGCACTGCGTGCCAAGGTCGGCGACTGGTATCCAACATGCGGGGTTACCTGCAGTTCCGGTGCGGTGGACACAAGCACATTCACGCCGTGCTCCACCATCGCGGAGAACGGCCAACCGGCCAATCCCAATTGCCCGGAGGTCCACGGGGACACGGCCATGAGCATCTTCGTCGACAGTGCCGGGACCGAGGAATGCACGCCGGGAACACGCGAAGAACAGAGCGTGCAGGGAGCTCCGGTTGTGGATGTCAGCGGCCCCGAGCCGTGTGCCTCGTTCTGGTTGGCCCAGATCTCACCTGACTATGCCGGTCGCCAGATGGACATCACCCTGTTCGACCCCGGCGAGGGAGCCACCGCGATACGGATCCTCCAGCCCGACGGCACCCCGGCCAGCTTCACCTATCAGACCTGCGACATCGGTACTCCCGGCTGCCCCACCCTCGAGGGAACAGACAGCGGTGCGGCCTATTACAGCGATGACGGCAACGACCCGCCGACGGACACCACCACCTGCATCTGCGACACGGGCCTCAAACCCACGCCCCTTAACGGCAGGGCCAGCCCGTCGAAGTACAACGACCGCTATCTGGTGATCCAGACGACCATCCCCTCGGGCAACGCCATCACGGCAAACGACGGCTGGTACAGCGTGCAGTACACGTTCAACGGCAGCTCGGTCTCTGACAGAACCACCTGGAGCGTGACGGTGCCCGGCAATCCCATCCATCTCGTCCAATGAACCGGAACCGATGACACCCGAGCGGTTTCGTACTCTGGGTTCGGTGCCGACACGATCCCGGGCGCGGGCCATCCTTATACTCAGCGCGCCGGCGTTGATGTTGTTGGTTATCGTCCTGCTATGGCCGGGGTCGCCCCGCGCACCGTCGGACCATTCGGCCAATGCCGGCTACCACACCGGCTCCGCGCCAGGGGTGGGGACACAAGGGCCGCGGACCCAGTCGGTGCCCACTACCACCCTCGCTCCCACGGAGGGTTCCCCGCAGAGCGTGTTCGGGGGTGGGCAAGGCACCGACACGGACGCAGGCACGGGCGCCGCGAGGACTGGACCGGAGCAACCCTCGATGCAGGTGGCGCCCCCTGGCGAACAGGCGGCGATCACGGCCGGCGTCGTCGACCCCCCGGGACCGCTCGGTGAGGTCTTCGTGACGGCGTCTGACTCCTCCTACGCGGCCGTCGAATTCGGCGGCAGCCAACCCGGGTTCATCCTCATGAGCGAGCAGAACGGCACTTGGACGGAGATAGACCAGGGTTTCCCCCAGATTCCATGCGCAACGTCTCAGGAGTACGGTCTGCCCCTAGGGGTGAAATCTGACCTCGCGGCCTCGGGATATATGCAGTTATGCGGCTGACTCCGGCTCCCGGCGCCGGTCGGCACGATGCGGCGTTCCTCTGTTCTCGCCGCATTGCCTCCGGGCCGGAACAGGAGTTGACACGGTTTCCTCTGGCGCATTGGGCGAAGGACCGCCCGACTGCGTGTGCGTGCCGAAAATCTCATCCGAGGCCGTTCAACTGGACTTTCGTTGACACGGAGTGGGCGACGAAGGTGGGCCATGGCGCTGTCCTTCCTATACCAGGCGTTCGTCCGGATTCTCCAATTGCTTCGGCTCTTCCGGCGCACCAACGAAGAACTGGCGATCGAAGTCGTCATGCTCCGCCACGAGGTGGCCGTCCTGCGTCGCCAGGTGACCCGCCCGGCGCTCCGACCATCTGACCGAGCGCTGCTCGCCGGACTGGGTCGGCTCCTTGACCGCCGACGCCGGGGGAGGTTCTTCGTCCAGCCCGAGACCCTTTTGCGCTGGCATCGTGACCTGGTGCGTTGTCGGTGGACCTATTCTCGCCAGTCAGGCCGACCGAGGGTTCCCGCCGGCGCCGTCGCGATCGTCCTCCGGTTGGCGAAGGAGAACCCCGCCTGGGGATATCGGCGGATCCATGGCGAGCTGGCCACGATGGGCATCGAGCTTGCCGCGTCGAGCGTCTGGGGCATCCTTCGCCGCCACGGCATCGACCCGACACCCGGTCGGACCGGCCCGACGTGGACCGAGTTCCTCAAGAGCCCTGCCTCATCGATGCTGGCCTGCGACTTCTTCACGGTGGACACGGTGCTGCTGCATCGCCTCTACGTGCTCTTCTTCATCGAGCTGGACACCCGACGGGTCTATCTGACCGGTGTGACGGCCAACCCCACCGGAGCGTGGGTGGTCCAGCAGGCCCGCAACCTGACCATGGTGCTCGCCGACCGAGGTCGGCCCGTCAGGTTCCTGGTGCGGGACCGAGACGCCAAGTTCACGGCCGCCTTCGACGAGGTCTTTCGATCCGAGCGGATCCGGATTTTCCGCACCCCGGTCCGAGCCCCTCGGGCCAACGCCTTCGCCGAGCGTTTCGTCGGCACCATCCGCCGCGAGTGCCTCGACCGGATGCTGGTCGTCCACCGGCGTCAACTCGAGTCGGTCCTGGCAGAGTACGCCGATCATTACAACAGCCATCGACCACACCGGTCCCTCGGGCAGGTGTCACCGCTCACGATGTCGCCAGTGCCGTTGCCGACCTCGTCTGCTGATGCGAATCAACTGCAAAGATCAGACCGGCTCGGTGGTCTCATTCACGAATACAAACTGGCTGCGTGACGCCGCCGGATGAGGTTTTCGGCACCCACAAGGTCTCGACGTAAAGTTCCTGAGACCGACGCCCTTGGGTCCCGTCTTGTCCTTGCGTGCTGAACCGGAGAAGATCTCCGAATCCGAGATCGTCGTGCACGCGGAACTCTTATTCGACGAGAAACAGCGGGCCACAGTGCTCGCAAGCTGGTTGCGATTTCGCCCTCGCTGACGCGGGTCGACTGGGCTTCCTCTCAGAACGACCCCGCCAGCAAAGGAGCCGTTTGTCCCCGCTGACCACTCGTGGAGGCCGAGCGATAAGTGCCGTTCTGCGCTACCCGGGGCCGGCGGCGACTCGTCCGCAAACGTCGACCCCAGCGTGATCCCGAGCGGTTCGCCCTCGTCGGACCATCCGGGCACTCGAGAAGGACCCGGCAATTCCGATAGGTCTACGCTCCGGCCTCGACCGCCGCCGAACGAGGGCGTGCACGTCCCTGAGCCAGGGAGTCAAGATAGTGCTCATGGGTAATGGCGTGTGTGGCTGGCGATCAGCGTGAACGAGGGGCACCTGGTCTGCGATAGCCCCGAATGGCGGGCCGCGGTCAAGGACGAGATCATCCCTTGGGCGGTAGGCGACGTGGACCTGGGCGACGACGTGCTTGAGATCGGTCCGGGCTATGGGGCCACCGCCGACGTGTTTGCCAAACCGCTCCCCCGGCTGACAAGCGTCGAAATCGATCCCGATCTCGCTGCACGGCTGAGGACCCGTTACGTCGGCACTCACGTCGAAGTCGTGCTTGGAGATGCCACGCAACTGACTTTTCCCGATGGGCGGTTCAGCGGGGCGGTCTGCTTTTCGATGCTTCACCACATCCCATCACCCGAGCTTCAGAACCGACTCTTCGCTGAGGCCGCGAGGGTGCTGCGCCCGGGCTCGCCGATCATCGCTGTCGACGGAGTCGAGTCCGACGGCGTACGCGCCTTCCACGAAGGCGACATCTACCAGCCGATCGACCCTGCCACGCTGTCGGCGAGGCTCAAGGATGCGGGTTTCACCGATGTTGGGGTGCGACTAAACGAATACGGCTGGGCAGCGGTAGCACGACGAACCTGACCAGATCGAGATACCAAGCGCCTACTTAACCGCGCGGTGTGTATCCACGTGGGCGGGCGTCCGATACGTGCCGCGTTCGCGCACCCTGGCCGCTGGCCGACCCGAACAGTATTCGCGGCCCGGAACGATTGCGATTGGTCGGTCCGGTCAGCCCCTCCTTGGTGGCCGAGAGACCCCCGGCAATGTCGAGCGGTCACAGGTTGCCGTCGGGCACTCCGATAGCGGGTGATCCCGCTCGGGGTCCGAGGGGTCGGGCTGGCCCGGCTAGGGCGCTCAGGAACGGCAATTCCGACAGTGAGGGGGCACAAACAGGGCGTGGAAGGTCAGCGGCTGAGCCCCGAGGCGCTGTCAGCTCCCACTTGTGAAGTCACCGTGACCCGAGGCAGCCGTCGAACGCCCATCGTCGTCTGACTCCCCGGCAGAGGGCCCCCCAAGAGCTCGAAGCCGGGCGCCTGGAGGCTTGGGCTTGTACATGGATACGAGTCGAGCGACCAGGACCACCAAGAAGATCTGGCCGGTAAGTGCCTCCAGCGTCGCCATCGTTCGAGGGAAGCCCACCGCAGGGGTGAGATCACCGTACCCGACGGTCGTCATGGTGATGAAGCTGTAGTACACGAAGTCGGGAGCGCCGTACGTTCCGGACTGGGCAAAGAACGATCCGCCTCCGACGAGTTGGACGGCGTAGTCCGCGTAAGAAAACACGAGACCGATGAGTATGTACACGCAAACGGCCCCGAGGAGGGTCTCCGCGGTCACTTGGCGGTGCCTCACGATCCTCGAAAGCACGACGATTGGGCTGGTGAGTATGAGCCGTGCACAAATAATGAACACCGCGCCCTTGGCCCGATCGCCCCCGACGACGGTGGCCACGATCGAAGCCACCACGGCGATGACGACGGCGACTTGTGCAACCTTCAAGAAGTTGCCCCGGGCATGCGACGTGTGGAAGGCAAGCAAGGCAGTCACACCGATGAGGCCGGTACTGAGGATGGTGGGCACCCCAGTGGTCCAACCGACAGAGAGGACGATGTAGTCGATCACGACCAGTAAGAGGAGCAGACCGTAGCTGTCAGAGGCTCTCGCGGCCTCGCGAAGCATCCCCCTGCGCAGGGTAGGTCTCGTGGCACCGTTCGTCATGTCGGGCCCGCTCGTCACGTCGCCACCTCCCCTGTGGGGCACCTATCCAGGACGATAGACGCGCCTGGCGCCGGTCAATCACAACAGGGCCGTTGCCAGGCAACAGGCGACGGGGGTCCCGACCCGCTCCGGGCGCAGCCCCGACCGACGCCGCATCGAGCAGACCCCCGCCAGCCGATGCCGCTTGGTGCTTCAGTTCGCCGGATCCGGCCGATTGCCTTCACGAACCGACGTGTCGTGTCGACCATCGCGCCTTGAGCCGCCCTTGATGCGATGGTGGCGTGCATTGCTTCGCTGCTCCCAGACCACACCCACGACAGCACCCAGGGTGATGACGGCGCCGATGGCGATGAACCAGGTCATGAGGCTGAACACGACGCCGATTGTCCCGTAGAGCCGGCTGTCGGAGACAATCGTTGACGAGAAGTAGAAAGACGCAAATACGCCCAACCCGATCCAGAAGAGCGCCGTTGCGATCGCCGAGGGACCGACACGTCGCCACGGCTCCCTCCCTCCGAGTAGAAAGTGCAGGGTCCACCAGAAGAACAGCGCCAGGGCGGCGAATTCCACGAGACCCAGTACGACTGGTCCGGCGGGACCGTCACGAAGTGCTCTGCCCATCGCGGCATCGGCAATCAGGAGACCAGCGACGCCGGCGACCCACACCGCACAGCGGAGGAGGTTTCGCACCCCCGGCCCATTCGATTGCTCAAAAGCTTGCTCGTAGATCACCTGGACGGACCTGGCCACTGCGATCGTACCGGCCAATGAGAGCACAAGGCTGAGCAGAACTGCGGGACTAACCGACGCCGATGACGTTCTGAACAGGCCACTGACAATGCGAGACCCTTGATTGCTCAAACCGAGATGCTGGGAGATGTCATCGTCGACACGGCTACTCGCAAGTGCGCTCAACAAGATGATCATTGGAAGCACGGAGAGCAACATGGCGGCCCCAAATAGGATGATGCGGTTTCCGAACTCCGCTGCCCTGAGCGCCTTCATCAGGTCCTGCGCTAGGGAGCCTTCGTAGCGATCCCGTAGCGCGGAACCGACGCGGCCCGGCCGCAACGATCCCATTAGACAAGACTCCTCAACCCCATCAGGGGGCTTGTCATTTTCGATGCCGTGGACTCCCAGTTGTGGGCCAGGTACGAACCGCCACGAGACGTGAGCTTTGAGATCAGGCGGTCAGCGAGCCGACGGCAAGGTGGCGTCGACACTACGTCAGGTCTCCCTCCGCCGACCCCGACGGCGCGGTGGAACGGGCGACCGTGATTCCGATGAAGTACACAATTGGGACAGCACCGTAGATGATCATGCTCGCGGTCGGTGCCACGTCTGCGAGGGCGAAGGCAACAAGGTAGGCGACCGCGGGACCGACGGCGACCGCCACACCCGCCCGCCGGAACTGTCGATCTATTGGGTCATAAAGCAGGTGAACGTGCCCGGTCGCGTATAGCCAGATCCAAACGCGAGTTGCGGCGACTGCCACGAGCAGGAGTCCGTACATTCTGAGCGCAACCGCGTCCTTCGGGTATCGGGCAATCAAGGATGCCCCGAAGGGGAGAAGACAGAGCGGAAGCAGATAGAGGATATTGAGCCAAACCAGAGTTCGGTCGGTTCTCCTGATCAGTGCGAAGAGATCTCGGTGCCCGACCCAAGCGATCGCGACAACGACGAAGCTGATAAGGAAGGCGACGATTGAGGGTCTGAGCGACCGCAGTTCGCTGAGGAGACTCTCTCCCCGATGGATACGCTCGGGAACGTGGACCTCAAGAACCAGCAGCGTGATGATGATCGCGCAGACCCCGTCGCTGAGCGCCAACACGCGCGCGGGATCGTGAGTCCGTTCATATCGCCGTTGCTCCCGATCGTCGTCCATGCCGTCCCCGATCACCCCGTCAGCGGCGAGGCCTTACCGGAACACACATTAGGTGGGATGGGAGTGGTTCTCACGCTCTTTCACACCGGGTATCTGAACTACGAGTTGCGTTCGAAGAGTTGCCTCGCCGTCGTCACATACTCGATGCGATCCGAGGTCGGAACTACGAAACCGAAAGTGAACGTTGTACTGTTCTGATCGATGGCTCAGGCGTCGCAGGGGAACAGGCAGCGGGACCGGTGGCACCTGGTCCCCATGGTTGGATGGATTCGCACCTACGACCGCACCTGGTTCCGGGGCGACCTCATCGCCGGGATCGCTGTGGCTGCCCTGATCGTCCCCAAGAACCTCGGCTACGCGGGCATCGCCGGGATCCCATTGCAAAACGGGCTCTACGCCGCTGCCGCCGGTGCGATCCTCTACGCCGTCTTCGGGACGAGTCGCCAGATCTCGACTGGGCCGAGCTCGGGGTTGGCGGCGGTTGCGGCCAGTGCGGTGGTGGCGGCCAACATCACGGGGACCGAAGATGTGGCGTCCTTCGTTGCCACCATCACGCTCGCCTCTGGCGTGCTCTTCCTGCTTCTTGCGGTCTTCAGGATGGGGTGGATCGCGCAGTTCCTTTCGCGCGCCGTGGTCACCGGGTTCCTCTTCGGCGCGGCCATCGATGTGGTGATCGGCGAGTTACCCAAGCTGACGGGCACGGATGTCTCCGGTGCGAACCCGATCCAGGAGCTGCGCTCGTGGATCGGATCCCTGAGCGATACGAGCGGTGCCACTCTCGTCGTGGGTCTCGTCTCCCTCGTCGTGATCTTCGGACTTCGGGCTGTTGCCCCCCGTATCCCTGGGGCACTCGTCCTTGTAGTCGGAGGCCTTTTGGCCTCAAGGATCTTCGAACTCGGCACTCACGGGGTTGCCCTCGTTGGCGAAGTGCCAAGAGGATTGCCTACTCCGGCACTGCCCAAGTGGTCGATCGTCAGTGCCCACGCGAGCACGATCGCCGTCGCCGCGGTGGCACTGGTGCTCATCGGATTCTCCCAAACCGCGGGTGACTCGCGGGCCTTCGCTGCCAAGCATCGCTACCGGATAGACATCAACCAGGAATCGGTGGCGCAGGGGATGTCCAACGTCGGCGCCGGTCTGTTTCAGGGCATGCCCGTCTCTACCAGTCTGTCGGCCAGTTCCCTCAACGACCACTCAGGCGCCCGCTCAGGCCTGGCCTCGTTGACCTCGGGCGTCATCGTCTTACTCACCCTGTTGATCTTGGCGCCGCTGTTTTCCAAGCTGCCCAAATCCGTGCTGGCTGCCCTGATCATCGAAGCGGTGGTCATGGGCATGATGGACGTGCCCGAGATGCGCAGACTGTTCCGGGTGCAGCGCTTCGACTTCTGGATCGCCATCGCGGCCCTGGTTGGAGCGCTCGTGTTCGGCGTCCTGGCAGGAGTCATAATCGGGATCGGACTCTCGCTCCTTTGGCTCATCTCGGTCGCCACCCGCCCACCGATGCCCCTACTGGGAAGGGAGCCAGGTACCCAGGTCTTCCGGGGTCTGGACGAACATCCAGCCGATGAACAGTTTCCAGGAATCGTGGTGCTTCGCCTCGATGGCGGGCTGTTTTTCGCCACCTCGGACGCGCTCGAGGATCGGATCCGGGAGGTAGCGCTGTCCACACCAAACGTCACCGCGATTGTCCTCGATTGTGAGGGCATCGATTTCGCCGATTCACAGGGATCGGCCAAGCTGGGCGAGATCCTCGAGCTCACAAAGCAAGCCGGGGTGACGCTGCGCCTCGCCCGGGTGAAGCCGGCGGTTCTCGAGTTGCTGAGTCGCGATGGCTTCCTCGAACGCATCGGCCACGATCGCACCCATGGAAATGTGTACCGGGCCATCGAAGCCCAGGAAGGCGACAGCGGGGAGCAGGATGCGGAGGCCTGAGACAACGCCGATCGCGCTGGCCTCGTCTCTTGCTAGTGCGCGATGCTGGCCCAATGACCGAGACCCTTTCCACCACTCCTCCGTAGATCGAGGAGCGACGGCTTATGGCTCAGGCACGGTGGCGACGAATTGGCTCGCCATCGACGCCGCTGGCCTGTCGGGATTCGGAACTCTGAGCCTGGGTCGGCTGTTTAGCGGGGTCGATCGCTCGCCCACCAAGGCGGTCTTGATCCTGATCGTGTCCTTGGGCGCGTCGTTCGCTGGCACCGCAGCCGCTTTGACTGCGAGGATCCAGATTCGCGAGGCGGAGGGTCGCCAGCGTGGAAGGGGCTGGGCCGTCGCCGGTGTCGCCGTCGGGTCGTTCAATCTTGCGCTCGTCATGATCGCGATTCGACTCCTCCGGTCCGGTCGTCGCTGACCCAGATCCCCAGCGGGTCATTCTCGTCGAGAGTGACAACGCGTCTTGAAAGGAGGTGCACGATGGCGACACCGAGACGGGCCAGGTCACGTCCCGACCCCACCACTGCGCTATTTGCCGAAATCGCCTCCAAGGGCTATCTACCCATGCTCCACCACCAGTCGGGAACCATTCGTATCGACCTACCGACGGATCCGATCTCGAACGTTGGCATATCGTGTTGGATAACGGACGCGTCACGGTGACTCATCGCAATACCAAGGCTGATGCCATCATGCGGACGGAACGAAAGCTGTTCGACGGCATGGCGAAAGGAACGGTAAACATCGACGCGGCCCTTCTTCGCGGTGTAGTCAATTTCGAAGGTGACCTTGGCCTCTTGGCCGCGTTCTCGCGGGTCTTTCCTGGCCCACCTCGGTCGCTCGCCTCTTTTTCTCGAGCGTGAGAAGGAGCGATCGGGCTGAGGTTCCGGCGGCAGACCCGCCGCACCCTTGTGCAGAACGGCGGGCCTCCGCTACCCTACTGCAAGCTTTGAGCAGTGAAACAGAGCTGCCGTCGGTGAAGGGAGGGCGAGCGTGCTAGCCGAAACATGGGGCGTCGGCCAGGTGTTGTGGTCGATTTTCTGGTTTACGTGTTTCTTCATCTGGATCTGGTTGCTCGTCATGGTGTTCATGGACATCTTCCGCAGTCCTGACCTGGGAGGAGGTGCGAAGGCGCTGTGGATCATCTTCGTGATCGTCCTGCCCTATCTGGGGGTGTTCGTCTACCTCATTGCTCGTGGCCACAAGATGGGTGAGCACAGAATGCAGGAGGCGGCAGCTCAAGACCAGGCCATGCGCGCCTATGTGCGCGAGACGGTTAGTTCGTCGCCGAACACGGCATCGGAGCTCGAACGACTCGCTGCCCTCAAGCAGCAGGGCGTTCTGACCGACGCAGAGTTCGAATCGCAGAAGGCCAAACTTCTCGCCAGCTGACGAACGCAGTCGCACATGCCGCGGCTCCGCAGTGCTGTCCGCTGTGATCTGGAAAGCGACACGATCACGCCCGCTCGCACTGCTGTTATCGAAGATCGGCACGGTCCGAGTCGAGGCAACACGAGCCGAGCGCATCTCGCACCCACGCGAGACGACCGAACGCAGGGAGCTCATGACATGAGCGAAGCGGATCACATTATCGTCGACTCGTGCCATAGCGTGTGGATCTTCGACACCGAACGCCTGCGTTTTCGCCGGGTGCTCAAGGGGCTCGGACGTGGGGACGAGGCGGCGATGACCGAGTGGCGTCGCTACCACCGGCTGGAACTTGATCAGGATTCGGACTCAGTCGTGGTGGTGCTGAACGACTCCGGTACGCGCCTGCTGCACTCGTGGCGCCACACAGGGTCCGAGTGCGCCCAATGCGGCGACGCGGGGACCGAGGAGCTCGCGCTCGACGACATCGCGCGCGCGGAGGGAAGCTGAAGAGCAGCTATCGGAGCCGATTGCAACGCGTCGACGCGCTGCTGACATCGGCGGTCAAATGGATTAGAGATACCGCAAGGACACCATCGGTTGCGATTCTGTTGAGTCGATCAGAAATGGGAGGTTGATATGGAACAGAAGGGTCAGGGCTGGGTGCTCTTCGCCGCCAGCGCATTGGGGGTCGCCGGCATCATGCGCATCTTCGATGCCATCTGGGCATTTCGTTACCACGGCGTGCTCCCACAGAACCTCGAAGACGCTATCTTCGGTCACAGCCTGAAGACCTATGGCTGGGTGTACCTCGTCGTGGCCGCCATCCTCATCCTGTCGGCATTCGGCGTCATGGCCCGCTCGCAGGTCAGCCGGTGGATCGGCGTCTTCGCTGGGGCGGTCCTCGCCATCAGCGCGATCTGGTGGATGCCCTACTACCCAGTTTGGTCGCTCACCTACATCGCGGTTGGCTTCTTCGTCGTCTACGCGCTCGCCGCCTACGGAGGGCATGACGTAGGCCGCGACGTATCCTTAGACCAGTGACCGTCTGGGAGGTGACCGCCTACGGTTCAAGCAGCAGCCGACGCCGTGTGCCCGGTGGATCTGAGGCAGTCCGAACGGGCTGCTCCGAATACGTGGTGAAGACCTACTTGGAGTCGGCCTTGGCCTCGTCCTCAATGGCCTTTTGATCGGCCTTCAGCTCCTTGGCCTGGATCTTCTCGGCGCGCTTCATGGCCGCCTCGACCTTCGCCTCCATATCCGAGACCGCCACAACGACGAGGCCCGCCTGGCCGTTATCCAGGCTCTCTCCCAGCTCCTTGAGATCATTTCGGCTCATGCCGGCGGCAGCGTGGCCGGCCACAGCACCAAGGATTGCGCCCCCGCCCCCGGTGGCAAGTAGCAGGCCACCGCCGATGGCGGCGGCGGGGAACAGGGCGATGACGAGTCCGGTAGCGAGACCAACGCCTCCACCAAGCACCCCACCGGCTCGCGTGGGCGTCTCGTGCTTCTTGACGATCTTCACCTTTCCATCCGCCTTGCGCTCCACGACAGCGGCGTCGTAGGCGTCGATGAGCCCGATTTCGGAGTGAAGAGCGTGCACGGCGTCGTAGTCGGCCAGTGCATCCTCGACCGTGGCGTAGACGCCGCAGTAGGCGAAGAACGTGTCAACGGGCATGTTTGGATCTCCTCATTTCTCGTCAGTCACCTGGTAGGCACGGCCCCTACTATGTCCGATGAGCCTACGGCTCGCCAGCGGCCACCTCTAGCTTGACACGGAGCTTCCGCAACTTGTAGCGCTGGGAGGATCGACACGTGGTACGTCAGGATTGGGGTCTTTGCCGTGCTGGCAATCACGGTCATCTGGGTGGGCGTGACCAAGATGGGGAGGGCAAGCCGAGGCGGATAGGCCTCGCTTGTCCTTCTCGGCGCGAGTCGATTTCCCCTGGGATCGTCAGCCTGTGCTTTGGGAGTTCGAATGAGTGAGCCAGCCGACAGCGGGACGACGCCATCGCTGCGGAAGATGCTCGTGCCCCTGGCACTGGCGCAGTTCATCTGTAGCTTCGCCGGCTCGAACATGAATGTGATGATCAACGACATCAGCCACGACCTGGACACGACCGTCCAGGGCGTCCAGATCGCCATCACGCTGTTCCTCCTGGTGATGGCCGCCCTCATGATTCCCGGCGGCAAGCTGACCGACCGCTGGGGACGGAAGCGCTGCTTCACGCTGGGGCTCTGGATCTATGCCGTCGGGGCGATTCTGAGTGCCCTCTCGCCGGGACTGGGGGTCCTCATCCTCGGGAACTCGATCCTGGAGGGGGTGGGCACCGCCTTGTTGATCCCTCCCGTCTACATCCTCACGACGATGCTGTTCACCGATCTCAGGTCGCGCGCTCGGGCGTTCGGCGTGATCAGCGGGATGGGAGGAGTGGGTGCAGCCACCGGACCATTGATCGGCGGGCTCATCACAACGGTTATCAGCTGGCGAGCCGCTTTCGTCTTCCAGGCCATCGTCGTCGTGACCATTGTCTTCCTCGCCCGGGGAATCCACGACCCGGTGGCACCCGATCCCACGCGCCCGTTCGACACCGTGGGCGCCGTCCTGTCCGCCGTTGGCCTGGTCGTCTTCGTCATGGGGATCCTGGCCGCGGACAACAGCGCCACGTTGATGGTGGTACTCCTGGTCATCGGGGCAGCAATCCTCGGGGGCTTCTTCATGTGGATCCGCTCGCGCGAGCGCGCCGGCAAGGAGGCATTGCTCTCCACCGCGCTCTTCCACAATCGCACGTCGAACCTCGGGCTCGTGACCCAGAACGTGCAGTGGTTGATGCTCATGGGCACGTCGTTTGTCGTCTCCGCATACCTGCAGGTGGTGCGGGGATACAATGCTATCCAGACCGGGGTGATCTTCACGGCGGCGACCCTGGGCATTCTCGTGTCATCGCTGGCCGCCGGGCGTCTGGCGCGGCGGTTCCAACAGCGGACGCTCATCCTGGCCGGCTTCGTGACGACCATCGCCGGCGTCGGGTTCTTGCTCGGGATCGTGAAGCACTCCCCCAGTCCATGGGCCTTCGCCCCCGGACTCCTACTCATCGGTTTGGGCCTCGGGGTCATGCTCACCCCGTCGGTGAACGTCGTGCAATCGGCATTTCCCGAGGAACGCCAGGGTGAGATCTCCGGGCTGTCGCGCAGCGTGTCTAATCTCGGCTCGTCGTTCGGCACCGCGGTCGCCGGGACGATCCTCGTATCGGGGCTCACCACGCCCACACGCTCCTACGCCCTCGCCATGATCGTAGTGGGGGTGATCGGCTTTGTCGGCTTGGCGGCCACGACTTTCCTTCGCAGTCCCGAACCGACACAGGTACCTGACGCGAGATCGTGACGTGTGGCCGCAGGGCCCACGCGATGTCGCAGGACCCATTGGTTACGGTTGGGCGTCTCCTTCCCGTTCCGCGTCAATGAGCCGCGAGACGGCGTCGATCAGTGCCAAGTGAGTAAAGGCCTGGGGGAAGTTCCCCAGGTGCTCACCGGTCGAGGCGTCGATCTCCTCGGCATACAGCTGGAGCGGGCCGGCGAACGACAGCAGCTTCTTACACAGGGTCCGGGAGCGGTCGAGCTCCCCGATCATGGCGAGGGCCGTGACTAACCAGAACGAACAGATCGTGAAGGTACCTTCTTCCCCTGCGAAACCCGTGTCGGTCGTGTCCACCCGGTAACGCAGCACGAGACCCTCCTCGGTCAACTCGTCGGCGATGGCCAGCACCGTGGCCCGCACCCGGTCGTCGTCGGCGGGGAGAAAACCCAGGATGGGGATGAGCAGGAGCGACGCGTCGAGTTCCTCGTTGGCATAGTGCTGGCGGAACCGACCCTGACCGCTCACCCCCCTGTCGAGGATGTCTCTCTTCATATCGTCGGCGGCCTTTTGCCAGCGTCTGGCCCGTTCGTCGTCGCCACGCTCGGTGGCCAGGTCCGTCCCCCGGGCGACCGCCACCCAACACAGCACCTTGGAGGCGGTGAAGTGTTGGGGATCGCCCCGGACCTCCCAGATGCCTTGGTCCGGGTCGTCCTGGTGCTCGATGGCGGCCTCGACGAAACCCCCGAGCCCCTCCCACGTGGTGGCGGCGATGGCGGCGGCGCCCTGGCGCAGATGGGTGTCGACCGCGTCGAGGAGCATCCCCCACACGTCATTTTGGCGCTGGTCCCAGGCGCCGTTGCCGACTCGCACCGGGCGCGAACCACGATAGCCGCTCAGGTGGTCCAGGGTGCGTTCTGTGAGGTCACGTTCCCCGCCGATCCCGTACATGACCTGAAGCGAAAAACTGGCGCCACCACCTTGGTTCCCGCCCATGGCATCGAGCACGAAAGCGAAGTATTCGAGGGCCTCCCAGTCGAATCCCAGTCGGTACAGGGAGCGCAACATGAAGGCGGAATCGCGGATCCAGGTGTAGCGATAGTCCCAATTGCGCGGCCCACCTGGCGTTTCGGGCAACGATGTCGTCGGTGCCGCCATAATGGCCCCAGTGGGTGCATAGCTCAGACCCTTGAGCGTGAGAGCGCTGCGTTCCAGATAGGAGCGCCACGGGTGATCGGGAAATCGGCCGGTGCCGAGCCAATTGCGCCAGTACTCAACGGTCGATCGCAGCTCTCTCGCCACCTCCTCTTGATCCACCGGTGAGTGTCCGGCCCATGACAGCGCGGCGAACGTCGATTCGCCCTCCCCGAGGGTGGTGCGTCCGTAACAACGCGCGCCGACCTGGCTGAGGCGAATGCCGCTCACGAGGGTCATCTCCGGGTCACCAGCTGGTGGCCGAACGGTCATCGACCGGTAATCGTCTCGGTCGTAGCTCCACTCCCCGGCCACCGACCCGTACTCGAACAGGGGCATGCAGTTCACCACGACCTCGACCTGGCCGCCGATGCACGTAGCCGTCCTGACAAGGGTCCCCGTGGCGGCCGAATCGGCCGGGGCGCGTCGATAGTCGGTCCGGCGGCCGTCGTCTTCAACGGGGCGCACGACGAGGAAGTCGTGGACGACGAGCCAGCCGCTTGGGGTGTGCCAGGTCGTCTCGAGCACCATGGTCCCGGGCAGGTACCGGCGCTGGTGGGGAACATGGGTGTTCATAGGCGCAAGCCGGAACTCTCCGGCCGTCCGATCGAGCAGCGCGCCGAAAACACTCGGAGAGTCTGGGCGAGGCAGGCAGAGCCACTCCACTGAACCGTCAGGTGCCACCAGGCAGCTGTTTTCGCAGTCGGAGACGAAGCCGTAATCAGCGATCGGGGGAAATGCGTTCACGACGACTCGCTACATGCGCAGTCTTCATTAGGCCCAACCGATCGCGCCGCACGTTTGGTGTACCGGCATCGCGGCGACCTGTCCGACGATAGGGGAGTCACTGGGTGCATGCATAGCGCGCCAATTGTTCTAGTCACTTGTGTCCAATCTCGATGGCCCCTGCGGGACGATGGTACGTCCATTTGTCGGTGTGTGCCATCCAGTTCGTTGGCGCACATCGCTCGCTGCCGTCAACGCCAGAGACTAGATCAACCGGCGACTGTCGTTCGACGCAAACAGGCTTCGTTCTCGTCCGGGGTCCCGCTCAACAACGAGAGTCGCGGCAGATAGCGCAAACTCGGGGATCCCGGACGCACCGTCTATCCATCCGGGCCGAGCAGGGCGTGCCGAGGCTGCGTACCCTGGACCGGACACGATTCGAGCTGTATCCGTGGCCGGGAGCGATGTCGGATGGTCCGGGTGATCATGCCCGCCCTTCGGGGCGAACAGATCCCGGCGATGCGGGTGGTCATGGATCGAACCCGAACTAAACCCGCCGGGTACTGTCGGCAGCGGACACAATCGGTAGAAGGGCGGTTGATGTATTCCAATATGTATTCCAATATCGTGGTGGGGACCGACGGGTCGGAGACGGCCAAGGCAGCGGTTGGCCGGGTGTTTGCGTTGGCTCGCTTGGACGGCGCCAACGTGCACGTAGTGCACGCCTTCAAGCTCCCGACAGCCAACGTGTCGGTGGGTGCCCTCGGCGATCCGGTGGTCCCAGCATCGGTAGTGAACGCAGCGGACGCGGTCCTAGCCGACGCCGCCGCCGACGACGACGGGGTGTCGGTCAAGACCTATGTCGTCAGCGGAGCCCCAGCGGACGCCTTGATCCAAATCGCCGAACAGGTCGACGCTGACGTGATTGCAGTTGGCTCCAAAAGAATGCAGAGTGTTCACCGGTTGATCGGATCTGTTCCGAACTCGATGACCCACAACACGCCCTCTGATGTGCTGATCGTCAAGACCGCCTGACCCTACGGGATTGCGCTGTGGTCCCTCCGTGCACCGATTGCAAGCCGGTTCCGGTCGGCGGTCAGGTCCACAGGTCGAGGGGTCGAGGCCGCCCGGTACTCCCGGGTTACCGAGCCGCCTGTGTATCCAGGTGGCCCGAGCGAGATGTGACGTTCTTCAGCGCCTGGTCAGAGAGCGCCCCGAGCAGTATTCGCGGCCCTGAGCGATTGCGATCGGTGGAGCCGGTCAGACCCTCTCCAGCGACCGAGCGGTCTCCGGCATTGCGTTGCCCCCTATTCAGCCATCCAGGGTGAAAAACCAGCGACAATCGGGTTTGGCAAACCACAGCGCCGAGGTCCGAGCATGGAAGACCAAGATCAGGGAGATACTGCCACTGAAACCAACGTGTCCAGGTCCATTGCGTCGCGCCGCGACTGCGCGCCCGGTTCGTTCGCACAGGAGCTAGTCAGCGGCCTCGGCGAAGTCGACTTCGGTGACCGGATCATCATTTTCGGAGCTTCCCTATTGCTCTCGGTCTTGCCCCTGATCATCGTCTTGAGCGCTTACGCCAGTTATCGGATTCAGGAGGACATCGCCCAGCACCTTGGCCTCAGTCACCAAGGGTCCAAGATCGTTGAAGGCCTTTTCCACGCGTCAATCACCTCATGCAACCTGGCGATCTTGGTCAGCCTTCTCCTCTCGTTCGCAGGCACAATCGCCGTAGCGCGATCGGTGCAGGTGATCTATGAGCAAGCCTTCGAGCAGCCGCACGCCACCGGCATGTCCGGCCTCCTGAGGAGCTTGGTGTGGATGATCGCTACTGGCGGGATTGCCATTGGCGATAGCGCCATCGGCAAGGCCGTCAGAGACGACGCGGGGCCGGTGTTGATGGGCCTGCTGGAGTTTGTCGGTTTCACCCTGTTCTTCTGGTGGTCGATCCACTTCTTGCTGGACGGCAGGGTGTCGTGGAGACGAACTCGGCCCGCCGCTATCGCGTCGGCAGTCTGCTGGTCGGCTTGGGGGCCTTTGCGGCGTTCTACTTCTCCACGACTATCGTCTCCGATAGTAAGACCTATGGCACCATCGGTGTCACGTTCACGCTTGTGACCTGGTTCATCGCCATTGGGGCCGTCATAACGTTGGGCACCGTGATGGGTGCTGCTTGGCAGCGCCGAATGACCGCCAAGCACCTTCAAGTCGTCTCCGACAAGCCCGAGGCCAAGTCCGACTATTCCGAGCCTGCTTTTTCGGTGGCTCGCAACTTCAATTCCTCGGCTGAGGATGGCACCGTTTCCTGAGAACCACACTGTAAGTAAGCCGTGGGCGAGCGCCCCGGGTCCGCGCCAACTCATCCTAATCGCCGGGGCTGAGTAGTCGTTCTGCTCGGTCCCCTCGCCAGCGATTTGCCCGGCTGGGAGCCGGAGGAGTCCCCGGACACTTGGTGCAGAATGACGCCTGTGGACATCTACAGGCCGGATCAGTGGAATGACCTCTTTGTCATAATTGGCGGCGGACCTGCGGCCTTGACCGGCCTCGTAGTTGTGGCCACGTCGCTCAACCTGAGGTTAAAATCTACTGCAACTACAGTTGATGACCCACCTTGGCGTGCACAGTAAGGGCATAGATCACAAGCACATCGACCACTATTATGGCAAATGCCCAGAATGGGTAGACGGGAATGAACATAAAGTTCGCAACCAGACTCAGGGCGGCCACGATCACCCCGACGGTTCGGGCAACAATGTTGCCGCTGAGGACCCCGAGGCCGGCGAAGGCCACGGCCAGCCCCACGATGAGCTGAGTCCAGCCCCAAGTGGATACGGTCGTGAACACGTGTCTCGTGTCGGCCCAACCGACCCAGGCGCTGTTGACAACGGCAACCAGGCCGTAAAAGGCGTTCATCAGACCGCCGATGATCATCATTACGCCGGCGAAGAGGATCCATCCAAACCACCCGGATGCCTTCTTCTCTTCGTGTGGCGCCACAGGCAGCTCTAGCGGCTCAACAGTCGGTGGCACGCCTTGTTGTGTCATAGCGTCTCCTTTTCCTGTAGTCGTCGCAACGACCTCTGCGAACGTCTCCAATGGTGTCAGATAGCCGAGAGTCTTGCGCGGCCGTCCGTTGAGCTGCGCTGGATCTTGGCCAAGTCGGCCGCGGAGTGCTTCGAGAGGTTGGTCCCCTTGGGCAGGTATTGGCGCAGGAGCCCGTTGGTGTTCTCGTTTGAGCCCCCCTGCCAGGGTGCCATGGCGAATGGGGGTCGCAGAAGTAGACCGGGATGCCGGTCGTGATGCTGAACCTCGCGTGATTCGTCGTCTCGGCCCCTTGGTCCGAGGTGATGGGCCGGCGCAGCTCGGCGGGGAGCGTCCTGATCGCCTTGCGCATCGCCCTCTCGACGCTCACAGCCAACCGCCCGTCTTCGAGGTGCAAGAGCAGGACGAGTCGGGTGGTGCGCTCGACGAGGGGTTCCGACGGCGCTGCGCCCACCCTCGCCGAGGATGGGGTCGCCTTCCCAGTGGCCTGGGACGGCCCGGTCGGCCGCCTCGGCCGGTCGCTAGTGGTCCGTCGCTGATATAGCTCGTATGGCTAGGGTGGCAGCATGACGACCGTAACTGCACCGCCTCTGGCGATGACCAAGAAGCAGCGACGCGAGCTGGAGGTGATAGCCCGCTCGA
>Ga0181536_10001316_pt1 | contig 29431 bp, 26 predicted proteins | sample PEATcosm2014_Bin_41_FD_121105 | JGI IMG/M metagenome (GOLD analysis project Ga0181536, IMG submission 121105) | Peatland microbial communities from MTU Mesocosm Facility, Houghton, MI, USA - PEATcosm2014_Bin17_60_metaG | ecosystem: Environmental > Terrestrial > Soil > Wetlands > Peat | place...
CCGCCTCGCGCGCCGCCATGGTCACGTGGAAGCGCGCATCCTCGTCCAGGCCGGCCTCGGCGGCCAGTTTCTCCGCCGCCGCCTCCACCGCGGCCACGCTCTCCATCGTCGAATTCAGCCGAAGACTCAACCGCTTTGCCAAACTCCTATCTTCGTTGATGATGGAGGGGTATGTCTATCTTCCGTTTCAGGGTTGCTCAAGGGTCATCAAAAAATGCACAAAAAGCTGCGCATTTCGAGAAAGGATCATTTGTGCAAAGTTGGGCTATACGGGGTAGCAACCCGGCAGTTTCCGGACACTGTGAACGTCCAGGTCGCCGGAAAATGCTTGATGGATGCTGGCCGGATTCCCGTTGCCGGTCTGCGTTCTGAGAGCCCTCGGCGAATATGCATCAACTGTCGATGTTTTGTCAGGGCACGGCGTTCGTCGTGCCCTGACATGATCTCGATTCGTTCAGAGGTTCCCGAGTAGACGTTGATCCCAGTGGAACCGCGCGGCTTTAGAAGGTCAGCTTGAGCGCGAATTGAACCAGGCGAGGATTGTTGACGGTTGAACTCACCGAGCCGAAGCCTGGAGCGTTGATATCGTTAATCGGCATGCCGAACTGGGGGTGATTGAAGAGGTTGAAAAACTCGGCGCGGAAGTTCAAGCCCATATCTTTGCGAGGCAGCGCAAACTTCTTGATCACCGAGAAGTCGGAGTTGACAAAATCGGGTCCGACCACGGGAACGCGAGCGGCATTGCCGAGCTCGCCGGCAAGGGGCGCGGCAAAGCAGGCTGGATTGATCCACTGGTGCTGGCTGTGGTTGGCGGCGTAGGGGTTGCAGTTGGGGAGCTGGTTGGGCCGGTTGTAGTTGTTGTCGTTGCCGCCGTTATTGAAGTAGTTGTATCCCTGTCCAGCCTGATTGTTGCTGTCGATCAGCGGAACGGGGAAACCGGAAGAGATTCTTTCGATCAGCGTCAATTGGAAGTTGCCGAGGATGGTGTTGGTCGTGTTATTCCAGTTGTGGCCGAATTGCTTTCCGCGGCCGAAGGGCAGGTCATAGATGAAGCTGCCGGTGAAGCTTTGATTGAGATTGATCTGCGCCAGGGACCAGTCGAGATTTTGCCAATTGGGCAGCGGGAAATAAGGGGCGCTCAACACCGAGCCCAGGCCGTCGGACAGACCGTTGTCGTAGGTGCGCGAGTAAGTGTAGGCAACCAGCGTGTAGAGCCCGTACTTCGGCGTCTTGGTCTCCGCCTTCAACTGCATTGAGTTGTAGTGTGTTTTGCCCACGTCGCCGAGGAGGAAGATGATGTTGTCGTAGGGGGTATTGGTTTCGTAGGGCGGTGTATACAGCGTTCCACCCGGCGAGCAGCCAATAGTGTAGCCGGGGACTGTGCCGCAAGCGGACGGGCTCTGCGTATTCATGTCATTGCCGTACACCAGCAGATGGCCGCCGACCGAGCCGGCATAGCCCGCGGTGAGCACAACATTGCCGGGCAACTGGCGTTCGACGTTCACGTTATATTGGTGAACCCTGCCTGGCTGGAAGTTCTGCGGCATGTAGTTGAACGAGCCGGTGAACGTGGTCGCAGTTTGCGGAGTGGGAAGGGGTGCAAAGCCGCTGGAGAGGCTGATTGCCGAGGGGTACTGGCTGAGTGTAACGGCGCAGTAGGACGTTGCGTAAGCGCAGCCGGCGCCGGTAAAAGCATCGGACTCGCCGAGGTTGGGCGGATTTTGCCACAGGCCCTGCACGCCCTGGCTCCAGGCCGAATCGTGATAGATGCCAAAGCCGAGGCGAAGGACGGTCTTGTCGCTGCCGCGAACTTTCCAGGTGAGGCCGAGGCGGGGTTCGTATGCGCCCCAGTACATGTTGATGCCCGCCGAACGGCTCACTCCGTTCTGGCCCGCAATCAGAAGCTGTCCCGCCGTAGCCGGGTTCTCGGAGGGGATGTAGTCCGACATCCGGTTGCCGACCTCGATTTCCGGAGTGGTCATATCCCAGGCCAGGCCGAGATTGAGGGTGAGAGATGGGGTAACCCTCCAGGCATCCTCGACGAACGGACGGTAGATCTTCCAGCGGCGGCCGGTGACTGCGCCGTAGTATGTCTGGTCGTGGATGGCCCCCCCGGTAAATCCCATGAGCAGGTCCGCCTCGGGATTGCCGGGGGTGGCGCCGTAGCCGCTGAAGTAGCCGCCGCTGCCAATGAGCCAGAAGCCGTCTTGAAATGCTTCTGTGCCGACGTTCATCTGGTTGTCGCGCAAATCGATGCCCGTACGGATCTCATGGTGGCCGCGGATCAGGTCGAGAACATCCTTAAAGGAGAAAATATTTGTTCCGCCCTGAAATGGAGAGTAGCCGCGATCGCCGAGGGACCAATAGCCGCCGTAGACTTCTGTGGAAACCAAACCTTGACTGTACGGATTCTTAGGGTTCGGGGAGCAGCCCAGATCGGCGTAGGGAATTCCCAGGGTGGCCGATTCGCAGGTGAAGTTATCCTGCGAGGCAATGTAGTCGAAGATGCGGTCGTAGCCCAGGGAGGCCTGGTTGAGTGTGGTGGCGGAGAAGACATGGGTTTCGCCGATGGCGATGTTGCGTGCGTGGTTGATGAGGGTCTCATTGCTGCCGAAGGGACTGCTCTCCGCGAGGGACGGCGCGGGCGCGCCCCCCGGATCATAGGTGAACGCCTGGTCGTAGCTGAAACGTGCGAAGAGATTGTCCTTGCTGGAAAGCGTATGGTCCAGGCGGACATCAAACTTGGTTTCGTTCAGGCGGCGGACAGGCTCGGTGACGTAGTTGTATCCCGAGGCGGGGCTGCCGGCAGGCGCCTCGCTGGAAATAGTGGGATCAACCTTGGGATAGAACCCCATCAGACCCTGGCCGATGCTGCTGATCAGGCCGGAAGGAATCTTGTTGCACGGGACCCCCGGCGTCTGGCTTCCATCGGAGTTGAGCGCCGTAGGAGGCCCGGTTGCGGATCCAGTGCATTGGAAATAGACGTTCGGATAGGAACTCGTGGTTGTAGGCGCGCCGATCATGTTCGGGTTGACGATAGTGAGACCGGAGATGGTATTGCCCCAGGGATCGGCGGAAAAGTCACCGCCGATCATTTCCTGCGTAGGAACCAGGCCGGTGAAGACAATTCCCTGGCGCTGATACTTCTGCTCGCTATCCACGAAGAAAAAGCTCTTGTTCTTGCGAATAGGTCCGCCGACCGAGCCTCCAAACTGGTTCAGATTGAACTTCGGGGTTGTAGTGGCAAAGTCGCTCCTCGCGTTGAGGTCGGTGTTGCGGACGAACTCAAAGAGAGACCCGTGAATGTTGTTGGTCCCGCCTTTTGTGGTAACCAGCACGGTTGGGCCGGCACGCGTCCCGAATTCGGCTGAGTAGGTATAGGTCAGGACTTTGAATTCCTGAATATCGTCGATCGAAGAATAAATGCCGATACCGCCTGCGGTCAGTTCGTTATTGTCCACTCCATCCAGCAGCCAGTCCGTGCTGTTGGGACGCGAGCCGCCGACTGACAGAGAGAAGGAACCGCGCGCGGCCACCTCGCTGGCGGGGGCGGAGGTGAAAAAGCTGCCGCTATTCGTCTCTGCGGTGGCGCCGGCGGTGAGCGTGGCGAGTTGAACGAAATCGCGGCCATTCAACGGGAGCAGCGAGACCTCTTGCGAGGTGATGACCTGGCCGAGGGATGGATTCGCTGTCTCCACAGCTACGACCTCACCGGCAACTTCCACCGTCGTGACGACGGTAGCGGGTACGAGCGTAAAATCGATCTCGCGGGCTTCATTGACCTGGAGATAAAGTCCTTTTGATTCAGCGCGTTGGAAGCCCGCCACATCGACGCGCACGCTGTAGGTTCCAACCGGTAGCAGGGGGATCAGATAGTGTCCCGCATTATCCGTTTTGCCTACGCGAGCCAGGCCGGTTCCCTGTGAGGTAGCCGTGACGGTAGCTCCCGGGACAGCCGATCCGGACTTATCAAGGACATTGCCTAAGAAACTTCCTGTTGCCTGGCCATGCATGGCCGGAGAGATCATCAGCGTGACAACGCAGACGACCATGAGAAGAAGTACTTTGTGAAATGTAGAATCGGCTGAGATTTCCACCGATGCAGGCCTCTCTGTGCAAAATGTTACATTTTTCATCGTCATTTCCTTTCGACAAATCGACTTATGGTTCTTGCGTAAAACTGGCTGAAGACGCTCTTGCGTAGACTACGCTGAGCGTGATCAAAAACTTGATTCATAGAATGTAAGAGGTGGTCTGACGTATGTCAACGCAAGTTTTAGCCGGCCCACAGATAATTTTTGCCGACACAGAAAACCTCGCTATGGCAGGAGGATTGTGGCGTAATCAGGAATGAGAAACATCCAATCGCTCTCTGTTGATCATATTTTTCACCTGTTCTCGCTTAGAATCATTGCATGTGCGGAATTGTCGGTTATGTCGGTCCCAAGAAGGTCGTTCCGGTCATCATCGAAGGGCTGCGGCGGCTCGAGTATCGCGGCTACGACTCGGCGGGCATCGCCGTGGGCAGCCCTGCCAGCAAGACGCTTGAGGTACGCCGCGCGCCGGGCAAGCTGGCCAACCTGGAAGAGGTTTTGCGCGAGCATCCGGTCGAGGGCACCTTCGGCATCGGCCACACCCGCTGGGCCACGCATGGCCGGCCCACCGAAGAGAACGCCCACCCGCATCGCGATTGCACCGGGCGCATCGTCGTCGTCCATAACGGCATCGTCGAAAACTACCTCGAACTGAAGCGCGAGCTCACCGCCCAGGGCCACAAGTTCGTCACCGAGACCGACACCGAGATCATCGCCCACCTCATCGAACAAGTCCAAAAGGAAGCCGAAAAAGCCGGTAAACCTGTTCCGCTGGAAGTCGCCGTTCGCCGCGCCGTCAAGCGGCTCACCGGGGCCTTTGCGCTGGGCGTGCTCTCGGCCGCCGAGCCCGATAAAATCATCGCCGCTCGTTTTGGCCCGCCGGTGGTCATCGGTGTGGGCGAGGGCGAGTCCTTTGTCGCCTCCGACGTGCCCGGCATCCTCCATCACACGCGCAACATTTACTTTCTGGCCGACGGCGACATGGCCATCCTCACCCTGGCCGGCGTCGCGCTCACCGACTTCGACGGCAACCCCATCCAGCGCAAGCTCACCCACATTCAGTGGGACCCCATCCAGGCGGAAAAGGGCGGTTACAAGCACTTCATGCTCAAGGAAATCTGGGAGCAGCCGCGGGCCGTGCGCGACACCACGCTGGGCCGCGTTTCGCTGGACTCGGGCAAGGTCTTCCTGGAAGAGATGAAGATTCCCGACGAGGAGTTGGCCGCCGCCACCAGCATCAACATCGCTGCCTGCGGCACCAGTTGGCATGCCGCCCTGACGGGCAAATACATGATCGAGCGGCTTGCCCGACTGCCCGTGGACGTGGACTACGCCAGCGAATATCGCTATCGCAATCCGATTCCCGACGCCAAGGCGCTGGGCCTGCTCATCACCCAGTCGGGCGAGACCGCCGACACGCTGGCCGCGCAGCGCGAGATGATCTCGCTCGGCTCAAAGACTGTGGCCATCTGCAACGTGGTGGACGCCATGGTGGCCCGCGAGGCTCACGGTTCCGTTTACACCCACGCCGGCCCGGAGATCGGCGTCGCTTCCACCAAGGCATTCACCGCCCAGCTGACCGCGTTGTTTTTGCTGGCGCTCAAGCTAGGCCAGCTCCGCGGCGAACTCGATCTGGGGCAGTCGGTGACGCTGATCGAGGAACTGAGCCGTATTCCTCTCAAAATCGACGAGGTGCTCCGCTCCTGCTCCGCGCAGTGCGAGCAGTTGGCCAGGGAATTTTCCACTTCGCGCGACTTTCTCTATCTCGGCCGCGGCATCCACTTCCCCATTGCGCTCGAAGGCGCGCTGAAGCTCAAGGAAATCTCTTATATCCACGCCGAGGGCTACCCGGCGGGCGAGATGAAGCACGGGCCCAACGCTTTGATCGATGAAACCTTGCCGGTGGTCGTGCTGGCCACGCGCGACGAGTCCGATCCCGCGTCAAAACTACGCTACGAGAAAACCCTCTCCAACATTCAGGAGGTGACCGCGCGCTCGGGCCGGGTGATTGCCATCGCCACTCAGGGCGACTCGACCATCGGCGGCCTGGTGGAGCACGTCATTCCTATTCCCCCGGCCATCGAGCTGCTCTCGCCGCTTATCGAGATTATTCCCTTGCAGTTGCTCGCGTATTACATCGCTGTGCGCCGCGGCTGCGACGTGGATCAGCCGAGAAACCTGGCCAAGTCGGTCACTGTCGAGTAGGTTTTCCATGCTTATTCGCTGGCGATTGCTGCTGGAGGAAGGCGAAAGTTGTCAGAGATTGCGCAACACGACGTCGTTCTTCCCTCGGGTGAATCTGGGAGAGATAACTCGCCTGAGAAGCCATTGGCGCCCAGGTGGTTTGCCGTCTACACCTCGCCCCGCCATGAGAAGCGCGTCAGCCAGTACCTGAGCATGAGGAAAATTGAGCATTATCTGCCTCTGTATCGCACGCGGTGCAAGTGGAAAGATGGCTCGCGGGTCATCCTTGATCTGCCATTGTTTCCCGGCTATCTCTTTGTCCGCATCGACGCGAGCGAGCGCGTGCAGGTGCTGCAGGTGCCGGGAGTTTTGAGCTTTGTGGGCGGCACCGGACGCCAGCCGGCTACGTTGCCGGAAGCGGATATCAACGCGCTGCGTTCCGGCCTTCCCCTGCGCCATGCCGAGCCGCATCCGTTGCTGACCGTGGGGCATCGCGCGCGAATTCGCTCCGGCGCGCTGGCTGGAATGGTGGGCGTCGTAGTGCGCCGGAAAAACAGCCTGCGCGTCGTCCTTACCATGGATCTCATCCGGCAAAGCATCTCCGTGGAAGTGGACGAATCGGAGCTGGAGACTCTCGATTCGGCAATCCCCAGCGCCTGATTTCAAAAATCTGTTCCCGCAACGCGCTACTTTTTCTCTGCTGCCACTGGCGTTACCGCTCCGGGGAAGATGCCCTCCAGCGGCGCGCGCTTCTTTTCTTCCAGGTCGGGCTGCGGCAGGGGCTTGCGCGGCAGCATCTGGTCGCGCTGCGCCGCGTTCCAAACGAAGATGGCCTCTACCGTGGCAATCTGCTTCAGATCCGCCGGCTGCAAGCGCTCGTACACATCTTCATTGGAGTGGTGTGTGCGCGATTCGTAGTCCAGCATCTCCTGCACAAACTGGAATCCCGGAATGCCTACCGCGTCAAAGCTCAGGTGATCCGTGCCGCCGGTGTTGCGGTTGGTGACGACGGTGACGCCCAGGTCCTTCAGCGGTGCAATCCACTGCGCGAAAATGGGCGCAATGGCCGCGTTGCCCTGCGTGTAGATGCCGCGGATTTTGCCGGTGCCGTTGTCCACGTTGAAGTAGGCGGAGATGAGCTTCTGCTCCGGCTTCACTTCCAGCGGCCCGGCGGAACGGCGCATGAACTCCGGCAGTTGCATCTGGTCGGGCGCGGTGGAGAGTTTGGCCGAACCAAAATGAATAGTGCAGTAGCCCTTGGAGCCGAAGATTCCCTCCTCTTCGCCGGTCCACAGCGCAATGCGGATCGTGCGCCGCGGCTTCACGTCCAGCGCCTTCAGTATGCGCACGGCTTCCATCGCCACAATGGTGCCCGCGCCGTTGTCGGTGGCGCCGGTGCCGGCCGTCCAGCTATCCAGGTGGCCGCCCACCATCACCACCTGCTCCTTCAGTTTGGGGTCGGTGCCGGGAATCTCGGCCACCGTGTCGTAGCCGTGCTCGTGCTCGCCAAAGAATTTGGTCTCCACGTCGATCTCCACGCTCACCGGAGCGTGCGCCTGCGTCAGCCGGTAGAGCCGCCCGTAGCTCTCGATGGCCGCCACCACCACCGGAACCTTCATCCGTTTTTCGGCCAGATAAGGCGTGCGCCCCAGCGTCGCGCCGGTGTCGTCGAAGATCGTTCCTCCCGAGCCGCCGCCGTTTTTGCCGTCGCGGCTGGGCTCAATCACTGCGGCCACCTTCTCGCCTGCCAGAAACTGGCCAATCTTTTCGAGCAGTTGTGTCCGCTCCTGGCGTTCCTTGATGCGCGCCTGCATCTCCGCAGAAAGCCCGCCCGCGCCCGCGTTTACCGGAAACGCGGCAATCTCGTCCAGGTCCTTGTCGGTGTAACGCTCAAAGAGCGCCTTGTCCACCGGCGGAACCTCGCGCATGGCGCCTAGCAAAACCACCTTGCCGGCCAGCTTGCCCTTGTACTGGTCGAAGTCCTTCTCGGTTTGAATATTGACGAAGATCACGTCGCCGGTGACCGGGCCGGGGGTCGAAGGCGACCAGGGCGTGGCCTGCACAATCAGCACCGCGGTGTCCGGCGTAACCATGCGCGCCCACGTATTCAACTGCTGCCAGCCCATGCCGAACTCGCCCCAATCCTCCAGGCGAGCGTTTTCCAGGCCGATTTTGGTCAGCGTGTCGCGGGTCCACGCATTGGCCTTCGCCAGGTTCGGCGAGCCGGTCAGCCGCGGCCCGATGCCGTCCATCAGCGCGGTGGCAAACTCCATCACGTGCGAGCGGTTCAGCCCCTCGTCGCGAATCCGCTGGTACATGGCCAGATCAAGCGTCTCGGTGGCGGGCTGCACCTCGGCGTAGGGGTCAACAGTCACCGGAGCGGACGGTGCTGGCTTGGGTTTATTGGCGGCGTGCAGGCTGAGCGAGGCGGCCAGCAGCATCGCGGGGAGGATGCGAAGGCTTTTCATGAACATGAGGTTCTCCGGTCAGGCGTTCTCTGCGTTCGATAGTGAAATTGTATGCCACGGCTCTATTGCGCACATCATCCCAGAGCATTTTGCCTTTTGGTATAGAGTGGATCTCCTGTTTGGTTTAAGGTTGCCGGTCGCTGAGAGAGCAGGTAGCGCTGGGAAAGAACCTGTAGCGCCGGCCTCCCGGCCGGCTGTCGTGCGGGCGTCCTCGCCCGCGCGTGTTCAGGTGGAATTGCCAAATCATACAGTCTGAACATTAGTTATACTCCAGCCCGAAGAGCACCTTCTTGCGGGGCGTCAACGTCGCCACAATGGGCGTATTCAGCGCCTCCACCACCGGCGCGGCCAGCCGGAAATGGCGCGCGATCACAGCCGCAAAGTCCGTCTTCAGCGCCTCCGATGCAGGCAGCGAGGTGCTCAATCCCCATTGTCGGCAGCGAATCAAGTCCATCGCCGGATGCTCGCACGGGAAGCCCTTGGGCGGCCGCGTCAGCGCATTGCCCTCGAATTCCCCAAAAACCTTCCGAATCGCCGCCGTCCGCAGGACTTTGCGAAACTCCGCGTGGTGCTTCAGCAGCCAGTGGCGAATGGCCGCCAGTTGTTCTTTTTCCGGCATCCAGGCTCCGGCGGCGATGATCACTTCCTTGGCGTCGATGTGAAAGTAGTACCCCGCCCCGGAGGTCTTCTCCAGCCCCTCATGCGACCACCACGCCGCCACGTGCGTCTTGTAAGGCTTCTTGTCGGCGCTGAAGCGCGTGTCGCGATAAATCCTGAACAGGCATTTTTCCGCGGGCCGTTGAAAGCTGGGCGCAAACGCGCTCATCGCCTCCGTCACCTTGCGGATGATGGCCAGCATCGGCTCCTTCAACTCCGCTTCAAAGACCGCCTTGCGCGGCGTAAACCATGCGCGGTCGTTGTGGCGCTTCAGATTGCGCAGAAAGGCGAGCCCCTCGGGGCGAAGATGCGCGGGCGTTTCAGCTTTGCTCAGTTTCGTAATCATGGCAAGAAAAGTGTAACGCATGGTAATGTAGTTGCCATGATCTCACGAGTGATTTTTGCATCGACAATTCTTTTGATAGGGTTGAATTTGTATTCCCAGCAACCTGCCTCGGTTCAAGTCAAGCCGTTAATTCAACAATCTGTTGCAAAAGCAACCGATACAAAGCCGCCTTCAGACTTGAATAACGACGTCAGCATGCAGGACTGGATCGTTAAGGCGGACACGAGGGCCGAACGTATGTCCAGCCTGGGCATTGAAAGTGCATTCGCAGAAGAATGGAATTCAGAAGCAATGAGTGGTTTTACTGTGTATCCCCGCTTCAAGTCGTTCCGCATTGGCGCTGACCGGCATGCGGCCGTTCTCTTTCTACCATGTACTACATTACCAACGCAGACGGCTCGTCTCTACTTGCTCATACCTGACAATCATATGTGGAAAGTCACTGACCATCTGGAACTGGATTGCCATTATGATTACAATGTAACGTTTGAAATCGCCTCGATACGTGATCCACAGAGGGATGAGATACTAATCCACCATGTTTGTGTCGGCCATGGAACTGGTTATTTGGTGCAGGTCTTCTATATCTATTCGGTGAATGGGCAGAAGTTAAAACTGGAATTGCAGGCCGACGAGCTTCGACATGAGTTTCCCATCGGAATATCACCGCTCGAACTGAGCAGTAATAGCATCTTTACGATGATTCCTGTTGCCGGGTCGCGCTCATGGGTAATCGAAGAGACCTGTAGCCAGAATCGCAATGGAAAATTCACCGTGCAACGCCGCCAATTTCGCTGGAATCCGGCTCGTGCTCGTTATGAGCCTTCACCATTCACACTGGTCGAGGCAGCAGCACATTAGCCTGCAACCATTCTTAATTCATAATCCCTCCCCAGCAAGATCGTCTTCTCCATTCCGGCCGCTCCCATTGAAACAAGCCTACTGCTAGCGCCTGCCCGCCAAAGCCGTTAAACCGCACATCTGGGCCTTTCTGTATCCCAATGCGATCATCTCTGCTGCCCGGTCGAACTCCAGCGTCTTGCACGCGCTCCTGGGGATGTCGATGACCACGTCCGGTGGATAGGCGGCCAGCTTCTGGCGGGCAATGGTGCTCTGCATGGCTTCGAAGCCCTGAATGGCGATTTCGTACGGTCCCCAATCCCGGCCGCCGCCGCCTGGCATGGAGGGTTGCAGGCGGTTGATGAAGCGATTGATCTTCTCCCTGAGCGCGGACGAAGGGGCTTGCGGTGCGGCGCTCGCCTCAGCTGGTTCTATCGGACTCTCGGCTGGCCCGTTCAGATTCACGGCGATGGTCATGTCGGTTTCATCGCCGGACGTTGGCGCGATGGGCACGGGATTCAGAACCCCTCCATCGACAAGATCAACCCCCTTGTACTTGAACGGTGTGAAGAAGAGAGGAATAGCGAAAGATGCGCGCATGGCATCGAAGAGACTGCCCGTCTGTATCCAAACCTCCTTCTGGCCTCTCAGGTCCGTGGCCACGGCCGTAAATGAAATCGGGAGGTCTTCGATCAGTTTCTCCCCCACCAGGCCGATCAGGGTGTTGACGAGTTTATCGCCTCTCACCAGTCCGCTCCTATCCCACGAAAGATCGAGCAGCGTGACGATGTCGACTTTCGTCAAGGCACGCACCCACTGCTCATACACATCCAGTTTCCCGGCAGCGTAGATGCCCCCGATGACTGCGCCGATCGAGCAGCCCACGATCGACCTGATCTTGAAATCATTTTCTTCCAGCCAATGAATAACGCCGATGTGCGCCAAACCTCGAGCGCCGCCGCTTCCGAGAACCAGGGATACGGTCTTGCTGTTCGTTGTCGACATCTTCTCACCGCAGGCCTTTCACTGAGCCGCCGGCATATGCCTCATGTGTGACCAAATCGCCCATCCCGGCGTAGACTGTGCTTGGATTGTTTTAACGAGTACCAGTGTAATCGATTTGACTCAGCACTCGATCTGGTTTCGCGTTAAGAATCCTTTTCCCGCGTCTCGAATCAAAAGTACAGTTCACCCATGCTAATGGAGTATTCCCCATGACCTTATCCGCCGTTGAAGTCCATCGCTTGAAGCAAGCCCCCGCAGTCGATGGTGTGCTGCCGGTCGTGCTGAGCCGCTGGAGTCCACGCTCCTTTGCCGCGCGCGACGTAAGCCCCTCCGACCTCAGGAAAGTTTTTGAGGCCGCCCGCTGGGCTGCCTCTTCCAATAACGAGCAGCCTTGGCGTTTTCTCGTCGGTATTCGCAATTCATCAACGCATCAGAAAATCTTCTCGACGCTGGTCGGCTTTAACCAGAGCTGGGCGGGTGCCGCGCCGGTGCTGATTCTGGGCGTAGCCAGCAGTAAATTCAGCCACAACGGCTCGCCGAATGCCTATGCCCTCTATGATTTGGGCGCAGCTTCCGCCATTCTCTGCCTGCAAGCCGCCTCGCTCGGCCTCATTACCCACTCCATGGCCGGCTTTGACCACGACGCTGCCCGACAGGCCTTTGGAATCCCGGAAGATTACGTCCTCGGTGCCGTCATTGCCCTTGGGTACCAGGGCGAACCCTCCGCCCTCGCCCACGAGAAACTGATTGCACAGGAAACCGCGCCTCGCACGCGTAAGCCGCTGACCGGGTTTGTTTTATCGGAATGGGGAGTGGCGGCTGATCTGGGCTGATGCATCTTGGGTGATTGGGGTTCGAGGTTCACAGGTTCGAAAGTCTGGACCTGGGGTACTCGGCGTTTACATTCTGCCTCAGTTTTGTTACCCTCCCGGTTGGAGTTCAGACTAACCGATTCGGGCTTCTTTCAGAAAAGCAAGAACCGGAAACTATAAAGAATCAGCTCGTGGCATTGTCGCTCCTGCTGCTGGCCTTCACCGCCCGCCAAGCGGCTCCGCAGAAAGGACATCATGTTCAAGCCGATCTTGTTCGTGTTCACGTCTATCCTGCTCGTGAGCGCGTCGATTCTGTTCGTTGTCGCACAGGCCACATCCCCGGCGGTGCCCATCGAGGTGCGCACTGAGGACAACGCCCTGCTCCCAATCCTCGGGGCCGTGCTCTACAACAATGTCTATGGCAAGGGCGACATTGTGAACTACCGGCAGTCCATCTTTCATGGCAAGGATGACGCGGGCTGGGAGTGGGATTGGCCCGAGAGCGGCGGACTGGTGCTGAAGAACTACCCCGAGGTGCTTGTGGGTCGATCACCGTGGAGTGATGCTGGCGGGCTCGCTGGTGCGGCCGGATTGAGTGCTGGAGACCAACTGCCCCGTCGACTGGCCGAAGCGCGCATGACGATCGATTTCGACTTCTCCACCGTCGCCGACGGGCTCTGGCTCGGAAGTTTTGACTTCTGGATCACCAGCTCCGACCATCCGAGCACTAAGGACATCGTGAGTAACCTGACGATCTGGACCATGAATCATGGGGTGAAGAACACGTACAAAGGCCGCCACATGACGTTGAAGATTGGCGGGCGCACCTACGAGGCCATCATCGAGACGCCCAAGGAGCAGCCGGACAAGCCGTGGAAGACGCTCTGCCTGGTGGACACTGAGCCTCGCAGCAAGGGTAGCCTCGAGCTGGGCCCCTTGGTTGACGTCATGATCGCACACGGGCTTGCGAAGCCGACTGACTTCCTCGCGACCGCCGAGTTGGGCAGCGAGGTGGCGTACGGGAAGGGCCGCACGACCCTTCGGACCTTCAGGCTGCGGTAGGGCTATCGCACGCCTTCGCTGTGCTTCGCTCGGGATGATAGATAAGGATGAGCCATCCGACGCGTTACAGTGGAGGTTGGGGAGTTCCTTGTGACCCGGACGCGCTCAACCCGCAATTCGCCCGCCCGCCAGACCGGCCACCAGCGCGCCCCCCGGCTGAAACTGCGTCTGAGCTGGCGCAGCCGCCTCATCCTATCCGCTATCTTCTTGATTCTGGGCCTCTTTTCCTGGGGAGCACTCGCCCGCCTGCTGGCTCCTGTCTCCAATACCTCGCTCTCCCGCTTTGACGCCATCATCGTGCTCGGCACGCCCGCCGACAGCGACGGCAACCCCACGCCGAAGATGCTGGCCCGCGTCACCGAGGGTGTGCATGAGTATGAGCGGGGCATTGCGCCCCGGCTGATTCTCTCCGGAGCCGCCGCGCGCAACCAGTTTGTCGAGGCGCGGGTGATGGCCGCAATCGCTCACGCGCAGGGCATTCCGGAGTCGGCCATCTTTGAGGAGCCTCAGGCCATGGACACCATCCAGAATGCCTGCTACTCCGTGCGCATCATGAAGGTGCATGGCTGGCACTCCGCGGAGGTGGTTTCCAGCGCCAGCCACCTGCCCAGAGCCGGCATCATCTTCAGTGAAATGCCCCTGGAGTGGCGCACCCACGCCGCGCCGCCCCTGGAACCCGAGTCTGTCCCGGAGCCCATAATCTACTCCTGGACAGCCGCCTCCATTGAAACTCTGAAGACCGTGCGCCTCCTGGCCTGGTCGCGCTGGAGAGAGCGCTGTCAGCCTTAATCTGGTAATTTACCGCCCCGCTTGCGTTGTCCCCTGACGGTCTTGTCCTGTAAGCTGGAATACGATGCGTATTTTAGTCAGATTTATCGCCGCTCTTGCCGTTGTAGCCCTCTTGGCTTTGTCCTCCGCAACCCGCGCCCAGGCGCCCAGCACTGCCAAACCGACTGCCGGCATTGGCACTTACATTGCCAAAGACCCGCTCGCCGGCGTGCGCTATAACAATCGATACGATCTCTCCCTGGGCGTGGCCTATGACCACATGAAAGCCGGGGCCAATGTGCTGCAAGGCTCCAATCTGGGCGGGCTCGATCTCTCCGGCTCTTACTGGTTCAGCAAGCACTGGGCCCTTGAAGGCTCGGGCCGCGCCTATCTGGGTAGCAGCGGCGCCGGTACCACCAATCCCGCGGCTCTCCACGGGCCCTTCGTCAGCCAATACCTGTTTGTCGCCGGACCCGAATGGCTCGGTCCGCACAACAAGCACGGCGCGCTTATCGCCCACGCTCTGTTTGGCGGTGCGTACTTCGACGCGCATCTGGGCAACGTCTCCTCACAAACGGAAAACTTTTATTACAACCAGGTGGCTCCAGCGGCCATCATCGGCGGCCACATGGACCTGAACCGCTCGGCGCACTGGGTCTTCCGCGTCACGCCCGACGCCGTCCTCACCCGCTACAAAACCAACTACGCGCCCGTAATCACACAGAACGACGTCAACTTCGCCATCTCCGTGGGCATCGAGTACAAATTCAATAAGAAGCGGTAAAAAACCGCAGCACCCAAACGGCATTTTTCCCGAAAGCGGAGTTTCTGCAACGAGAATGCACACGCGGCAGCTCCCGTTTCCCTTTGTGGCAGCCATCTTCGATAAAGTGAGAGAGGCTGCCGGGTTCATGCCGGCTATGGTATTCACTTCTCCCTGGCTGGGGCTGTAGAATGAGTCTCCCGGAGGAAGATGCCGTACTCGATGGCTGATTTCTCTATACGGCGAGGGCTCGACGGACAAGAGCCCTGAGAAGACATGGTTGAACTGCTATGAGAGACACTCTTGGAGTCTTGCTTGCCGGCGGAGCGGGAGAACGGCTCTTTCCCCTCACCCGCGATCGCGCCAAGCCGGCCGTGCCCTTCGGCGGGCACTACCGCATCATCGATATCACCCTTTCCAACTGCATCAACTCCGGCCTGCGCAAGGTCTTTATCCTCACGCAGTACAAGGCGCTCTCGCTTAACCGGCACATCCGCGAAGGCTGGACTGGCATTGTTGCCCAGGAGCTGGGCGAGTTCTTTGAGCTGCTCCCGCCCATGCAGCGCACCGGCGCCAACTGGTACATGGGAACCGCCGACGCCGTCTATCAAAATATTTACTCTATCGGCAGCGAGCAACCTGCGCACATGATCATCCTCCAGGGCGACGCCATCTACAAAATGAACTACAACCGCATGCTGGCGCAGCACAAGGAGACCGGCGCGGAGGTGACGCTGGCTACGCTGCCCATCTCGCCCGGCGAATCGAAGCGTTATGGCGTGGTGGAGGTGGGCAAGACGGGCGAGGTGCTGGGATTCCAGGAGAAGCCGGTCTCGACCAGCCTCCGGTCGCCCTTCAACCCCGACGCCATCGATGCCTCGATGGGCATTTACATCTTCAATACCGAGGTGCTGCTCAAGGCGCTGATCGCCGACGCCGAGGATGCAGACTCCAAGCACGACTTCGGCCATGACATCCTGCCTAAAATGCTGGGCAAGAAAAAGATGATGGCCTACAACTTTGTCGACGAGAACAAGCAGAAGGCCCTCTACTGGCGCGACGTGGGCACGCTCGACGCCTATTACGACGCCAACATGGACCTCTGCGCGGTTTCGCCGGTCTTCAACCTCTACGACAAAAACTGGCCCATCCGCACCCGCGTGCGCCAGTATCCGCCCGCCAAGTTCGTCTTTGCCGAGCCCGGCCGCTCCGGCATGGCCGTCGATTCCATCATCACCGCCGGCGTCATCATCTCCGGTGCCACGGTATCCAATTGCGTGGTCTCGCAGGACGTGCGCATCAACTCCTACACCACCGTAGACGCCAGCATCATCTTTTCCCACGTCAACATCGGCCGCCACTGCCGCATCCGCCGCGCCATCATCGACCGCCATGTCCACATCCCCGAGGGCACGGTCATCGGCTACGACCCGGTGGAGGACAAGAAGCGCTACTTTGTCACACCCTCGGGCCTGACCATCGTCACCCGCGACGCCTCGCTCTTCGAGAACCCCGTCGATCCCGAGTTCTCGCAGCGCTATTGATGTCTTTTCACTCGCACTGAATTATGGGTGCCCCAGGTCCCTCGCATTTGGGGACCTGGGATTCGCTAATTAACTTCAGAAAAAATGAAGATGCCCGCTCCCGCCCTCACCCCGCAACTGCTCTCCCTGCTTTCCCGCCTCCGCGAGCTGGCCTCGACCGCGCCCTCTATCGACGCCCTCCAGAAATCCATCGTCGAGGCCATCGCTGGCGAGCTCCCTCACTACAACTGGACTGGCTTCTATATGCTCGACCCCGCCGACCCGCAAACGCTCCTCCTGGGCGCATTCGTCGGCGAGCCTACTCCGCACGTCCACATCCCCGTCTCGCAAGGCATCTGTGGCGCGGCGGTCGCCTCCGGAGAAACCGTAGTTGTGGACGATGTGAACGCCGACCCGCGCTATCTTTCCTGCTCCCTCCTCACAAAATCCGAGATCGTCGTCCCCATCCGCGCTCACGGCCGCGTCGTCGGCGAAATCGACATCGACAGCCACACTCCCGCCGCCTTCACCGCAATCGACCGCCTCTTCCTCGAAGAAGCAGCGCACATCGTCGGTGCATGGCTGGAAAAGCACGTCATTTCAGCGTCAAGGACTAATTAGCCGGAGAAACTGCGCTTCCAGAGCGGCCGAAGTACGAAAAGTGGTCTCGGTGAGCAACCTCCGGTAAGCTGCTGCTGGTTCAATCAGACCCAATTCTCCGGCACTCAACAAAACTCCCAGCGTTCCGGTCGTTCTGAGGCCACGCCGCCTGGCTTCTTGGCGCCCCTTGCGTTCATCTATCAGTAGAAGATCCGCGTGCTGCTCTTCGGCTAGCTGAATTGCCTCTTGTTCCCCCAGCCCCAGGAATGCAAGCTCTGTGTCGGGTATGGCCCTGATCAGACTCACTTCGATCCAGGCAGGAACTTTCGTCAGCCATATGCGCACCGATGCTCGGGCGCCAGGATGCCCCAGCTCCTGCATCACGCCTGATGGAACAACGATACGTCTGTAAAGCTGAGGAAGAAGACTGTCGCAATCGATTTGAATCAGGTAATTGAGAGGCGAGGTGTCGGCAATAACGATCATGCCCGCAGAAGTCCCTTGGCCCGGAGTTCGCGCAGGGTCTCCCGGTCTTCATTCAGGTCTTCCACATCGTAGGCGTGGTCCTCGATGTGCCGCTCCTTGAGAAATCCATCGAACTCAAAACGCGATAATCCCAGCAACTGGCTTGCCTGGAAGTGAGACAGCGTTCCTGCGCGGTATCCCTCGATGGCCAGCGATTCCAGAGCTTCGCGCCCTGGGTTGGTGTGCTGGACCAGATCGTCGGGAAGTTGAACGTTGATCTGCATAGTTTGAGAGTAGCAGTACAAGGACAAAAAAACCACTCAGACCTGACAAGGGCGTGAGGTAATGATGATTGAGTTCTTGTCCCGTCCCGCGGATAGTGCGCCCCCGCCCGCTCCCGCCGGGTCATAATATTCCGGCCAACGGAACTAATTTCGAAAAACCTGCGTACTAGCGCACTATGGCATGTGCGGGTACATTAAGCTGGAGCGGGATGGGGATGGGAACCCTGGCCACTCACCCCTCCGGCCAGAACCTGTCCCTGGGATCCCCGGCTCTTGCGCCAGCCGTTCGTCCGGCGCGCAGTGAGGCAACTCTGGAGATCGATTGCTCCCAAATCGTCCGCCGCTGCATGGATGGCGATTCCAGCGCCTGGACCGAGCTCGTCCGCGCACAGCACCGGCGCGTCTTTGGCCTTTGCTACCGCTTTACCGGCAACTCCACCGACGCCGAGGACCTCACCCAGGACGTTTTCCTCAAGATTTACTCCAACCTGTCCAGCTTCGACACCAATCGCGGCTCCCTCCAGGTCTGGATCACCACCATGACCCGCAACCTGCTGGTGGATCACTTCCGCCGCACCAGGAATCAGCGGGTAACTTCTTCATTAGATGATGGTTGGGAGTCTGCCGAGGAGCTCAAGCCGATTGACCGGCTCACCGCCCGCGGCATCTCCCCCCACGAGTCGGCGGCCAAAAAGGAACTGGCGGCGATGGTGCAGGAGGCTCTGGCCCGCGTCCCGGTCGACCTGCGCGAGGCCGTCATTTTGAGAGATTTACAAGACATGGACTACAAGGAGATCGCCTGCGTGCTGGGTATTCCCGAGGGAACGGTCAAGTCCCGCATTAGCCGGGGCCGCGCGGAACTTGCGAGGCTCCTGGAACGTAATAGACGGGAGGTAATGTAATGACTGAGCGCAATAACAATCCGAACTCCCCCGCCTGCGGGCAATGGGAGATGCTTTTGGCGGACTCTCTGGATGGGCTGCTCAAGCCTGCGGACGAGGCTGCCTTTAGCGCCCACAGGGCCGTCTGCCAGGCCTGCGCCGCTCTCTACGAAGAGGCGCGCCGCGGACGCCAGTGGCTGGAGTTTCTCTCCCCGGAACCGGAGGTCCCGGCCGGGCTTCTGGACAAGATTCTCGCCCACACCGGTCCGGGACGCGTAGCTGGGCCTAGGCTCGCTACCGCCGGCGGCAACGTGATTCCCATCCGTCCGCCTTCCGTTCCCGCTTATATCTCAGCACACAAAGATCGCGTGCCGGAGATCCCCGCCTGGCAGCGTCCCGGCTTCGTGGCCCGCGTCCACCGCTTTGCCGAACCCCGCCTGTTGATGACCGCCGCCATGGCCTTCTTTTCCATCACCATGACGCTCAACATCACCGGCGTCCGGCTCAGCAGCCTGCGGCCCAGCGCCATGCGCTCCTTTATGGAGCGCGAATTCACCGTGGCCTCCACCCCCATCATTCGCTACTACGACAACTCGCGGTTGTCCTATGAAGTGCGGACGACCATGCGCGAGTTGCGCCGGACCACCGGGGTTGGCGAGCAGGGTGAAGGCGATGAAAACCAGCAGAAGCAGCGGGACCTGGCGCCCGGTGAGTCAAGACAGACACAATCCCCGCTACAGCCCGGCAGCCTGGCCCTCGGCCCTCTTCTGCCGGCTCTCAACGATTCAGCGTTTTTAGAAACTTCCCTGGCGTTTCAACAATGGTCCGCGCACTCCGGCGGCTCCCGTAAAGAAACAGGTGAAAGGAGCACAATATGGACTGCGTAAATCACAGTGGCATCAGTGCGGCGGCCTATTGCCAAAGCTGCGGCAAGCCGCTCTGCGCCGGTTGCGTGCGTAACGTGGCCGATGGACAGGTTCTCTGCGAACTCTGCTGGACGAGGTTGCAGAACATTCAACAGTTCTTCACCCCGGCTCCCTCGCGCGGCCCCAATCCCTCCTCAGCCGCGGTGCTGGGACTGATTCCCGGCGTGGGCGCCATGTATAACGGCCAGTTCGTCAAGGCTTTCGTCCATGTGGTCGTCTTCGCCGTGTTGGTCTCGATCACCAGCGAATTCCATAGCCCCATTGACAGCATTTTTGGCATTTTCATCGCCGCCTGGATCTTCTATCAGTCTTTTGAGGCCTACCACACCGCCAAGGCGCTGCGCGATGGCCTGCCGCCGCCCGATCCCTTCGGCCTGAACGAGGTGGGTAGTTGGTTGAACCTGGGTACCCGTCTGCGGACCCCCGGCCAGCCTGCCGCTGGTCAGCCTGGTGCAGCGCCGCCAAACGGGGGTTATCAGCCTCCGCCGCCTTATCAGGCCCCTTATCAGGGCCAGTCCACCCCGCCTGCTGCCGGCTTTGTCGATCCAGCCGTGCCGCCCCCGCCACCCATGTACTGGCGGCGCAGGGAGCCCATCGGCGCCATAGTGCTGATTGCCCTGGGCGTCTTGTTTCTGCTTGGGCAGTTGGATGTCTTTCGTGAGCGGTTTTTCGGCTTAACCTGGCCGCTGTTGCTGATTGCTCTCGGCGTCTGGCTGATCATTCGCCGTTTCGAAGATTCACAAGGAGGATCCAAATGAGCCATTACATCATGATTCGCCGCCTGCGCGGCCCCGCCATTCTGCTGCTGATCGGCGGAATTGCGCTGCTCGATCAGACCGGCGTGATTCACCATTTCTGGGAGTGGTTTATCCCGCTCCTGCTGATTATGCTGGGCATCTTCATGCTCGCCGAGCGCATGGCGATAGCCGCCGAGGGCTATCCGCCAGGCCCCTATTGCGGCCAGCCCTACCCTGGCGCTTACCCCGGCGCTTACCCCGGCGCATATCCAGGCGTTTATCCCCCCGGCGCTCCGCCGTCTCCAACCACCCCTGGCTCGGACAACGTTTCAGCTAGCTCGCAGGAGTTCGGAAAGAACTCCCAGGGAGGACAATCATGAGTACACCTCCGAATATTCCCCCTACCCCGCCCTCGGGCGGCGGCATGCCCCCCTACCAGCCCTATGATCCCAAGACCCAGTGGCGGGCTTACCGGGAGCAGCAGAAAGCCGCGTGGCGGGCGCAGCGTGAGGCCTGGAAGGCTCAGCGTCGCGCCATGAAGGCCAGCTACATAGGCGCGTACGGCCCGCGCATTCCCTCCGTCGTCGGCCCCGTCATCCTGATTGCCGTCGGTGTCATCGCTTTGATGTTGCTCACCGGCCATATCAATGGCGGCGAGTTCTGGGGCTGGTATGGCCACTGGTGGCCCCTGCTCCTGATCGTCGCCGGCCTGGCCCTGCTGGCCGAGTGGGCCTTGGACCTCACGCGCGAAACCCCTGTCCGCCGCGGCGGAAGCTATGTCGGCATTCTCATTTTGCTGGCAATTGTGGGAATCTGCGCTGCCGGTTGGAATCATGCGCAGCCCTGGTTTAACCATTGGAACAACGATGGCGACGAGTTCTTCAACAACTTCGGCTCGCCGGAACACGCGATGGACCAGCAGGCGCTCACCCAGCAGCTTCCCGCCAACGCCGCCATTCAGATCGAGAACCCCCGCGGTGACGTGAGCATCACGGCGGGCGAAGGCTCCGCCATTCAGGTGCAGGCGCACGAACTGGCCTATGCCGACTCCGACTTGGAAGCGAAGAAGATCTTCGATAACGAGGCCGTGCATCTGATTCCCAGCGGCAGTTCGGTGCTGGTCAAGTCGGAAAGCAACTCCAGCGGGAAAGTAAACCTGACCATCTCCGTGCCCAAAACCGCCAGGGTAACGGTAAATGCCGGCCGGGGCGATGTGACCGCTGCCAGTCTGGGCGCGGGAATCACCGTTACCGCCCGCGGTAACGTGCAGCTCAACTCTATTGTCGGCTCCGTCGAGACGCACTTTCCGCACGGCCGCCACGACTTTTCCGCCCACGATATTCAGGGCGACCTCTCCGTTGACGGTAGCTTTAGCAGCCTCACCCTTTCCCAGATCAAGGGCAAGGTCACCGAGAGCGGTGAAATCTTGCTCGGCGATTCGCACTTAGAAGGCATCACCGGCCCGGTGCGCCTCCACACCTCGGTCACCGACATCGAACTGGCCGAGTTGCCCGGCGACCTGACCCTCGATTCCGACGACTTGCGCGTCAACCAGGCCAAGGGGCAGGTGCGCGTGGTCACCCACTCCAAGGACATCGACCTCAACCAGATTTACGGCAACGTCTATGTCGAAACCCGCCACGGACACATCTCGGTCGAGCCAGCCGGCGCCTACTCGCTGGAGGCTAAAAATAACAGTGGCGGTGTCGAAGTCACGCTGCCGCCCAACGCCTCGGCCGTCGTCAGCGCTCACACGCACAACGGCGACATCGTTTCGGATTATCCCATCTCCGCAAGCGGGGGAGAGAACAAGCTGGCCACATTCACCATCGGCTCCGGAACTGCAAGAATCGTCCTCAACGCCAGCAATGGAGACGTAAACATCAAGAAAGGTTCGGGCTTTGCATCCGCTCCTTCTCCGGCCGCTCCCAAGCCGCCCACGGGGCCCACGCTGAATGTTCCGCCCTCCCACCCGATTCCGCCGGGCTTCGAAGGAAAAAAACTCAAGGAGCCCAAGGTGCCGCCACCGGCGCCCGTCAAGCAATAACCGTCACTCCACCGGAATGAACAACTCAGGCGCGGGAGAATTCACCCTCCCACGCCTGTTCTTTTTCCGCAATTTTATACTGAAATCCGCTCTCATTATACCATCGGAATTAGCCGGAACTGCGTGCGCCGGCAATCCTCCGGACAAGCTCTCAGACTGCAACCCGCTGCACCCGCGACCCGATCCGCGTGAAGATCTCCCAGGGGATCATTCCCGTTGCATCGGCGAAGTCGTAGGCGGTAATGCGTTCTCCGCCCTGCTCGCCAAGAATCACCACCTCGTCACCCGGCTCGACCCCCGCGATTTCCGTCACATCTATCACCGCCGAATCCATGCTGACGTTGCCCACCAGCGGCGCGCGCATCCCGTGAACCAGCAGGCTGAAGCGGTTGCCCAGCCGCCGGTCCAGCCCGTCGGCATAGCCCGCCGCCACCAGCGCCAGCCGCATCGGTTCCGTCGCTACAAAACTTCCGTTGTAGCCCACCACCGCGCCCGCGGAAACCTCGCGCACCCCGGCCACTCCCGTCTTCCAAGCCATCACCGGCTGTAATCGCGCCCGCGCTGCCGCCAGCGACGCCGGCTCCGGAGACTTGGACGGCTCAAACTCCGGATCAAAGCGTGGCGTCACGCCGTAGAGCGCGAGGCCGGGCCGCAGCATCGCCTTCATCCCATAGCGGGCGGCCAGTGCGTCAATCCGCTCTGCCTGCCCGCTCACCAGCGCGGCGGAGTTGCCCACGTGCAGCCACTCTGGATGCAATCCCGCGGCCTCGATCCTCGCCAGTACCTCCTCCAGCAATGCCATTTGCGCAGCGGTCATCCTGCCGTCCGCCTCGTCAGCGGCGAACAGGTGGGTCATTACGCCCTCCAGCCGCAGCGGCGACTCTGGATGAAAGCGCGCCAGCAGCGTGTCTGCCTGTCCGCCCTCCGGGCTGAACTCCTCCGGCGCAACCCCCTGGCGGCTCATGCCAGTGTCAATCTCCAGATGAATCGGTAACGATCCAGCAGGAACTCCCGCCGTGCGCGCAGCGCCTTCCAGCTCATCCAACTGCCACGTCTGCCAGGCCACGGTGCTCAACCGGTGCTCCACCACCGCCGCGCCCTGACCCGGAAATGCGCCGCATAGCACCAGCACCTTTGCCTCGGGGCACAGCGCCCGCGCCGTTATCCCTTCCTCCACGGTGGCCACGCCCAGCCACCGGGCTCCGGCATGCGCCAGCGCCGGCGCGCATAGCTCTATCGAATGGCCATAGGCGTCGACCTTGACCACCACCATCAGTTCTGCATGGGGAGCGGCTAGGTCTGATAAAAACCTGAAGTTGTCTTCAAGGGCGCGGGTGTTGATCTCCACCCAGCAGGGTCGTGTTGTCATCAGGCTGTCCAAGCCCTAGTGTAACAACTGATCACTGTATATTACTTATTCCAGCAGCGCGAACGCCGCCACGGTCTGCTCCTTCGACGGAATCTCGTCCAGCAGTTCCGTCTCCAAATCGGAGGGAACCGTCATCTCGCAGGCCGCAATCTTGTCTTTGCTCGCGCCGATAAAGCACAGTTCGCAGTGGCCCAGCTCCTCGCCTTCTCTCATGCGAACCGGAGGACCGAAGACGCGGCAGGTCATGGGCCGCCAGGCGTACAGATCGCACTGGCCTGTCTCGGGGTCCAGCACCGGGCAGGCCGCATCGTTGGCATAATCCTCGAAGCGCTCTTCCTCGATCCTGGAATCGCCCAGCACGCCCGTCTCAGGGTCGCCGGGAAACTCCGCCCCATGTTCGTCGATCCACTCCCGCGCGCGCTTCTCAAGCCGCGCCGCGCGTGCCGGATCAGTGGCCCGCACCGTGTCCATTCCGGACCGTAACCGCAACGCATCCAAGGGGTTAAGGACAAATGCTCCATGACAACATTGACTGCAACCCGGCTTGCAAACCAGCAACTTGCCCGCGCTCTTCGCCGCATCGGCAAACGCGGTGTCCATGATTTGCACCAGTAGAGAATCACCCGTGGGCAAACGCATATCGCACAGAATAACCTATTTTTGCCATGGAATGTAAGCATTACTATAGGCAGATGTTTGAGTTACTATTGGCTTGGAGGTTACCCCCTATGCCTGATTCCCCCAGCACCATCATCCCAGGCCATCGCTACCGCAACGCCCCCGCCGCCATCGACTGGCTCTGCCGCGTCTTCGGCTTTGAGCGCCACGCCGTCCATGAAGGCGAAAACGGCATCATCCTGCACGCCGAACTCACCTTGGGCAACGGCATGATCATGCTCGGCTCCGGCAAGGATGACGAAGCCCACCGCAGTTTCAAGTCGCCCGATGAGCTGGGCGGCGTTGAGACCTGCATGCTCTACATCTTCGTCCCCGACGCCGACGCCGCCTATGCCCGCGCAGTAGCCGCCGGAGCCAACGTCACTACCCCGATCCGCGATACCCCTTACGGCAGCCGCGACTTCGCCGTAAAAGACCCCGAAGGCCACACCTGGTACGCGGGCACCTACGACCCCTGGCATCCGCCGAAGTAGGACTGCGTGCCTGACAAGTGTTTCCTTTCAGTGACACTTTTTAATCTCTGTGTTATTGTTCGGCCATGAAAAGAGTCTTCGTATTATTTGCTGCATTGTGCGTGGCCGGGTCTGTAGCAGCGCCGCAAACGGCTGCACCAAAGCCTGAAGTGCGTGAGCAGATGATGAGCGCCGATGAGGCAGCCATCCGGCAGGTCTCGGACGACTGGATCAGGTTCTATAATGCCGGGAATGCAGCGAAGGTCTCGGCCTTGTACACCGAAGACGGCTATTATCTCTCGGCGCACATCCTGGCGCACGGGAGACAGGCCATCCAGGCTTATTGGGAACGCGGCATCAAGGCCGGCGGGCACCTCGATTACATCAAGCCGCTGACCATCTACTTCACAGGCGACCTCGCCTACTGTGCGGGCACCTATCAGGCAACCAACGCGGGCGTGACGGTCGATGGACGCATCCTTATCGTGCTGAGGAAAGTCAATGGCCAGTGGCTGATGGCCGCGCATGAAACGGTCGTGCGTGACCAGCCGCTGTGATTCTGGGTTCTTTTCTAGAGCATTGTATATTGGCTTGGATTCTGTTACTACGGTATCGGAGGAATCAATGCGTCCCATCTTTTTTGCTTTCTCTACCATGCTGTTGCTTAGCCTCAACGTCGGCGGACAGTCTCCGGCAAGCCATGCGATCACTCCGACCCCCGCGGCAAAGATGGAAATCCACCCCATCCCGCAGGAGTTGCTGCAGCGCTATGAGCCGCTCTACGCCGCCCTTCAGCCCTCCGCAAAAACCTGGGTCGATCAACAGGTAAAGATCGAGCTACAGCGGCCAAAACCCGATCTGAATGCTCTGCGGGCGGCGATTCGCCAGCGCTTTCCCCGTTCATTTGCTTCACAGGCTTCGGGAGTAGCGGCTGCGGAAAAAAACCGCGATGTTGATGTGGTTGCGTTCCTGGTTTTAACACAGTCGGCGCAGCAAACGCAGGCACAGCAGAGGTACCAGCTACAGCAGATACAGGAGTTCAACACCGTCTCGCAGGCTCTGAGCCAAACCCTCTACCAACTGGCCCAGCAAACTGGGCAACTTCACCCCGCAAAGGGCAGCGCTGACGATGACAAGCCCTGCCAGACCCCGTTTTGCACTTCGCTGCCTTCCAGTCTGGCGTCGCTGAACCGCGCGAGCGCAACCCTTCCGCATCCCCTCCATCTGCAAGCACCGGCGAGATTAACCTTCGCGCAGCTACAGGCTCTCAAAAACCAGATACAAAACGCTCTGAACTCTGTAGGCGATGACTCCCAGCTGGCCAACGTCGACCTGCAAAACATCTTGCAGTTACAGCAGCAAATAATTCAGATGCTTTCCGACATTTCAAAGCTCATGAACGACACGGCCATGTCTGTCATCCGGAATATGAAGAGTTGAGCATCGCTGGCCGCTTCACCCGATCGGCCTCTCCCACCCTTCCAGCGCCCGCTTGAACGCCCCCATGAACTTGCCCGCGTCCGCGCCGTCAATCGTGCGGTGATCAAAGCCCAGGCAGAAGTACTGCACCGAGCGAATCGCAATCGTGTCGTTGCCCTCGGCGTCCGTCATCACCACCGGCTCCTTGCGCAAGCCGCCAATCGCCAGAATCGCCGACTCCGGCTGGTTGATGATCGGCGTGCCGAACTCCTCGCCGAAGACGCCGGAGTTGGTCAGCGTAAACGTGGACCCCGATGCCTCCTCCGGCAACAGTTTCTTCGTCCGCGCCCGCGTCGCCAGGTCCGCAATCGCCCGCGCCAGCCCCGTAAATCCGCGCCCTTCGGCCTGCTTCACCACCGGCACAATCAGCCCCCACTCCAGCGCCACAGCAATCCCCAGATCGATATTCTGGTGATACTGAATCGCCCCATTCACCAGCGACGCATTCACAATCGGAAACATCCCCAGCGCCTCAATCGCCGCCGTTGCAATGAACGGCATATACGTCAGCTTCACCCCGTGCTGCCGCTCGAAATTGTCCTTCTCCCGCTCGCGTAAGCGCGCGATGCGCGTCATGTCCACCTTGTAAACAATGTGCACATGCGGACTCGTCTGCATGCTCTCCACCATGCGCTGCGCAATGATGGCCCGCATCTTCGTCAGCGGTTGCGGCTCCTGCGGCACTGCCTGTGCTGCGGCCGCCGGCGCTGCGGCCACTTGTGCTGCGGCGGGTCGCGCCTTCGGCGCAAAAGCCGCTGGCTCCCCGCTGCCCGGTACTCTCTCGCTCAGATGCCGCAGCACGTCTTCCTTGGTGATGCGCCCCTCCAAGCCTGATCCCGTTCCCGCAATCCGGCCGAGGTCTACGTTGTTCTCCTGGGCCATGCGCCGCACCAGCGGCGATGTACGCTGCGCCACCTTGGGTGGGGCTGACTCAATAGATTGCGCGGCGGGTACTGTGTGCGCCGCTGTAATGGAAGACGTTGGGGTCGATGCCGGAAGTTTTGCTGTCGGCAGAGTCGTATCACTTGCGCCAGAAGTGCCGGCACCCGCACTGGTGGCGCCGATCACCGCCACCACCGTATTCACCTCGACGGTTGCCCCCGCTTGAATCCTGATCTCGGACAGCACGCCTGCCGCGGGCGAGGGAATCTCCGCATCCACCTTGTCCGTCGAAATCTCAAACAGCGGCTCGTCCTTCTCCACCTGCTCGCCCGTCTTCTTGAGCCACTTGGTAATGGTGCCCTCAAAGATCGACTCGCCCATCTGGGGCATAACCACGTCGGTTGTCATGGAGTTTCTCCGCGATGCGGGACGCCCTAACAAATTTAGAACAGGTTTTCTTGCGTGCCAGGGGAACTCTCCAGTGCGCGCCCGCTTCAAGCCGATTATAAATTGCCCACACCCGCCAGCCTAACCATTAGATTAGATGCGCCACCCGAGCATTCCGCTAACTCGCAAACTCCGCGAAGCGGAGGCTAACTTGCTGTCTTTGTTGAATTGCAGTTCAAATAAGCTCCGTGCCCCATCCTTTTCGCGTTCTTGGCGAAAAGGGTGGGAAATCACAAACCTCAATCGCCTCCGTTCCTCACGCCCGAACCGTCCCTTCGCCCTCGCCCCTCAGCCGCTTCACTTCATCCGGAACCCGCAGCGGCGTATCCTCTGCCGGAATCTGCTCCGGTGCTTTCGCCGCTTGTGCCCGCAATTCCGCCAGGCTCTCCACCTTCACCACCGTCTCGCCAAAGACCTCGCCAAACTCCCGCGCCGCCCTATGAGCAATCTCTTCTAGCCCTGGCAGCTCCTCCGGTCTCTCAACCTCCCGCGCCAAACTGGTCACCGCATGATCGGCAATCCCGCAGGGAACAATCAATTCAAAATCCCGCAACTCGGTCGTCACATTGAACGCAAATCCATGCGAGGTAATCCCCCGCGCCACATGAATCCCGATTGCGCCGATTTTTCGGGCCATTCCACCGCTCTCATCCAAAGGGCTGCCGTCCGCAGGACACCACACGCCGGTCAGCCCGCAAATCCGTCCCGCCTTCACTCCAAACTCGCCGCACAGCCGGATCAGAGCCTCTTCCATCCCGCGCACAAAGTCCACCGGCCCCATCCGTCCGCCGCTCGCCGTCCGCAGCGTGCGCAGGTCGAAGATCGGATAGCCCACCAGTTGCCCCGGTCCGTGATAGGTCACATCGCCCCCGCGATTGATCTCGTGCACCGTCACTCCGCGCCGCTTCAACAACTCATCCGAAACCAGAATGTTCGCCCTCTTGGCGTTGCGCCCCAGCGTTAGCACCGGCGGATGCTCCAGCAGCAGCAGCACATTCGCGGCTCGCCCCTCGGCCACCAGCCCGGCCGCCTCCGCCTGCAAGCGCAGCCCCTCGTCGTAGCCCACCCGCCCGAGATAGAGGTACTGAATCACGTATTTGATTGTAGCGACGCTGGCGTCTCTGCAAGTTGAAGCCGCAGGCGTGTCGTTTTCGCGCTACACTATACCTTGGCAGGAGGACCGGGCGGTCGCTGCCGACGAGCGTGCGCAAGCACGGTTCGCCGGGAGAGGAAAGTCCGAACTCCGCAGGGCAGTGTGCCGGATAACCTCCGGGACGTGGGCCTCAAAACCCATGGACGGCCAGTGCCACAGAAAATATACCGCCTCTGCTACCCTCCTTTGGGAGGACAACCGGGCATCCCCGACGGACTCGTCCAAAGGGCTGCCCCACGCAGTGGTAAGGGTGAAATGGTGCGGTAAGAGCGCACCGCTCCGCCGGTAACGGCGGAGGCTAGGTAAACCCCACACGGAGCAAGACCAAATAGGGAGGGAAGCGAGAGCCAGGAGCCAGGCTCCGCTGCGCATCGGCCCGACGCGCTCAGGCGGCTCTGAACGATCTGCGGATACCCCAGCCCTGCAAGGGGCTGCCGTCCGCAGGACGCCGAAACCTCCGGGTAGGTCGCTGATGAGCGTCCGCGGCAACGCGGCGCCTAGAGGAATGA
>Ga0181536_10001319_pt1 | contig 29381 bp, 35 predicted proteins | sample PEATcosm2014_Bin_41_FD_121105 | JGI IMG/M metagenome (GOLD analysis project Ga0181536, IMG submission 121105) | Peatland microbial communities from MTU Mesocosm Facility, Houghton, MI, USA - PEATcosm2014_Bin17_60_metaG | ecosystem: Environmental > Terrestrial > Soil > Wetlands > Peat | place...
CCAAGCACTCGACAACCTGGTCCGGGAAATCGGTCTCGAAGTGGCGGCCTGAGGTTCCATGAAGGTAACGAGAACATAATTCTCGTTTCAAGGCCTCTTTCATGCTAAAGCTTGCGCCACGCTGCTACATTGAGGGGAATGTCTCACGTAGTCGCAGACGCGCGCGCACGGCAATCTTCCCCAGCGGCCTATCGGCGATTCAGCCAGGTTGCCTGGGGCGTGCTCGCGTACAACATGCTGGTGGTCCTGTGGGGCGCGTTCGTGCGCGCCACTGGCTCGGGAGCCGGTTGCGGCAACCGTTGGCCGCTATGCAATGGCGTGATGGTGCCGCACGCCCCGCGCATCGAAACGATCATCGAGTTCACCCACCGCGCCACCAGCGGCCTGGCATTGGTGGGCGTCGCCGCGCTTTGCCTCTGGGCCTTCCGCCTGTTCCCGCGCGGCCACCGCGCGCGCGCCTGTGCGGCGCTCTCGGTCGTGTTCCTGTTTGCAGAGGCGTTGCTGGGAGCGGGCCTGGTTCTGTTTCAATACGTCGAGCACAACGCCTCCGCCGGGCGCGCCGCCTATCTCTCCGCGCACCTGGTGAACACCCAGATCCTGCTGGCCATGCTGACCCTCACGGCGTGGTTTGGCTCCGATCCGGTATCGCGCCCATGGCCGCGCGCGCCGAAACTGGTGGTGGCCGCGCTGCCGGTGGCGATCGTGGTGGCGGTCAGCGGCGCCATCGCGGCGCTGGGCGATACGTTGTATCCGGCCGCTTCAGTGGCCGCCGGGATGCGGCGGGAGTTTTCTCAAACGGCCGGCGCACTGCTGCACCTGCGGGCCGTGCACCCGGTGGCGGCGGGGGTTGGCGCAGGCATCCTGCTGGCAGCGGCTGCGATGGCGATGCGATCCGGACGTATGGCGGCCGTCCGCATGGGCGGAATCGTCGCGGTGCTGGTGTTTTTGCAACTCGCAGCCGGAGCCGTGAACATCGTTCTGCTCGCGCCCGTCTGGATGCAGATCTTGCACCTGCTGCTGGCGGACTTACTGTGGGTCGCACTGGTGGTGACGACGCTGGAAACCGGTCGAACCGTTTAGGCCCTGGTTGGCGCACGCCGAAGAGCGGGGCTCAAGCCCCGCGCGGGCTCAAGCCCGCCCTCCATTGCTGTGCTCACCGAATGTAGAAACTCGAGGGGCGAACTGAAGTTCGCCCCTGCACGCTAAAGCGTGCGCCACGTATGCGCCATCAGGCACGCGGGTACCTGGGGAGCCAGAGCGGCAGTTCTCAGATGGAAGTATATCAGAAGTACTTTTTCAAGCGGTCGAGGACCTAGCTTCGGGCATAGCCGTGGACGGCTGTGCGCTTCCCTCCCACACGGTGGGCTTCGTCGGAGAGCGCGTGCACGCCGCTCGCGTCGATCCAACGATTGTAGAAGTTGAACAGCGCGCACACAGTGATCGCGAGATAGATGGCGTCGTCGTCCCAGCCGGCCCCGTAGAGTGGCTTCATATCTTCGGCCGTGATGCGCGGAGAATCGCGATTCACCTTATCGACGAAGCGGAACAGGGCCTTGTGTTTTTCATCCAGCCTCGAATTCTCCAGGTCGCGCAACACACCCCAGACCAGATCCTCGTCTCCCAAAAGTTCCGCCGCGACCGCGGCGTGCGACTTCAGTCAAAACGGGCACTCGTTGCGACACGATGTAAACGCGGCGATCAACTCGCGGATGCCCGGACTGAATGGCCCCGGGCCGCGCAGAATCTCCTGCGTGAATCGGGCCAGGTGCTCGGTCGCCTTGGGCAGATAGGCGAACATATTCCAGATCTGCGGATACTCGGACCCGCTCTCCTGCATCATGCGGATCATGTCCGCATACGGCCCCGGCTGGGGATGGTTTTCCACGCCGGGGAGAAACATCGGCTTCATTCTTGGGTCGGGCACGAGACTTCCTCTCTCTGAGAATGCACAGCCCCTTCGGAGCGGACAAGAGCCTGGAGGATTATCACATGCGAGTTCGGCAGCGTCAATAACGAATACATACTAGTGTTGTGTCCACGAATTAGATGGACAAATCGAATCCTGCGGCTCCGCCCAAAATCGCGTTCATCGGTGTTCATCGGCGGCCAATATAGAAGCCCGAGGGGTAAGGTACAGGTCTCCGATTTCTTAGGGTCTCAGCGGTAACAAACGCAGCCTGTCACCCGCCGCCGAAGGTTGGCAGCGCGGTCGCAATCCGGAAACGCAACCTGGCATGCGCGCGCCGCAGCGCCCGCTCCACTTCCGCCGGATCGCCGGCGCGCGCGAAGATGAATCCAAGGTACGACGCTCCCTCCGGTAACGGCACCAGCGTCTGACCCACCTTCGCCGTCATGATCACGTCGTCCACGCCCTCCACGGCGCGGGCTTCGGCGAGTCCCGCGGCATCCTCATACACGCCGCCGCGCGGAATCGGAATCATCATCACGCCCGACGCCCGATCCGCCAGCTTCAGCGCGGCAATGTCTTCCGCGATCGCATGCCGCAGCACGAGTTCCTCCAGCGGCATTCCGGCGCCGAAGCGCAGCGCTTTCGAGCACAGGCCCCCGATGGGCCGCGCCGCCACCTCCAACGGCGTGATGCAGCCGACACCCTCCTCATTGAGGCGCAGCTCGGCATGGAACGGCCCATGGTACAAGCCTAGCGCGCGCACCGCCCGCGCGACAGCCTCGCGCATGCTCTGCTCGGCCGCGGCGCTCTCCCGCGACGGCGTCACATAAATCGTCTCTTCGAAGAAGGGCCCCTCCAATGCATCGGGCTTGTCGAATATCGCCAGGATGCGGGGAGCGCCGTGGGTGACGATGCCTTCCACGGCGAATTCACGCCCTGGAATATACGCTTCCACCTGCAAGTACTGGCTCTCGACCTCGCGCGCCATCCGAATATCGGGGCTTCTTTCGAGCAGGGTCTTGATGCGCGCAAAGGCCGCCCGGAATTCGTCCGGGTCGTTGGCGCGGATCACACCACGGCTGGCGGAAAGGCCCAGCGGCTTTAGGACACACGGGTACGGCGCGCGGCGCGCGGCGGCGTCCGGCGACTCGGCCAGCGCCACGCGGAAGAATTGCGGGACCGGCAGGCCCGCCGCCTGAAGGAGCTGGCGCGCCAGATACTTGTCGTGACACGCACGCACTGCGGCCGGCGGATGAAACGGGATGCCCAACATGCACGCGGCTTCGGCGGCCAGCACGGCAGGCGAATCGCCCACCGCCGCTACCGCATCGAAGCGCTGGCCGCGAAGGGTTTCGAGCGACCCCGGCACGTCCCCAAACCGCACCGGGATGGCGCGGTCGCCCCACGGATCTTCGAGCACATGGCAACGATCCGTGGCCAGCGTGAGATCCACGTCCAGCCGCCGCGCAGCCTCGGCGAAAACGCGGATCTGATAGCCGGTGGTCGCCGCGAACAGCAGCAGCCGGGCCACGCTTCATTCCTCCGTCCGGAAGGATTCCATCGTGCGCGGATTGTAGGCCCAGTGGAATTCCAACTCGTAGGCCAGCGAGCGCGCCAGCCCATCCAGGTCGGGAAATAGCGTGGCGTTCGTGATGTTCATGCGGTAGAGCTCGCGCAGTCCGGTTTCACGCACCTTGCCGGCTGGCAGGATGAACTTCGCCATCATGTTCTTCGGGTCGCGGTATTTGCGCACGATCTCTTCCATGGGTTTGTCCAGCACGCCAGGCAGCGCAAACGTGCCGGATTGCGCGATCAAGCGGCGGTTCATGGTGTCCGGCTCGCCCAGCCAGATGAACTCGCGGTCGCCCTTCAGGAAATAGCGCGCGAAATTGCCCTTGCGCCGCGGGTCCATGCCGCGCGTGGGGACGGCGGGCTTCCGCGATTTCGCGGAACGGCGGATGCCGCCCGCGCTGATATCGGTGGGGTTGAGCGCCCACACCGCCGCGTCGCTGGTGGCGCGCTGCAGCGCGAAGAAGGCCGCCACGTAAGGCGACCAGGTGAAATCGAGCAGGCGCGTGGGCGCCCCATGATGCTGCATCAGGGCCAGCCATTGAAAGTCGTCGTCGGCGTCCGGAGGCTGCGCCAGAAACTGGTGCGCTTTGCGCTTGAACACGCGCAGGATGCGGCCCTCCTGCTGCGGCCATGCGCGCCGGTCGATGTGAAAGTTGCGGAAATAGCGCGAGAGCGCGCTGGCCAGCGGCCACGCCTCTTTGCGATGCCCGCGAAACGCCCAGTTGGAATACGGCGAGCCGGTGATGATCTTCAGGAACTCGTCCCACGATTCCAGCCGGTATTCCTTGTAGATGGGGAGGCTAGTGGGCGTCATGCTCCCATCATTTTCCCATCATTGGCAACGAGACGCTGTCGCGAGGGTGTCTCAGCGCGCTCGAGAGCAATCAGACTCACCCATCACGCGGCGTCATTGCCGTGTGTGCCCAGTGAGATCACCAGCCTAAATGATGCCTTCCAGCCGGACGTAGCTCGCTTCCATTCCGCGCTCCATGCCGGTCGAGAGCATGCGCGCCCGCGTTTCGGCATCGGGTAGGGTCATGCGCATGGTCATCGACGTGCCGTCGCCGTCCGGATCGAACCTCGTTTCAACGTGGTTGTCCGGCGTGGGGCTGGGCAAATGCATTCGCTCCACATGAACGATCCTGCTGTAAGGCTCCAGCTCCAGATATTCGCCAGTCAGGTGAAATCCGCCGCCAGAGCCGTTCGTCCACTCGTATCGTATCTTTCCGTTTGGCCGCGCCTCGCTGATACAAACGGGCATCGTCCAGCCGTCTGGGCCGAGCAACCATTTCCGGATCAGTTCCGGCTCTGTGTGTGCACGGTACACCGCCTCGGGTGTTGCAGCGAAGCGCCTGGTCACCACAACATGTCTATCGCCTTCGGTCTTGAGCGTCATTTTGGTCATCGCATATCCTTTCTATTCACTGGTCTTTTCACTGGTTTCATGTCTGCCAGAATCTCGTCTAGCCGGTCGTAGTTTCTCGCCAAAGCGTCTCGCAGCGTGGCAAGCCATCGATCGACAGGTTCGATACCGGCCTTTGCCAGCCGGCAAGGACGCTTCGTGCCCTCGACCCGCCGGACGATCAGCCCCGCGCCTTCAAGCACTTTCAGGTGCCGCGAGATCGCGGGCTGCGTCATTTCGAACGGTTCCGCCAGTTCCATCACCGTCGCTTCGCCTTTGGCGAGGCGGGCAAGGATCGCCCGACGTGTGGGGTCGGACAGCGCGGAGAAGGCGGCATCGAGGGTTGACATTTCCGAGCAGACCTTATATAATCATTATGTTATATAACCAACCAGTTATTGTCAAGCGGAATTTGGACTGCGAGGGCAGGGGAGTTTCGCAAAGCGTATGTTTCGGAACACTCGGGAGGCATCATGACAACCGCTCGGGCTACGCCCAAGAGCATCGACGAATACATTGCGTCGTTTTCGCCTGAAATTCAGGCGATCCTCGAAAGGATACGGTTGACCGTCAGGAAGGCTGCACCCGGCGCGCAGGAGACAATTAGCTACGGAATTCCAGCGTATACCCTGGGTGGTGCTTTGGTGTACTTCGCTGCATTCAAAAGGCACATCGGGTTCTATCCGCCAGTGAGGGGCGATCGAAGGCTTGAGAAAGCGATCTCAACCTATGCAGGGGAGAAGGGCAATCTGCGATTTCCGCTCGATCAGCCGATCCCTTACGGCCTGATCGAAAGAATTGTGAAGCACAGAGTGAAGCAGATGTTGTCGAAGGCGGCCGGTTCCACTTGATTGCCGGTTAGGGTGGTGTCTCGTGTGTTGTTGCACAAAGGGTCCTTGGTGCAACTCACACCTCAGTGACCTCGATAGACGCCGCCTGACCAAATAAGTACGATTGCGGAAATGCCCAGTGCCGCCACCGGAGCGCAGCAGATCGCCGCGCGCGCAACGCGCCGATTTGCAAAATAAGCGATGAAGCCGCCAGCCGCCGGGCCGCAGAGGCGCCCCAGGATCGGAGAAGCCCCCGAATTGGCGAAAGCGCGTAGATCGGCTTGCCGGAAGCCCAGCGCGATCACCCGCGCGATCTGTGAAGCCACAACGCCAGCCCAGGCGCAAACGATCAGGATGTTGTGCGCCGTGTTCTTCCCATAAGAACCTGAAACGTGCCCCTGTTTCGGAGCCCAAGCTCACTATACGAGCCAAGGCGCACAAGTTCGAGGCTGCCGTCATCCGGCTTGCGATAGATGAGAACGAGATCCGGCCGGATGTGGCAGTCCCGGTGATCGTTCCATTCGCCGGACAGTGGGTGATCGAAAGTCCGGCGCGGCAGCGGCGTGTCGGCGGCGAGCAGGTTGATGACCTCCATCAGCAGGGTGTCCAGCTTCTTCCTGTGCCGGCCGAGTTTTTCTCGCTTGTAGTCACGCCGAAAGCGGGTGGTATATTTAATCGCCTGCATTCAGACTCTGCAGCAGTTTGTCCGGCTTGCCGACCTTGACTAGCTCGCCCCGGCGCGCGGCCTTCATCGCTGCGACGGTTTCGGCGTTGGGATCGAGCGGCTCGAACGGCAGGGCCTTTTCCGCCGCGACGCGCACCAGCAGCAGGCGAAAGGCATCGGACACGGTGAGCCCGATTTTCTTCAGCGCGGCCGCGGCTTCCCTCTTGGTGCGTTCGTCGATGCGGGCGCGAACGACGGAATTGGTTGCCATAGCGCTAATCTCCTCTTGAGCCACATTGTAGCCCAAAGGCCGGGAAATATCCAGTTTCCTCGCGACACGCTCACGGTCTGGAAACTCGACCGGTTGGGTCGTGCTGAGGGATGCATGGCGGCTTGACAAAAATATGGCATATTTGCCATACTCTACATGGTGCGGAGGCCCGAAAGCCATAGCAATGCCAGGGGAACGAAGCAGCTAAGCCAGCCGCCAGTTCGGCCGGTCGTCTGGATCGGCAGTCTGCAGGCACGATCTTTCAACCTTACTGCACGAGGTGAAGGGTTCCTTCGGTTCAAGACCGTACGAATTGCACAAGGTAAGACGCCGCTCGACATAAAGCCCCTGTCTCAGTTTGGATCGGGCGTTTACGAACTGCGGGAGAGCTTCGACGGGAATGCCTACCGGATGATGTACGTTGTGAGCCTTAAGAAGGCGATCTACGTGCTGCACGCCTTCATGAAAAAGTCCAAGTCCGGGATCGGCCTGCCGAAACCGGACGCAGAGTTGATCGCCGTACGCTTACGGCCCGCACGGGAGTTAGATATGGAGGACTGAGCATGGCTAAAATTCCGTTTGAGAAAAGCAGCGGCAACGTGTTTGCCGATATCGGATTCACGCCAGCCGAGGCGGCGGAACTCACCGCTAAAAGCAGGTTGATAATCGCCATCAAGGACACCATCGAGCGGCGCAAGCTGACGCAGCAGGAAGCGGCGCGCCGCTGCGGCACAGATCAGCCGACGCTTTCCAAAGTGTTCCGTGGCCGCATGGAGAGCGTCACCATCGACCGGCTTGCGAGCTGGCTCAACGCGCTAGGGCGGGACGTAGAGATCATCGTCAAATCGGGCCCGCGCACGCGCCGCCGAGGCCGCCTGCGCGTGATCGAAGCCGCGTGATAGCCGCGGCGCCAGGCGGCAGGCATCGTTTTCGACGCGAGTCACGGAGGCGCCTTGTGACGCAATTCGCGAGATCTTCATGCGGCCGGGCGGGAGTCAATGAGTCTTGCCAAAGCCCTAAAGCCTCGATAGCCTCGCGGACCTCACGGGTGGGCGGAATGATGGACGGCATCCTGCTGGCCTTAAGTGCCGACGATCATGTCCTCTGCCGGCGGGGCGGAACTGTCGGCTGAAGCCGACAGCGGCACGCTGAAGCGTGCGCCACGGATATCATCGGCCGTAAATGAAGCGGCTGCGGCGGGGGTCCGCGCCGCCCGTCAGAACGCCATCGGACATGGAGATGCGGATGGCCGTGGGCGCGGAAAGATTGCCCCAATCGCCGATCACCGTGACCTTATGGCCCATGGCCGTGAGCTTTTCGATGGTGGCTTGTGGAATGCGGCGTTCCACGTTCAGCTTGCCGGGCAGGAATTCGTGGAAATCGAAGGAGGTATACAGGTGCGCGCTGTCGAAGCGCGGCGCTTCGATGGCCTCCTGCGGCGACATGTTGAACTCCACCATGTTGAGGAACACCTGCAGCAGCGTCTGGTCCTGCAAGTCCCCGCCGGGTGTGGACATCGCCAGGAAGGGCTTGCCATCCTTCAGCACGATCATGGGGCTGAGCGTCACGCGCGGCCGCTTGCCCGGCGCCAGCTCGTTCGGATGGCCGGGCGTCAGCACGAACGTCTGCATGCGCTCGCTCATCGCCAGGCCCGTATCGCCGGCGATTACCGAGGGCAGCCAGCCGCCGCTGGGCGTGGCCGAAAACATGTTGCGCTCGCGGTCCACCACGTTCACGCACGTGGTGTCGCGCGCCGCGATGGCCGATTCGGTGGAGGCCGGCATCGGTAGAGGTCCGCCGAATGCGCCGGGTCGATGCTCCAGCGACGCGTGGTCGGGATCGATCAGCTTGCGCCGCTCGGCCGCGTAGTCTTTCGAAAGCAGAATCTGTTCGGGAATCTCGGAAAACTTCGGGTCGCCATAGTAGCGGTCGCGGTCGGCGAAGGCCAGCTTGATGGCCTCCACCAGCGTGTGGATGTATGCCGGCGTGTTGTGGCCCATGGCCCGCAGGTCGTAGCCCTCCAGCAGGTTCAGGGTCTCGATCATCACCGGGCCTTGCGACCAGAAGCCGGGCTTGAAGATTTCATATCCGCGATAGGCGCCGGTGCGCGGCGTATCGGTCTCGGCGTGGAAGCCGGCCATGTCGTCGTAGGAGATCAGGCCGCCGTTGCGGGTGCAAAACGCGTCGTATTCGTGCGCAATCGGGCCCTTGTAGAAGTAGTCGCGCACCGCGTGCAATCGCTCCGTGCGGCCGCCCTTGGCCTCGGCTTCGGCGTTCGCCAGCGCGCGCAGGGTCTTCGCCAGGGCCGGCTCGCGGAAGACCTCGCCGCGCCGGGGCGCAACGCCATGGGGAAGGAAGAACTCGCGCGAGGTGGGCCAGAGCTCCAGCAGCGGTTGCGAGCCGCGGATCCAATCGGCCATGACTTCGGTGACCGGGAATCCGCTGGCGGCGTATTCGATCGCGGGCGCCGCCACGCTCGCAAATGACATTGTCCCGTAGCGTTCCAGCGCCAGGATCAGTCCGTCCATCGCCCCGGGCACAGGAGAGGCCAGAATTCCCTGCGCGGGCATGGGCGCCATGTGGTCCTGCTCTTCCCAAAGCTCCCGCTTGCGCGATGAATAAAACGCGACGGTGGCGCGTTTGGGAGCCGTGCCGATGCCGCTGATGGCGATGACGGGCTTGCCGGCCATCTTGATCACGATTGGAATTTCGCCGCCCAGGCCAAAGTGATCCAACTCCGTGACGCCGGCCGCCAGCGTCGTGGCCACGCCCGCATCCACCGCATTGCCGCCCTCGGCCAGGATGCGCATGCCCGCATCCACTTCGAAGTTGTTGCACGATCCCACCATTTCGTGCAGGCCGCGCACGGAGGGAAACATGGTCAAGCGGGATTGGGCGGGGAGGGTTGCGGGGAGCAGGAGCAGGAGAGCCGCCTGAAAGGCGGCTGCGGGCAGGATTGCCCGCCCTCCAAGGCGCGCGAGGAGAGAGTCACGCGTCATAGCGGTACATCGCCCCCGCGATCGGCACGCCGCGCACATCGATTCGGCGGAGGTCCGCCGAGCCCACGCCATGCCGCTCGGCGAGGAGCAGCGTATTCTCACAGGTCCGGAAAGGCGCGGTGCCGCGCGCGGCCCGCGGATCGTAACCCATCACCGCCGCCGCCACCGCATCCGTCGACACCGGATTCAGCCCCGCCAGCAACACTCCCGGCTGCACCCGCCGGATGCCCTTGATCCAAGGCCCTTCGCCGCCCGCGATCGACTCAATGCCATCGACGATCTCCAGATCGACAGGCCGCGACTTCACCAGGTCGGCGACAATATGCGGCACGCGATATCCCGGCTCGCGGCTGGAAGCCGGGTCCAGTTCCGCGGGCGCCGATTTGGAAGGCTGCCGCCGGCCCGCGTGCATGGTCTTGGCGCGGCCCGCAGTGGGGTTTTCGTTCGGCTGGTCCACACCCGCGTCGTCGCCATAGATGGACGCGGGCAACATGCCGAAGCAGTTCTTCATGGAAAGCGTCACGCCGCAGGTGCCGTGATTCTTCAGCTTCGCCATGCTGACGAAAACGTCCGTATCTTCGTATGCGTGATTCAGATCGTAGGCCGGGAACAGATAACCGCCGCCCGGCACTTGGAATCGCGCGTATTTCTTGCCTTTGCCCAGCGCGTTGGTGTTTTCGAATTCCACGCCCGGCGCGGCGGCCAGCAACTGGCGCACGTTCCATCCGGAATCGAGCAGGTACTCTTCGAGCGGTCCGCTGGTGGCCCAGGCGCTCTCCACGAAGCGAATGCGCCGCGCGCCCGCCCGCCCCATCAGGTGCGCCGTCGCGCCCACCAGCTTCGGATGCACGTAGTGCGTGACACCTGGCGGCCGGCCGTCCACGCGCAGCGCGGGGCTGCCCGTCATGTTCAACTTAATAGTTACGGTCTTGCCGCGCACGATGCGATCGAGGCCCCCGAGCTGGTCGAACATAGTGGCCAGGCGCGCGGTGATGTCCTCGTCATACGAAGCGCACCTGGCAATGGCCACGGGCGCTGTGGGAGGGGTGCCCTCCGGGCCGGGCGCGGCTTTGAGCAGCGGCGCAGCACTGATGAGCGCAATCCATTCTCTCCGAGTCATTCCTCTAGTCTAAACGTACCGTGGCGCAGGCGGAAACGCGCTCGATATCCACGCCCGTGCCGCCTTCGTCGGTGGCGTAAACCTCCAGATCTTTTTGGATGCCTTCGGGAGTGATTAGTTGCGCGTGTTTGAACGTGCCCAGCACCTGCACGGCGACGTTTTCGATGGGGTAAGCCGAATAGTTCACCAACTCCACCACCACCTGCTTGCCGTCGGCGGTGGCCAGCACATTCGAGAGCATCGAGGAGACGTTGAACAGGCGGGCGCCCAGATTCTTGCGGCCGGTCATCGACTGCACGTCGTGCCAGATGTCGTTCAGCCGGTCGAGTTCGGCCTTGTCCAGCGTGATCTGGTCGGGCTGCAGAGCGGACTGCCCTTTCCATCCGGGCGGCGCGGTGAGCACGGTGCCGCCCGCGCGCGCGAAGTTCTTCAGCATTTCGCGCTGCTCGGGCGTGAGCGACGCGGCGTCCACATCGACCGCCATGGTCGCGCCCGCGAGCGCATCGGGGGTGAGGCGCTGGCCGGGGATGGCGCGCACGGGAGTATGCTTGGCCGCGATCATGTCGAGGATGCCGCCCGAAAGCAGCGCATCGTCGTGATCCTCGACCACGGCCAGCTTGCCGTACGGGCGAAGCGCGCGCCATTCGGGGTGGCTTTCGAAAAACTGGAGCACCTGCGCCATGCCGCGCCAGTTCTTGATGGCGGCGGCATCGCTCCGTTCCAGGCGCGCGGAGAAATCGTCGTCGAGCGCTACGATCCAGCGCGCGCCGGCCATCTCCGCGTCGGCGATGGCTGCCTGATAGCGCTCGCCGGTGACGACGCTGTGCGCCGGCGGCAGATATCCGAGCCACACGCTGGCCGGACCCCAGGCGCGCACGGAGCGTATGAATCCCGTGTTCGTGTCGATCCAGGGCGAGCCGGAGGGAGCCGCTTTGGCCGCGCCGTTGTCGAGCACCTGGATGCCGGGCCAGACGCCTTGATACGTGCCGACGATGGGGTCCGGGCCGCCCAATGGCATGCGCGCGCGGGAGGTGAGTTCGACCACGACGGCGTGCGCGTCTGCCAGCATGTCGCGCACGCGCGCGCCTGTCCCGCTGGGGAAATCGCCCTCCAGCACGACGCCTTGCAAGCCGGCGCGGATGGCCTTGCGCGCCGGATCGGCGGGGTCCGCGCCGGGCTTGAGGACGGCCAACGTGACGATGCCGCGCGCGGCCGCGCGGGTGACGAATTCGGGCGAGTACGAGTTGACGAGCAGGCAATTGATGGGCGTGCCGGAAAGCAGGTCGAGCGATTGGGGGCTGGTTCCGTTCCACCGCGCGGGCACCCAGGCGGATGGGGGCGCGACGGAGGCCAGCAACGGCATCGTGGAGAGGAGCGCTACCCATCGGGCCACGCGCAGCATCATTCTTATACTTTACCGCGGGGTTGTGGCGAGGAAGGACTGTTCCATCAACAGATCGAGTCGCCCTTGTCGCGGTCGGCGAATACTTCACCGGCGCGCGCCGAGATGGGTAGGGCACGCAGCCATTTGTTCGGAGGCCCGCCTTGCTCGGGTTGGGGCTGCGGCCCTCGTTTCTCTACCATGGTGTCCTCCGCATCGCGATTATTTCTTCATCAGCCCCAGGCGTATCAGATCGTCCTCGGTCCAGCAGACCTGGACAAGCATCGACTTCAGAGTCTTTGGCGGGAACGTATCGGAGGATTTATGGAAGGTGACCGTCACCCGGCGGCCATCCGGATGCTGATAGCGCTGGTGGCTGCCCTCTTGCCACCGGAAGAAAAAGCCGTCCTGCCCTAGGGCGCGAATGATATCCCGGGCTGTCACTGAGCGAAGGCGGCCGTACCTAATCGCCATGTCAGACGGTTACCGCAACCCGAGTGTCTGGCAGCACCTCGACGTCTTCGCGCGGGCCTTCCGGAACGGCGATACCGTCCTCGGTGAGTTCCGCGATGATCATCCGCACGACTTCGTGGATATGCTTGAAGGCCTCTTCCTCCGTGTTGCCCCACGTGGAAGCGCCATACCGCGCCAGCGCGGGACAGTACGCATGCCAGCGATCGTCATCCGGCTCCACTACCACTTTGAAACTGTAGGTCTTCATATCGGCTCAGCCTTCTTCTACTTTACATCGCGATGTCGCGATGGCGCGGCGGCGACGACAAAACGCGACTCCTGTTGTCTTGGAAGAGTGCGATTTCCGCGCGCGCGGACGCACAGACCGCTGCGGTCTGGCGTCAAACCGGAAGGTTTGGGGTCGAAAAGCCAGGCTTAAACTGATAGAGGAAGGCGGATTCCGGCAACACATCGCCGATCTTCCAAAGTCGCGACGGAACTCCGCAGGCATCTGTGGGTTGATGGTCCGGCGGGGACAACGACGCGCTACGTGTTAGGTTAGAGCCGCACTGTCTGGCTCACGCTCCCTCCGGATGCCTGTCCCTTTTCGTTCGGACTATCAAAGCCCAAATTATTGGATCTAAATGGGACGATTGCGAATGGTTGTCAGTCTGCAGCTCGAAATGCAGGGCGGCCTAATCGTCCCAGGAGCCGATTGCTTTCCCGGGTCGTCCCTTGTATGGTAAATGTATGGCGCGGCTCATCTCCACCACGGTCCGTCTCGATGAAGAGGATGTGCGGGCATTGAAGCGCGCCCGCGCGGCGGGACATTCCGCCTCTGAACTGATTCGGAAGGGTCTGCGCGTCGCGGCCTCGCGGTACTATTCGCGCCGGTGTCCGCCCTCAACGCGTCTGTTTGAATCCACGGACACGAAGCTGGGAGACGAATCCGAACTGTTCCGGGATCTTGAGGGGTGATTCCCCCAATCGTTGCCGACACCGGCGGGCTGCTCCGAGCCCTCGCCCGCACGGCGGCCGGCGAGCCCAGTTTCCCGGAATATGAAGCGGTCCTGACCTCCGCAAGACTCGTCATCGTACCGGCGCTTGTCCTTGCGGAGGTCGACTACTTTCTTCGGGAGAACCGGGCCGCGATGCGCAAGCTGGTCGCCGAGATTTTCGACCCAGGGACGCGCTACGAATATGAGTTGCCTACCCCTTCCGACATCGCTCGCGCTCTGGAACTCGATGCCAGATTCAAGAACCTCCGTTTGGGATTGGCCGATGGGATGGTGGCCGCTATAGCGGAACGCCGCCAGGTCTATCGGGTCCTGACCACCGATCGGCGCGACTTCGGCGTAATCCGCGTCGGGCCACGCCTCACACGCGCGCTTGAACTGGTCCCGTAACATCGCGGAGGTTCCTGTGCATCTCGCGGTTGTCCAGGCCGCTACCGCAACCCGTGTTTCGGGCGGCGCCTCGACGCCTCCAGGCGGCGGTCTCCGCTGGTCGATGCCCCCAAACAGGGGGTGAAGCCGCCGAGCGCCCCAGTCAGCCGACTGGGCACACTAAGCGGGCTGGGGACGCATCCCCGGCGCTACTCGTCCTCTTCTTCAACTGTGACGGGTTCGAGGTCTTCGGCTTCGAAGATCTGGCGGCAATCTAGGCATTCCAGGTATTCCACGCCATCGCGCCTGGCGATGATCTCGGTACGGTTGTGCTCGCAAGGATGCTGCTGCATATAGCAAGACTTAGGATTTATTCTAATGAAGCGGCGGCCCTTGTCAAGGGGCTTTGCGTTTATTTTTTGGAATCTTAACGCGATTGGCGTGTCCGGAGGGCTTTTCGGGCGTCCTGAGCTACAATTTAGGGGATGCCGTTCCCCATACACCGCATGCGCCGGTTGCGCGCCAGCGAGCCGATCCGCAGCCTCGTGCGGGAAACCCGCCTGGATCCGGCCGAGTTCATCCTGCCCCTGTTTGCCTGCCCCGGTGAGGGAGTTCGCCGCGAAATCGGGGCCATGCCCGGCAATTTCCAGCTCTCCGTGGACGAAATCGTACGGGAGTGCGCCGAGGTGCGGGCGCTCGGTATCGGCGGCGTGATCCTGTTCGGCCTGCCGGAAAGCAAGGACGAAATGGCCTCCGGGGCTTATGCCGACGACGGCATCGTGCAGCGCGCCATCCGCGCCATCCGTCATCAGGACCCCGGCCTGCTGATCGTGACCGACGTCTGCAATTGCGAATACACCAGCCACGGGCACTGCGGCAAGATCGTCAACGGCGAGGTGGATAACGACCAGACGCTCGCATGGCTGGCAGCCTCGGCGGTTTCGCACGCGCGCGCCGGCGCCGATATCGTGGCCCCCTCGGACATGATGGATGGGCGCGTGGCCGCCATCCGCCGCGAGTTGGACGCCAACGGCTTTTCCAACGTTCCGATCCTGTCCTACGCCGCCAAGTTCGCCTCGGTGTTCTACGGACCGTTTCGCGAGGCCGCCGAATCCGCGCCCCAGTTCGGCGACCGGCGCAGCTACCAGATGGACCCCGCCAACGGGCGCGAAGCCATGCGCGAAATCGAACTGGATCTGGAGGAGGGCGCCGATATAATCATGATCAAGCCTGCCATGCCCTACCTCGACCTGATCCACGAAGCCCGCCGCCGTTTCGACGTGCCCATCGCCGCCTATCAGGTGAGCGGCGAGTTTTCCATGATCGAAGCCGCCGCCCGCAACGGCTGGATCGATCACGACCGCGCCATGCTGGAAAGCCTGACCTCGATCCGGCGCGCCGGCGCGCAGATCATCCTGACGTATTTCGCCAAGCCGGCGGCCAGGCTGTTGGGGTGAGCACTATCTGGTTATCCGTCAGCCAACAAACACTGGCCGCCGCGAGCGCCGGGCGCAGATCGCCGCGCCACACCGTTTCAGTCCCCTTCTCAAAGGGGAGCGCGCGCGCGGAGCGGCAGCACGGCGCTGATTGAAGTGTCCCCGATGGTTTCAGTCCCCTTCTCAAAGGGGAGCGCGCGCGCGGCCAGCACCGTGGCCATGGCGTCGCCGTATTCGCCCAGTTTCAGTCCCCTTCTCAAAGGGGAGCGCGCGCGCGGGTTCCCGGAAGAGATCGACCTATGCAAGGTGGATAAGGTTTCAGTCCCCTTCTCAAAGGGGAGCGCGCGCGCGGGGCCATACTTACCCGCCGTGAACTGCCCGCCCACGGCGTTTCAGTCCCCTTCTCAAAGGGGAGCGCGCGCGCGGGGCGCTCAGCCATCCGCGCAGATCCTGCCCGCCGGTGTTTCAGTCCCCTTCTCAAAGGGGAGCGCGCGCGCGGCCGTGGCGGAAATGCCACAGCGCCCGAAGCGGACTCAGGTTTCAGTCCCCTTCTCAAAGGGGAGCGCGCGCGCGGGGCTTGGGCCGCCGCCAACCGGGGTATCTTCGTCGGTTTCAGTCCCCTTCTCAAAGGGGAGCGCGCGCGCGGGCGCAGACCACGGCGGATCTGCTCAAGGTGTTCCTGGGTTTCAGTCCCCTTCTCAAAGGGGAGCGCGCGCGCGGTGCCTTCATGCACTTAGCCGCGACCTGGTGTATATAGGTTTCAGTCCCCTTCTCAAAGGGGAGCGCGCGCGCGGATGGCTGGCGGCCAAGTCTACCAGATTACCGTGATAGTTTCAGTCCCCTTCTCAAAGGGGAGCGCGCGCGCGGGTGGTGTGCATATGGACCCTCGCCTTTGAATGCAGTGTTTCAGTCCCCTTCTCAAAGGGGAGCGCGCGCGCGGGGCTGGTCGAGGTCATCAAGGACTGGCAGCGGTTCAAGTTTCAGTCCCCTTCTCAAAGGGGAGCGCGCGCGCGGTCCGCGGCGACTCCGGCCAATGTACAGAACTTTCCAGCGTTTCAGTCCCCTTCTCAAAGGGGAGCGCGCGCGCGGGTGAGCGATGCGCCCATGCATAAACGCGAACAGTAGTTTCAGTCCCCTTCTCAAAGGGGAGCGCGCGCGCGGTCTGGAATCGGGAACTCCAGTCCCCTACAATAATATGTTTCAGTCCCCTTCTCAAAGGGGAGCGCGCGCGCGGAGACTTCGGCAGCTTGAACCATCCCGGTTTCGATCAGTTTCAGTCCCCTTCTCAAAGGGGAGCGCGCGCGCGGGAGAGCAATCCCATGGGAAAATATCCTAGTGGCGCGTTTCAGTCCCCTTCTCAAAGGGGAGCGCGCGCGCGGCGCTCCACAACCCCTTCATTCTAAGCAGCTTTTTCGCGCTTGTAAAGTCCAAAAAGACGACGATTCGCGTTTTGCCCATAAACCCTTCCAATCGGCCAACTCCTCACCAAATATCGGCGCAGAAGTTGGCGTATTCACACTCCCCGCAGCGCGCCCTCACTGGCGTCGGTTCCGGGCACCACGCCGTGCGCTCCAATTCCTGCATCGCGGCGACGGCCTCCGCCACACGCGTCTTCCATGCCGGCGTCACGTCGAACGCAAACACCCGGTCATCCGGGATGCGATACAGAAACGCCGTCTCGACCCGCAAACCACAGCATGCCTCCACCAACATCGCATACCCGCTCAATTGCATCCGGTGGTTGTCCCCCATCTCGCCCGACGTCAGCTTGAAATCGACAACCGCCCCCTCGCCCCCACGCTCCAGCAACAGGTCCAACTTGCCGCTCACCCCTACCCCCTCGTCCGCCAGCCAAACCCCAAACCGCCGCCGCGCGCCCTCCCACCCATACTCGCGCAGCCCCCGCCGCTCCTCCAGCCGTTCAATCATGTCTTGCGCGTTCAGCGCTTCCCGCATCTTCCATGTCGCCTGCCCCGCGCCCGGCAATACCCGATGATAGTAGACCACCCGCGCACAGTACGCCCACTGCTTCAAATCGCTCACCGGAACCAGACTCACCCTTCCTCCGATCCCAACACCCGCAGACGCGGCAGCGCCGCCTTCCCCGCAGCGCTCTCCTCCGCCTTCAACTCGTCCGCGTCCCGCCGGTACTGATCGAACATCCACACGTCCTTCAAATCGTCCTCGCAAACCGGAATCACCCGCACCCGCGCCGACCGATTCCCGATCTCCGCCTGCACCCGCAAACACAGCTCCTGCCGCCGATTCCGATTCAGCCGCCCAAAAAACGCGCTGAACTGGATGCGCTCCAGCCCATAATCCAGGCAAATGTCCGCCACCCGCGTCCGCACCCGATCCTCCTCCACGTCATAGATCAACACCAGCGACACTTCCGGACTGCCCCGTCCCACCTGCAACGGCCGCAACACCCCCCGATACCGATTCTTGCGCGCCACCACATCACCACTGGAACGCGAACGGCCGGTAGTTCCGCAGCCCGCGAAACGCCCCCGCCGCCAGCCGCGCCTGCATCTGGACAATCGACCGCACCTCGTGCCGCTTCCCCCTGTGCTGCTCCGCCGCCGTCAATCGCGTCAGCACGCGCGCCGCCACCCCCTCGCGCGACCCGTTGTCCAACAATCCCTTCACCACACTCAACCGCCCGCCCTTGTTCAACCACGTGAACAGGGCCCGGTCCACCACCGGCTGCCGGAACTCCTCCACCAAATCGAGCACCAGCGACGGCTTGCCGCTCCGGTCCACGTGCAGCAAACCCGCAAACGGCTCCAGTCCGGCGTTCATCACCGCGCCCCAAACGTGCGCGTACAGTATTCCGTAGCCATAGTTCAGCGCCGCATTGACCGCGTCCGACCCCGGACTGTTATCGCGCCCGTCGAACCCGCACCCCGCCGGAACCAAATTCGCGATCTGCCGCCAATAGATGCGCCCGCCCGTGCCCTCATAGCCCATCAGCGACGGCCGCACCGCATCCGCATCGCCGCCCTCGCACGCCAGCGCCTGCTTGCGAAGCTGCCGCAACTGGCCCGCCGCCCGCTCCAGCGGCTCGCGCCGGTCGCCCTCCCGGCTGCGCGCGAAATACCGCAGCAGCTTCTCCTGATTCCGCAGCTTACCCGCCACCACCCACCGGCAGAACTCCGCCCCCCGCTCGTTGTGCAGAGCTTCGAGTTGCGCCCGCCGCGTCTCCACCGTGGCCGTCAGCAGCGGCGACGTCAGCAGCGCGAACGGCTTCCCCGACGAGCTCAGGAACGCCATCCGCACGCCCCGCTCGCACAGTTCCTCGATCAGGTCCGACGACACCGAAATGCCGCGCGATCCCACCACGATTTCCTGTATCCGCATCAGCGGCACTTGCGCGCAGACGGCCTTGCCCTTCTTCACCACCACCCGCTCGCTCTTCTTGCCGATGAACAGGCCGAACCCGGCCACCAGCAGTTGCGTGCCATTCTCCGTGGAGAGCAAGGTGGCGCTGCCGTCGTCCGGCAGAATGATTTCCTCGACCGGCGGCAAAGGCAGTTCGAGCTGTTCGGGCGCGCGGTCGTATGCGCCGGTGATCCAGTTGTACTGCGAAGCCACCGGCTTGCGCGGGATCTCCACAGGAGCCCACACATATGCGAGGTTGTTCATCTAAGTCACGCCTTTCCCACAGCGACTATATCTCTAACCGACGCCCAGATCTACCTCTGGGATAGCCGGGAACCACAAACTACACACCGTCGACGCTACGCTCGCCTCGCACATCCATGCCCTCTTCAAACGAATAAGGACGGTCCGCAACATATATACCATCCCGCTTCGTCAACACACCTGCCCTCTTCATTCCGAAGTACTGCCCCATTGTCACCGGCACCAACAGAGCGGGCGCTTGCAAAGGGTCGCTTTCCATCCGCGCAAAATACTCCACTTCCTCACACTTCGGTAGTACTTCGATGCCATCAAACAGCTCGTCAAACAAATCCTCCAATCGGTCGTCTGACTCGAATGGCCGCAAGGATGACAGCACCCTCTGATCGAAACTTGACATCTCAGATTCGACCTTGCTTTTCCACATCGCACCCCTTTCGCCCGAGTAGACATGGTTCAGCGTCTCTTGCACACTGATTTCATCCAGCGGCTTGCCTGCAAGTGGCCTTAATTCCTCGACCGCCGCCCGCACCAGGTCTTCCGCATAGACCGGGCACCCCTCGGGAATCCTCTCCATCACCTTCACGTCTCTCAGCGGTGTGCGGCGGCCACGATTGATCCTGCCGAATCGTTGCAGCAGCGCTTCCAGTGGTGCAGGGTCGGAATAGAGTACGTCGAAATCCACGTCAAGACTCACTTCCACGACCTGCGTCGCCACCAGCACCATTCCGCGGGAGTCGGCACCGTGTCGGAATGTTCCCCTGGTCTCCAACAGGCGGGACTCTTTCCGAAAGCGGTCCTCGGCATGGAATCTGCCGTGCAGCAACTCGACGCGGCCGCTCAGACGCCCCGAAAGCCTGTTCCTAAGTTCCTGCGCCCGTCCTACGGTTGTGGCCACCGCCAGTACTGCCAAGCCACTTTCGACGTCGGACACAATCGCGTCGACAACCGCGCCGTCCAATAATTCCCCATCCACCATGTGGACACAATGGCGCCTGAACTCCGTTAGGGTCTTTGGCGTGGCCCTGATTGTACTGTACCCGGGCAAAACGCCACGAAGCACCTCCATCAGGCAGATGGGTAGCGTGGCGGACATAATAAGGACTCGTGCCCCTAGATCATGGCTCAGGTGCCGGATGGTCGCCAGAATCATGCCCAGGCGTTTCGGCTCGTAGGCGTGGATCTCGTCGAGAATCAGCAAGCCCTTCGCCGCATCGGTCCATATCGCCTCGTGCCCCTTCAACTGGAAAGCGGCCTTCAATAGCTGATACGGAGTAAGGATACGAATCGGCGTCGCATGGAGTCTCCCAAGCGCTACCTCTCGGAGGGCCACCGCACGAGCGTGTTTCGGCTTGTACTCCCGCTCCAGGAGCTGCCGGTAAAGCGCATGCAGCGCGCGCGAGTGTTGCAATGCAACATTACGATCGCCCAGCCGCTGGCCGAGCCGCCACCGCATCGCGTTGAGGCTCGCCTGATAAGGCAATACATAGAACACGACCGGCGACCCTGCTGCCGCGGAACCGCTGTGGGCAGCCCAGAGCATGGCGGCTTCCGTCTTTCCGCTGCCTGTAGGCGCAATGAGCACCGCGTTCCCGTCCGTCCGGCTGGCTTCGATTTGGTGCCCATGAAGGTCGTCAACAGTGAGTTTGAAAGCTCCCATCAACCCGCTCACCGACTTCAGTTCCTCCGTCACAATCAGCTTCGCCCAAGCGGAACCGGAATGATCGGCGAGAATAACCGCACCGCGCAGAAAACGGCCTGCCAGCGAAATCTGCGAGTTGTATGACTCACGGCGCACCGATACCCAGAGCGCCATCGCTGCGCCAATCACAGCGCGCAACCCGATAACGCTGTCGATCGGACGCCAGTCCGGCTCCGCCGCTTGGACCGTCTCTGGAATCGCCAGCCTGCTGTCGCGAAGCAACGGACGCACCTCCTGGCAAAAGAGCCGCTCAGCGAGGTCGAAGAAATCCGCCGTCATCTCCGCCCGCAGGCACTCCAAATAGTCAGGCGTGTCCAGCAAGGCGTCCCCGGCGCGGTACAGGCCGTTGATCGCAGGAAGGTCCTTGTGGTGGGACAAGACAGCGGCTGCCACCCAAGGCAGGTCGCCCTGCGCATCCTCTTTCAATAGCCACGGCAGCAAGGCCACCGAGAGAACCTCGTGGCGGTATGGGAATTTCCCATCCTTATGCACCATCTTCTGAAAACCCCCGCAAGACTTTCCCAGGTCGTGGATTGCGACCGCAAGTGCAGCGCGCGGCCAGAATCGCGGCATGCCGCAAAGTTCCACCAAACCCGGCGTCCGCAGGCGGAGCCGCGCGAAATTGGCCCAAACCCTGCGCGTGTGGGCGGCCAGCGACTCCCCATCCTCCCCTTCGCGCTCCGGGCTCTTCGCCCAAACGTCGTCAAATGGTGACTTCAGCTTCGATGGCACATGAATGGAAGACCACTGCCCGATGAACTCCCCGCTGTTTCGGGGTCTTGGGATCGACCCACCACTTGGCCTGCTGTCCCGCCCGCAGAATCAGCCTCCGCGGCTCGTCCGCCGCATCGATCCCGCCAAACACAACGTCCCGAAGGACAATGAAGCGCTCAAAGTGGGCGCGCCGTTCGGGAGGCGGCTCGATGAACTTCGGCATCAAAACGGTCACGCCGAACCCGATGCACGGACGATAGGAGAACGGCAGGAGCGTATTAACGAAATACGCGCCGGCCTGTTCCTCTAATTCAATCTCCTCCACGCTCACAATCTCGGCCAGATCCTGCGAACGGCCTAGGATCACGCAGAATACCGGCGAACGGAATGCAGCGCCAAGAGCTAGGTTATCCAGGTAAAGCGTCAACTGCGGCTTGAAGAGAAAATCTCTCCAGTGCGGCTGTACCGTTGCCTCAACCGATGCGCCCGACCTTTTGCTCGCGGCCGTGATGATGTGCTGGTGTTCGAGATCCTTCGCCTTGGAGACGAATCGAAAATCGTAGCCGAACCGGAACCAGTCGGGAGGCGGCAGTTCCCCGAGGGCGCTGGCAACGTGCCCGTAGATTGTTGACGGGGGCGGCATGTCGAAGGTGGGCTGCCTCCCGATCAGGAAATGCGGATAGCGAAACGACGTAGTAGGTGCCTGGATCACTACCTTCACCACGCGCAGCTTATTCATACCAGCTTGCATGGTCCAGCCTGCGCAGCTCTGATGCAAACGCGCGGATCTGGGGCACAGGATGACCCACCGTCACCCGCTCACTCAGTTTGCTTTCGGCAATGGCTCCCTCCAGCCTGGTCCGCTCTTCATCCAGAAAACCCTTCGCCCAGCCAACGTAAACGGGTGACAGGAATTGGTCGCCATAGACCGCCATCAATTCCTGGAAGGCCTCCTTGTGGAACTGCGTGGTATGCGTCCGAGTTGCCGTCAGCATTCGATAGAACGGATTGTTCCCATATCGCGTCACCGCGAGGAAAATGATTCCAGGAGTCAGATCCGTATAATGCACGGCCTGCTTCGCGCCGCCGTTTAGTAACGCCAAACTCTCCACCAGGGTACCGACGCGCTCAACCCGGCTCTCCAACGGCAGGCGCAGAGCCTTTTGTTTTCTGACCTCAACCTGCTGTAGATTCTCTTTTCTGGCGTGCTCGCGACGGTGAGAGTCCAAGTTCTTGTAGCCGACTCGCTCGCCATCGAAGAATGTGCCGGCGGCCGACAGATCCAGCGAAAGCAGACCCATAAGGTGGGCGCGATAGAACTCGTGCTCGTACGGAACGGGGTCGCCCTGTTGCCGGGTCATCGTTCCAAAATCGGTCTCGATGGCCGCGGGGCCAATAGAAACGAACGTGCTCACGCGGAACGGCGACACTCGCGTGATCTCGCGGTCCTTCTCCAGAGGGCTCGCGGCGGCATCCTTCGCCGCTTCCGCCTTTTTCGATGGCGCCCTCATGTAGCCGAAAAGATCATCGTCCCAATACCGGATAGGTTCCGCATCTGTATACGCAATCTTACCCTCCCTCCGGACGGGCGCGAATTGCCACCTCGGTTCGTTGATCTCCAGGTTAGTCCGAATCCAGTAGCGGACAGCCTGGGCCGAGACATAAGCATGCGGGCCATTGGGTGTCCGAATCTTCTTGACGACAATCGCGTTGTCTGTCTTGGCTCCCGCATCCGCACCTGCATTATTCAGGGCCGAAGCCGGCGCGTCCAGCACAATTGAGCCTGTAACAAAAGCCACTAGTGATCCTCCTAGCTAGCGAGCGCGGGCGTGTCCGCGCTATCTTCGTCCTCGGTCAACATTTCTTTATTCAAGAAACCCGCCAATTGCAGTTGCTCGACCAACCGAATAGAAATCAAATCCCGAGTCAATCCCCACTCCAGCCGGCCGACGCTGTCCTCGGCTTCAAAAACCTGTAAATACTCATCCAGGCCGAACAACAGTTGATTGTTTTCCCGCGCCTCATTTCTCTGTGCCTTCGTCAGGGCATTGCGGACCTCGCTTGACCGCTTGGCGTAGACAAGGTCACGAAACAGACGGCGGTCGTTCCGACCCTTAACGTGCTCTGCGAGCCGATCCGCGAAGCCGCGGATCGCCGCGATTCGTTCTGGTTCCATTCCAAACACCTCTCGTAAGAAAAGCTCGGTGAGTGCCCAATCGCAATCGCCCGGATGTTCAATTTTGCCGCGTAACTCGGAAAGGACATGCCACCGCAGAAACCGTGCAGCCGTCCTCAAATCAATAAACCCGCTTTCGTATATCGAAAACAAGTCCGCCAACACCAAGTTCCGGGAGCGGCCCGGCCCGCCAGTGACCCTGGAGGCCACTTTTCGCCGCTTCTTTGCGCCAACTCCTGCCACGCCCGTCTCGTCTTGCGTCGGGCTCTGCCATCCTCGCCCCACCAACCTGCGCCACTGCGGTCTGGTGTTTGGTTCGCCAGCCAAGACAAGGAAGCGAATTAGATTAGACGGCAGGTGATACATTTCCAGCGATGGACCCTGGCCCGAACTGCTCAACCAATACACCGTAATGGAAGGGGAGCCCATTCCGTGGAGTGTTAGCCCTTTGGCGTCCCAAACCTCCATCAGATCCGCTGTCACGAGCGAGGCGGCTGACTTCGCATCTGGATACTTCGCCTTTTTCTTGGCTGCGTCCCACGCGGCCTGCTCGCGATTAAGCGTCTCATCTGGTCCCTCGCGACCTGGAAGCCGGCCACTACTGCTCAACGCAAAAAGCCTGCGATTGTCCTCGACGTACAGCCGGGCCAGCGCCAACGTCAAAACGCTGCTGTCCGAGTGCGCTATCAGCAACTTGCCTTCGGCCCGCCGGCCACCCATCGGTAGCGCTTGCAGGGCGGTCAAGTAAGGGCCGCTGATTGGAAGTGCCCCAGTTCCCGACGGATAAAAGTTGAGAACGCCTTCACCGGTCAGCATGGGCATCTGGCCCCGGTGAATCAGATGAGTCGCCGGCAGCCCTGAGAATACGCATCGGTACCCGGCCGCACTTCGGTCCGCCTCAGATCGGTGAGCGTACAGCACCCTCTTGGCGTAATTCTTCCGGCTCTCAATCTTCTTCGGCCCCTCTCCCGGTTGAACGTATTCTGAGTTCATGAAAACGCACGTAAGATAGCTCCCCAAAAGGCCACTGAAGTAATACTCCTCCATCTCCTTCGCGGCAGTATCCAGATCGCCGAGCGTCAACTCCTCCGGAGTATTCTTCCCGACCATTGCACAAACGGCGGCGATACCCACGTCCACCAACGGGCTGCCCGTCCATTGCAATAATCGGTGCGTCATACTAACATATTCACACATTCGAGTCCGAATCCGACCATAGAGCGGCATCCCGCAGGGTCGCAACTCCTCCAGTGCCCGCCGCCAACACGGACGGCCCCAGCATTAGCAAGCCCCCTTCGCAAAGGGGAAGATCGCGCGCGGTAGTGTCACAGTCACTGTTTCAGACCCCTTCTCTTCGGGGCGCGGGATGAGACGTTGCGCCGGATCCCGGGTTTGGATCTCGAGTCGACTGGCGTAGCGTCCCACCCCAGTATGCTTAATGATAGACCGAGGCCACCAGCATGTCAATAGCGTAGTTTCACATTCACTTGGATATTCTGCTCGGAATAAAACCCGACGCCGCGCGACCCGCACACCTACCGCGCCAATTGCACGTCGTGCCCCTGCAAGATCTGCGTCCCGGTAACGCGTCCGTAGAGAACGTCCGGATCGAGATCCGCTCCGTTCGGCCAAACTACAGTGCCCAGGTCCGCATCCACGCGAACCTGAGCGAAGTATTCGGGGTCGCGTAGCGGCTCGAAGACTCCGCGGAAACTCAGATGGGGCGCGAGGTCGACTACTCCCTCAACGCCGTCCTCGAATCGAAGATGCAAGCGATAATCGCCAACCGCTTTCGCGGCAACTATGTCCTTCAACATTCTCTACTCCAGAGGCGCAATGGGCCTAAGCTGTGCTTGCGCCCTCGCCAAATTCCAATCCTCGATCAAATCCGCGCGATGTAACGCCGCCCACTCCGTCACCAGGCCCAGCGCGCGGGGCGAAAGGCTCCCTCTCAGCAGGGCCAGTGTCTCGATAGCGATCAGCGCCTTCTGGCCTGAATAACGCACATGAAAGTGCGGTGGCTCGTGGTCGCTGTGATACATCTGCACAACGATACCGAAGAACCGGCTGATCTCAGGCATGCTTGAACCGTCTTCCACGGGGCCCCCGCGTCGCCCGATTTTCATCGTATCAGGGATGCTGGATCTTTGGGACAGGATTGCGACACTCCAGGCCATCTGCCAGGCTCACGACGACGCGGTCGTCTCCAATAATTCGCAAGTTATCTCCCCCTTCCCCCAAACCGTCTGCCGCCCCACCCCCACCCACTTACCCGCCTTCAAATAAGGTACAAACTCCCCTAGCTCCCCCTCGTACTCCGCCTCCCCCACAAACCCGCCGATCGGATGCACCTGCCCCGTCCGGCTGCTCCGCCGCACCACCTCCACCCGCCCGATCTCGCATCGCGTCATCTTCACCCGCGCCGCCCGCTCCCCAAACCCGCGAAAGTCGATCTCCAGCGGCCCGTCGTCGTACAACTCCCGCAGCGTGCTCACCCGGTCCCGAATCCGCCCCGCCAGCACGCCGAATTCGGGACGCTCCGCCAACTGTTGCCCGCTCTTCAATTCGGTCGGCGTCACGAATCGCACCCGCACGCGCCCCACTCGCTCCGCCCCCGGCGCCCCCGCCGCCAAGTCCAGCGTCATCGGCGCCGGCCCCTCGCTCAGCAGGAATTGCTTGCCATCGTAGATCCGCGCCACGCACTCGCCGCTCTCGTCAAGCTGCGCCACCTCCAGCAAATCCGCCCGCCCGCGCGACGGTCCCAAGCCTTCGTGCGCAAGCTGCGCGAACGCCAGCACCAGGTACGCGATCGCCGGGCTGTGCATGTCGAACAGGTTCAGATCGAACCAAAACGTTTCGCCCGCGGCCGCGGTGTGCCCGTCCAACCGCGCCGCCCGAAAGACAAACGGGCGCGGCCAGTCGGCCAGCCCGCTCGGTCCGCCCGCCAAGGCCGACGGCTCGAACATCCGCGCATACGGGCAAGCGGCGCGGATCTCGCACACGCGCGCCCCAGGGCAATCCGGCACGCACGCGATCCGGCGGAAAATCGTGCCGAACGCCCCCCGCAGCAAATTGGCCGATTTCCCCGGCGGAAAGTGCACCGGTTCGCGCGCCATAAACGAAAATCGCAGCGCATAGAGCCGGAAATGCACGCTCCCATTCTATGCCATCTTCAGCCTGCGCGGGCGGCTTGTTTTATCGGCGTTAATCGGCGTTAATCGGCGGCCAACCCCGCCTTTTCCGCGCTGCCCAGTGACGCATCTTCCATTCCCCGCCCGCGTTGAAAACAAACGGCCAGAACCAATCCGTGAGCCGGATTCCCGCTGCCCCCGTGCCATGCTTATATAGGGTAGCTCGCCACCGTCGCAACGGTGGGTTCGGAAGAACTCAAACCCTAGATTGCGAAGCGAAATAATCTGGTCGGATTCCGACCGCCCATGGAGATGAAAATGGGCGCCACCGCGGTCGAGGGCATCTTAAGATGGAAGCTTGGAAGCCGGTGTTCAATGTTTTAGAGGAGACGCTGACGGTGTACTTGGCCAATCCGCACCAGGTTAAGCCGCGCAAGGGGCACAAGACCGACAACGAGGATGGCTATTGGCTGGCGCATTTGTTGCGGCATGCCAATAGCGCGGACTGAAGTCCGCGCCTCGGCGAGCTATGGCTCGCCACGATCGCCCGCTGTTAAACTGATACTTCTTCCCCATGCACGCGAACAAAGACACCAACGAAATTCTGCTCGCCAGCCAGGAATACCTGTTCCCAGCGGTCTTCCATTACTACCGCGAGCCGCTGGTCGTCGCGCGCGCGAAGAACCAGTTTGTGTACGATGCCGCCGGCCGCGCCTACCTGGATTTCTTCGGCGGAATCCTCACCATCAGCGTCGGCCACTGCAACGACCGGGTGAATCGCGCCATCCACGCCCAGGTGGATACCCTGCAGCACGTCTCCACGGTTTTCGTCACCGAGCCGCAGGCCGCGCTGGCGAAGAAGATCGCGTCGCTCACCCCCGGCGGCCGCCTGACCAGATCCTTCTTCACCAACAGCGGCACCGAAGCCAATGAAACCGCCATCCTGGCCGCGCGCTGTTACACCGGCAGCACCGAAATCGTCGCCCTGCGGCATTCCTATCATGGCCGCTCCGCCATGGCCATGGCACTCACCGGCCAGGCCGCCTGGCGCGTGGGCGGAGCCGTCCAGCCGGGCATCGTGCACGCGCACAACGCTTATTGTTATCGCTGCCCGTTCGGACTGACTTACCCATCCTGCGATATCCGCTGCGCGCGCGACATCGAGGATCTGATCCGCACCTCCACCTCGGGCCGCGTGGCGGGCTTCATTGCCGAGCCGATACAAGGCGTCGGCGGATTCATCACGCCCCCCAAGGAGTACTTCGCGATCGTCGCGGATATCGTGCGCCAGTCGGGCGGCATCTTCATCAGCGACGAGGTGCAAACGGCCTGGGGCCGCACCGGCAGTAAGTGGTTCGGCATCGAACACTACGGAGTCGTTCCCGATGTCATCACCAGCGCCAAAGGCTTGGGCAATGGTTGTCCCATCGGAGTCACCGTCGCCACGCCCGAGGTGGCCGCGGGCGTTACTGGACTCACTATCTCCACCTTCGGCGGCAACCCGGTCGCCACTACCGCCGCAAAAGCGGTTCTGGATTTAATCGAAGATGAGAACCTGCTCACCAACGCCGCCGAAACCGGCGCCCACCTGCGGGGCAAGCTGGAAGAACTCCGCGACAAGCACGCCGTCGTCGGCGATGTGCGCGGCATGGGCCTCATGCAGGCGCTGGAACTAGTTGAGGATCGCCAGACCAAAGCGCCCGCCGCCCGCGCCACCGCCGAGTTGATGGAAGCCGCGCGGCGCAATGGCCTGCTGATCGGCAAGGGCGGCACATACGGCAACTGCATCCGCATTTCGCCGCCGCTGAACATCGCCAAATCCGACGTGGACGAGTTCGCGCGGCTGCTGGATCAGTCGCTTGAGGAATGCGTCAATGGGACAGGAAGCTAACTGTGAAGTCCGCTGCGGCGGCAAAGCGTCGACCGGCAAAGCGCTGCTCGAAACCGACGATCTCATCTTCCGCGGCGATTTCCGGTTGTCGATTCCGCTGCGGAGCATCGAGTCATTGGAAAGCGCCGACGGCGTGCTGCGAGTCACATCGCCCACCGGCACAACCGTCTTCACCCTCGGTGCGCAGGCCGATAAGTGGGCGCACAAGATCCGCAATCCGCGCACTCTAGCCGATAAGCTGGATGTAAAGCCCGGGATGCGAGTCTCGCTAATCGGCGTGACCAACCCGCTCGAAGGCCGCACAACCGATATTACAGAAGGTAAGGCCGCCAAAGATTCGGACCTTATTTTCTACAAAGCCGCCACGGATAAAGACCTGTTAAAACTGCATGCGGTCCAAGAATCGCTCAAACCAAAAGGAGCACTCTGGGCAGTCTATCCAAAGGGCCAAAAGCAAATCACCGAAGTAGGCGTAATTGTGGGGCAGGCCCGTGGCCTGGATAGCGTCGGGATAAACCGGCGTGAAGTAGTGAATGAAAGAGTCATACAGGAAAGGAGCAGCGAACCATCCTGACCCCGAGCCATGTGAGGGCGGCGGCGACGACGCACTTGAAGCGTTGGCCAGGGGCATATGTGGGCTGGGTATCCCTGAAGTTGATGAGCTCCGAAATCGCCAAAACCATGGGCGCCGACGGTGTCAGGC
>Ga0181536_10001320_pt1 | contig 29371 bp, 31 predicted proteins | sample PEATcosm2014_Bin_41_FD_121105 | JGI IMG/M metagenome (GOLD analysis project Ga0181536, IMG submission 121105) | Peatland microbial communities from MTU Mesocosm Facility, Houghton, MI, USA - PEATcosm2014_Bin17_60_metaG | ecosystem: Environmental > Terrestrial > Soil > Wetlands > Peat | place...
ACGGGCAGAATACGATGCCGTACTGAAGTCCCTTGCTCTTGTGCACCGTGACGATCTGCACGGCCTCGGCGTCGCTCTCCAACCGGAGTTCAGTCCGGTCCGGGTCGCGCTCCAATCCTTCTCCCTCCGAGGGCATGCTGCGGGCGCGCGCCAGCCACTTGAACACCCCGTCCGGCGGAAGCTGCTCCTCCTCAATCGCTTCGTGGATCAGACCCGCGGCATGGAGCAGATTCGTCAAGCGCCGTTCCCCGTCCTCGTACGCCAACAGGCGGCTGCGAATGCCGAGATCCGTGATGACCTCCTCCATCATGGGCATGAACCCGCGCGTCAGCCAATCGTCGTGCCAGCCGTTGAGCTGGTCCACAAGCCTTTGCCACTGCGCGTCGTCCGCGTTCAGTTCGGCGATGGCATGGGCGTCTTTGTCCCAAAGCTCGGTCGCAAGGGCTGCGCGGACTGTAGCGCCGTCCTGCGGATTAAGCATGGCGCGGAGGAAGCGCTCCAACTCCTGCATCTCGCGAGAATCAAGTATGTTGCCCGTGTTGCTGATTACGCTGGGGATTCGCGCCTCCCGCAACCGCTCCTGCACGGCCGCGGCTTGCCTGTGCGAGCGCGCGAGAACCGCGATATCCCCCGGCTTCACTCCCTCTCCGCCGATGCGAACGTCATCCTGCAGCAGGTGCAGCACCTCGGCCGTAAGCCTCTCCAGGATGAATGCCTGGGCGTCATCGGTCGAGACGGATTTTATTTCTCCGCCGCCTTTTCCCTTGGCCTCGGCCGCTTTGGGCGGCAGGAACCACCACTGCAACGCAGGGCGGCCATCTCCGGTGAGCAACGCCCTATCTTTCTTGTCGGCTACCGCCATTTCCTCGAAGGGGATTCCGTCAATGACGAACGGCTGCGCGCGTCCGTCGAAGAGCGCGTTGACAGCCGCCACCATGTCCGGGTCGCTGCGCCAGTTCCGGAGCAGCGTGTGCCACGGGCCTGCCTGCTTCTTGGCCCTGAGATAGGCAAAGACGTCGGCGCCTCGGAACGAATAAATTGCCTGCTTCGGATCGCCCACAAGAACCAGTGGCCCGCCTGCGAAAGCGGTCGTGAAAATCTCACATTGAACTGGATCCGTGTCCTGAAATTCGTCTATGAGAACGACTTGGTATTGCCTCCGAAGAGCCTCGCACAAGGCGGGACCGGCATTTTGGTCAGTAACAGCTGCGTGGAGCCGGCTCAAAAGATCGTCGAAGGTCAGCGCATGCAGCCTCCGTTTGGCGGCGTCAAAGTCCTTGTCTACCGCCCGCAAATAGGCCATGCGCCAGCTCAGTTCCAGAGTCTTGGCTGCGTCGGCAAGCGAGCTGCAGGCGTCGATGAATGGCGAAGATGGGAGGCTCTGTTTGACTCGTCCGTTCATCGCCCCTTTCAGCGCATCTGGCGTACAGGCGCCAGCGGCATCAAATCCTCCGGCGAGGTCCCCTTTACAGAGTGCGTCCAACCGGTCGAGTGTTGCTTGCCGACCGTCTTCGCTGAAAGCATTATTCTTATTCCACCGGACAGTACTCATGAGGGCTTCAATTCGCGCACGATCCCAGGTACTTCTGACCCTCTCGAACGCGCGATCCACGGCTTGGATTGCCTCCGGCAGAGGCGGCGTTTCCGGCAGCAATTTGGCATTCAACTGTCGCTTCCACTGGGAGTAGCTCTTGAGCAAATCATTCGGATTCCATCCTTGGCTGACCGCTAGGTCGGCAAGCAGACGGCTGGGATAGCATTGCCGTCGCCAAAAATCCATCGCAGCCTGTTCCAGCAGCGCCCGTTCGTCCTGTGTGATCTCCACGTTGAACGCCGATCCGCTTTCGAAGGCGGCCCGGTCGAGGGCTCGCTTGCAGAAGCTATGGATGGTGCAGATGGACACCTCGTCGAATTGTCTTAGAGCCGCCCGCAGCTTCCCAAGAGCGGCCGTGCGTTCTGCCGGACTGCATCCTTTCGCAAGAGCCGAAAGAAAATCATCTTGCGGCGGCCGGCCCTCGAACACGCCAATTGCTTCCTGCAGCCGGCCTCGCACGCGGGTGACCAGTTCGTCGGTTGCGGCATTGGTGAAGGTGACCACCAGGAATCGCGTGATGTCGTCCGCCCGCCCGTCGAGCAGCAACCGCACGACAAGGTTGCTCAGGCAGTGTGTCTTCCCGGTGCCCGCGCTTGCTTCAACCAGCGTGATCCCCTTTCCGATCGGCGTCGTTAGCGGATCGAAGGGTTTGCCAACTGCGCTCATGCTCCACCCCCTTTGCAGTTTTGCAGGAGAGGTGTCCAGAGCCGCTCGGCCCAACGCTGAAAGTCCTCTGTTTCGCCTTCAAGCGGATCTCTTCCACGGAAGCAGAGCGCGATGTAGGGATCGTCTCGTTCCGGTGGCGGCTTGTTCTCGCTGTCCCACTTGCCGCCGAACCAAGCATCACCTGCCACTGCCATGGGAGGCCTGCGCGACCGGCTCTTTCCACCCTCCAGATTCATCTTGTGTTCCATGAAGGCATGGCTCGTCCGCTCAAACAACGGCGGCGGCGCCCGAAGTCCTTCCTCGTATCCAGCCACGAGGTCTTCGAGCAACGTGCCGGCTTTGTCCACCATCGAGAAGGTCATCTCTTCATTTGTTCCCACGAGCCGCGTCTCGTGCGGCACCTTGCCGCCAGCCTGGGCGTACGCATTCATGGCCACATGGGTGATCCATGCGCGAATCTTGTCTTTCGGCTTTAAGGTAGCGCATCGGAACTGACAACGGTTCGTCGCGGTAAGCATGTCCAACTCGCCAACCAGCGTCCATGTTTTAACGGGAAGAGTGAAACCGATGGGGACCAGGAGCTTGGGCGAACCCACACGCCGGAGAAACGGCTGGACGGTTTCCGCCATGAGCCTCTTATGGCAGGCGGCACAGAGATAGCCCGGCGGCAGGTCGCAGCGTGCGGCGAGCAACTGTTGCTCCTTCTCTTCGTCGCCTGCGCCCCCTAGCCGCCGCCTCACGATCCATTCCGCGGTCTGGTACTGGTTGAGAGCGCTTACCGTCGTGGGTTCGACGTCTTCCAACTCTTCTTCTTGCCCGTCCAGACGAAGGTTCAGGGTCCGCCGGCAGAAGTGCTCGCAAGGGTTCGTCCAAAACCTGACAAGGTCACGGAGATCCAGCTGCAATTCCTCTTGCGACGGAGGAAGCGGCTCCTTGAGGAATCTTCCCGTCTGGCGCCGATTTTCCAGGGCCGCCTTTCCGGCGCCGCAGTTCTCTCGCGCATAGCTGAACAGCCGCGGGTCGGAACCGTCAAAGTATGCCGCGTTAAAGGGTTGCAAGTGATGCTGGATGACCACCTGCTTCTTTGCTCCAGCAAAGCCCTGCTCCACGTAGTCGAGCAACTCGCTCAAGCAGACCGACGGCGCCCGCTGGCTGTTGTCCTTCTGCGACCGCCCGACGTAAGTGAGAATGAGCCGTTTCTGCGCGGCCAGCAACGAATCGAAGATGAGCTGCCGGTCGTCGCCCCGGAGGCTGCGGTCACCCGGCATCCGTATGTTCTGAAGGTTGAAGGCCGGTTTCCAGTCGCGACGGGGAAAGCGGTCGTTGTTCAGTCCGCAGATGGCGATAACCGGGAACGGGATCGTGCGCATGGGTTTCATGGCGCAAAAGGTGATGCGCCCGCTGATGAAGCCGGTGCCGAAGCCGTCGTCCGCGAGGACCGCGTCGAAATAATCGAGCAGCACTCCCAATTCCACTTCGGCCGCAAAACGGGAAAGCTCCTGGAGGCGCGCAAGCCGTCCCACGCTCTCCTGAAGAATGAACAGCGTCTGCTCTTCTTCCTTCTCGGTAGGAGCCAGGAAGACGTCGATCAACCTGCGGAGCGTCTCCGCCCACTGCGCCAGCGGTCGCGGACGGCGCAGGTCGTTCAGCATCGTGAAAAGCTGATCCACCCACTCCACGAATCGCCCGAGCAGCTCGCTGCGGCTCGATGTGGCGTTGCCGGAGGGCAGCACACCGGCAACCAGGTACTCCAGATTGCCCACGCTGTATCCCATCAGCAGCCGGTCAAGCCCGGCGCGCCACGTGTTGGCCTCTTCCGCAGGCAGGTCGTACGTCTCCTTCCTTTGCCGTCCATCCGCGCCCCAGCAGATGTTCACCGTGCGAACCCAGTTGTGAATGATCGCCAGATCGGACTCCGCGAACTCGAACGCGTTCCGGACGGCCGGGTATGCCAGAACGTCCAATACGTCTGTGCACTCCAATCTGCCCTGTGCCAGGCGCAGGATCTGGAGGAATGCCTCTGCCGTCGGCTGCTCGCGGCTCAACGGCTGATCGGCGATGCGGTACGGGAGGGCTGGCGTGCCTCGTTGCTCGACGCCGAAGACGCTCTGGATGTACGGTGCGTACGCCTGCATGTCGGTCACCATCATCAGGACATCGTGCGGACGCAGCGCCGGGTCTGACGCGAATTCGGCCAGCAACTGATCGCGCAGCGCCTCCATTTCCCGTTGAGGTGAATGACAGTCGTGTATCTGGAAGGAATTGTCGGCCTCCTCCAGCGGCAACGGTTTTGTATCCCCTCTGCCGCGGTCAATGCCGTTCAGTATGTCGGATTGGATCGCGTGCAGAACTGAATCCGTGCCCGGATTGACGAATTCAAGCTCTCTCCATTCCCCCGCCTCGCCGGCCTTCTCCTTGACCAAGCTGAGAAATTCCTGACCTTGTGCCGCCAGCGAGTTCAGCAGGGGGTTGCCGTTTGTCCCGAGTGCTCCGGTCTGACGAGCGGGGGCAACGAGGTAAAGCGTGACTGGAATGAACCGCGAAAGGGCTCGCAACAAGTCTAGGAAAACAGGTGGAAGTGTATTCACTCCAAACACCGCGAGGCGCATTGGTAGTGACGCGGGCGGCTCTTTCCGCTGGTTGAGATCCCGGATGAGTTCGTCGAATCGCCGCGCCAGGTGGTCCCCCTTTATCCCCTCGCAAAGCCGCCGCCATATCGCCGCCTGCCAGTCCGCGTGTCTTTCTTTTTCCGCCGTTTGATCGCCCGCTTCCCACGCCAAAAGCACTTCAGGGCGGTAAATCTGATAATCATCGAAGCAGTTGGCGATGCGGGCGCAAAGCTGGTAGCGCTTGCGGGGATCGTTGTCGGCCAGGTAATTGGCCAGCGCCTGGAACCGCTTCTGGGCTGCAACGTCGTCAATTATCCCGAGAATGCGCCACGTCAGGACCTCGCGCGTGAAAAGAGAGTCTTCTTCGCCGCCTGAACCTTTCTCTCCATTGCCCGACAACCTCTCTGCCAGTTGGCGGCTGAATGTCCCTGGGAAGGGCATGTGCAGCGAAGCAGCGCAACCAAGCTGTTCAGCCAGCCGCAGCGTCACCCATCGCCGCATGCCCTGGCTCTGAATGACGATTACCTCCTGTTCCAGAGGAGGCAGCGGGTTCTGCTGCAGTTCCTTCGCCAGTGCTATCATCAGTGCATTGAGACTGTTGCTCGTGAGGATGCGGAACGACCTCTTATTCATAGGTGATCCTCGTGATTCACACGGGATTCTTTGTGCACTGCTCTCACCCCAGCAATTTTTCGGTGGTCTTCCAATGGTACAAGCCTCCCGGCTCCTTCCGCAAAGTGACCGGTTTTGCCCGCCCTATGACATTGGAATGCCGCGACTTCCGCAGCCTGTTGTCGTTCGGGCCATAGGATATCTTCAAGTTGAACTTGCGAAGGCTCACGCTTCCACCGTTCTTCCCTGGACGCTAGCTGGCGCCAGTGCCCTATGGAAATCTGAGAAGGAGAGGTCGAGCAGCTGCTCGACCGTCTGGGCGCATGGGTTATCGTTGAAGGCTCGGATCGCCCGGACGGCTTTGTTAATGTCCAGTTTGTATTGGTTGTGAGTTCGAGACATGTCATCCTACGCAGGCCTACGCTGACGTCTAGTAGCAGTGTCGCCAGAATGCCAATGTGCGTCTTCGTCATTGCAGCCCCGCCTCGAACTGCCGCCGGTGCCCGCCAGTCGCCTTTTGCAGAACTCTATCACGGGGGACTGACAACCGCAAGAAACCCCACCCAGGCGGCCAGCGTTTCTCGTGCTACGCCCCTGCCTTGAACGACATGCTGCGGCTGGCCGATCTGCTGTGCGCAAAGCCGACGGGCTCCCTGCTCTCCTCGTTCCATTTTCCTCGGACTTCCATTTCCGTGGCTTGCAGAAAATCCTCCATGCGGACTGGTCCCTGGTCGCGAGATTGCAGCGCAAGACGTGCGGCATTAAGCACCACGTTCTTGATCTCGCCGCCAGAGAGGTCTCTCCTGCTCAGTTTGTCGAGGTTCACATCCGCGCCCAGCGGAAAGTTTCTCGGCAGAAGTTTCTGCCATATCTGTCTTCGCATGGCTTCGTTCGGGCGCTCGAATTCGACTTTGAGCGTGATCCGCCGTTCCAGTGCTTTGTCCAGGGTCAACCGCCGGTTGGTGGCCAGCACACAGATGCCGTCGAACCGCTCCAGTTCCTGGAGGAGCACGTTCACGTCGCGTACTTCCCAGTTTCGGAAACTTGAATCGCGGTCGTAGAACATAGCGTCGGCTTCATCCCAGAAGAGCACGGCACCGCTGCGCTTGGCCTCGTTGAACGCTCGGACGATGTTCTTCTCCGTCTGGCCAACGAAGCAGTTCTGGATTTCCGCATAGTTCACCACCAGGATGGACTTCCCCAGTTCACGGGCGAGTGCCTCGGCGCAGGCTGTCTTGCCCGTGCCCGGTGGCCCATAGAACAGCAGCGTCACGTTGCGCCCATACGAGATGAGTCCTCCAATCCCCCATTCCTGGATAAGCGTCTTCTGACACCGGGCATGCGTCAGGGCCATGTTGATGGCCGTGCGCGTTGCTTCGCTCAACACAAGCTGATCCAGGGCGATCTTCGGCTCGCGAATCTCGTTGCGGCGCGTTCTGGTCTTGTGCCTAGTGTGAAGACCGAGCATCTCCAACGACTTTTGAGTCAGCTCAAACTCCGTCTCCCCGATATCATCGGTGTCGTCGCTGATGGTCTCGCCCACTCCGCCGCTGGGCTGAATCAATTCGCCAGCCACAAGTGTTCCGGTTGAGGATAACAGACGAAGCTTCGACGGCACTTCAAATTGACGGGTGCTGGCGGCTCGGGCCAGACCCTTTCCAGAGAAGAGTCGGTCGGCCGGATCGAGGTGGCCGAGTTCCTTTCCCAGGAGGGCCAGAAAAATCACCTGTTCTTCCTCATTCAGGGGATGTTTCTTCCAGAAAACACTGAGCGCCCATCTGGGCTTTCGCGAAAGGGTCTTCTTCAGCTCGCCAACCAGTTTCGCTATTCCACGGTTCTCCACACGCCCGTCTGACCTGAAGGCGGGTGGGCGCATTGAATCAAGAGCGTCGGCTCTGCTGCTGAGCGCCAGAGTGATTCTGGCCAGATAGTCGAAGAGCTCGGCCTCGGTCCTGACCGGGAAACCGACGTCCACTTGCTTTTTTCCAACCAGCAGCGCCTGATACAACGAGTCGGCGATAACGATAGGCCGGTTGTCCAGCTCCCCGCGAACTTCCTCGAACGAAATCAGTTCAGCCCTGTAAAGCCTGCCGTGTTCCATCAGCTTGCCGATGGTTTCCAACACTTTGTCGCTCGGGAGCGCGAGGATTTTGATCAAGTCGTGCGGGAAGAAGGGCGTGCGTCCCAGGAGCCCCAGCCGGCCTAGAACCAGCGCGGCGAGTATCTCTCGCTCGATCCGGTCGAGCCGGTGCCTGTGAAAGGTCCGGCTCAAGATCAGCCTGTCCGCGGTCCTTCGCACCGAATCGTGCCACACCTTCGTCGTCATCTTCGCCTCGGCCTCAAGGTGCCGAAGTCTCCCGATCTCTGCTCCGCGGTTCTTGGCCTCTGTCAGCAATTCTCTGGCCTTGAACATCTTCAGCGCGGCTTCGAGTATCTCCTTGTCGGACGGAAACGCCTGGGGACGCCTGATCGCTCGTCTCTTTTTGCGAGTAAGCATTTCTCCGCCTCCTGAGAATAAACCCTTGACATGTCTGCACCGAGGAGTATAATCCCCCGGGTAGGACATATAGCGTCCTAGACTCCGGTTTTTCTCAGAGGGGCCGGCATGCCGAAGTTCAAACCGCAGTTCCGGTGCCTGCAGTTCATTCACCGTGAGGTTCAGAAGAGGCGCTACCCGAACTGCCGGACGCTGGCGGAGGAATGGGAAACCAGCCCTAAAACCATCCAGCGTGACATCGAGTACCTGAAATATGAGCAGAAGGCCCCGACCGAATACGCCCCGTCCAGCATGGCTATTACTACACCGACGAGACCTATGACCTCCCGGCGATCCGGATCAGCGAAGGTGACCTCTTCGCGCTGGCCATCGCGGAGAAGGCGCTTGCCCAGTACCGGAACACCCCGATCTATGACCGGCTCCTGACTATCTTCGCCAAGATTCAGGAGAGCCTGCCGGAAAAGGTTTCTGTCCATCCGTCGTGGGTAGACCAGAAGTTCTCCTTCGCCGGCGTCCCGTCCACGCGCATCAACCCGAAAATCTGGGAAACCATCGCCTAGGCGTTGCGAGTCAACCGGGTCTTCCGGTTGGAATATCGCGCGCCCTGGCACAAGGCGTCGGTCACGCGCGAGGTTGAACCGTACCACATGAAGAGTCTCAGAGGGGAATGGTACCTGATCTGCTTCGACCGGTTCCGGCGGAAGATGCTCACCTACGGAATCTCGCGGCTTCGGGCTGTGGAGATGTTGGCCGAGGAGGCCCAGGGGCCAACGGACTTCGACATTGACGTCTACCTCATTTTCCGCCCTAGTTTTCATTATAGCCGAATTCCCCTACCGCCAAGAGGACTCCCTTCCAGTAGCTCTCGCGTGCTAGGATTTCATCCTTTGGGATTGTAACATCCATTCTCTCCAGAAGCGAGAACTTGAAGTTCTTGCGTGCGTAATCAACACCTTTCTGTTTGATCAACTTTGTTAACTCATCGTTCCCCCCGTGACCAGTCTCGATGTAGCACAACCACCGCGACCAGATACCCCCTTCTCCATAGGCTGAACCAACATATTTCTTCCCGGTTTCCTTGTCGAAAATCACATAAACTCCATTGATCCCCTCGAGGGCCGACTTCCAGTCAACTTTACCGTTTCGAAATATCGGCTCGAGAACATTGAAATCATGGTCTATTTTCGCAGGGCCGCAGAATGCCTCTCCATCATAAGCATTCGGAAGCACTTCCTTGACCTCAAATTTGTCAATATACTTCTCTAAGTAAAAAGCCCTTCCTCGCATCCCTTGGTAGCGATGAAAGCCTACGATAAGTCTTCCTACGTATTTTACAGATTCCGGGCGCTGCTGCAGTCTATATTTGTCCCTTAAACGTTCTGTCACTTTAAAAATACCACCGAAGAGCCATTCGTCGGTCCTGTGATAGAACTCAATCAAAGCCAGGATGTAATCGCGCGTCCAATCATTCCTTCGGCCTCTATATTCATTCCACGCAAGCCATTCTTCAGGACTTCTGACGAAGACGTCCAACGGCTTCGTGCCGTCGGTGTCCTCACACGCGAGGTGGAGTTTATAATTGCGCGGGGACTCGATCTGAATAATGTCCTGCATAAGAATCGGCGACATGACTCAGCCCTCCTGGACAACCTAAGCCTGCACGGAAACAGTCGGTTCAGCGTGTGGCCCCAACGGGCGCTCTTTGCCCTTGGGCATTACGCGGCCTATTTATCCTTCGCCTAAACTTGACCGTCGACTGTCGGTCTGGAAAGACGGGATGCATTCTACTTCGCCTGCCAACGCGTGTCAATGGCTTGAGGCCGACCCTTTCTTTTCTTTCAATTCGTCCCGCCAGATTCATTCTTTGCTCAGTTCATCCCAGAGCATGCAGGCTGAGTTCAGTTCCTTGGCGCAGAGCTACGACCTGCTGCGCGAAGCTATGAAGTTGGCCCTTCTGAAGGCTTCCGATATCGGTAAGGGTCCGGCCCAGCGATTCGCCAAGTGTCGCGAGGTTCTGGGTCACTTCACTGCGGCTTCGGCCGATATCGTCCACGACGGCGCGTTGGGCCCGCTCCTGGCCCTCGCTTAGACTCTGAAATCCGGTCTGTATACGCCACCCTATATCGTCCGTTCCCCGCCGCAGCAACAGGACAAGCAACGTAACGACTGTACGCAGAAGGACCGCTACGATAGCAAAATAGATATGCAGCATCTCCCTTCCTCCCGATTCCTACATCTGCGTGCGCCCTGTGACATCCATTACCATGCGTGCGGGGAGATCCTTGACCTCCGGTACCCGTTCACCCAGTCTGGCAATCGCGTTGATGATGTCGTACTCGGTCGCAGGTTTCCCGAGGTGTTCAAGGTAATTGATCACAGGTATGTATACGCGGGTGATTCCGAGATCAAGTTCTTCACATAACGTCTGAACGCGCTTCCAGAAGTCCTGGACAGGCACGGCCGCCTTCTTGACATATCGCGTCAGCAGCTCTTCCGCTTTCGCACTGTGAATTGCGAGGGTCTCTGAGAGGCGTCGTTCTATTTCATCCCCGGGCGTGCTTCCTGGTATGACTTCTGGCGGCAGGCTGAGACCATTCTGGCATACGAGGCGCAGGACATACGGGGCAACGAGCAGGTCGGCGCCAGCCTGCACGCAGACACCAGCATGGGACACGTCGCCTTTGCGGCCTTCGGGCTCGGCTGATTTCTCGGTAAGAGCCACGAGGCAGAACTGACCTTCGGGTGTGTACCCAACGCCGTAGAATCCTACTGGATTGAGCGCCGCTGTAACGACTGTCACGATCCTCTCCGCCGGGAGGCATATCGAACGCCATTTCTCCAAGAGAACGCCGACTTCCGCAGGCTGCATGATTGATGAAAGCATCCCTATCCCTTTCTCGCCAGAGTGCTCACGCTTTGACCCAGAGCATGCGCCCGAGTTACGAACGCGGCTAGCATGAGCGGTCCTTCGCAAGGCTGCTGGCAATTGTACTCGGTGGGGTAGGACAGATAGTGACCTAGCCTCAGGGTTTATCGTGATTCTCCGTGTTTTCCGCCGGAATACCCGTTCATGAATTCAACCGTGACTTCTTTGGGCTGGTCATCCAGAATCGAGAGCGCCCCGTCGACAGTGGGCCGGGGAACGCCCCCGTAGAATGCTTGCGCAGTACCTCCGGTGATGCAGTCCGGGTGGGATCATTTCTTCCAACCGGCTTCGGGCCAGAGCGTTCGTGCATTGGCCAATGCCCACTGCGCTTCGGCCAAGACCTCTTCCGCGCTGAGGCCTTTGCGCCGGTACTTGAACTGCACGGTTCGGCATCTCTCTTCGCCGGCTTCCTCAGCTTCCCTGTCCTCCTCGAAAAGCCGGGGCATCAGCGATGCGATCTCACGGACGTACCCGCGGCCTTGAAGAAGCCGGTCTCCTTCGGCCAGCGCTACGTTCGCCTTCAGAAGGTGTGCGCTGGCTTTCTTCAGCGACATGCCTTCTGGGGCTTCGTCCTGCAAGGCGACGTAGACCTGCCGCCTGTGATCCATCACCTCCCATTTCAGGCCGGATGATCTCACTCCAGGTGCCGCTTGCCGGCCCGAGCCGAGGTCGGGCGAATCCAGCTTGAGACCATGGATTCCACTGAAGATCGGATGTACGTGGATGTCGTTGCGCTCGAACAGGTCAATGACGCGCCTCATGAACGGCGTCAAGATCGTGCTCACGGTCGCCTCCTTTTCGCTGTGCGGAGTATGTCAGGCTCTCTTCCGGAATCCGATGCTGTGCGGCTCCGTCATGAGCATTTCCCCAACGCCGTCTTTCCTCATTCGATCGGCAGACCTTGTCCTCCGCCTGCCAACGACGCGTTGCATCGGCCAACGCCTTTCGTGCGCCGAACATGCGCAGGGCGACCTCAAGGACCTGCTTGTCCGAGGCAAACGGCTTCGGCCTCTCCGATGCACGAATCCCCATGCTATATCGGGCAGCCTTCTTCATCGCCAGTCCTCCCCCACACGGAACGGGTTGACCTTTCGCTGAGGGCTAGTATAATACGTCGGTAGGACAGATAGTGTCCGACCCCTGAGAATGTCTTCGGGAGAGCCAAGATGCTGAAGTTCAAGCCGCAGTTCAGGCGCTTGCAGTTCATTCACCGCGAGGTTCAGAAGGGACGCTACCCGAACTGCAGGACGCTGGCGCAGGAATGGGAAACCAGCCCCAAGACCATCCAGCGGGATATCGAGTACCTGAAATCGGAGCAGCGAGCGCCCATCGAATATGACCCGATCCAGCACGGGTACTACTACACGGACAAGACCTACGACCTTCCGGCCATCCGGATCAGCGAGGGCGACCTGTTCGCGCTGGCCATCGCGGAGAAGGCGCTTGCCCAGTACCGGAACACCCCGATCTATGACCGGCTCCTGACTATCTTCGCCAAGATTCAGGAGAGCCTGCCGGAGAAGATATCCGTCCATCCGTCATGGGTGGACGCAAAGTTCTCAGTCATGCCGCAACCTGCGACGCGAATCAACCCGGCAGTCTGGGAAACTGTGGCCAGAGGGCTGCGCCTGGAGCGCGTTCTGAAGATCGAGCATCACTCGCCGTGGAGTAAGACGCCGACCGTGCGCGAAGTGGAGCCGCAACACATGATGAGCTACCAGGGGGACTGGTATCTCATCGGCTTGGATCGGTCGTCAGAGGAATCGCGCATCTTCGCCCTTTCACGCATCCACGCGGCGGAGGTACTTGAAGAGGAGTCGCCCTGTCCGGCCGATTTCGACGCGAATGCCTACATGCGTTCGCATTTCGGCATCTGGGCTGGGGAGAAGATGCACAACGTCAAAATATGGTTCTCCGCAGACGTAGCCCCGTTCATCAAGGAGCGCGACTGGCACCCGAGCCAGAGGATCCGGGAGAACAAGGACGGAAGCATCGTCCTCTCGCTCCGCGTTACGCATCTGTTCGAGGTCCAGCAGTGGGTGCTGTCGCGCGGTGGAGAGGCCAAGGTTCTCGCGCCGAAGGAACTACGCGAGGAAGTGAAGCTAGAGCTGAAGAAGACAGAGGCCGGGTACAAATAGCCACCCTGAGAGGCCGCTTGAAAGAGCAGGACATGGCACAGGCTGATAGATCAGTGACGGTATGGGAAATTCCGGACAAGGAGGCCTGACCCCCTATGGCTATCTACTCGCACTCCAAGATCGGGACCTACGAGACCTGTCCGCAGAAATACAAGTTCCAGTACATTGACAAGATCAAAGGCGACCTCGAATCCGTCGAGGCGTTTCTTGGGTCACGGGTGCATGAAGCGCTGGAACATCTCTACAAATGTGTCCGCAACGGGCGCCTGCTCTCCGAGGAAGACATTCTGGCATTCTATGAATCAGCATGGGAGAGCAACTGGAGTGAAGATGTCCAGATCGTCGAGGCCGGACTCCGCGCACAAGATTACCGCAAGGTCGGTCGGCAGTGTGTGCAGGACTACTATCGTCACTACCAGCCATTCAACCAGGGCCGGATCTTGGATACCGAGAAACGGCTGGCCATCAAGCTGGATGCCGAGGGCCGGTACCAGATGGTCGGGTATGTAGACCGAATCGACAAGGCTGGCGATGGTATCTTTGAGATTCACGACTACAAGACGAACCGCTCGTTGCCTTCGCAGACGGAGAAGGATCAGGACCGCCAGTTGGCATTGTATGAAATTGGGCTGCGCGAATACATCAACGGCATCAAACAAGTGGTGCTGATTTGGCACTACCTTCGCTTTGACCACGAGATTCGCTCTCGTCGCTCGGAGAAGGAACTGGCACAACTCCGCGCCACAATGATCGAACAGATTCAGCAGATCGAAGCAGCCGTGGAGCGGAACGTCTTTCCGCCGCAGGAATCCAACCTGTGCAACTGGTGTGAGCACCGCCCGTCGTGTCCTCTCTGGAAACATCTGTACGCGGTCGAAGAGAAAGCGGCCAGACCCAAATCGCAACCGGACGACGGCGCTGCCCTCGTCAATCAACTCGCTGACTTGGATCGCCGCCGCAAGACATTGCTCGGCCAGGCTGGGGCGCTGGAAGAAGAAATGGACGTTCTCAAGGAGGCTATCATTCAGTACGCAAGGAAGCGGAAACTCCAACGGCTGTTTGGTGCTGACCGTCAGGCGACGATTACCCACAAGGTCGAGTGGAACATACCCACCAAGAGCGGCGAGCCGGACGAGTACGAGAAAATGGTTACCTTGCTGCGTAAGTCATCACGCTGGGCAGGGTTGACCGATTTCTCCGGGGCCAAACTCAAGACGTTGCTGGATGAACCCGAAGGACATAGTATTCGGACGAAACTGGCGGCTCTGATTGAACAGAAGGAAACATGGCGAGTGTCGCTGCGGAAAAAGCAGGATGAGGCATGACCGTGCGATAGTTCAAGGGGCAAACTGGAAACACAATAGCCATTGTGTTCCCACACGCCAACCCTACCCAGCTGAAGGTTCCTCCGTGAAGGTCATCGCGTTCTCATTATGAGCTTCCCGTTTGTTGCATCCCACACTTTAATACCCAGTCGCCCATGTGTGAACCTATATTTGTAGGTCCAGACATCATAGGGACGATGAGCCCTCTTCACTTCTTCGAGAGTCTCTTTGCCGGGGTACGAGCACAAAACGACCCCTTTTAGTTTTGTGCATCGCTTTCCTCCATCCCATAAAAGCGCAAAATGTGACGAGTTGCTCGCGTGATACTTGACATCGCCCTGTATGGCTTCTATATAACGGCGCAACTGTTCCACAGCATCAGGGTTGTCCCTCAATTTAACCTCAATCACTGTCCACGGATGCCGATCAGCTCGGCTCCTTTTTACCAGAAAATCAATGTTGCCACTGCCAGTACGCACCTCGAAGTTAACCCACCAGCCAGCTTCTGCAAACATTATCTTGAGCATTTCGTGAACTAGAGATTCATGAATACGATTATTCATTATTTGATCGTGAATGATGTTACGGACGTTACGAGCGTTTTCCGTGTACAGCATATCTATTCTGATAGGCGGCCACTTCGATCCTGCTGTTAGGTGAACAAACGCGTTGCGTCTTCCTTTCCTATTCTCAAAACAGCATTCGTGCCCCTTCCCTGCATAGACCTTCAATGACGATAAGTCTATCGGATCCCTCACCGGCTTCAGGTCCGAAACCAGAGCTATCCATTCGTCATCCTCGGCCGGAGCTATGCTGTATCCCCGTGCTTCGCAACCAATCTTCAGTGCGTTTAACATGTACCTTCCAGGGTGCTCGAAGGACTTGCCTTTTCCTATTGCGTCAATTATTGCCACCCAGTATATTCCGCAACTATGCCCACTGAATAGCGGATCTTCGGTCTGATAAATGTACGCAGTCTTCGAGATACAGATTGGTTCGGCATTCTTGGGCAGGTACTTCTTGGGCAGGTGCCATGGCAGCTTGATCGGTTTATCGGCGGCCCTAGCCTCTGCCTCGAGAGCTTCGCTAATTGGGCTACGATATTTGCCTAAACCACGCAAGTGAAATGTACCGCCTGGAAAGACTCCCTTGTGTTTCCGCTGTTTCTTTAGGTGAAAATAGGACGCGAGGGGACTTGCGGCGGATCTTCCGCCGGTAAAGTCCCTTGATTCACCTGCGTTCATGTACTGGACGAGTCTGAATTCTTTCATAGGCTGACGCCGTTCCAATTATAGCCAGTCCGGCTCTTATGTCCCATTGTCCCTTGCAGCGCTATTATTCCCGTTTGAACTTGCGAAGATGTCGACTACAGTAACTTTCACCAGTTCGCTTCGGAGAATCTCAAGTCGTGCTGGGTCCGAAACAAGTCTTGGAAATCGCGTCAAATGATTAATGCGCTCAATATCTTGGAAAGTTCGACCGGTGCGGGAGTTCCGTATTTTCCACATTCCGTCGGCAGGGAGCATGGTCTGTTCAGCAATGGCGCGGGTTACTGGAACGGCCTTCGGGAGGAGTCCTCCGCTTTTACCGACAAAGACGACAAATCCGTAATCATCTTTGCGAAGGAGGTGCGCGTTCTTCCTGCACCGCGCATCGCGTCTGGCTTCGGCTTCCGAAAGCACATCGGTAACCAATAGCCATCCGATGAAGTAGAATCCTCGCGCCCGCGTGCGCACGTGGTCTAGGGAAGCAAGGAACAAAAGCACGTCTCCGCTCCCAATGTACTTCAGGGTGGGTTTGTTCTTCAGATAATCCCCGTAGCTTGGGCCGGTGAATTCAGGATCATGGTGGACCTTCATATTCGGGTCCGGTACGTAGTCGGTCAATCCCAGGTCCCGGTAGTTCGGACCATCTCCGGCGTCTTCTCCTTCGGGAATCGGTTTATAGTGAAAGGTCAAATCATCGAAAACAGGCCCCGATCCACCCACTTCGCGCATTGCGGAGTTGGCGGCCACGTTGATGATGAGCACCTTCATCGGCAGCATTTTCCAGAAGTTGAACCCGACCTGGCATCATCCCCCCATGAACCCGAGGGAAGCAGCACGTCAGGAGGCAGGTTTTCCAGACATGCCTGCAAAAGTTCCCTCAGGAGCTGCTCATCCCCCTCACAATGCAGCCCGGTGTACAGCCCACCTGCTCGGATGGGCGCGGTTTCGGTTCCGTCGTCATTGGCTTCTCGATATCTCTTGGACCCCTTCCACACCGACATGCGCCGGAGTACCGACAAAATTCTCCCTTTGACCACTGGCCCCTTGGGCCCGAGCCAGACTCCGACATAGCGGCGTGCTTTTTCATCTTCACCCTGAAGTCGCTGCCCAACAAGAAAGACGTCACGATATGGCGGGTTAACATCATCTTTCCAAGCATCATTTTCTTCGTGTATTGCTCCGGGAATATGTTCATAACCTCCACCAGGGATTGGCCTGACATGAATCGGCCCTCCCCGGAGATCGGAAAATCGTGTATAGGCTTGAGCGAACGACATTCTTTCCGCAACGGGCATGATGAACACGATCCGCCTTGGGCGCGTGTCGCCACTAGAGATGCCGAAGACGCAGGCGCCCACTTCTGCCTTATATCGCATTTCCTTCTTGCACGGGCCAAAGTAGATCGGCTGTGTCCCTCCCCGCCAGACTGGGACGTTCCTCTTGTCTTTCTGAAAATAGTCAGAAGCGACGGATGCCACAATGTAAGCGAAGGCCTTTGCCATAGCACTTCTCCTCACTACACCAGCCCCCTGTAGGACGCTGGCACGTCTCAGGACGCGGGCGTCCCCGAAATGTGGTGGAAATTGAGTACCGCCGCACCACCGTCCGACAGCCCATTCCTGGCAGCATGCTACGCCGCCCTTGACGGCATGTCAATCCCCGCCACGCCAAGAGATACACCGCCGCTCGCCGGGTTCGATCTCGGCTACGCGCTATTTTACGCTACCGGAGCAGGCCATGCCGGCGAAGCAGACGCCAGAGATACTCATCGACGATCGGCCAGGTGGGGAAGCAATGCTGCGGCTTCCGGTCACTATGTGCGCGTGTAGACGGGGACAGAAGAAGTGAGCATATTGGGTTGGGATCAAGAAAGCCGAGGTAGAGAAGGTAGGCAGCGGCCGGGGACACCGGCCGCCGCCCTGTGGTCGAATTTGACTCTGCGAAATGTATGAAGTCAGCTCATGACGTTGTGGTAGCAAGACGCAGGGGCAGCCCCGTCGAGCAGGGCCGCCCCCGCGTTGTCTGAGTCCTGCCTATGCGGATACCTGCAGTTGTTTCAGCGCGCCCAGAGCATGGTGAACTGCCTTCTCGCGCTTCTCGATTTCGATCCCTTGCGCGCGGACGAACGCCTGGACGTTGCCAATCCTCTGGGTAAGGTCGGCACAGACCTCCCCGATAGCGGCCAGTTCAGACACGATATCTGAAAGGCTTTGGGGCGCCTTCTGCTTGACCTCCAACATTTTCCGTCTTCCGCGCCGACGGGCGGAGGGCACCGGATCCTGTTGCTCGTCTTGAGGTCCGACCTTTCCGGAGCCTTGGGCGGTGGGAACGGCCGCTGTCTCATCAACGACCGGCATCCAGAGGTAGATGTCGCTCCCGCGAGTGGCAATGACTGGCCGATTGGGAGCGAAGCCGTGCAGGGTGAGAAATCCCAGCTTCAGGGCCTGGATGAGGTACTTCGGGTCGAAGAGGAGCGCCATCTCTTCTCCGGTGCGAGTGCAGCCGTCGAGTTCCATTGAGCGGATCTCCTTGCCCTCCACATCAACGGCCGCGAGCGTGTTCTTCGCGCCCAGTTGGAGGCACAGGCTCGTATCGGGGTTCGCGCCGTCGAGAAGCTGGCGAATGCGCTCGGGCATGTCTACGGCGACGGTCTCAGGAATGACGAGCTTCGCCCTGGCCTCTTTCAGCTTCGGAACACATTCCTGCCAGTGGGGGAAACGGCCTTCCTGGCGACGGATGCGCAGCATCCAGTTCTCCCCGAACCGAAAGACCATCCCCGCCTCCTCGCGGACGAGCACAACTCTGAGGTAATTGCTCAGGGTCCTAGAGGCAAAGATTTTCGACGGAGCAATGAGCCACGCCTGGCCCTTCCGCAGAGGCAGCGACAGGTTGTTCCCGGCGTAAAGCTGACGGCCGTCAGTGCCCACAACACTCGTCTTGCTGAGGCAGACGCGGTTGATGCTGTAGCGGTCCGGGCCGGAAGCCGCCACTGTGCCGGCATTCCTCAGATGTCCGCGCAGAGCCGGCCAGTCCGCGAAGTGGCGCCGCTTGGGCGGGGTCGTGTCGAAAACGGGGTACTTCTCCATCACCGCAGCTTCTTCCGATTCACCGGATACCTGCACCGGGCCATCTTGTCCCTCGGCCAACTCCGTGAGAGTCGCCAAGGGCGCAAGGAACGGACCAGCTGCGCCAGGACTGTCCGGCAGAGAAGCGTAGTACATCACGTCTACTTCGCCATTCGTGGCGGTGAGGGAGACTTTTCCCGGTCCGGAGCGCACGAGCACCTTGTCGGAAATCGGTGAGCCGGAATGCTTCTCCCCCAAGTGCTTCAGAACCTCGGCGACTTCCTCCAAACGGCTGCGGTTCAAGGTCACGTCCATGACATTTCCTCCTGTAGAAAGAGTGGTTGACGGGCAACAACTACGATAGGGGTTCGGCAGATCGTCAGGCAACGACTGCTGGTTGGTGGACAGCGGCCGGTAAGGACGCAAGCCTCAGCGAAGGCAGGTCGAAGAGAATCTCCCGAGCAGGGGCGGCCTTGGTTGCATGCGCCTTGAGTTGTAAGGCGATCAGCCCTCCGATGATGGTCGGGCAGTAGATGATGGCGCGGGCTGAACACGGCAGGCGTTCGGCTTCCTCCGCGGAGTAGAGGTTCTGCTCGTAGAAGTCTGCTTCATCGGGGTTCACCGGATGGATGGAATAGATGCGGGCGAACTCGGCTCCCATCCGGGCGTCGATGAGCAAGGGAATCTTCGGGTTCATCTTCACGCGTTTCCAAATTTCTTGGCGAGCTTCCATGTTGTCTGTGGCGGCGATCACGACTCCCGAGAGCACCTGCCCTCTATATCGCTCGGCCCTCGTCTTGATAGTGACGCCGGACAGGAGTTGCGTCAACTTCATCAAGGCAGAGGTTTTCGGAGAGCCGATTTCCTGGACAAGGCAGATCTGGTTGCTGACGTTGTGCTCCTCGATCGTGTCATCGTCCCAGACCGTGATGTCCAGGCAGCCCATCTTGGCCAGGGTGATGACCGCGGCGGAGCCGATGGCGCCGGCGCCTATGACGGTGATGGGAAAAGCGAGTTTCTCCGGCGGCAGGATGCCCAGTTGTCGAAGGAATCTGGTACTGTTTTGAGGCATGATGGTCTTCCTTAAAAGGGTATCTGAGGATCCTCGCGGACAGCCTCAAGCTCGGCGGTTTCTTCCTCATCGAACAGACTGTAGGACCTACCGAAGTGCTCCGACCAAGGGTCATCATCGAGGATGCCTGGCTGCTGGCGCAGGCCATCGTGGGCAAACGGCAGGCTGAAGGAAGCTTTCACCTTCTCTGCCACTTCCTTGGCGTACTGATCCAGTTTTGCCTGGTCCGCACGGATGTCGCAGAAGACCGGCACCTGATCCACTGTGAATGGGATGGGCTGGCGGGTGTCGATCCGGCAACGGATGGCGTAGTCGTCGCTGACCACGAGGCTCACTAGGTAGTCTGATGCCAGCAATGTGCAGGTGTTGTCGTCGGTCTTGGACCAGAACACGCCCATGCCCGGATGACTATGCGCCCAGCATTTGATGGACCGGGCCTCCCCCGCCTTACCCTGGCCCAGGAGTTGCTCAACCATTTCAGCAATGGCGAAAGGCTCCATCTCCGTGTGGGCGGAGCCACCTTCCTGTTTGACGAGGTGGAACCTCTCGATGATGAAGCTGTTCCCCTCCCGCCGCACGATGCCCAGGCAACTGATCTCGCTGCGCGTCGCGTAGGCGTAACCGAACAGCTGCTCGAATGCTTCCTGCGTCAGAACCACCTTTAACCCGTCCGGGAGGAAGCAACTCAGCTTGTCAGGCTTGCTGATCGGCACACCCAGCGGCCAGCACGGCTTTTCGCTAGACTTTGGCTCGACGAGCTTCTCGTCTCTCTCCTTCAGCGCTTCGTCAGGCTTCGGCTTTGACTTGAACATGGCCCAGCTCTCCTTTCTTTTCGTAGTAGTCGCATTCTTCCTTCAGACATTCGGCTTCTTCGCACTCATCGCAAGGGTTCTGGAGCTGCCATTCTTTGTTGAAACGGCACTTCAGGTAGCAATGCTCCCCGCCCTTGGACTCGCAATCATCGCACGGGTGGAACCGCTCGAAGTCCGTGTTGTGCTCGCACTCCTCGTAACAGTACTGGCTGCGGTGCTCACAGCAGTCCTGGCAGGTGAAGATATCCGTGTTGTGGTCGCAGGAGAAGATGCAGTACGGTGTGCATTTGTCATCGCAGTCCTCGCAGGGGTCGTCATCTTCATCCTGGTACTGGCCCGAGGGATCGAAGTGGCCGATCTTCTCGTACGGGTTCTCTGAGTTGTACGAAGAGAGGAACGTATGCAAAAGTTGAAGCGCTTCGGCATATCGCATCTTTCCGATGAGCTTGGCCAGATCACCGGAGATGTTGCCCAGGCAGGGGCGATGGTCACGGGCGACATGGGGATGAGGATGCTCGGCGTTGGGGTGTTCGTCCAGCGCCTTGATCCTCACGTCTCCGTTGGCTGGAATCTGGATTTCGTAGCGTCCCAGCGGGAACTCATATCCGTCGTGCTCAATCGTGATGGCCGAGGTTGTCGCCCGAAGGACTCCCTGGTCCTCCAGCACAATGCGAAAGAACTGCCCGGCGGACTGCAGTTGTAGAAGCGCTCTGGCCTGTGTGCGTGCCAAAGGCGATCTGTCACGGTCCACGAGCTTGGAGAGAAGAGCGATCTCTTCGTCCAGAACCGGTCGGTCCCGCTCGAAATCCAGGACTGTGTAGTAGGCCTGTTCAGCTTCACGCTGTTTCTGGGAAAGCTCTTCCTTGCGCAGTTCCAATCGAGTTCGGACGCTGGCGTGAAACGCCTCGGTAAAGTGCTTGGCGAACTCCTCCTCTTTCTCTTTGAGAATGTCGGAGACGTTGAAGTCCAGAAATTCCAGAGCCTTCTCAAGGACATAGGCCAGAATGGCTTTGGCTGCCTCGTTGTCAGTGGCAGTAACCTCGATCGGCAGGATGACCCGGTTGTGATCCACGCACCCGATAAGCTGGTCCTCATCGTCCGTGATCTTCTCCCACTCCGCTTGGACCAGAGCCAAAGCCATGCCGCGTTGCTCAGACGAGAGAGGGTGAGTCTGGGCGTTGATGACGACGTTCTGCGGGTTGTAGGTCGCAGCCAGGCCGTCTTTGACGAAGACGCGTACGCTGACGGTCTGGTCGGAGTAGCCTTCATCTTCGGTGTACCAGCGGAACGTGACCGGTTTCTTGGTCTTGTGCGCCAAGTACTGAAGCGACGGCAGGATGTCCTCCTTGGCGAGGGCCAGTCCTTGCCAAGACTCGACCATGATTTCCGGCAGGTTCATCTTTTCGTCCTCCACTGAATTCCTCAGAAATCCGTTCACGCAACCTGATGCGAGGCGGTGCTACGCACTGGTTCTTCCAACGAAGAGAAACTACACGTCAAATCACCTCCTTTCGACTCGAATGCCTCTTCGTGGGGGATGCAGAATAGTCGCCCGGCTGTCGGTTATGAAAAAAAGCAGAAATTCCCCTTGCATTCCTTCCAGCATGAGGTTATGTTTTTCGGCATGCTTAGAGCAGTTAAGGATTTGGGCAATCTTCTTGAACGAAAGGGCAGCACATGCCGAGAGCGAAGCTCGCGAACTTGTCGGTCGAAGACCTCAAGAAGGAAATCGTTCGGCGGCAGAAAGCGCTCCCGAAGCTCGTCAGCAAGCGGGACCAACTCAACCGCCAGATTGCCGAGTTGGAGGCTCTGAGTGCCGTGAAGCCCGCAGCGAAACGTGGCAGGAAAGCCGGCGGCAGGAAGAAAATCCGGAGAGCGCAACGGGCATCGCGTCCCGGCAGCCTCACGATCGCGCTGGTCGAAGTCCTCAAGGAGAAAGGCAAGCTGTCCGTGGCTGAAATTGCCGAGGCTGCAAGGGCTGCCGGCTACAAGAGCAGGTCGAAGAATTTTCAGACCATCGTCGGCATGACCCTCTCGCAGGGGAAGCAGTTCAAGCGGGTCAAGAGAGGGGTGTATAAGCTGAGGCCGTGAGCGACCGACATGTATTGAACATACAGAGGAAGCAAGTATGAAGCCAGAACCATTTGAGCCAAGAGGTAAAGGGCTTCTTCGATTGCTTGTAGGAGCTATTGTCTGCATATTCGTTAGTGCTTCCTCATCGATGGCTCAGCGGATAGAACCAGAGCACATGAACATTCAGTACTCTCGGGACGGGAAGAAGGCTAAGATTCAGACATATAACAACTTGTTATTCCACGCAGTCAGCGCAACCTTTATAGATGCTTACGGCAACCACGTTGCGGAGTTTCGAGTAGAGGCAAAGAAATGGTCAGAATGGACTGACTTCGTCGCCCTGCCATGTACGGTGGAAGTCGCGACCCAAGGTGGTCGTGGAGCATGGACGACAACAGTAGAGCCACTCGAACCACCTAAACCAGCTATTACGTCGACCGGGCTAGTCCTTGTGCTCGTTTTCGCGCTCACATTTGCAATTCTGTTGCTGGCTGGTTATCTGTGGTTTCTCTACAACTCGCTTAACCGAATGCGTTATCAGGTCAAGAACGGCCTCTCTCAAATCCTGGTTCACCTCACCCGACGGCATGACTTAATGTTGGGCTTGGTTGAGTGTGTTAGGGGATTTATGAAACATGAACATGATACTCTGGAAGACGTGGTACGGGCACGGAGCGCGGCTTCCAGTGCAGTGGACCGCTTACGGCAGGGTGACTCGGGAAATGTGAACGAAGTTCAGAACAGTGAGGCTGTTCTTTCATCCACCCTGGCTCGCTTGCTCGTCGTTATCGAGAGGTACCCCGAACTGAAGGCTAATAGGGAAGTGTCTACCTTGATGAAGGAGTTGACCAAGACGGAAGATATCCTTGCCAACGTTCGGCAATCATACAACAATATTGTGACACAGTTCAATATCGCCCTACATGCATTCCCTGCGATGCTCTTCTCACGCCGCTTCGGATTCACCCTTGCGCAGATGTTTGAGGTTGACCAAACTCGGCGACAAGCGATAGAAGAACCTCCCTCGATGCGGATTGAGTACTGAAGACGATGGCCAACAATCGCGCGGTCAGATGATTGCCCCAAGCGGTTCGTTCGGAGGGAGTTGGAAGACTCTCCACCTTAACGCCTGACGGACGTTGCTTAGGCCGTAATGGACATCAGGGAATCGACACCGATTCTAGACCTGCCCTACGGCCAGGAGCGTATTCTAGCCCTCAGACGCTGCGCCCAATGAGAGTGACCATAAAGCACATGAGACAGAAAAGCCGTCGCAGCAATGCCGAGGAAAAGTGTCGAAAGGAGATATATAGTACAGCGTTTGGCATCTGTATCGAATTTCACCGACATACCGAAGGCCATACCTGAAGTTGCGAGAAGCCCAAGGAACCATACAACGAGTATATTACCAGCGCGGTCAGCGGCAGGACTCTGCTGCTCGTTCCTTAGGGTTCGTACAAACCGAGCTAATTCCTCTGATGAGAGTGGTACGAGCATGGAACCAGTATCGCCGGAAACATGAACATCAGCCCCGGCGGATATGTCCGTGCCAGGGGTTAGATCTAGCCCGTGGCCGCGGCAGTTTATCGCCAATTCCTCCGGGGTAGCTGCCGTAAGGTACAGATGGCGGGACTCCCACGCTGGATACATTTTCTCCAAAAAGTCCACCGACGCAGTATACGTCGTCCTACCGTTCGTGACACGTTTGTGGATGGAGATCTTCCGGTTCTGTATCTTGTGGACCAACATCTTGAAAATCTCGTGGCGCAACATCACTCTTCCTCCAGACTCGTCTCAGCCTCGTTGCGGACAACATGGCCTTTGGTCGTCGGCTAGAGTAGGTCAGCTTTCAGTGATGCCATCATATGGTCGAAGCGGTTTACTGTCAAGTGGTTTTCTGCCGTCCCAAAGAGAGCTGATGGATGAAGAGTGGTCACGGCTCCAAGCACCAGTGATGTATTCCCGGCACCTGCAGCGCTCACAGAAGGGACCGGCAAGGTCGAAACGAATGCCTCGCCGGTCCCCGATGCTCTCGCTACGGAAAAGGTCTACCGTCCGCCTTCCACCTTGGGGATGATGAGGATGGTGGCGCCGGCGCGGACCGGGGTGTCCAACGTGGCGGAGGCGCCGTTCACGCGCAGGGTGCCCAGGCCGGAGATGCCGCCGTACTGTTCCTCGGCCGCTTCCATGAGCGTGCCCTCGCGGCCCAGTACCTTGCCGGAATCCGGATGGGAGAAGACGTCCTTGACGGTGCCGTTCTCGCGGACTTCCACGCTGATCGGCTCGCCGGTCAGTCTGAAGATTTCGACGCGCATAATGTCCGTCCTTTCATTAAATGAGAACGGCCTCGAATGCCCATTGCATCAGAGGCCTGCCGGGAAACACAGCTGTCGCTACGTCTGCGAATACGTCATGGCTTCATCCACATCACCTCTCTTTCTCGATTGAAACAAGGGGATCGGTCAATAGTCCTCTGGTCGTAGCGCTGTGACTGCATCCACGTCGTCAATGATCCAGAGTCTTTCTCCATCAATCTCGAAGACTTGAAGGTAGTCCAGGGAAGCTCCTTCCTCGGCCTTCTTGCGCAGCATACCCAGGGCCGTCACGATCGGCTCCAAGCCGAAGTGGTCAAGGGCGTTTCGCGTCGCCACGAACTGCCCGTTGAACTTGCAGAGACCATCCTGCTCCTGTGGCAGCAGCCGGATCTGAATCGGCTTCTGAGTCGGCAGTGCGACCATCTTCACCTCCTCTCTGTAGAATGCTTTCGCAAGGCGCTATTCCTCCAACGGCGGAGAGATCTTCAACGCCTTGTCCTCAAGAGCGGTAGGAGTGATCTCCAGCAGGGAGTTGACCTGCTCCCAGAGCTGCTTGATCTGGGTGCTGGAAGTTGCCAGCCAGACCGTGTCCAAGAGGTTTTCCTTCTCCTCGCGGAGAGACACGACCCGGCGCCCCAGGTCTGACTCAGCCAAGATGTCGGCTTCCAGGGCCTTGGCTCTGGAATCAACGGCGTCCTCCACCACATTGCTGCGGCAGTAGGGGCCGTTGTCGAGCTCATCCTCTGGCTTGGTGCCCTGGATGATGGCTTTCTGTTCCGCCAGGAGACGCTGCTCTCGCTTCTCAAGCTCCTCCTTCTGCTTCTGGATCGCCTCCATTTCGCGCTGCTGGGTGTCAATACCCAGGCTTTTGTAAGCCCGATCCCGCGCATCCTTCTCCACTCGCTGCAGGAGCGTCGGATCCTCCTTGGCAACCAGGGTCTCGACCCGGTGATCGATCCGCTTGGCGATCCGGTCGCGCCAGTGATTTTTTTCCGAGACTGTGATCCCAGCCATTTCTCCTACTCCTCTCTGGCCTTGAAATGATTACTCAGGGCTTGGACGCAGGCCTGTGTCTGAAACCCTCTGCCCATCTTGCTTTCGTACACGACGCCCAGTTGATCACAGATCCACTGCGCCAGGCTCCATCCGGCGATGCCGCGGCTTCCTTCCTGACCGGGATTCATCGAGAGGCCTTTCGGGCTGCCATTCCGATCGCTATAGCCCGGATTACATGGAACCGGCTTGTGGATGCCGAGAGCTTTGGCTGCCTGGTTCGCCGCTTCCTCTGAAATGAAGGAATGATGCCAGCCGGCAAGGGCACGCAGGGCATCTTCCATCGTCATCTCCACCAGCTTCTTCTTATCGGTCATGATCTCCTTTCTGTCCTTCTTGATCTGTGGCTATGCCCTGCCGGAACGTGTTGACTCCACCCGCACTTCGGGCAGTACCAGTCGCAGGCGCCGTCCTGGTCCGGTTCATATTCCAGACGGCTTCGGCAGTTCGGACATTTCGGTTCCTTCTCCTTTCCCATCCGACCTCCTTCATGCTTGCTGAATTGTGACTGTGATCCGCTTCGGCGGATCGCCACCCAGCGCCCATTTCTGAACGTAGAGGCTGCCGACTCGAAGCGGTTGCCCCGATTCGGGCTGCTCCTCGTACTTGAACGTGTTCTTCGTGGCCCGATCCAAACTGAAGGCCATCTTGACAGCCGACTCCTTGCTCTCCGGCATCGTCTTCTCCTTCTGTAAAGGGACATGACGGACGGCAGAGATCAACCCGCCAGGTCCCGGACGTTCCTGCAGCCCCGGACGACCGCGTCCAAGAACAATGATCCCGACTCACGCATTGCCTCGATCAACTCCTTCTCGTTCACCTGGAGGAGCTTTTCCGCCTCAGATCGCTTCAGCACAAGGGCCTCCCGGCCAAGCCGCTTATTGAACCGTCTGACGGCTTCCCGGACGTCCTCAGCCTGCCAATGCACGTGAGCATAGGTTCGTTTCATGCCTCATCTCCTCAAGTGTGGATGTCCACAAGCATGACGGCGTTCCCCTTCTCGGACTCACAGAGCGTGAACGCCCGGTACTCGTAGGGGCTGCGCGGCCAGGCGAACGGCGGTTTCGGACACTCGTTCAGGATCTCGAAGACCGAAGCACGCTTCTGCCGCAGATAGTCGGTCAGGAATTCGTCCTTGTCCTTTCTGCCGGGCTTCACCTCTGCGTAGGCTCTGGACAGCGTTTTCGGGATCCAGTCCTGGATCGCTTTCAGAAGATCGTCGAACGACATCTCCGAGATCTTCTTGTGCCCGCCCTTCGAGTCAGGCAGAATCCCGATGGACGGAGCGTCAAAGACTTCCATCTCCACGGCGACGCAGTCCAGCGCGAACTTCCACGCCCAGTCCCAGCGCTTCTCCGGCTGGATCTTCCTGACCACGCCGTACCAGGAGTCACGGCCGCGCCAGTCGCCCCTGCCACAGAGCTGGTTGATGCGCCCGGTCTTGGTGACGAGGGCCGTCTCCTGATACCAGTTATTCTCGTCGCAGAGCGGGACGTATTGCGTCTCGAACTGAGAGGTCGCCGCCTCCTTCAACTCCTTGGCGCCCGCCCGGATCGGCAACTCCATCAAAAACAAGTAGATGGCATGCATGTCACTCCTTTTCTCCTCCGGCAAAAGGACACGGGACCTGCCCGCCCCGAGATCTCCATATCTCAGCGAATCCTTTTTCGAGCAAGTTGCCCAACGGCTCTCTCACGAACGAGCACGGCAGCACATTGCCCAGCGAGTCCACGTCGCAGAACCTCCGTTTCTGCATGCAGAAATCAGGAAGCTCACCAGCGCACGATAGACCGTCCACGGCAACCTTGAAGCCCTGATCATGAAGTCTGCGTGCCTCGGCCATGACTATCTCCGGCGGCGCCGAATCCGGAACGCCTTTGGCGGACAGAAGCAGCAACTCGGCATCGAAGATGCTCGTCACGAGCGCCATGAACGGCAGTTGAGGCAGATACTCACACGTGGCCAGGAAGTTCACGCCGCGCTGGATGTTGTGCTTCTCCAGATGTTGAAGAGCGTTGCAGACAACCAGCTCGTCGCCATGGTGGGAGATATTGACCTGGCTGAACAGGCACAGTACGTCGGGTCCCAACTCTGGCAGCGCTTGACCGTTGGTGGTCATACAGAGATTGAGGCCCAGTCTTCTGGCGTGAAGCGCCAGCTCTCTCAGATCTTCCCGAAGCGTGGGCTCCCCGCCGCCGAAAGTGACCTGGAGGACGCCGTACGAGGCCAGGTCATCCAGGATCGTCCTCCATTGCTCTGTGGAAAGCTCCTGGCCTTCCTTCTTCCCTATGTAACAGTAGGGGCAGGACAGGTTGCAGCGGTCGCTGATCTCCAGGTGGACCACCTCGCAGGGCTCGTCCAGCCTCTCGAACGGCACGGCATGCTGCAGAAGCTGGACTGTCTCTTCCCGGTCAAACCGGAGCGTGGTGGCTGTCCTTGGCTCGTACGCCACTAAGCCGTGTCTTCCCAGCCTGAGCTTTGACCTCTGCAACAGCGTCGTCAAACGACCGGTATCCATACTCCTCGCCCTCCACACAGAAATTGACTTTGGCCCCTCTCTTCTGAAGCCACTCCTCCAGGTGATCGAGGCCGTAACCAGCGGTATAGACCCGAAGAGCGACGATGGTTCCATCCAGCGCAATCGCCAGTTCCTCACGGGACCAGTCGCTGATGACCAGGCCGTAATCGCCGGAGACGCAGATACGGTCATCGCGCTTCTCCACCGACAGCGTGCAACTCTTATCAGCGACCGGGTCCCACTTGTTCTTCTTCCACTCCCGGAACTCCTTCCTCGTCTTGAAGGACATCCCAAAGCTGGCGCATGAGAACTTGTCGCCGCGGCTGAAGAGCTCTTCCAGATGGCGGACAAGCTCTGCGTGAACAGCCTGCGCCTTTTTCTCATCCGTCAGAGTTGCGACGAGGCGCATGTACTCCGAGTGGTTTTGCTGCAGCCCGATCTCGATTCTCATTTCTTCCTCTCCTTCGCCTGCTCCTTCGCGGATGCTGCGACGGCCTCCTTGCCGCACACGGTGCAGCGCACCTTGCCGTCCTCCATCCGGTTCATCACGCGCATGCCCGGCCCGTATTTCTGATCCTGGTACTCGCTCTTGCAGAAGCATCGGCCGATCATTGTTCTCCTCCTTTCATAAGCTCAGGACTATTTTGGCTGAAGACCGGTCTCAACCTTCACGGCCGGGGTTCTCCCTTCTGAACTGGGGCGAGATCCTCGAAGAAGACGTTTCCACACGTGCAGTCGCGGGCATACCTCTGGAGATCCTTGCAGGTTTCTGCTTCCTGGACCCGGATCTTGAGGTCCCGTACAGTCTGGCAGCCTTTGCCGTCCGGC
>Ga0181536_10001326_pt1 | contig 29225 bp, 23 predicted proteins | sample PEATcosm2014_Bin_41_FD_121105 | JGI IMG/M metagenome (GOLD analysis project Ga0181536, IMG submission 121105) | Peatland microbial communities from MTU Mesocosm Facility, Houghton, MI, USA - PEATcosm2014_Bin17_60_metaG | ecosystem: Environmental > Terrestrial > Soil > Wetlands > Peat | place...
CGGGGAGCAAACTGCGCCGCCCGCGAGGCCTCACCTGGTGCTCATGCGGTCGAGCCGGGCCATGACGTGAGTGGCGAGAGCCAGGGTTAAGGTGCGTTGATCTGATAGCGTCGGCATTAACGACGACTTTCGTGCGTCACCATCGTCGTGGCTCAGGTGGCGTCGCGGCTCAGTTGGTCCGGGCCCACCTGTTCCAGCACCTGCCGCGATGGGTGGCCCGGATGTTCCGCCGATCGAACCGGCGGCGGGCTGACCCGGGATGGCGGATCACGGCGGGTCAGCGCGAGCGCCGGCCGCGCTGAATTCAGGAAGCGGCGGTGAGCCCACATTTCGCGCAGGAGCCGCCGCCGGATCGATCGGTTGGTGCTGACCGGATCCGCCCACCACCAGCCGTCCCGCCGCATCGCCTCGCACGCCGCGACGAAGCGATCGGCGACGGCATTGAAATCGGCATCGGTGAAGTTCAGGCTGAAGATCAGCCGCCCAGTACCGACCCAGCTCAGCGCGAATCCCTCGGCGCGAAGATAGTATTGCAGCATCCAGTTGTAGCGTGACGGCCTGGTGTAGCAGACGGTCCAGATCGAGGAGAGGTTTTCCACCCGGACCGGAAGATCCGCCGCGAGCAGGCGATCGTTCAGCGCATGCGCGCGGTCATTCCAGATCCGATCCAAATCCCGATACAGGTCCTGGATCTCCGGGGACTCGAGCCGGTGCAGGAACTCGCACATCGCCCCCATGACGTAAGGATGCGCGTTGAACGTGCCGCGGGCGAAGCAGACATCGACCGGACGATCGGCGCGGTACCGCTTCATCAGCGCGCCGCGGCCACACAGCACGCCGACCGGCAGGCCGCCGCCGAGCGTCTTGCCGTAAGTCACGAGGTCGGGTTGCACGCCGAAATACTCCCGCGCGCCGCCTGGCGCCAAACGGAAGCCGACAAAGACCTCGTCAAAGATCAACACAATCCGACGCTCGTCGCAGACGGTTCGCAGTTGCTTCAACCAGTCCGTATAGGCCTGACGGTCGAAACCGGCCTGCCGCCCGCTGTCCACCAGAGCCGAATCCGCCGGCGCCGCCGCGTTCGGATGCAGTGCCTGCAGCGGATTGACCAGCACGCAGGCGATGTCGCGCCGGGTGCGAAGCACGCGCAGCGTGCGTTCCGACATGTCCGCGAGGGTAAACGTATCCCGCTCCGGCGACGGGTTGCCGATCCCCGGCTGAACGTCGCCCCACCAGCCGTGATAGGCGCCGCAAAAGCGGACCAGATGCGACCGTTTGGTATGATAGCGCGCCAGGCGTACCGCCTGCATCACGGCCTCGGTGCCGGACATGTGAAACGAGACTTCGTCCAGCCCGGAGATTTCGCGCAGCCGCGCGACGTTATACGCGACGGCGGGATGATAGGCGCCAAGTACTGGGCCGAGGTCGCGCACGCGTTCCGCGCCGCGGTCGATGCAGTCCTTGTAGAAATCGTGGCCGAACAGGTTGACCCCGTACGACCCGGTCAGGTCATAGAACACGTTGCCGTCGAGATCGGTGACCGTCACGCCGGACGACGACTCCAAAAACGATCCGGTCGGCAGATTTTCCCGGACCACCCGGCTGTACTGGAACGGCACGCGATACGCGGCGGTGAACTGCAGGTCGGAGATACCGGCCGCCGCCTCCCGCGTCACCGCGATGGTCTGGCCGAAGCGTTGGCGCCAGACCTCCGACAGGCGGGCGAACGCGGCGCGGCGGCGCGCGGCGATGTCCTCCGGCGCGTCGTCGGAGCGGAAGAACCGGTCTTCGTCGTAGTCGTAGAACGGGACCAGCGAGGCGACGCGCCGCGCCATGCGGGCATGTCCGGCCAGCGACCGGTGTTTCGCCAGGGACAGATCCAGACGGGTCCTGAGCCGGAGGAACAGCGCCGCCAGCACCAGCGCGCCGCCGGTCGCGTATAACATTGTCATCAACATGTGCCCGCGAATCGCCTTGCCTTCCGTGGTAACCGCTTGATCCCATGACGCTGCGCGCCGCCATCATGAATATTGTGCGGCGGGATGAGCTGAACTTCCTGCTCACCAACCGCATCCCGCGCCGCCTGCTGACCCGGTTCATCGGCTGGTTCAGCCGGATCGAGCAGCCGCTGGTGCGCGATATCTCGCTGTTCGTGTGGGGTTGCTTCGCCGGCCTCGACCTCAGCGACGCGAAGCAAACCGCGTTCCGCAGCATGCATGACTGCTTTACCCGGGTGCTGAAGGACGGGGCGCGGCCGGTCGAGATGGACAAGGCCATCCTGGTCAGCCCATGCGATGCGATCGTCGGCGCCTCGGGCGCGGTGGAGGACGGCCAGGTCCTTCAGGTCAAAGGCTTCCCCTACGCGCTCAGCGATCTTCTGGGCGACACCGGGCACGCGGAGTCGTTTCGGCACGGGTGTTACGTCACGCTCCGGCTGACCTCGAGCATGTATCACCGCTTTCACGCCCCGTATGATTGCCGCGTCGAGTCGGTCTCGCATTTCCCGGGCGACACCTGGAATGTCAATCCCGCCACGCTGCGGCGGATCGACCGCGTGTTCTGTGAGAACGAGCGGGCGGTGATCCGCACCAGGCTCGCCGGCACCGGCCACGCGGTGACCCTGGTGCCGGTCGCCGCCATTCTGGTGGCGGGCATCCGGTTACGGTTCCTGGATGTGGCGCTCCGCTCCGGCGATCCGGCCCGGCGGACGTTTCCCTGCGACGCGGCGCTGCGCAAAGGCGAGGAGATGGGGTGGTTCGAGCACGGTTCGACCATCATCCTGCTCGCGCCGGACGGCTTCCGGCTGGGTGACGGCGTGACAGAGGGGATGACGATCCGCGCCGGCCGACCGCTGCTGCGGATGCCGGCATGACGGCCTGAACCGGGTGAAATAATGCCGCCCAGGGATGTTGTATCCGGCGGTGAACGGATAGGATCGACGGCCGATCCCATTGCCTCGCAAGGAGCCCAGACATGTCCATCCCGCCCGAAATGACCGCCGGCGTCACGCCGGAAGGCAGCAGCGTGGACGGCCTGACCTGGAACATCCTCGGCCAGACCTATACGCCGCTGCAGGTGACGGACAGCAGTTTCTCCTGGCATGCGCTGCTGCCGCCGGGGACGTTCGTGCCGCCGCACATCCATCCGACCCAGGACGAGTTCATCTACATGCTGGATGGCAAGTTCGATTTGTTACTGGACGGGCAATCCGCGACCGCGAAGTCCGGCGACCTGATCCGCCTGCCGCGCGGCATCCCGCATGGTCTGTTCAACAACAGCCAGGCGAACATCACCTGCGTGTTCTGGGTCGCCCCCACGCGCCGCCTGTGGGACCTGTTCCAGGCGATCAACAACGTGCCCGACCCGGGCGAGGTGGTGCGCCTCGCCGGCCTGCACGAGGTGAATTTCCTGCCGCCGCCCGGTTGAGTCAGGGGCGCGACTCAGAACCTGCCGGTCGACATCAACCGGCCAAACTGGTGACTTTTGGTCGTGGCGCCCTCGTATCGTCATCGACGGGTCAGACCCCATGGGCGCTAAATTAATGGCCCAAACGCCCGCCTTTCGCCATCATTGGCCAGATCGCTATTACCGCACGGGCACATCCGCGTTCATCTGCGTTCATCCGCGGTTGAATCCTTCTTTGCGTGGATACCGCATGAGCCGCGGCCAGCCCGGCTTCGGCGAAGGCGAATTTTACCGCGGATGAACGCAGATGAACGCAGATGGTTCGGGGCAGGGTTCGACCCGCCCCGGGGGATGCCATGGCATTCCATGGCGGATAATTTAGCGCCCATGGGGTCAAACCCAAGGATCACTCATGCGCCACGAGAGGCTCGGATCGAGCCCGAGCATGACGAAATCGTGTGTCAGGTTCGGGCGCGGTTCACCTGCTCGCGCGCGAACCCGGCCATGGCGGCGTAACCGCGCACGATCGCCTCGCGCTCGGCGTGCGAGGCGATCGCGTCGACATCGGTGAACCCATCCGGCGCGCGTTCCTCCAGCACGTCGATCACGCGCTCCGGCCCGCCCTTGCGATTGTTCAGCACGATCTCCGCCGTCATCGGCCGGCGCTCGGCGTCGTACGCGGCCAGCGCCTCCGGCACCTGGGCGCCGCCGGTGAGATGGCGGGTCAGCGCGGCGGCGTCCAGCACGGCCTGGCTCGCGCCGTTGGAGCCCACCGGATACATCGGATGCGCGGCGTCGCCGAGCAGGGTGGCGCGGCCGAACGACCAGCGCGGCAACGGCTCGCGGTCGCACAGCGGATACTCGTAGAACGTGCCGGAGGCCTGGATCAGCGCCAAGGGATCGACAAAATCCAGCCGGAACCGGTCGCGCACGAACGGCTCTACCTCGGCCCATTCCCCGGGCCGGTTCCAGTCCTCCCGCCGCGGCGGGGGGCCCGCGGCATCGCCGACACGCGCCATGACAGCCCAGTTGGTGAGGCGGCGGGCGGGGAAGGCGGGGTCGAAATGGATCGGGTAGAAGACGAATTTCGCCGCCATGCCGCCGGCGATCACCATGGTGCGGCCGTCGCCATAGACCGGCCAGTCGGCGGCGCCGCGCCATAGCATGGTGCCGTTCCAGACCGGCGCGCCCTCGGCTGGGTAGAACGCGGCGCGGGTGGTGGAGTGGATACCGTCGGCCCCGACCAGCACGTCGCCCTCGGCGGTCAGCGTTTCCCCGCTGTCGCGCTGTTCGAAGCGGGCTTCGACCCGGCCGGCGTGCTCGGTGAAGGACAGCAGCCGGCAGCCGGTGCGGATCGCGTCGGCGCCGAGCCGGTCGCGCACGGCGTCGAGCAGCAGCGTGTGCAGCTTGCCGCGGTGGATGGAGAATTGCGGCGTGTCGAGGCCGGCATCGGTGCCGCGGGGTTCGCGCCACACGACCTGGCCGAAGCGGTTGGCATAGATCAGTTCACGGGTGCGGATGCCGGCGCGGTCCAGCGCGGGCAGCAGGCCGAGCGCGGCGAGTTCCTTGATGGCGTGGGGGAGGGTGTTGATGCCGACGCCCAGTTCGCGCGGTGTTCGGACTTGCTCGAACACGGTGGAGGGGATGCCGGCGGCGTGCAGCGCCAGCGCCGCCGCCAGCCCGCCGATGCCGCCGCCGACGATCAGAACGTGCATTGGAGGGTGTCCCTGGTGGTGGCGGGTCAAATAACGCGGGCGGCGGGCGGGGGGAAGCGGAGGGTCGTGGTGCTCCATTACGTTGATACCGCCGCCCGTCGCTCGAACATCGGGGCCCGGGACGGCAACGCCAGGAAATGGATGTCCGCGATGGGTGGGGAGCGGACATATGTGCGCCTTCCCTGCACACACCGATGACCGTCTTCAGATCCCGGCGCCTGACCGCGCCGGGACAAGCGGAGCGAGCCGCCGTTGCGGTCAGACTCTGTCTTTCAACCACTGCTCCATAAGGGCGGTGGTGGTCTTCGAAAGACCAAGTGCTACCGCAGCGGAGTCGGACCGATCCTTCCAATCCATCATCTGACGGAGCGTAACCAGTGCGCGGTACATGGTCTTGAGGTCTTCGAGCTGCCGCAGCGTGTAAGACACTACACCGCGCTCTATCCGCTCGACCAGTTGATCGGCGATCATCGTCGCATGCTCGTGGATGTCGGGATGCAAGGCTTCACGGCCAAACATCAGGTTCGCCGCCGACAGCGCGGTACTAAAGTCCAGGTTGCGATCGCCATCGCGGAGCATTCCGTGCATGTGTGACAGCAGGTCCACGTCCGCCGTTACGCGATCGGTGCGATTAGTCTGATTGGTGAATTTTGCACTCACTTCATAGTAGTAGAGACCTTCTGGAATCGCCTTTTGGATCTTCTTCGCCAGCGCGGGGGCGAGCAAGTCTTTGTGGTTGCCGCCGGCCAGCAAGCGTGTTGCGATCTCGTAGCAGCGCATCTTCACAAATGCCCGACTAACGAAGCGGAGGCTCTCGACTTCCCGCAGGAGCATCAGGAGCAGGGCCGGGTCCCCGGAGGTCCGGAACCTTTTGAACCACTCTCCGATGATCAGAACGAGCTTGGCACGGAGGGGCGAGCGCGCGCGTTCTGGCAGTGCCGCTGCATCGAGCGCGGCTCGTTTGAGGAGTTCAATCCAGTAGCGCGAGTGGACGGGGTCCTCGAGGAAAACGGTCGAATGCCTGCTGTAGAAATCGAATTCCTTCCTCGCGAGGCCCGCCTGTTCGAAAGCACCCGTTTCTGCTTTTTCGATGATTTCCACTACGGACTTAACCGTCGGGTCGCCGCGCTCCTGGCCTTCCAGGAAGGCGCCGGAGCCACCTCCGCTGTCAGCGATGATGGTCAGGCCGCCCTTGGCAAAAGGGATGGGAACGCCGCTTCCGACCGAATACGCCGTCGCGTCGGCCCCGGGCGGCAGGCCGCGTTCGATGGTATAGCCCTCTTCGTTGAAGAAGGGGTGGAACTCCAGGATCCGCAGCCGGTCGTCGGTCTCGGGAAGAAACTGCATGTTGCTGCCATCGGTGAAGACGGCGATGCCCACGCAGTCCCCCGGCACGAGGCGCATCCAGCCCGCGAGGCGGTAGCATGTCTGTTCGTCTGTCATTTCCCCGACTGCATGATTTTTGTCACGGCTTCGTAAACCGCCCCGAAATGCGCATCGGCGTTCAAGGGATATATTCCGTAGTACTCGACCTTCGCCCCGAGCGATTTCAGGTGCCGCTCAATATCCGGATCCAGCCGGTACGGGCCGGGCAGGACTACGCCCAAGAGGTTGTCCGCGAGGGGCACATCGCCGCCGACCTGGACCTCGATGTTCCTGCCGCGGTCGTCGATCTCCGCGAGCGATCGCTCGGAAAACAGCCTGATCAGCGCCTCAATCCTGGCGTGGCGGACGCCCATCTGCACCTGCGCCTTGATGCTGTCGAGGGATCGATTCTCCCCCTTCATGTAGCGTTCCGTGGTCTCGTAGAAAGCCGAGATGACGCGGGAGATCTCGGCGGGGTCGGACCCCAGTTCGAAGCTGTCGAGTTCGAACGTAGTCAGGTAGTCTGGCAGACGGCCAGACGCGAATGCCCCAGTGTCCAGCGGGTGGATGCGCTTGATGGGGAGGTTTGCCAGCCCTTTCATGACGAACACAAGCGGGAGCATCCAGTAGGGCGCCTCTCCCTTGCCGGACTTCTTGTAGGAAGGGCGGCCGATGAAGAGGTAGCAGAGCTTCTCCTTACCAAAAACATCGCACTCCCTCGCCTTGAGGCATCCGGCCTCGATGATATCGAAGATGTTGGCGGCCACCGTGGAATGGACTGGCTGCGGTGCCTCGACCGAACCAGCCTGGGCGGCGCGGAGAAACTCGGGGAGTGTAACCTGCCGCAAGGAGTTTTTTGGATTCTGCACGGTCGAATGATACCTCCTTCCATGGATGGAAAATACTACTCATGATGGATCGACCATATCTGTGCTGATGCATCTGCAACCAGGGCAGACTTCGGACCCGGCATAATCTTACCTACAGTTTTTGCCCGAAACAAATAGGGACCGTTCTTTCGAGGTCCCGACTGCTTCTCACAACTTGGCCGTTCGACCGAACGTCCGCAATGGGTCGAAAGCCGATATCCAACCTGGCCCCACGCCCACGCGCCTTGCGTTCCCGGGCCAATCGGCCAGCAGGGGAGAGTGGGATGAAAGCGCATCTGTTCGCGGACTCAGCGTACCGGCGGATGCCCAGGTCCAGGTCAAAATTGGCGCATTCCTATCCATTAGTTGTCCCGCCGTGGTGATGGGCGTCAGCTCCAAGGGCGCGTTACACCTCTTCTGAAAGGAAATCGCGCTCCGCCTTGTTCGATCTTCGCACGGCGGCCCGACTATGGTTTCGCGCGCCGCCGCGTACCCGCCGCGGCCGCGGATGGTGGAAACAGCCGCTTATCCCACCAAATCGGCTGATGCAGGCCGTAGGTAATCCGACTCACCTCAGGATGGCCGTCATTGATCACCACGTTCCGCTCCATCCGCGCCACCACACTGGGCACGATCAGCAGCAGCGATCGCTTCGATCGCCGCCACGCCTCGCCGTATGCCTTGGCCACGAGGCAGTCCTCCGCGTCCCAACCGGGGTAATGCGCGGTCGAAAATACTTCATAGGACACGCCCGGCGGGATCGTGATCTCGATCCAGTGCTGGTTGGGCGGCATGTGCCCGTTGCCATGCACGAGCTTCTCCAGCATCGCCAAACTGTAGTGCTCGCTGGTGTAGATCATCGGACTGACCGCGGTGTTCCAGCGCCCAGGCCAGAGCTTCGCGCCGGTCGCATCGAAAATCGGATAGGCGCCCGCCGGGTCGCCAATGCGGTACGCCGTAAGGACACGGTCGAGCGTCCGCGCGCTCATCAAAGCGCGACCCGAGCCCGTCGTCGTATGGCCCGGCCCGACCGGGTCATCGCTCGCGACATCGTATTGACGCATACGGCCCGGTCAGGCCCGGCCATGCCGGGGGCGATGGGCATCACACGGCGGAACCGTATCGCAGGCGCCCCAGGATACCTTCCACGACCGGCCGTCCGAGCTCGTTTTCCAGCACGACGTCCACCGGCCGGCGCCCGTGCAGCAGCGGGTGCGCCTCGAACATGAACTGGCGGGCCGCTTCCACGCTGCCCCAGACATCGAGCGCCATGGCCCAGACACTGGCGAGCCGGGCCAGCCGCGTGCCCTCTTCCGCCGAGAGCCGGCCTTCCGCGCGACCCTTGGCGGTCGCCAGAGCCCGCCGGCGCCGCGCGAGGGTGGCGCGGGAGACGATGCGAAAGGCGAATTTGTTGTCGGATGGCGCGACCGAGCGGACGACCCGGTCCAGCGACGTGAGCGGCAATCCCTTCTCGATCGCCGACATCAGCGGCAGCGGACCGGACGCCCGGATGCCCAGCACCGCGGAAACCGGATCCGCGATAGTTGCCATGGGCGGCCTCCCGATCTGTCTCACCTGACACAAAATCTGGGCTCGCATGCGACGCGCGTCAAGCGGGATCGGGAGGCCGAAACCACCCCGCCGTCATCGGGTGCTTGACGCCCACCCCATCCTCCCCTGAAATTCCCCCGCCCGCGCGCGCAGCGCTGCCGGGCCAATCGGCCATCAGGGGAGACTTGAATGAAAGCGCGTCTGTTCGCGGCCGCCGCGGCTGTGGCACTACTCGGCGTAACGGCGGAGGCCCAGGCGCAGATCAAGATCGGCGCCATCCTGTCGATCAGCGGGCCGGCGGCGGCGATGGGCGTCGGCTACAAGGGCGCGTTCGACTTGTTCCCGAAGGAGATCGCCGGCCAGACCGTCGAATACATCATCCGCGACGACGCGACGGACGCGAACACCGCGTTCACCATCGCGCGGAAGATGATCTCGGAAGATCATGTGGACGCTTTCATCGGGCCGTCGCTGACCGCGTCGGACGCGGCGGTGGCGCCGCTGGCCAACCAGGCGCACGTGCCGATGCTCGCCATGGCGCCGTACGAATACGATCCGGCGAAGCAGCCCTACACGTTCAACGACGCCCAGCCGCTGTCGCTGATGGTGTCGGCGGTGTTCAAATACATGCAGGCGCATGGCGTGAAGCGGATCGGCTATATCGGCTTCTCGGATGGCTGGGGCGACCAGGTGCTGGCCGCCACGAAGCAGTCGTCCGAGGCCGACGGCATGACCATCCTCGCCGACGAGCGTTATGCGCGCACCGACACCTCCGCCGAAGCCCAGGTGCTGAAGCTGATGAGCGTGCATCCCGAGGCGGTGATGATGGGCAATTCGGCGACTCCGGCCGCGTTGCCGGTCGTGGAACTGCGCCACCGCGGCTTCAAGGGCGGCATCTTCGGCAATCATGGCATCGTCAGTCCCGCCTTCATCAAGGTGGGCGGCGCGGCGGCCGAGGGGGTGATCGCGGTCACCTCGCCGTTGGTGGTCTACGACCAGTTGGCCGCGGGCAACCCGGTCCGGCCGGTCGCGGCGGCGTTCATGGCGGACTACACGAAGCAGTTTGGGCCGGGGAGTGTGAACCCGTTCGCCGGCTACAGCTACGACGCGATGTTGCTGCTCAAAAGCGCCATTCCGGTGGCGCTGAAGGCGGGCAAGCCGGGCACCGATGCGTTCCGCGAGGCCCTGCGCGGCGCGCTGGAAGCCACCCATGACCTGGTTGGCGTCAGCGGCGTCTACGACATGTCGCCCACCAACCATAACGGGCAGGACGATCGCGCCGCCGTACTGGTGGAAGTGAAGGACGGCGCCTGGAGGGCCATCCAATAAACCCCAGCCAGGATGGACCTTTTCGTCTTCCTGGCGCTGCTGCAGGACGGCATCACCACCGGTGCGATCTACCTGCTGCTGGCGATCGGTTTGTTGATCGTGTTCTCGGTGACGCGCGTCATCTTCGTGCCGCAGGGTGACCTGCTGGCGTTCGGCACGCTGACTGTCGCCTCGCTGCAATCGGGCCATCTGCCGGGCACGTTGTGGTTGCTCGACGGCGTCTCGGCGGTGGCGGTCGCCGCTTCGTTGTTTGGCGGCTGGCGCGCGGCGGCGCGGGGCGTGCTGGCCTGGGGCGTGTTTCCGCTGGCCGTGACGGCGGCGGCGGTGGTTCTGGCGCCGTATCAGGTGCCGGCGGTCTCGATCGTGCTGGCGTTGGCCATCGTCACCCCGATGGGGCCGTTGATCTGGCGGTTCGCGTTCCGGCCGGTCGCCGGCGCTTCGGTGCTCGCGCTGTTGATCCTGGCGATGGCGCTGCATTTCGTGCTGATCGGCGCGGGGCTGGTGTTCTTCGGCCCGGAGGAGGCCAGCGCGCCGGCGTTGACCGATGCCAGCTTCGACCTCGGCGCGCTGAACGTGTCCGGTCAGTCGCTGGCGGTGTTGCTCTGCTGTGCCGCGTTGGTCGCGGGCCTGCGCTGGTTTTTTGGCGCCACGATCCACGGCAAGGCGTTGCGCGCGACGGCCTCGGACCGGCTGGGCGCGCGGCTGGTGGGCATCGACGCGGGAACCACCGGCGCGCTGGCGTTCGGGCTGGCGTCGTTCATCGCGGCGCTGGCGGGCGTACTGATCGGCGCGGTGACGCCGCTGTCCTACGACGCCGGGTTCGATATCGGCCTCAAAGGCTTCGTGGCGGCGATCATGGGCGGGCTGGTGTCCTACCCAATGGCGGCCGCCGGCGCGGTGCTGGTGGGCGTGCTGGAGTCGCTGGTCAGCTTCTGGGCCAGCGCATACCGGGAAGTCATCGTGTTCACCTTGCTGATCCCGGTCCTGGTCTGGCTCTCGTTACGCGGCGGCTCGCCCGAGGACCGCGCGTGAGGGCATCACCGGGGAAAGCGCCGGGGTTTCACCCCGGACCCCACCAGGAGGCTCTGCCTCCTGGACCTCCGCCAAGGGCAGTGGCCCTTGGAACCATTCATTTTGGGTGGTGCTGTGAGGCGGGCCGACCGAGACCGCGCGAGGTCCGGGTTGGCCCGCCTCACAGCACCACCCAATGGACAGATTGCAAAGGGCCTCGCCCTTTGCTGGGGGTCCAGGGGGCAAAGCCCCCTGGCGGGTTCGAAGGGCGGAGCCCTCGCGCTTCCCCGATGCGGCCCATTGCCCCGCGCGAATGCAGGCGAACCGCATCATGACGCGTTGGCCCCTGCTGGCCGCCGCGATCATCACCGTCGGCCTCGCCCCCGCATTATTCCCCCCCTTCTATGTGACGCTGTTCGGCTACGTCGGTCTGGCCACGTTGGTCGCGCTTGGCCTTGTCCTGCTGACCGGGATCAGCGGCCAGACCTCGTTCGGGCAGGCGACATTCGCCGGTCTCGCGGCCTATGCCACCACGTTACTTACCCGGTTCGAGGGTGCGCCGCCGCTCGCCGGTCTCGCCGCCGGGCTGGTGCTGACCGGCACGATCGCCTGGCTGCTCGGGCTGATCACGGCGCGGCTGTCCGGCCACTTCCTGGCGCTGGTTTCGGTGGCCTGGGGGATGAGCTTCTTCGCGCTGTTCGGCACGTTGCCGCCGCTGCACGGCTTCAACGGCATCGGCGACATTCCGCCGCTCCACATCGGTCCGCTGTCCGCCGAAAATCCGCGCGTCAACCTGGGCGTCATCTGGGCGGTGACCGTGCTCGTGATGGCGATTTCGGCGAATTTGCTCGATAGCCGCATGGGCCGCGCGATCCGCACGCTGAACGGCGCGCGACTGATGGGCGAGAGCGTGGGGATCGACACCGTTCGGCTGAGCCGCGCGGTGTTCGTCATCGCCGCGCTGTATGCCGGCATCGCGGGATTTCTGTTCGCGCATTTCCAGCGCTTCATCAGCCCGACCCCGTTCAGCCTGGGGGCCAGCATCGACTACTTGTTCATGGTGATCATCGGCGGCTCCGAGTCGCTGTGGGGCGCGCCGTTGGGGGCGACGCTGGTGGTGGTGCTGCGCGATCAGTTCAACGACTGGATCCCGCGCATCACCGGGCGCGCGGGGGACTTCGAGGCCCTGGTGTTCAGCCTCGTCGTGATCGTGCTGCTGCAACGCGCGCCGTCCGGGCTGCTGCCATTGCTGGCGCGTCTGAGGCCGTTTGGCCCGACGGGCGGCGGCCTGGCGCCTGACGGGGTGCCGCTGGTCGCGCGGGACGTCAGGACGACCGAGCGTGGCGAGCATGGGTCCGTCGCTACCGATCCCGCGGCGACCGAACCGGGGGCGGAACTGCTCTCGCTGGAGGCGGTATCACGCAACTTCGCGGGGCTCACGGCCGCCCGTGACGTCAATTTCACCGTCCACGCCAACGAGATCGTCGCGCTCATCGGCCCGAACGGCGCCGGCAAAACGACCTTGTTCAACCTGATCAGCGGCGTGCTGCCTCCCAGTTCGGGCCGCATCCGCCTGTTTGGCGCGCCGGCCGGACATCTGCCGCCACGCCTTGTCGCCGCTCTGGGCGTCGCGCGCACCTTCCAGCATGTGAAGCTGCTGCCTGCCCGCGGCGTGCTGGAGAACATCGCGCTCGGGACGCATCTGTCGGGCCGGGCCGGTCTGTTGCGTTCGATGCTGCGGTTGGACCGCCCCGAGGAGGCACGGCTGCTCGCCGAGGCGCGCGCGCAGGCGGTTCGCCTCGGGCTTGGCGCGGTGTTGCACCGGCCGGCGGGCGATCTGCCTCTGGGCCAGCAGCGCATCGTGGAGATCGCCCGCGCGCTGTGCCTGCGCCCGCGCCTGCTGTTGTTGGATGAACCCGCGGCCGGTCTGCGGCTGCCGGAAAAGCAGCGCCTCGCCGCCGTGCTGCGCCAGCTTCGCGCCGAAGGCATGGGGGTGCTGCTGGTGGAGCACGACATGGACTTCGTCATGCAACTCGCCGATCGCGTCGTGGTGATGGATTTCGGGCAGAAGATCGCCGAGGGCCCGCCGGACCAGGTGCAATCCGATCCGGCCGTGCTGGAAGCCTATCTCGGCGGCGTCATGTGACCTTGGTCATGCCCAACCTGGACATGACCGAACCGCTGCTGCGGCTGGACGGGCTCCGCGCCGGCTACGGCCACGTGGAGGTGCTGCACGGTGTCAGCCTGTCGGTGCGGCAGGGCCAGATCGTCGCCATCGTCGGGCCGAACGGCGCCGGCAAGACCACGCTGATGAGCGCCGTGATGGGCCTGCTGCCGCGGCGCGGCGGCACCGTGCGCTATCTCGGCGCGCCCGCCGGCACGACCGAGGCCCTGGTCGCGGCCGGCGCTGTCCTCGTGCCGGAACAACGCGCTCTGTTCACCGACATGAGCGTGGAGGACAACCTGCTGCTGGGCTTTTACCCCCGCCGGCGCGCGGGCGAGCGCGACGCGCGCCCCTCCATGCGTGAGGTGTTCGCGATCTTTCCGCGCCTGGAGGAACGGCGGCGCCAGCTTGCCGCGACGCTGTCGGGCGGCGAGCGGCAGATGCTGGCGCTCGGGCGCGCGTTGATGGGCCGGCCGCGCCTGCTGTTGCTGGACGAGCCGAGCCTCGGGCTGGCGCCGATGCTGGTGCGCGAGATCTTCCGGGTGCTCGTCGAGCTGCGCCGGAGCGGTCTGTCGATCCTGCTCGTGGAACAGAACGTGCGGGCGGCACTGCAGGTGTCCGATTACGGCTATGTGCTGGAGATGGGCGAAGTGGTGGCGGAAGGGCCTGGCGCCGGCCTGGCGCGCGACCCGCGTGTTCTGGAGACCTACCTTGGGCAGAGGCGAGGCGGCGCCTCCGGCTGACGCGACAGTCTGACCCCCGCCGCGCGGCCGCCTCGGGGGATCCGGCCGCGCCGGTTGACCGGCAAGCGCTGGCCTGGCGGGGCTCCATGCCTGCCTCAGGCCCATGCTGCTGACGCGCTCGCGCCGGGCCGGCGTAACGGGACGCGACGGCGGTTGGCACTGAGCGTCACGCGGCATCGCCGGGGTCTTGGCGTGGCGCTCGAAGGGACGCGCGCCTGGCGGAAGGTCTCGCGGGAGCGCCTTGGGAACGCGTCGATCGCCCGCATGATGGGCAGGTGTTCGCGGGGGATTTCGGGCTCGCGGGAGGCCGCCGCCCAACGTATTGGCCGGGCACTCCGGAATGCGATCTCGGGACGTCAGGGTGGCAGGCGGCGGCTTCCCGCCCAACGCCGTCGAGTTGAGTATCTGATGCAAATACGAATGCCAGGTTAGCACAGTGGTAGTGCGGCGGTTTTGTAATTCGATGCAACTTGCGGATTTCCGCCGTTTCGTTCAAGCTATTGGGCCGTAGAAAGGTTGATGTTGGCCAGCGAGTTGAACGGGTATTGTTACGCGCCACAGCTCGCTGTGACGGAGCGACATCCGCGCTCGCCTTATCGCGGCCTTCAGTTCCCGTTGGCACAAGCTGGATGGCACCGGCACGATGTGGCGGGAACCGGGCACCGTGCTCAAACAAGAAGCACTCGCAATTCTGGGACGGCCGGCGCGATTATCTGACTGAAATCCCTGTCATTCGTCACAACGACAAGATTTCGTTCGACGGCTTGAGCGGCAATCCACAGATCATTCTCGTCAATCTGGAGAAGCTGCGCTGTAACGCGGTCGGTCCATCCTTCCACCCACCGCGGTCGTCGGCGCCCGACATCCATCAATCGGGCCAAGGCTACGCTGGACTTCACGTGTGCGAAGGCCTCAGCCGTATGCCGCCCGACCTCCGCCAGTTTATGGTCCTCCGCTCGTTCGATGCACGCCTCTATATGCGCGAGCGGCTGACCGGCGGCTTTTGACAGGGCCAGACCGAACCGGAGTTCGGCCATGGTTACTACCGATACAAGTTGTGGCGCCTCCGGACCGAGAGCGGCAATGGCTTGCCGAATTGCTTGATGGGTTGACCGACGCGCGTCATAAAGAACGGATACGAGGTTTGTGTCGAGCAGATAAGTATCCATTCAACGCACATACTGCTCGAATTGGGACACCTCCTCCTCAGGGGCAGGTGTGAATACGTCGAGCGCCCAAGGCCCGCGGTTTTGCTCCATAAGCGGGCCCAAATACTCATGTAGAGGGATGAACGCCGTGAAGTCCGCCGGAATCCACCCTTCAAAGGTATGGCCTACCCGACGCTCGCGCTCATGCCCACGAAAGAACTCGAGGAGGCTGCGCTCAAGCCGTGGCGGCAAGTCGTACGCTTTTAGAACCTCCGCATCAATCTCGATAAGGTGTCGGTGATGCACCGCCTCTGCGCCAATTGCATGGAGCGCGTTTCTACGGAATGCCATAAGCGCTTCTCGATAGCGCCCGACGGCAGTTACTATACCATCATACGTCGTTCGCTTGGGAATCGGCAGCTGCTTCAAGAGCTCATTGGTGAGATGCCGGTTGGACGCGTGTTCGGCGACGAAGGCGTTCGCCAGTGGGCTATTGAGAATCGCTTCCAGGGCCTCAGGCGGCACCGATGGTTCCGCCGGCCAAATCCCAAAGAACGCTTGTGACGCGACCAACCCAGCACCGTCATAAGCAGCAGCGAGGCGCCATGGTCCCCGTGAGATACGCGCTGCGTTCGCAATCACCTTCGGCTTATTCCATGGCCGATTCAGCGGCCCCGGATACATCGCGGCCGCGGGATCCATATTGAGGAAGACGGTGCTGCCAATCGCAAATTGCGTCAGGGACTCCTTGGGCTTGAAAACCCCTGGCGCAAACCCATCGCGCGGGACCCTCGAAATGCCGTAAGCTTGCTCCCGCCATTGCAAGCCCCGATATACGTCTGCGACGCTGCCCAGGGTGGGGAAACGCGCCAGACACTCCCAAAGCTCATCAAGCTGACCAATCCAAATGTCGCCTGACGAAACAAGCTTGTTTCGGCGCCGTTCAGCGCTGACCTTTCCCGTCGCCAGAAATGCTGTTCGATCGCGATCTTCCACGACAGTCGAGACCATTTTCGTCGTGCCCGCGATAGCTTCTGAACGCCGCTCGCTGGCAACGAGCACAGCCGCCTCGAAACCAGCTCGCTGGAAGATCCGATCAGGCAGGGACGTCAGTTCGACACGTCCGTACAAATCAGCGATGCGTTGCCGGAGTTCAGCATATTGGTGCTGGCGCAGAAAACCCCGCGGAAGCACGAACCCGATGCCCTCTGGTCTTGCATCCAAAATTGTGCGGAGCACGGCCATTGGTTTGGAAAACGACTTTTCCACAATAGCCGGGTATTCGACACGTTCGTCCGCGTCGAACTCTTCCCACGGGGGATTGCACAGAATCACTTTCGCGTTGGCTGCCTCTCGGGCCAACACGGCAGGCCGAAATAGATCGTCCGGCTGAATTTTCCAACCATTTGCGTTCGGGTAGTCGGCAAGGATTAACGAAAGCGTCGCGACCTCGCATGCGAAACTGTCGATCTCCGCCCCACGGACGCGCGGCACCAGGAAATCATGCCGCTGCTCGCGTGACCAGTCCTCCGGCAGCAGATCACGCAAGTGGCGCAGGGCGGCGACCAGGAATGTGCCGGCGCCGGTGAACGGCTCGAAGATCGTCAGCGTGTCAAGGGCGAACTGACCAAGATCGAGCCGACTAACAACGTATTCCGCCACTTGTCGGGGGGTGCTGTGTGTCCCGAAACACTTGCGCGTATCAGTCGTGACCAGCGTGTTTTCGTAGATGAATGCCAAACTATCGGAGGAAATGTTTCGGAAGCTGATCGCTTCGCGGAGCATTGTCCAAGCTGCCGAAACAGACGCCGGGCGCACGACCACCTCAGGGTAGGACGCGAGTCGCCGGAGATTGTAATAGCGCTCGATCCCGTCGAGTACTTCACTGACGGGGGCATCTCGCCACGACGATGCGTCAGGATGCTTGCGGTCAATGAGAATCTTGGCAGCCAGCAAGCGGAAGGTCGTCCGGAAGGCAGTCTCTTCCCGTTTCCCATCCAGGCCACTCAGCAACTTCTCAATCACGCGTTGGAGTAGCCTATCCAGCTTGTCCTCGACTTCATGTTCGATGGCCGGGAGCAGTCCGAGATCGACAAAGTCAAGCTGATAAGCCACATGACCTTGGCCCAGCGATTTCGCCCGATGCACCGTTTGAGGCCGCCAGCGCTCAGCATTTCGCTGAAACAGGTCGGGTAGAAACTCGATCCCAACGCGCTCCAAGAGACGCGGTGCTCCCTGCGCGCCCACGCGCCAAACCCCGACGTCGTTCTGGCCGATTGAGAACAGAATCGGTGCCCCCAGTGCCCGACGCTCGACGACTGCCATTTCGTCATCTGGTCCAGTGATGACCCCGAACGCGGCGGAACGATAAGATTCAGGGACCTGGGTAAAAACCGCGAGTTGAACCCGACGCTCTTCGCCACCCTCCGAAAGCACGTCGGCGAAACTGTAGTCGGAAATGATTGCCTCGGGTCGATAACCGAGCCCGAGCAATTCTTTCTCAATGGCGTGGAGCGCGTTCATGGCCGTCCCACCGTCGCAAGTCGCTTATCGCTCTTTACGGTTTCGCCTGCGCGGAGCGGTACAGCCGGGAAAAGCGGAAGCTGTGAGACGGGATCGGGAAGACCGAACCCTCGTGACAACACTTCCAGGTGGCGGTTGAGGCGAAGGAGAACGGCGTCCTCGTCTGCCGAAAGCGTCGCACGAACGGGCAGCAGCTCGCACCGGCGCAGATCGTAGATCGCGAGGGTCATGCCCCATAACCCCGGGAACGAGGTTCCGCTCAAAAGCGTCCGGGCGGCTGCCAAGAGGTCACGATGGGCTTGCAGCTCGACATGGAACCGATTGCGCAGCACCATAGCCAGCCGGAGCAACAAGACCGTCTGCCAAGTGAACTTTGCTTCGCTACCCCTTTTTTGCGCGGGGACGTCGGCCTGGATCAGAGCACGCCTAACCGTCCACTCGCGAAGCTGGTCTGAGGAAAGGTCGGTGAGCGCGAGTACCTCACGAGATCTGACCAGCCGCATTCAAGCTCCTCCCAGGTCGGGCATGATACCCATTCCTGAGAATGGGTATCATGCCCGTTCGAAGTCTGTAAAGCCGCGGCTATGGCCGTCGCCAAATGACCTATTGGCCATGTCCGCAGTGGCCCGTCTAAGATGCCTAACTCGGTCACCCCCGTTGAGCGTTCAACTGGCACCGATCGCGCGCCGCCGCGCGGCGGCGCGGTCACCGCCGAAATGGGTGCGGATCGTTTCGCCAATTTGCGAGCCGATGGTGAACACTGGGTCGAGCGCACTCATCGGCTCCTGAAAGATCATGCCGATCTGGCGGCCGCGCACCCGGCGGCGTTGGCGGGGGGGCGAGGCTGATCAGGCCCTGCCCCTCGAACATCGCGCTGCCGGCGACTCGGCTGGTCGCGCGTGGCAGCAGACCGAGCAGGGCAAGGCCGGTCACGGTCTTGCCGCACCCGCTCTCACCAACGATGCCAAGCCGTTCCCCGGGTTGCACGTCGAAGCTCACGCCGCCGGTCGCCTGAACCTCAGCGTAACCAGCGCGGAAGAACACGCTCAGGCCACGGACGCTGAGCAGCGGATCGGCGGCGGTTGCGGACGCGGCGACGGCGGATGCGCCGCCCAGCGGCGCCAGGCCCTGCCGGCGGCCCGGATGGCTGGCCCGCATAAGGTTCCTCCATGACGCGGGACCGCAGGTTACGAGAAGCCGGCCCGCACGTCACGCGGGCCGCGCTGGCGGCCGGCCGCGGCCGATGATACCCAGCGAAACCAAAGTGCGAGCAGGGAGGACGCGATGGCCGGCACCCGGACGGGGGATGCTCCGGATAGTTTGGCCGATCCGCGCGGCATCGCGGCCGAGGCTCCGTTCCAACCGGCGCCACGGCTCGCGGGGCTGGACGGGAGGCGCGTGTTGCTGCTTGACAACGGCAAGCTGTCCGTCGGCGATAGCCCCTATGCCGTCCTGGCGGACGCGCTACGCGCCGGCTTACCGGAAGCCGCATGGTCGCTGGCGATCATCAACCTGCTGACAACCGGTGACGAGGCAGTCGAGGGCGTCGCGGATCGCCTCATCGCCACGCACCAGCCCGAGGCTTGCGTCCTGGCGTTGGCCGATGCCGGGGTGACCGCCCACACCGTACTGGTCGCCGTCGCGCTGGAGCGGCGCGGCATCCCCACCACGGTGCTGGCGACGCCGCTTGGCTCGGGTCTGGGCCGGGCGATCTTCCGTGCCCGCGTTCCGGGTCTGGACCTGATCGTGCTCGACATCGTCCGTAGCGACAGCCCGGACCGGGTGCGCGCGCTGATCGCGCCGGAAATACCCCGCGTTCGCCTGATGCTGACCAGCGACACGGCGGCGGTGCCCGCGGTGCCGGGGACGTTGTTCCCGCCCGAGACCATGCCAATCTGGGCCGCCGCCGCGACAGACATGGCTTCGTTCCAGGACTGGGCCGAGCGCGAGGGACTGGGCGACGGTCTGCCGCTGATCCCGCCGGCCAGGGCGGCGATCGCGGCGCATCTGGCCACGGTGAACCTGGACCCGGAGACGGTGTTGTATCAGTCCGCGCTGACCTCGGGGCGGAGCCTCCGTGTGCGCGACGTGGCCGCCAACGCTGTCATGGCCGGTTGTCCGCCGCGCGCCTTCCCGGTGGTGCTCGCCGCCTTACGGGCGATGGCGAAGCCGGACTACCGGCTCTCGCAGGCCGCGATCACCACGCATCCATCGGGCAATGCCGTCATCCTCGCGGGCGTCGACCCGACCGTCTACGGAATGTCCGGCGGCGCCGGCTGCCTCGGACCGGGCCATCGCGGCAACGCCTGCGTTGGGCGGGCCGTCTCGTTGACCGTGCTGCATCTGTTCGGCGCCCGGCCTGGCGAGGCCGACCTGACCATGTTCGGATCGCCGGCGGAGTTCACCTATTGCGCGGCCGAAACCCAAACCGGCAATCCGTGGCCCTCGCTGGCGGCCGATCTGGGCGACGGCCGGCCAGGCGTGTTCGTCATGAAGGCGGAAGCACCACGTAACATCCTGGAGAACATGGCGCTGACGCCAGAGGCGCTGTGCGGGGCGATCGCTGACGCGTCGGTTTCGCTTTGTTCAAACAACAGCTTCGTTCCCGGCGATCTGCTGGTCTTCCTGAACCCGCAACACGCCGCGTTGTTCGCGGCCGCGGGCTGGACGCGGCGGGACCTGGCGCTTGGGATCCACGACCGGGCGAGGATCTCGCGCCGGCGTGTCACCGGGCGCGGCGTCGGTCCGATCCGGCCCCGTTACATGGATGCGCTTGAGTGGCTGCCGGTCACGCGATCGTCCGATGACGTTCACATCGTGGTCGCCGGCGTGGCGGGGCCGCAGTCCATGGTGGCGCTGCCCTGGGGATATTCGCGCGGTCAGTGGCAGGCGTTGTAAGGCTTTCCCCCCTGAGGCGGATATCGCCGATCTCGCGGGCGGCAACGAACGGTCGCGCCGGCCGCTGGCGCCAGGCCGGCCATTGACCCAGATCAATGTGCGGGGAAGGCACGCGGCGCTTAGTGGCAACCGACGGCCGGCTGGTTGACCGACAGAGTTCAGCCCCGCCGTCGCCAAGGTTGGCCATGATGAACGACGTCCACGAAAGTTACGGATTCGAGATTGTCCAACGGCGGGATTTTTCCGACGTTACCTACCTGCTGGAGGTCCGGCATCCCCTGATGGCGAAAGCCGCGCGCCCCGGGCAGTTCGTGATCGCGATGTCGCACGAACACGGGGAGCGCATTCCGCTGACCATCGCCGATTTCGATCGCGCGGCGGGTACCGTCACGCTGGTGATCCAGGCGGTCGGCAAGACCACGCGGGAGATGCAACAGACCTGCCAGGTCGGGACACATTTGCACGCGTTGGTGGGGCCGATGGGCATTCCCACGCATATCGGCGGCGCCCGGAAAGTGGTCTGTGTCGGCGGCGGCCTGGGGGTCGCGCCGATCTATCCGCAGGCGCGCGGCTTCAAGCAGGCCGGTGCCTATGTCATCGGCATTCTCGGCTTCCGTAATAAAGGACTGGTGTTCTGGGAAGACAAGTTCCGCGCCTGCTGTGACGAAGTGATCCTCTGCACCGATGACGGTTCGGCCGGGATGAAGGGCTTCGTCAGCGATGGTATCCGCGAGGCCATCGCCGCCCATCCCGACATCGAGGAGGTGGTGGCGATCGGCCCTCCGGTGATGATGAAGGCCTGCGTGGAGACCACGCGGCCGCACGGCATCAAGACCATGGTCAGTCTCAACCCGATCATGGTCGACGGTACCGGCATGTGTGGTGGTTGCCGCGTGAAACTGGGCGATCAGGTGAAGTTCGCCTGCGTCGACGGCCCCGATTTCGACGGCCATCTGGTCGACTTCGACGACATGATGAGCCGCCTGCGGCGCTATGCGGAACAGGAGAAAACCGCCATGGCGCGCTGGTCGGAGACCTGCCGCATGGCGAGCATGGAAGCGAGATCATGACCGGACGGGACGCCCGCTTCGCGGTGGCGCCCGGAGCAATTCGGACGGTCGAAACCCGGCGTGTTTCCTGGTGAACGGTGATGGCGAAAAAGCGGACGATACGGACGATACCACAACAAAGGACGCCGGTTCGCGAACTGAACCCCGGTGAGCGGGCAACCAACTTCGCCGAAGTGAATTGCGGCTACCGCGAAGCCGAGGCGCTGCTGGAGGCGGAGCGCTGCCTGTTCTGCGCCGACCCGGTCTGCATCGAGGGCTGTCCCGTCGGCATCGACATCCCCGCCTTCATCGAGCGCGTTTCCGCGAACGACTTCCGCGGCGCGTACGACGTGATCGGCCGCACCAATCTGCTGCCGGCGGTGTGCGGCCGCGTCTGCCCGCAGGAGACCCAATGCGAGGGCCGGTGCACCGTTGGCGAGTCGCTCGAACCGGTGGCGATCGGCCGGCTTGAGCGCTTCGTCGGCGATCGCGCCATCGCCGAGGGCTGGGCCAATCTGCCGCATATCGAGCCGGCCGGCCGGCGCGTCGGGATCGTCGGTTCCGGCCCGGCCGGCATGGCCTGCGCCGCCGATATGGCCAAGGCCGGCTGCGACGTGACCGTGTTCGAGGCGTTCCACGAACCGGGCGGCGTGCTGCGCTACGGCATCCCCGACTTCCGCCTGCCCAATGCGGTGATCGACGCCGAGATCGCCAACCTGCGGCGGCTTGGCGTGAAGTTCCAGTGCAATACCTTGGTCGGGCGGCTGTTCACCATCGGGCAGATGATCGACGAGTTGGGCTTCGATGCCGTGTTCATCGGCACCGGCGCCGGTTATCCCGCCATGCTCGGCATTCCTGGTGATTCGCTCAACGGCGTGCTCTCGGCGAACGAATTGCTGACGCGCTGCAATCTCATGCGCGCGCGCGACTTCCCCAGCTACGACACGCCGATGCCGCCTGGCCGCCACGTCGCCGTGGTCGGCGCCGGCAACACCGCGATGGATGCGATGCGGGTCTCGCTCCGCCTCGGGGCGGACAGCGTCACCTGCGTCTACCGCCGAAGCAAGGCGGAATGCCCGGCCCGCGCCGAGGAGGTGCATCACGCCGAGCAGGAGGGTGTGATCTTCAAGTGGCTCACCGCGCCGGTGGCGGTTCTCGGCGACGACAAGGGCAATGTGCGCGGCCTGCGCTGCATCACCATGTTGCTGGGCGAGCCCGACCAGTCCGGCCGGGCTCGGCCGATTCCGCTCGCCAGCAGCGAGCACGACATCGCCTGCGATCAGGTGGTGTTCGCCATCGGCACCAACGCCAACCCGATCATCGGCCAGACATCGCGCATCAAGCTCGACAAGCGAGGCTACATCGAGACCGATGCGGACCTCGCGACCTCGATGGCCGGGGTGTTCGCTGGCGGCGACATCGTGACCGGCGCGGCCACGGTGATTGAGGCCATGGGCGCGGGGCGCACGGCCGCGCGCGGCATGAAAGCGTATCTCGGCATCCGCGAGCCCAGGTGCGGCCTCGCCGCCGCGACGATCTTCGACATCCCGGCGAGCGAACGCGACTTCGTCCGCATCCGCGCCGGCTGAGCAACGACCATGCCTCCGCGCGATGCCGCACATAACTTCAAGCCCGGGACGAGGCCATGAACGACGCCATGCTGCTACAGCCGCCACAAGCCCGCCACGGGACGCTGACCACGCTCGCCGAACACATCGTCGAGGTGATCAGCGATTCCGGCGAAGGCGCGCAACGCTGCGGCCAGTGCCTCGCCGCCATCGCCGCGCGCACTGGCTACGGCGTATGGACGGTGGAGATCATCCCCGCCGAGATCCGCCCGCCCGCGCGCAGCGTCGCCGGCGCATCCGGCAACCGCATCCGCTTCGGTTCGCGCCCGATCACCAACGGCGGTAACGAAACCGATCTGGTGATCGCCTTCAACGAGCAGGTGCTGCTTGGCCGCGTGCGGGCCGGCGAACTGAAGCCGGGTGCCACCATCCTGCTGGAAAGCATGTGGCGAGAGGATCGCGACAAGGCGATCGCCGCCTCCTACACCGAGATGCACGAGCAACTCGTCGCGGCCGGCTACGACGTGCACGAGGTCCCGATGGAGCAAGAGTGCCGCGCCATTGTCAGCGACCCGCGGCGCGGCAAGAACATGTTCGCTCTCGGCGTGCTGTGTCACATCTACAGCCTCGACATGCGGCTCGCCGCCGAGCAGGTGGCGATGATCTTCGGCAAGAAGGACCTGAAGGTTGTCGAGGCCAATGTCCGGCTGCTCGAGGCCGGCTGCGCATGGGCCGAGCGCAACCTCGGCTTCAGGTATCACATCCAGGCTGAGCCCGCGACCGAGCCGCGGATCGTGGTCAATGGCAATACCGCGCTGGCGCTTGGCATTCTCGCCTCGGGCATGGACGTGTGCGCCATGTACCCGATCACGCCGGCGACCTCCGTTTCGCACTATCTCAGCGACGTGTTCGAGAAGGTCGGCGGCATCGTGCACCAGGCGGAAGATGAGATCGCCGCCTGTGCCTTCGCCCTCGGCGCCTCCTACGCCAACAAATGCGCGGTCACCATCACCTCCGGCCCAGGGTATTCGCTGAAGCAGGAGGGCATCGGGCTGGCGGTGATGGGGGAAATTCCGTTGGTCGTCGTCAACGTGCAGCGCGGCGGTCCCAGCACCGGCCAGCCCACCAAGGCGGAGCAGGGCGATCTGCTGACCGCCATGTTCGGCAGTCATGGCGACGCGCCCAAGGTGGTGATGGCCCCCGCCACCATCGAGGATTGCTTCTATTCGATGATCACCGCGCGCAAGATCGCCGAAACCTTCAACATGGTCGTGGTGGTGCTGTCCGACGCGGCGCTCGCGAGTTCGCAGCAGCCGATCCCGCGCCCGCGTTTCAACGAGGCCTGGCTGGCACCGCCGGCCGACCAGAGCAGTCTCCCCCCCGACGCCAGGCCGTACAACTGGGATCCCGTCACCGGCCTGGCGCGCCGCATCATCCCCGGCCAGCCCGGCGGCATGCATACGATCACCGGCCTCGCCCATGACAGCCAGAGCCACGTCGCCTACGACGCCGAGATCAACCAGCAGAGTATCCACGCCCGCAGCCTCAAGCTGGCGGCGCTCCAAAAGACGCTCCAGCCGCCGCCGGTCATTGGGCCGGAGAGCGGCGAGTTGCTGGTGATTGGCTGGGGCAGCACACGCGGCGCGATCGAGGAAGCCGTGGCGAGCCTGCGCGACGAAGGTCATGCCGTGTCCTCCACGCACCTCATGTTCCTGCAACCGATGGCACCGGGCATCAAGCAGATCATGGCGCGGTTCCGCCAGGTGATGACCATCGAGGGCAACTGGTGCGACCAGCCCGACGACCAGCTCATCGACGAAAGCAATCGGCGCTACAGCGCGCTCGCGATGCTGCTGCGCTCGCGCTACCTGGTTGACGTCGACTGCTGGTGCGAGGTCAAGGGCCAGCCGATCAAACCGGCGGTCATCCGCGGCGTCATTCTCCGCAAGCTGCTTGTGCATTGAAAGAAGACCGAAGCATGTCCAGTTCCGCCACAGAGTGCCTGCTGCGGCTGCACGACGAACATTACGAACTCGAGGACTATCAGAGCGGCGTGCCGCGCTGGTGCACCGGCTGTGGCGACAACGCCATCCTGACCGCGGTGCAGCGGCTATGCCGCGACGAGGACCTGGCACCGGAGAAAACCGTGTTCGTCTCCGGCATCGGCTGCTCCAGCCGGTTCCCGCACTACATGAAGACTTACGGCCTGCACGGCATTCACGGCCGCGCCTTGCCAATCGCCGAGGGCGTCAAGATGGCGCGGCCCGATCTGAATGTGTTCGTCAACACCGGCGATGGCGATTGTTGCAGCATCGGCGCGGCGCACTGGATTCATGCCATCCGGTACAACATGAACCTGACGGTGATGCTGCATGACAACCAGATCTACGGCCTCACGAAAATGCAGGCCTCGCCCACCTCGCCGATTGGGCTGAAAAGCAACACCACCCCGCGTGGCTCCTACCTGGACGCGCTGAACCCGCTTAGCGTTACCCTCGGCGTGCAGAACGTTTCGTTTGTGGCACAGGCGGTCGACTGGATTCCGGACGTACTTTACGACGTTATCGCGGCGGCGTTCCGGCACAAGGGCCTCGGCTTCGTGCGCATCCTGCAGCGCTGCCCGGAATGGCTGCCGAAGATGTTCGAGCCGTTCGTGCGGGACCCGTCGCGCATCAAGCTGTTGCACCACGAGCGCGGCCTGTCGATCAGCCCGGCCACCGCGAAGATCTATCAAACGCGAGAGGAACACGATCCGCGTGATCTTGACCGCGCGCGGCGGATCGCTTCCGGCCGCGACCCGATTCCGGTGGGCATCCTCTACCATGACCCGGACGTCCCTTGTTACGACGAGGTGCGCCACGCCGGCCAGCTCCGCTCGCCGGAGCTGATCAGGAACGGCCTGGAAGCCGAGTTGGACAAGATGACGATCTGGCCGCGGGGCACCGGACCGGAGGCGCGCGATGGCGCCGCGGCCTGAGCCGCCGCGGATGCCGGACAACATGCGAGGCGACAGCATCATGCAAGCTGCACATCAGGCGCAGGTGACATTCTACCTGACCAGCCAAACCACTGGCGAAGGCCTCGATGCCGTCGGGGGACTCGGCCTGCGTCCCGCTCTGTTCGCCAACTACCGCGACCTGACCAGTCTGCGCTACGACTTTCCGCTGGTGCTGCTGGCAGGCGACAGCGACGCCGCGGCGGTGCGGACGCTCACCGAGCTGTTCGACGCGGCGCTCAGCGGCGAGACCGCTGACGATCGCTGGCGCCACCACGCCTGGCGCATGGAGCGGGAGATGCGCCGCATCGCCGCGGCGGATGGCGGCGGCAGGTTCGCGACGTTGTGGCAGGCGGCGGCGCGGCGGCTCGGCGCTGGTTCCGGCGAGGGTTTCACTGAAAGTCTCGCGCGACTCAGGGCGAAGCTGCCGGCCGACGGGGAGGTGGTGGAATGCGACGCCACCCTGCCCAGGCGCCTGCTCTCCCATGCCTGGGCCGCGGTGCAACAGCATAAGGCGGCGCGGCTGCGTGACGATCTGAACCGGCTGATCGTGAAGCTGTCCGACATCCTGCGCGCCGACTTCGCCCGTTCCGACGCGGGCCACAGCCCCGAGAACCTCCGCGCGGCGGTCGGTGAGGCGCACACGCGGGCATTCGATTTCGCGGCGATGTCGCGCGTGCTGGCCAGTGTTTCCCCGCCCTCCCTGCTGTCGGACAGCCGTCGCGAGCGGATCCGCTGGCTGCTGTCGGTCCTGCGGTCGCAACGCTTTTCCGCGCCGTCGCCGGAAGCCGGCGCACTGCCGCGAGCGCTGCCTGGATACGGCTTCGCGTTCGACAGTTGCACAAGGGCGCTGGAAGCCTGGCACGAGCGGGAGCCCCGACTGGTGGAGCTGATCAAGGCGATGAACATCGCCGAGCTGGAGGTGAACGGCGAGTATCGGGAGGCGAAGCACGACGCTTTGTTCGCCAGGTTCGGTGCCAACGGCGTGAGCGCGGCCGAGTTGGCGTTGTTTCCGGACTATCTGGTGCGGCTCGACGCCGAAACGCTGGCGCCGGCCGAGTTCGCCCGCGTCCTTGACGCGCTCGCGAGCGGGTTGCCGTTGAAGATCCTGCTCCAGATCGACGACATTCTTGCCCCGCTCGCCGGTGATCCCGCGCGTAGCTCGCTCGGCCTGTCCGGCCGCACGCTCGCCAGCGCCGCGATCGCTCTGGGTGAACCGTTCGTGTTGCAGTCCAGTGCGTCGAACCTGCCGCGGCTGCGCGACCGGCTGTTCGCCGGGCTCGCCTGTCCCGCCCCGGCGTTGTTCTCGGTGTTCTCTGGAGCGAGCGGTCACGCCGGCGATATCCCGCCCTATCTGGTTGGCGCGGCGGCGATGGAATCGCGCGCCTTCCCCGCCTTCGTCCACGACCCCTCGGCTGGGGCTGACTGGGCGGCCCGATTCAGCCTCGCGGGCAATCCACAGCCCGAGGACGACTGGCCGGTGCACACGCTCGACCACGAGGACGAGCACCACCAGCGTTTGTCGCGAACCGTCGCCTTCACGGCGGCCGACTTCCTGGCCTGCGACCGGCGCTTCGCGGCGCATTTCGCGCGGGTTCCACGGGCTGTCTGGAACGGGCAGATGATGGAAGCCGCCGAGGCGATCGCGCATGGCACTGACACCGTGGCCGGCACGATCCCTTGCCTGCTGATGATCGATGGTGACAACCGGCTGCAAAAGGTGATGGCCGACGACCGCATGATCCGCGAGGCGCGGCGGGTCGGCGCGATGTGGCGCGGCCTGCGCGAGCTTGGCGGCATCCGCAATTCGCATGCCGAGCGTTTGCTCGCCGGTGAACGGGCGGCGTCGGAGGAAGCACGGCGGCGGCGCGAAGTCGCGTCACTCCCCGAGGTCGCGGTCGCGGAAACGGTGGCGCCGACCGGCACATCGGCCCAGATGGCCGAGGAACCCGAGCGCTCGCCGGATGGACCCTATATCGAGACCGCGCGTTGCAGCAGTTGCAACGAGTGCACGCAGATCAACGACAAGATGTTCGTCTACAATAAGGATAAGCAGGCCTATATCGCGGATCCGGTGGCTGGCACCTACCGCCAGATCGTCGAGGCGGCGGAAAGCTGTCAGGTTTCCGTCATCCACCCCGGCAAGCCGCGCGATCCCAAGGAGCCGGGACTCGAAGAACTCCTGAAGCGAGCCGAACCGTTCCAGTAGGCAGTGTTATACCAACCGCGACCGGCGAAGAGGTTGACACATCGGTCCCGTCCGATTTTGTCATGCTCGGGCTCGACCCGAGCATCTCGTGGCGCGACACCTTGTTCACGAATTCCAATACGAAGCCTGTGCCAGCGGATCCCCGGGTCAAGCCCGAGGATGACGGGGCGGGACCGTCGCGACTGAGAGTCAATCATTCCACCGCCTGGCGTCACACGGCGCTCGCCGCCCGATTAGCCGGCCGGCAGATGATCCTCGATTTCGGCGGCGACCTCCTCGCAGGTCTCCGCCAGATCTTCGTATTCTTCGGCCTCTTCGGGGTGATTCTCCTGGAGCCACCTGGCCGCGATCTCGTGGTAGTTGGCCGCCTGTTGGCGTAGACATGCGATGTACTGCATCGCGCTCTCCTGTCGAAAAGGTCAGACCGGGTGTCCGGCCAGGAAGGAGCATTCGTCGCGTCCGCCGATTCTGGCGCCGCGGGCAACAACGCTGCGCCGGATGCCGATCGCGGCATTGATCGAGATCAAAATATTCGTTCCCGTAATAAATCCGCCCGGTTCGGAGTCAATCGCGGTAGGGACGCCCATTACTGAGCGCCCCCCGCACAGAACCGTACGGGCGGAATTCCCGCATACGGCTCCCACCTTGGGTGTTTGACGCGGAAGCGCACTGAAGGCCAAGGA
>Ga0181536_10001331_pt1 | contig 29165 bp, 22 predicted proteins | sample PEATcosm2014_Bin_41_FD_121105 | JGI IMG/M metagenome (GOLD analysis project Ga0181536, IMG submission 121105) | Peatland microbial communities from MTU Mesocosm Facility, Houghton, MI, USA - PEATcosm2014_Bin17_60_metaG | ecosystem: Environmental > Terrestrial > Soil > Wetlands > Peat | place...
CAGCGCGCCATAGCCGGCGTCGCCGACGGTCAGGACGCCGCTGACCCGCCAGTTCGACCCGGCGCCGGTGACGTCGGCCGAGGAGCCGGAGGCGCTGGCGGTATTGGCGATGATGGCTCCGGCCGAGGTCGTGACGGTGCCGCCGGCATCGATGGCGAGACTGCCCAGACCAGAATCGCCGACGGTGAAGCTGCCGGTGTTGCTGAGCAGCGAACTGCCGCCGGTCACGGTCGCCTGGCCCGAGGCGCCCGCGAGTTGCCCGATATCGACCCCCTCGGACGCATCGGCGGTGTTGCCGCCGGTGATCACGCTGGCCTGGTTCTCGATCAACAGCGACCCGTTGCCGCCGAGGCCGACGCTGAACTGACCGGTGGCACGCAGTTCCGATCCCGGGTCGGTGACGGTCAGCCCGCCCGTGGACCCGCTGCCGCCGCCGGTATAGATCGCGTCGTCCGCCGCGAACGGCGTCGCCGCCAGCACCGTGCCGCCCTGGCTGATCAGCGCCGAACCCTGGCCGCTCGAACCGATGCCGATCCGGTAGCTGCTGTTCACCGTCGCCCCGGCGCCGGTCACCGTCAGCGTGGCCGACACGCCGCCGCCGACCTGGATCGCCGAGGTGCCCGCCGCCGAGATGCCGGAGCCCGGTGCCTTCAGCACGCCGCCGGCACCCACCGAGATGGCACCCAGGTCGGCCAGCATGCCGGTCGCCGCGGTCAGCGTGGCGCCAACGATCGAGAGCTGGCCGCTGTTGCTCACCGACCCGCTGATCGTCACCGGCCCGCCGGACACGCTCAGCGCGCCGGCGTTGGCGACCGTGTCCAGCGTGCCCAGCGCGGCGACCGTCCAGGCCGCGCCCGCCGCGACCGCGATGGTGCCGATCGCGCTGAACACGAAGCCGCCGGCGCCATCGGTGACCGTGCCGCCGTCGCCGCCGAGGCCGCTCAACGTCCCCTGCGTGCCGGCAGCCAACTGCAAGGTCGTGCTGCTGCCGCTCGCGTTGTCGCCGAGCACCTGACCGATGAACGCGCCGGCGGATTGCAGCACGAGCGTCTCGGAGCCGACGCCGAACTGCACCGCGTCGCCGCTGATGCCGGTGCTGCTCGCGATCAGCCCGTCATTGGTCAGGGTGCCGGCGGCCGGCGTCGGGCCGGTCGCGAAGTCGACCCCGACCGTCCCGCTGATCGTCCCGTCGTTCACCACCGCGGCACCCGCTCCCGCGCCGCCGGCGGAAATCCGCACGCCGTCGAAGACGCCCGAAATCGTCGCCGCCGCGCCGGCGGTCAGGCCATTGACGACGCTGCCGCCGGCCGTCAGGTCAACGCCCAGTCCGGTGGTGGCGGAGGCCTGGATGAGGCCGAGGTTGGTGACGGTGCCGGCGGCGCCCTTGACGGTGGCGCCCCACTCCAGCCCCTTGATCAGCGCCGCGGTGTTGGCGTTCGCGATCGAGCCGCCGTTTTCCAGAAAGGCGCCGATCACGCTCTGCGTCGCGTCGCTGCCGTCGGCCTCGATCGTGGCGTCGTTGAACAGCGATCCCGCCGCGCCGAGCAGCACGCCCTCGTACGCGCCGACGATCTGGGCGACGCTATCGGACGCCGCGCCGTTGTTGACCGTGCCGCCGGCTTTGAGCAGGACCCCGCTCGCGCCGCCGCCGCTGACGGTGCCGAAATTGTTGACCGTGCCGGCGCCGGTGCCGATCCACACGCCGTTATCGGTGGGGCCGCCGGAGATCAACGCCGTGACGTCGCCGATCTGGCCGTTCGTCACCGTGCCGGAGCCGAGATAGACCGCGTCGGACGCGACGCCGACGATCGTACCGTCGTTGTCGACGACGCCGGCGCCGGTGATTTCCACGCCGTTGGTGGCGCCGGAAATCCGCGCCCCGACATCGCCGATCTGGCCGTTATCGACGGTGCCCGCCGCCAGGAACACGGCGGCGGAGGAGGTCCCGCTGGCGATGATCGAACCGCCGTTCTGCACGGTGCCGGAGGTCTCCAGTTCGACGCCGCCCGCGGTGCCGGAAATCAGCGCCGTGGCCGGCCCGTTCCAGCCGTTCTGGACCAGTCCGGTACTGAGTTCGACGGCGGCGAAACCGCCGTTATAGCTGATGGTGCCGTCATTGATCGCGGTGTCCCCGGCATCGCCGAGGGTGCCCAGTACGGCGCCGGTGTAGAGCCCGGCGTCGATGGTGCCGCCGCTGTTGGTCGTCAGCGTGACGTTGGTGAACACGCCGTTGTCCAGCGTCACCGTGCCGGTGTAATTCAGGTCGGCGATCAATGCGCCGGTGACCGTGAACGCGTTGATGATGAACGGGAACGAACCCTCCAGCGTGACGCTGGAGCCGCTCTCGAGACTGATGGTCTCGCTCGCGGCCGAGATCGCCTGGGTCAACGTGATGGTGTACGCGGTGGCCGTCGCGGCGTCCGTGCCACTGCCGATGTCGAGCAACACCGTGGCGAGGCTGGTGCCGGTGCTGGCGTTGAAATTGGTTTGTACCATCAGGCCCACACTCCCCACTGCGCCTTCGCGGCGTCATCGGCAGGCACCGCGCCGGCGCGCGGATCGGATACGTTAGAGCAACTTCCGTTCGTGTCGAGTCGGAACCAACTCCGCCGGTCATCGCACGGCTTGTGGCGCCGCGCTCCGTTCGCGGTTGACGCCCGCGGCGATGGCTTCGCCTGGTTCGCGACGACGGCTTGCCGCGCGCGCGATGACCGCCGCTGGGTGCCGCGCGCGGCCTGATCGGACCACGGCCCCGTCATCGCGGCACCTGTTCGTCATCGGCCCAGTCCACGGTGCAACGAATCCCGGCGGGAATGGCGCGGTCGGGGTTGGGCAGCATCAGCCTGACCCCGAACGTGTCGCTGGCGGCGTCGATCACCGGATCGACCACCTCCACCTTCGCCGGGTAGGCGCCGCCGACCGGCGCCGCCGGATGCACCGTCGCCGTCGCGCCGATCCGGATGCTGCCGTAACGGTTCAGCGGCAATACCAGTTCGACGTTCAGCGGATCGATCTGCGCGATCGTCATGATCGAGGTCTGCTCATAGATATATTCGCCGGCCGACAATTTGCGGTCGATCACCACCCCATCGACCGGACTGCGGATTTGCTTCAGCGCCAACGCACGCTCGCTGCGGTCGGCGGTCAAGGCCGCGAGCGCCTGGTCCATTTTGGCCTGCCGCACGCGCAACTCGCCCTCGCGGACCTTGGTTTGCAATTCGTCGAGCGAGTTCTCGTTGGCGATCCGCTTGTCGACCAGGAACTGCTTGCGCTCGGTCTCGCGCGACATCAGGTCCATATCGGCCTGCTCGACCTTGACCGCGCTGTCGTTCGACGCGCGCATCCGGTCGAGCGCCAGGGTCGCCTGTTCCACACTCGATTCGATCTGCGCCACGACCTGGCCTCGCTTCACCGTGTCGCCGCGATCGACCAGGGTGGCGGACAGCATGCCGCTGACCGCGCTGCCGAGCTGCACCGTCACGTGCGGCTTGATCACGCAGGTCCCCGTCACCGCGTCGCCCGCCCCGAACCCCGGCGACTGCGTCGCCAGACGCGTGTTGCCTTGCGCCCAGGCGGGGATCGCGGCGGCCAGGAGAAGCAGCAAAAGGGATCCGGGAACCCAGCGCATGTCGCGTCCGCGTTGAGCCGGCATGGCGTCTCCTTTGGTCAGCGCGCGAAACGAAGCGGTATCCAGGTGTCGCGCCCGGCGGCGGGCCCCGGGCGGGGAGATTGCTTCGCTTCGCTCGCAATGACAGGGATTTCGCTCGCGATGACAGGGATTTCGCGCGCGACGACAGGGACGGGGAGGGGGACTGCTCGGAACAGACATCTAGTCGGGCCTCCCCGCGAAGGACAACGAGCCTTGCAGCCTTGTCTCGAAACGCATCAATTCCCGGCGAACCAGCCGGTGCCGCCGCTCGGCCCGAAGCTGCATCCACGCGAACAGCGCGCACGCCACCAGCCGGTGCGATTGTGCCATCGCCAGCAGCAGCCGGCCCGCCGCGTTGGTCCGCAACGGGTCCATCAGCGCGTCCTCCAGCGACAGCACCTGCAGAAACGATCCTTGGTCGCCCTGCCGCGCCCCGCGCCCGGCGAGCTGCCGGTCGATCCGCGCCGCGTCGTGCCGGTCGCTCAGGATCACCGCGAGGCCGCCGCGATCGGAGACGCCCGGAGCCAGCCGGATGTCGGTGCCGCGGCCAGCCATGTTGGTGGCGATGGTGACCCGGCCGGCATCGCCCGCGCGGGCGACAATCGCCGCCTCGGCCGCGTCCTGCGCCGCGTTGAGCAAGCTGTGTTCGACGCCGTGCCCGCGCAGCAGGCCGCTCGCCAGCTCCGAGGCGGCGACCGACCGCGTGCCGATCAGCACCGGCCGCCCGGAGGCCGCCAATGCCACCGCGCGGTCGGCGATGGCGCGCCACTTCGCCTCGGCGGTCGGCACGATCACCGTGGGGTCGATCCGTCGCCGGCTGGGGTGATGCGTCGCGATGCGGGCGACCCCGACGCCGTAAACCGAACGCAGCTCGTTCGCGACCTCCGCCAGGGTGCCGCTCATGCCGCAAAGATGGTGGTAGCGGGTGAAGAACCGCTGATAGGTGATGCGCGCGACGGAGGTGCGCTGACCGGTCGGCGCACAGCCTTCCTTGGCCTCGATCATCTGGTGCAGGCCATCGTTCCAGAACCGGTCCGGCATCACGCGGCCGGTGTATTCGTCGATGATCTGGATTTTGCCGTCGCGCACCAGATAGTGCACGTCGCGCTCGAACAGCAGCCGCGCGGTCAGCGCCTTCACCACCAGTTCGGAGCGCTCCACCTCGCTGCCCCAGTGCGCGCCCAATGTGAGGGAGAGTTGCTCGACCCGGCGGCGTCCGGTCAGGCTGAGGTCGATCCGGCGCTCGCCGCGATCGATGTGGTAGTCGGCGCGCTCTTTCAGTCCCGCCACCAGATCGAGCGCCTCGGCGCAGGCGCGATCCTCGATGCCGTCGGTTTCCTTTTCGCTGATGATCAGCGGCGTGCGCGCCTCGTCGATCAGCACGCTGTCGGCCTCGTCGACGATCACGAAATCGAGGCCGCGCAGCACGAGGTCGTCCTCGTGCGCCCGCCGCCCGTCGAGGCGGGCGACGCGGCCATGCAGCGCGGTGGGCGTCGCGCGCCGGCGCATCTGGTCGCGCAGGTAGTCGAACACCAGTTCCTTGTTGCTGGTATAGACGATGTCGCAGGCATAAGCCGCGCGCCGCTCGGCCGGGGTTTGGCCGTGCACGATCAGCCCCGCGGTCAGGCCCAGCGCCCGGTACAGCGGCGACAACTGGGCGTGGTCGCGCTCGGCGAGATAGTCGTTCACGGTGACGACGTGCACCATGCGGCCCGCCAGCGCCGCCGTCGCCGCGGTCAGCGACGCGGCCAGCGTTTTGCCCTCGCCGGTCGCCAGTTCGACCATGCGCCCGCGCAGCATCGACCACGCCGCCATGAGTTGCACGTCGTATGGCGTCAGGCCGACCTCGCTTGTGGCGAGCGCCCGGATCAGCGCGAAGGCGCGCGCCGCCGCGGCCGGCGTGATGCCGTCGCGCAACCGGCGCCGCAAGTCCGCCGCCGCCTCGCCCGGTGCCGCCGCCGCTCGTTCCGCGTCCCGCGCGTGGGTCCCGGCGAGCCGCGCCACGCGCGCCGCGCCCAGGCGGCTGATGGCGCGCGGCGGGCGGGGCAGCAGGGCGGCGGCGGCGGCCCGCAGATGTTCTTCGACCGTGCCGTGCGGGCTTGTGTGCCGTTCCGGATACGGCATCGCCCGCGCCAGTCGCGGCGCCCGCGGCGCAGCGGCGGACTGCGACGCCGCGGATCGCGCCGCGCCACCCTGCGCGGGGGCGCTCGCCGGGCGCGAGGGGGCGGTCGCGCTCATGGATCGAGCCGCCGCGGCAATGTGTGATGACGGGTGCGAAGAAAGCAAGCATTACCACAAAGACACAGAGCCACAGAGGCAGAACGATCCCGTATGCCAATAACACCGGGCTCTGTGTCTTTGTGTCTTTGTGGTAATGCTTTTTCTTCCGTGCCGCCAACGAAACCGCGGATCATGGCACGCGAACGATATACTGGCGCGTTCGTGGCTGACGCGGCCAACCGTTGTCCGGTCGTGGCCCGGCCAACCTTAATACGTGGCCTCCTGATGGCTCGAACGTCATCGCGCTCGTTCTTCGTCGTCGCGTCGGGAGCCGCTTCCAACGCACGGTCCCATCTGTGGGTATCTGTGTGCAGCCGTGGTTCCATCTTGCCGGACGTGGAAGCCGCGCGAACCACCGTTGTTGGGCTACTGGCTCCAAAGAAGTGGAACCACGGATGCACACAGATACACACAAATGATTTGGCGGCCCGAACCAACGGGCCGGGGCAACTCAGGCACTCGACGCCGCTGGTGCGCGCGCGTGCGCGGGCTGGTCTGGCCATCCGGCGCGGCACCGCGCCGCCGCGGCCGATCCCCCGCTCGGATTGGGGAGGGGCCATGACGGGAAACGAGGCGTCCGCCGCGCTCACAGCTCGAACCGCCGCAGAAACAGTTGCCGGACGGTGCGCGAGATGCGCCACGCCAGTGTCCGGCCGCCGTGTTGGAAACGGACATAGACCCGCTCGCCGAGGCGGTGGTCCCGCGCGCCCTCGGGCAACTTCACGTCCATCTGGAACACGACCTCGAGTGCACGCAGATGCTGTTCGTCCGACGGGTCGACCGGGATCGGGCCGCCGCCGACGGTCGCCAGCGCCACACTGGGGAGTTGCCGCGTCGCGGTCGGCACTTCGCGGGTCACCTGGTCGACGCGCAGCACCTCCATCGGATCGCTCGCGAAACGCAGATCGACACCGCGCGTGTCGTCGCGTACCAACTCGATCTCCGACTGCGGCACGATCACCCGCACGGTGGCCGCGCCGTCGTCGAGCACGTAGCCGATCAACTCGCCGCGCCGCAGGTATTTGCCGCCCAGATCGGCCGGCATGGAAACCAAAAAGCGGCCCGCGAGGGGGGCGTTCACCTCCAGCGCCTGCCTGCGGGCGCGCATTTCGTCCAGCTCCGACTGGAAATAAGCCATTTGTTCGCGCAGCATCCGCGCCTGCACCCGATCCACCAGTTCGGCGGCGAGGTAACGCAACTCGACCTCGCGCAATTGCGATTTCAGCAAATCCACCCGCGCGTCCAGTACGCCGTCGGTCAACCGCGCGACCGGTTCGCCTTGCGTCAGCGGCGCGCCGGGGACGGCGGCCAGGCGGGTGAGCGTGCCCTCCACCCCGGCGCGGATATCGGCCCCGGCGGGCGCCCACACGACGCCCTGCGTCACCGTGCCATACGGCAATCGCACCGCGAACAACAGCAACGCGGCGCACGCCACGGCGCCGCCGGTCACCAGCACCGCCCGCGCCCGGTTCTGGTGCAAGGCCGGACCGTGCGCGACGTACCAGAGGCCGCGCACCAGCGGATAAACGATGCCGGACAAGACGGTCCAGGCCGCCAGCACCGCGCCCACCCCGTGCAGCTGCGCCGAGACGAACAGCGCGATCGACAGCATCACCCACAGCCGGTACAGGTAGGACGCGACGCCATAGAACGCGAACCACCCGGCTTCCCCGCGGGCCCGCGCCGGCGAGGCCTGGCCACGCAGCCCGAATGCGTAACGATTGACCAGATACGCGTAAAACCGCGTGGCGCGGGCGCCGAGGTTCGGGATCTCGATCAAATCCGACAGAATGAAATAGGCATCGAACCGCAGCAGCGGATTGCCGTTGAACAGCAACGTGGAGACGCCGGCGATCAGCAGGCAATTGAACGCCGCCGCGCGCGCGAGCCCCGGCTCCACATTGGTCCAGACCATCATGGCGATGCCGGCGCAGAACAGCTCGGTCAGCATCCCGGCCGCGCCCACCAGCGCGCGCCGCCATTTGTTGGAGAACGCGCTGGCGCCGCTGACATCGACATAGGGCACCGGCATGACCACCAGCGTCATGATCCCCGCCTCGTGCACCGACGCGCCGCCGAGCTTCGCGGCGTAGCAATGCCCGAGTTCGTGCAACAATTTCAGTACCGGAAAGGTCACCGCCAGGATCAGCAGATTGTCGCGCGCCAGCACCCGGTCGGCGAGGTCGTGCGTCAACGCGCTCCAGTGCAGCGCCGCGTGCACCGCGCCCCAGCCGACCACCGATAGCCACAGCAGCAGACCCCACACCGACCACAGCGGCCGCACCAGATCGACCGTCGCGTCGAGGAAACGATCCGGATCGCACAGCGGAATCCGCAAGTACAGCGGATTGGCCAGCCGCCGCCACAGCTTGCCCGAGGCCATGCGGCGCGCCCGGTTGGACAATTCGCCCAGATCAGGCAACCGCTCGGTGGCCAGCAGATTGGCGGCGTCGAGTTGCGCCAGCAAATGGATCAGTTCGTCCTGGGTCGGCCGCTCCTCGCCGAGTTCGCCCAGAGCGGTCCAGATCTCGTCCAGCGTATGCGTGCCGTCCATCAGGCCGATCGCCTTCTGCGCCGCCGGGGCGAACCGATGCACGCTGCTCTCGACGAGGTCTTCCAGCACGAACCAACGCTCGCCGCGGAAGTGCTGGCGGGTGATGCGCACGTGGTCGCGCAGCCTTGGCCGCACCGCCGCGACGCGGAACCAGTTGGCGCTCAGCAGCGGCTTGCCGGCGGTGCTCATGGCCAGTTGCCTGAACCGCGACAGGCCTTAGGGCTCTCGCCCTGAAACCCGCCAGGGGGCTTTGCCCCCCCGCCTTCGCAGGGGCATGCCTGGACCCCCAGCAAAGGGCGATGCCCTTTGCAATCTGTCCATTGGTTGGTGCTCTGAGGAGGGCCAACCCGGACCTCGCGAGGTCTCGGTCGGCCCTCCTCAGAGCACCAACCAAAATGAATGGTTCCAAGGGCCACTGCCCTTGGCGGGGTTCCAAGGGGCAGCGCCCCTTGGTGGGGTCTCGGGGCGACGCCCCGGCGCCCGCCGCGGTTCGAGCGACTGACCCGGGTCATGGCCACCACGACCACAGGAACAGCCGGATCGCGTCCAGCAGGTGATGCGTCCAGGCCCAGATCAACAAATGCTGTCCGGCGTCGAGTTTCGCCACGCCCTCCATGTTCGGCCGCAGTTGCGGCGACGTCTCGTCGAGTTGTGCCTCGACCCGGAACGTATTGCTGCCATCGCTCTGTTCGGCGATCGGCGTCACCCGCGCGACGTGCAACCCGAAGTGCCGGTCCGGCAGCGCCGACAGCACCAGCGTGCCCGTAAGTCCAGCCGCGACACGGGCGATTTCGCTGTCCGGCACACGCACGATCACGCGGTAGCTGTCGAGTGGCGCGACCTCGAACAGCACCTGCGCGCGCTGCACCGGCATGCCGACGGACTGGCTCAGGTCGCCGTTGGTGATCAGCCCGTCGAATGGCGCGACGATTTTGGTGCGCGCCAGTTGCGCGTCCAGCAGCGCGATTTCCGCGTTGGCCTCGTCGATCTGCGCGCCGGCGATGTTGACGTCGGCGCGCGTCCCGCTGCCCAGCGCCTTGTCCAGTTCCAACTGGTGCTGCTGCCGCGTCGCGATCCAGCGCAATCGTTGCAGGTTCAATTCGGTGTCGTCCAGACTCGCCAGCACGTCGCCCTGGTGCACCACCTGGCCGGCGCGGGCGAATTCGCCGCCGATATAGCCGTCCAGCCCGGCGGCGATCGAGCGCCGCACCTCGCCCTCCACGACCGCCTGCCCGCTGACGTGATACTCGGTGTGGAACAGCGCGAAGAACAGCACCAGCGCGGTGACCAGGCCAAAGCCGAGCTTCAGCACGTAATGCTCCGGCCCGACCAACTGGCGCGCGGTACGGGTGGCGATGTGCAGGGCGACCGTGCTCAGCCATCGTTCGCCCAGGTGGAACTGGCCGAGAACGGGGCCGACGAGGGCGGCGATGGCTTCGGTGAGGTCGATCGCGGCCTGGTCGAACGGTTGCTCTCGCTCGACGGTGATCGCGCCGGCGATGCGGCCGTGCGCGGTCAGCGGCACGGTCAGGATATGCGGCCCGCCCCCGCGCGCCGCCAGCCGCGCATGCGCCGACAGGCTGGGCAGCGGTTCGTCGCCGGGGATCGGGAACAGCAAGGACGCGCCGTGGTCCACCGCCTCCTCCATCGCGGCGGCGAGCGCGACGGTAGCGTCCGCCCGCTTGCCGGAGCCGACCGCGTGCGACAGGCCGGCGACCCGGACGGCGCGCCGCCGCAGCCAGCCGATGGCGACGCGTGAGGCGCCCAATCGGATGGCGATCTCGGTGGCGGTGGCGCGCGCGGCGGCGTCGAACCGCTCGGCGCTCAGCGCGGTGGCGGCCACTTCGAGCGCGGCATAGCCCTGCCGCAGGCGGGCGGCATCGTCGATAGCCTGGCCGCGGCGCTGGCGCAACTCGATCCACGAGGCGCCCCATTGCAGTTGCCGCATCGCGTCGCGCAGCGCGGCGTCGGTGACGCCGTCGCACTCGACGGCGATAACGCCCCGATCCTCGCCGTCGACGAGCAGCGGGAACGCCAGGTGGGACGGGCGGCTGTCATCGACCCGGCCGCCACGCCCGCGCGCCCGGCTGACCACGCCGCGCCGCTCGTTGAGCGCGAGTTCGGCGGCATGGGCGAGTGGCGCCGATCCGGGATCGCCTTCCGGCCAGCGCGCGACCGGTACCAGGGCGCCCTCCTGGCGGAGCACCAGGACCGCGCGCTCCACGCCTGGCAGCATCCGGCACAACAACGCGAGCCAGGCGCGGGTGAATGGCGCCAACGCCGTCTCGCCCGTGAGCGTGGCCCACAGCACCTGATCGAGCGGGGTAACGGTGGCGGTTTCGGCCGCGCCGGAGGCACCGGCCCCTCGGTCGGCTTCCCCGGCGACTCCCCTGGCGGGGTTACCGCCTACGGCCTCGCTCAGGCTTTCGCGCTCCATCGGTCCCCCCTTATCGGCGGGCTATAACGTCAGTGGGCCAATGCGCTCTTCGTAGTCGCGCATCCGGGCGGTCAGCAAGGTCAGCAATCGCTTCGCCGCGTAGGGCGTCAGCACGATCCGGTTGCTCAGTTGCACGGTCAGTTCCTTGGTCTGCGAGGCGTTCCAGGTCTGGTTCATGCCGAACAGCAAGGTGAGTTCTTCGCGCGTCACCAGCACGTTTACCACGTTGGCGAAGGTGGTGACCATTTTACTGTCGTCCCAGGTGACCCGGGTGTTCACCACCTGGTCGGCGAGTGCCACGTCGATCGGCGTGGCGCCGGGTCCGGCTTCGCCGTTGGTCTCGGCCATCGTGTTCTCCTGCGTCATGGCGGGTGGCTGTCCCAGCGGATCCGCGACGGCACCGCGCCGGGGAGGCCGCAGGGTGCGGCATTGTCACCGGGCCCGGCCGTGACAGCAAGGCCGGCGTCGTCGGACGCGGAGTCCACCAGCAGCCCCGCCTGATCGCCGGCGGCCGCCGGGGCAGCGGCGACCGCGATCGTCGGAATACCGTTGCCTGACGCGATCGCGGGCGCCGCCGCGACAATGCCTGATGGGCCCGAGGATTGGGCTCCGCGCTAATGGAGCAGGCCGCGGTCCTGGTCGAGCTCATCGGGGATACGTAACAAAAGCCGTACCAGGTCGGCCTGCCGTCTGGCACCGGTCCGGTCCAGGAGGTCGGCGAGGTGCCGCCGCACCGTGAACTGGCTGATGCCGAGACTTTTGGAAATCTCGGTGCCGGAATGACCCGCCGCGACCAGCACGGCGACATTGGCCTGAGCCCGGCTCAGGCCAAACGCCGTCTGCAATATGTCGCGATCCGGACGGTGGTTTCTGTCCAGGTCGGTGATCGTAACGATCACGCGGATCTCCTCGGGGAACAGCGCCGTCTCGTTGCGCTTCGCCGGCACGACGGTCACCAAATAGGGGCGGCGGCCGTCCGGTCTGCCGACAACCAGGCTGTCGCCGCGCGCGGTATTTGGACGGTTCAGGGAGTCCGACGCGACGCCGCGCAGGCGACGCGCGACGTCCGGGTCACGGGCGACAATGTGTCCACCGGCCAGCGCCAACCCGTCCCGGCGATCGAGGATCTGGCGTGCCAGCGCGTTGGCATGCAGCAGCTTGCCCTCTCCATCCAGCAATAAGGTCGCGTCGCGCCAGACTTCGATGCTGGCGTCGATCAGCTGCCGTTCCGTCAACGCCGGCCGCATTCGCGCCGCGAGTTGAACGGCGCGGAGCAAATGCGGCATCAGCACCGTCAGTCTGTCCGCGTCGCGCGGCTGGTAATCGCCGTGCCTCAGCGAACGCGTCAGATTGATGATCGCCACTTCCGGGCCCTGCCGCCAGATCATCAGGCCAAGCACCGCGTGGATGCCAAGACGTTTCAAAAACTCGTTGTAGTATTCCGACCGGACCAGATCGGCTTTTCGCATGACCTGTCAGTCGATCAGAAAAGAACCCGCCGCCATGTGGGAGACCGCGGTCGCCAAAGGATTGCACCGTGCGAACCGGCCGAAATAATCGGCGAACATTGCTTCATCGACCCGGCCGAACACGCCGCGGCCCTGACCCGTGTTCAGATTCTTACGAATGAGCACCGTCGAGCCGCCGCTCACGAGATCCGCCATGCGATTCATCAGCGGGACCCACATGCGCTCATCGAAGGCCGCGTCGTAAATCGGGCCGATAAGAGACTCAGGATCGAGGCTACTACTAATGGTTGTATTCATTGAACACCCCACAGTGTCAGATGATCAAATTACAACGTATGGCAGTGTGACTGCTACCATTGGTAACTTCGATCCTCAGGTTACCTCGCCACCCCGTATAAGCCGAGAATTCGTTGCGCGAAACCGACTCGAATCGTGGATGCGGCGGCCCGGATGCCGCGCTCCAGTCAAACGATCATGACACGAAAGACACCGCGGCATGTTTCAAACTTTGACTCGACTGTTACAATAACGCGGGTGATCGCGACGGCCGGCTCGACGAGCGCTCGGCACCGTCAAAAAGCCCCCCAAACAGCGTACTTTAGAATTGTGCTGCTCGGGTGCTTTCGCGCCACGCGGTGGTGGACAATTTCGTCCATAGTTTGAGACAGATCCCCCGATTTATTGCTGGCGGAAATGGCGGTGTGGCGGACCCGGAGGCCACCGATGTCCAAACCCGGCGGCACGATGCTGACCTCCGGGACCGGCGTGGTGATCGATGCGACCACCCCGGCGACCGCCCAGGGGACGCTGATCGGCGGCGGCACGATCCTGGCGAATGTTGGCGATAACGGGCTGGTCGACCTGACGAACGGCCAGACGCTGGTGATCGACGGTCCGGTGTCGGGCACCGGCTCGCTGTTGCTCGATGGCGGCTGCGTGCTTCAGGTGCGAGAGGCGATCGCCCCGACGATCAGGAGCGATTTCGACGGCGGGCCGGCCCGTGTGCCGTCTCACCGGCCGCGCGGCGGCCGGAACCAGAGGCGCCGCGTCCGCTGCCGCCAGCCTGACGGAATGTCATGATTTGTGACAGGTCGGAACTCAATTGCCCCGCAAAACGAGCCGGTCTCCGTCCATGACGAAGCCCGCCATCGTTGTCAGAAACGATTGACCGAGAAGATTGACCGCCAATGCGCCGGGTCGCGCCACGACGGCCGCCACGTTCGTCCGCGTGATGGTCCCGATCTTCAACGTCGCGATCACGGCGGGCGCGGCTTCCGCGATCCCGTTGGCGGTACTGGTATGCATCGAATAATTGAGCGTGGCGGTGTTGATGCCCATATGCCCCGCATCCTCCGCGCGCAGTGTGACGAGCGAGGCGCCGGTGTCGAACACCACCGGAACCGTGACGCCATTGATCTCGGCATCGAACACGAAATGCCCGTTGGCGCGCCTTGTGGCGATCGCCGTATCGCGCGGCCGCACCGGACGATCGATCGTCGGCAACGTCCCCTGGGCCAGGCGCACCTGAGTGTCCGCCGCGTCATCCCGCGCCGCGGAGAGCGGCTCGGCGACCGGGATGCCGGAAACCGCGTTCCGGGCGTCCGCGCGAAGCGTGCCGGCGACAGCCGCTCCGGCGGGGGCCAGCACCAGCGCCAACAGGAGGATGGCGAGAAGCACTCTCATCATGCCACTTCAATGCCCCGGTTGACGTTGTCGCGCAACCGTCCGCCGCGGCCGTTGGGCGATCCTGGGCGTCACGGCGTCCGGTCATTCCTGAGGCGTCCATCGGAGCGATCCCTCGCCGCCCTCCGGTGAGGCCTCCTCGCGCGGGGCCACTCGATCGCCCTCGGACCGGGGCACCTACTGGTCGGCTGCTTGACCGAGATCAATGCCGGCGTTCGCGTTCCGACGGTAAATGGCCAAACAATCGGGTCGCGCTCCGTCGCGACACCCGGAATTCCGCAAGGAGAACGTCCCATGATTGGCCGTCGCGCGTTGTTGACCAGTACCGCCGCCATCCTCGCCGCACCCGCGATCATCGAACGCGCGAACGCGCAATCCACGTTCGACTGGCGGCAGTGCAAAGGTCAGACTGTGGTCGTCAGCCTGACCAAAAATCCGCGCGGCCAAAATCTGCAGGACCACGAAAAGGAGTTCGAGGCGCTGACCGGCATTCAGGTGATTTCCGAGCAGATGCCGGAACAGCAGCAGCGGCCGAAGATGGTGATGGAACTGGCATCCGGCAATCCAAGCTTCGATGTCACGCACTTCTCGCTGCATGTGTCCAAACGCGTGGTCGACGTTGGCGGCTGGCTGGAGGATTTGCGGCCTTATCTCGCCGACCAGAAGCTCACCGCGCCGGATTATCACTGGGACGATATGAGCCCAGGAGCCTTGCGCGCGGTGACCCAGCCGAATGGTCGGGTGGACAGCCTGCCGCTGGAGACCGATATCTGGCTGCTTTACTACAATCGCGAGATCTTCGCGCGGAAAGGCCTCGCGTTCCCGGGCACGTTCGATGAGATGCTGGCCAGCGCGCGCAAGCTCAACGACCCGGCGAATGGTCAGTACGGGTTCGTGGCCCGCGGCGTCAAGAACGCCAACGTTCCGGTCTGGACCAGCATGCTGCTCGGCCAGGGGCAGGAAACCGTGACCCCGGATGGCAAGACCCTGCTCACCGACACGCCGGAGGCGGTGTGGGCCGGTGAACTGTACAAAGCCATCCTGCGGGAATGCGCCCCGCCGGGCGTGGTCGGTTTCAACTGGAACGAGTGCCAGACCAGCTTCATGCAGGGCAAGGTTGGCATGTGGATGGATGGCGTTGGTTTCACCCCGCCCTTGCTCGATCCAAAAGTGTCCAAGATCGTCGACCATGTCGGCTTCGGCCTGATGCCCGCCGGCCCGAAGGCGCATAATTGCCCGGTGTTCACCGACGGACTTGGCATCCCGGTCCGGAGCAAGGTGAAGCAGGCGGCGTATCTCTACTGCCAATGGGCCACCAGTAAGCAGATGCTGCTGAACCTGGTGAACATGGGCGGTGGCGCATCGCCGCGGCTGTCCACCTATCAGGATCCGACGCTGCTGAAGGCCAGCCCGTTTGGACGGGAGTGGCTCGATACCTTGCTGGCCAGCATGAAGATCGCGCGTGCCGGTCTGCCGGAAATCGTACCGGTGACCGAGTTCCGCGACGTGTTCGGGATCGCGTTGACCAACATGATCACGGGCGGCGATCCGGCCGACGAACTCCGTAAGGCGACCGAGGCGTTCAAGCCGATTTTGGCGCAGTCGCTGAAGACCTGAGGTGATGCGCCGATGAGCGCGGCCACGGCGGCCCTGACGCCGCATCCGCGCGTTCGTTCGGAGGGACGGCGGAACTATGCCCGCAGCTATTGGCTGTTCGCGCTGCCGGCCGCCGTGGTGGTGGCCGCCGTCATCGTCTTTCCCTGGCTGTTCACTCTGGTCATGTCGGTGCACGACTGGAAGGTGTCGGGCAACGTCTATTTCGTCGGTCTGGCCAATTATCTGCACCTGACCCAGGACCCGCGCTTCCTCTGGGCCGTGGCGCGCACGCTCTATTTCACCGCCGCCGCGGTCGTCGTGCCGGTGGTGCTCGGCATCTGGGCCGCTGTGTGCTTCGCCAGGAGTTTCCCGCTGCGCGGCGTCGCCCGCACGATTTTTGTCCTGCCGATGATGGCGACGCCGGTCGCGATCGCGCTGGTCTGGACCATGATGTTTCATCCGCAGCTCGGTGTGTTGAACTACCTGCTGAGTCTGGTCGGCCTGCCGCCTTCCGCCTGGGTCTACAGCCCCGGCACGGTCATCCCGACTCTGGTCATGGTGGAAACCTGGCAATGGACCCCGTTGGTCATGCTGATCGTACTGGGCGGCATCTCGGGCCTGCCGATCGACCCGTACGAGGCCGCGATCATCGACGGCGCCAACGGCTGGCAAATGTTTCGCTATATCACCTTTCCGCTGGTCTGGCCGTTCATCGTCGTCGCCACGGTGATGCGTATCATCGACGCATTGAAGACGTTCGACACGATTTTCGTCATCACCAATGGCGGCCCAGGAACCGCGAGCGAAACGATCAACATGTTGCTGTATCAGACGGCGTTCGGTTACTATGATCTGGGCTACGCCTCCGCCATGGTGGTGGTGTTCTTCCTCCTGATCCTGCTGGTCAGCGTGGCGCTGCTGCGCGTGCGCAAGCTGGAGCAGTGGCAATGACCGCGCCCGTGCCGATCAGAGGTGACGCGGCGGTCAAGCCCGCCGCCACGCTGGCGACCGCGCAAACCCGCGCGGTGAGCCGCCGGCACCGCGGGCGCCGTTGGCTGGGACAGCTCGGCCTTGGCCTCTCGGTGCTGGTTCTGATTTCACCGGCACTACTGTTCTTCTTCTGGATGATCTCGCTGTCGCTGAAGAACGAGCTGGACAATACCGCCTATCCGCCAGTGTTCATTCCGCACCCGCCGACACTCGACAACTTCGTGAAGGTGTTCGCCGAGAACGACTTCCTGCGCTACACCATCAATTCGATCATCGTGTCGTTCACCGCGACCGGCCTCGCCTTGCTGCTTGGCGTGCCGGCCGGCTACGGCATCGCCAAGGCCAAGGCGAGCAAGGCGGCGGTGCTGATCCTCATCGCCCGTGTCACGCCAGGTCTGTCCTACCTCATCCCGCTGTTCCTGGTGTTCCAGTGGCTGCATTTGCTGGGCACGCTGACGCCGTTGGTGGTTACCCATCTGGTGCTCACCGTCCCCATCGTCGTGTGGGTGATGATCGGTTCGTTCGAGGCGCTCCCGGTCGACCTCGAGGAAGCGGCGCTGGTGGATGGCTGCGACATCTGGCAGGCGTTTCGTTATGTCGCGGTGCCGCTGGCGAAGCCCGGCATCGTGGTGGGCATGATCCTGTCGTTCATCTTCAGTTGGAACACCTTTATCTTCGGCGTGGTGCTCGCCGGGCGCGACACGCGGACCTTGCCGGTCGCGATCTACAATGTACTGACCTTCGAGCAGATCTCCTGGGGGCCGCTGGCCGCCGCCGCCCTCGTGGTCACCGCGCCGGTGCTGCTGCTGACGCTGGTGATGCAGAAGGAAATCGTCGCCGGGCTGACCACCGGCGGGGTGAAAGGCGGCTGATCGGGTTGTTACACCAACCGGTCTAACGATTGACTCTCCGGCACCTCCCCGTCATGGCCCGGCTTGTCCGGGCTATCTGAACCAGCATGGTGCCGCGACAGATGCCCCGGTCGAGCCGGGCCATGACGAATTGAGAGGTCCGTACGCCAATCGTTCCGCCGGGTCATTACTCGGTCAGATCGTCCCGCAGGCAGGCCTTGAAGTGCCCAGGCGCCACCTCACGCAGCGGCGGAACCGAGCGCCGGCAATCCGCTATGGCGAACGGACAGCGCGTGTGCAGCACGCAGCCGGGCGGCGGATTGGCCGGGTTGGGGATGTCGCCGCGCAGCAACGCGGCGCGGTGCGGCGCCCCCGGATCGGGCACCGGCACCGCCGCCATCAGGGCCTTCGTATACGGATGCCTGGGCGCCTCATACAGCGCCGCGGTCGGCGCCAGCTCCATGATCCGGCCAAGATACAGGACCGCGACACGGTCGGACAGATATTCCACCACCGCGAGGTCATGGCTGATGAACAGCATGGTCAGTCCCATGCGCTGCCGCAGGCCGCGTAACAGATTGATGATCTGCGCCTGGATCGATACGTCCAATGCCGAGACCGGCTCATCGGCCACCAGGAAATCCGGCCGCAGCACCAGGGCCCGCGCGATGCCAAGCCGCTGCCGCTGACCGCCGGAGAACTGGTGCGGGTAACGCGACATGGAGTCCGCCGGCAATTCCACCGCCGCCAGTGCGTCCAAGGCCCGGTCGCGCTGCTCCGAGCGCGAACCGATGCCCTGAATGACCAGCCCTTCGGTCAAAATCCCCGCGACCGTCATGCGGGGCGACAAGCTGCCGAACGGATCCTGGAAGATGTATTGCATCCGCCGGCGGAGCACTTTCAACTGCTTGCTTGGCAACCGCCGCAGGTCGTTACCGGCGAAACTTATTGCGCCCGCGGTTGGCTCCATGAGACGCAAGGCGCAGCGGGCGATCGTGGTCTTGCCGCTGCCGGATTCGCCGACGAGGCCCAGCACCTCGCCACGCATCACATCGAGCGACACGTCCTCCACGGCATGCACCAGAGGGCCGCGGCGAAACACACCGCCGCCGCCAAAATATTTGGTCAGCCCGCGAACCCGCAGCAATGCTTCGCTCATGCCGTGTCCCACCGCGGGCAACGCACCACGTGATCGGCGGATATCTGGACCAACGGCGGCGTTTCGCTCCGGCACGCCGCCGTCGCCAGCGCGCAACGTGGCGCGAAGCCGCAGCCGGCCGGGAGCGCGTCGAGCCGTGGCACCGTGCCGGCGATGGTCGGGAGCATTTCGTTATTTTCCCGCATCCGGTGCGCCCGGCCGAGCCGCGGCATGCAAGCGAGCAAGCCGCTGGTATAGGGATGCCGCGGCCGCGCGAACATCTCGGCGACCGGACCATGTTCGACGATGCGGCCGGCGTACATGACCGCCATGCGCTGCGCGAGATCGGCCACCAGCGCGAAATTATGCGTGATGAACAGCATCCCCATGCCCAGATCGCGCCGCCGCTCGCGCAGCAGTTCCAGGATCTGCGCCTGGATGGTGACATCGAGCGCCGTGGTCGGTTCGTCGGCGATCAGCAGCCGCGGGTGGCAGGCCAGCGCGACCGCGATCATCGCCCGTTGCCGCATCCCGCCCGATAATTCGTGCGGGTAACGACTCGCCTGGTGGTCCTCGCCCGGCAGGCCGACGCTGGCCAGGGTCGCGATCGCCTCATGCAGAGCCGCCCGATGCCCCAGGCCGCGATGGATGCGTAACGGCTCGGCGACCTGTTCGCCCACGGTCAACAGCGGATTGAGGCAGGTCGCGGGCTCCTGAAAGATCATGCCGATGGCGCCGCCGCGGACGTGGCGCATCTGCTGTTCCGGCAGCGTGGTCAGGTCGCCATCGACGCCAAGCAGCCTGATGCCGCCGCCGGTAATGCGACCGATCCGCGGCAGCAGCCGCAAGATCGACAACGCCGTCACCGACTTGCCGCATCCGGATTCGCCGACCAGCGCCAACGTCTCCCCAACACCAATCGCCAGACTGACGTTATCCACCGGAACGATCGTGCCGCCGCGCGTGGTGAATTCGGCTCGCAGGTCGGAGATCTCCAGCAACGCCTCCATCTCAGCCGGCTTCCGACCGCGGGTTCAGCGCGGTACTCAGACCGTCACCCACGAAATTGATCGCCAGTTCGGTCAGCAGCAAGGCGATCCCCGGCGACAGCCATTGCCAGGGATAATGTTCCAGCACGACGGAGGAACGCGCGCCGTTCAGCATGTTGCCCCAACTCGCCGCCGGCGGCGGAATTCCCATCCCCAAAAACGACAGCCCCGCTTCCGCCAAAATCGCCTGGGCGAACTGTAACGTGGCGTAAACGATCAGGATGTCGACGCAGTTCGGCAACGCATGCCGGATCATCAGATGCCAGACGCCGCCTCCCATCCCGCGTGAGGCGATGACGAACTCGCGCTCCCGCAGTTCCAGCAACCGTGCCCGCACCATGCGCGCCAGCACGGGCCAGGACAAAAGCGAGATGACCAGGATGGTGGGCGCGATCCCCTGGCCGGCGACCGAGGCCAGCACCAGCAGCAACACCACCGGCGGCAGTGTCATCGCCAGGTCGACCACGCGCATCGCCGCCACGTTGGCCAGCGCTCCGCCAAGCGCCGCCACCGCGCCGATCAGAAAGCCGATCAACATGGAGACACCGACCGCGCTGCACGCGACGGTCAATGAGATGCGGCCGCCTTCCAGCACGCGCGCGAGCACATCGCGCCCGACACCATCGGTGCCGAGCCAATGCACCGCGTCCGGTGGTGCGTTCAGCGACGTCAGATCGATCGCGTTCGGGTCGACGCCGAGCACCAATCGGTAGAACACCACCATCAGCACCACCGCCAGCAGCACGAACAGTCCCGCCATCGCCAACGGCATACCGGCGAAGCGACCGGCGGCCTGGCCCAGAGGATGGGCGCGCCATGTGGCCAACACGCTCACGACCTGGCCGGTCATCGCAGGGCGATGCGCGGATCGATCGCGGCATAGAGCAGATCGGTCAGTAAATTAATGATCAGCACGGCACCGCCGATCACCAGCGCGGCCCCCATGATCAGCGGATAGTCCCGCGCCTCGACCGCGTTCACCAACAGCAATCCCATGCCCGGCCAGTTGAACACGCTCTCGATGAAGATCGCGCCGCCCACCGCGGCACCGAGATTGGCGCCCACCAAGGTCACCACCGGCAGCAAGGCGTTGCGCAGCGCGTGTTTGACGATCACCGCGAACTCCCCCACGCCCTTGGCGCGCGCCGTCCGCACGTAATCCTGGCTGAGCGCTTCCAGCAGCGACGAGCGCATGAAGCGCATGGTCAGCGTCATCTGGGTGACGCCAAAGATCGAAGCCGGCAGGATGAGATGTGCCAGCACGTCGCTGGTGGTGACCGGGACACCGGGGGCGGCGATTCCTCCGGCCGGCGCCCAACCCAGACGAACCGCGAAGACGAACAGGCCGAGCAGCGCGGTGAGAAACGCCGGCGAGGAAATGCCGAGGGCCGACAGACTCGCCAGCGCGATGTCGAGCGGGCTGTTGGCGCGCACCGCGCTGACGATGCCGCACCCGATGCCGCCGACCGTCGCCAGGATCATGCCAGTGCCCATCAGCAACAATGTCGGGCCGGCGCGTTCGGCGATCAACGTGCTCACGGACGCGCGTTCGTGTTGGGTGGAATAACCGAGATCACCGCCGATCACCGCGCCGGCCCAGGCCAGATATTGCACCGGTAATGACCGATCGAGACCCAGCCGATGCCGCAGCGCCGCCACATCGGCCTCGCTCATCGGCGCCGTGGGATCGATATACGCCGCCACCGGATCGCCTGGCGTAAGCCGCAACAGGCCGAACATCAGGACACTGAGCGCCACGAGCATCAGGCAGGCGGCGGCGACGCGACGCGCGATGAAATACGGCATCGCTCAGCTGGTGCGCCCCGGGTTCATCCGACAAAAGCCCAGGTTTCCGCCTTTTGATCGTAGCCGCCGCCGGACGGCGCCGGTGTCCAGACAAAATTGGCGACATTCGCGGCGATGATGCCATAGCGCGTTCCCACCCACAGCGGCGCCCAGGGCAGGTCGCGGTTGAACACGCGCGCGACATCCTGGAAGCGCGCGATCCGCTTCGCATCGTCGGGCTCGCTGAGGCCCGCGTTGAGCGCGGCATTCAGCGCCGCGTCCCGGATGCGCATGATGTTGGCGCCGTTGGGCGGGATCTGGCTCTCGTTGATGTACATACTGATCGCGCCCGGTTCCGGCCCATTCTGCGCGCCGGCGTAGACCAGCGGATAGAGCGTCAGATCCGGTTTTGGATTGTAAACGATGCCATTATACGTCGCGACGTCCACCGCCCTGGGCACGACGTGGATGCCGACGTCCGCCAGCATCGCCTGCATCGCCGCCATCAGGTTCTCGACCAGCGGCGTGTTGTAATAGGTCAGCCACGCCAGCGGCTTGCTACCGTTGATCTTCTCCCAGCCGGCGTCGCTCAACAATTGCCGGGCTTTGGCCGGATCGTACGGGTAAGGATCGAGATCCTTCGGTGTGACGTTGCCGGCGATGTAGACCGAGTTGGCCAGCTCCGCCGCGCCCTTCAGGATCGAGGTCACCAGCGCCTGGCGGTTGACCGCGTGCATGACGGCCTGGCGCACCCGGACGTCTTCCCAGAACGGCGTGGCGTGGTTGAAGCCGATATAGTTCATCACCCAGGAATTGCCGGGGATGATGCGAAACACATTGTTGCCCTGGAAACTCCGCGCCTCATCGGCTTCGACATAGCTGAACTGAATTTCGTTCGCGCGCAACGCGTCGACCGCATTGGATGAGTTCTTGAAATAGCGGTTGATGACGCCGTCCAGCTTCGGTTTGCCTTTGCGGTAAGCGGGATTGGCTTTCAGTTCGACGAACTGATCCGTCTCGTAGCGCACGAAGCTGAACGGTCCAGTGCCGACCGGCGTTTTCACCCACCAGGCATTGCGATCCAATCCATCGCGCGGCAGCGGCTCCAGCGCGTGCTTCGGCAGCATCATCAACTTGGTGATGATATCCAGCAGCGCGCCACTCGGCTTGCTCAGTTCGAACACCGCGGTAAGCGGATCGGGCGTGGTGACGCGCGCGATGTCGGCCAGCCGCGAACTGAAGATCGAGCCCGAGCGTGCATCCTTGGCCAGCTCGATGGTGAACGCGACGTCGGCGGAGGTGAAGTCCTGGCCGTCGTGCCACTTTACATTCGGTTCGAGATGGAAGGTATAAGCGGTCTTGTCGGCGTTCGGCTCGACCACGCGCGCCAGCGAACCGTGGATCGACTCCATGTTGGCGTCGTACAGCACCAGCGTATCGTAGTACAGATTCAACCACTGGAACCCCGCCGTGGCGGCCAGCGGATTGAAGTTGTTCGGATACCCGCCTGGGCCGACATCGAAGCCGCCGATCAGCACATTGCGCGCCATTTGCGCCGAGGCCGGAGCGGCGGCGGCGGCGATCCCCAGATTGAGGGCCAGCGCCAAACTGTCGCGTCGTGTCAAAGTGATCACGGTTCCGATCCCTTTCTTATTTGTCCGCGCGTGGCGGCTCGATCGCTGGTTATCCGATCGGCGGCTCCCGATACCGCTGTCATCGCGCCCGAAGTGACGCGATCTCCGCGTCTGGGAGACCGCCGCGTCGCTCCGCTCCTCACGATGACAGCGCCAACCTGGGCAAACTACCCGCCCGCATAACGAATCTTCATTGATTCAGGTCAACGACGCCACACGGCCTCTCGCACTATTTTGCGTTGTGCGGCGCGATAAAACCGGGATGGCGACAAACAGGAAATCGGCCATGGATGTCTCCACATTCGTCGGCGTCGACGTGGGCTCCGGCAGCGTTCGGGCCGGCGTGTTCGATCGCGCCGGCCGGCAACTGGCGTTCGCGGTGCGCCCGATCCAGCAATTCAACCCGCGCGCCGATGTGTTCGAGCAGTCCTCCGCCGACATCTGGCGCCAGATCGCCGCGGCGGTGCGCGCGGCGGTCGCCGAGGCCGGCGTGGTGCCTGGCGCCATCGGTTTCGACGCGACCTGCTCGCTGGTCGCCGCCGGCGCGGGCGGCGTGCCCGTCTCGGTGGCGGAAGACGGCGACAAACAGCGCGACATCATCATGTGGATGGACCATCGCGCCGTGGCGGAAGCGGCCGAGATCAACGCCACCAACGATGCCGCCCTGGCCTATGTCGGCGGCGAGGTCAGCGTCGAGATGGAACTGCCGAAAGTGCTGTGGCTGCGCCGCCACTTTCCCGAACGCCATGCCGCGGTGTGGCGCTATTTCGATCTGGCGGACTATTTGGTCTGGCGCGCCACCGGCGCCGATGTCGCCAGCGTCTGCACGCTGACCTGCAAGTGGAATTACCTCGCGCATGAGGGACGCTTCAGCGCCAGCCTGCTGGAGGCCGTTGGCCTGGCCGACTTGCCACGCCTCGTTCCCGCCGAGGTGCGACCGCTCGGTTCCGCCGCCGGCAGGCTCGATCCGCGCGCCGCCGCCGAACTTGGCCTGCCCGCCGCGACCGTGGTCGCCACCGGCATCATCGACGCCCATGCCGGCGGCGTGGCCTTGCTCGGCGCGGCGCCCGAGGGCGGGCTGGCGATCATCAGCGGCACCTCCTGCTGCCACCTCATCGCCAGCCGTCAGCCGATCATGGTGCCGGGCGTCTGGGGCCCCTATTTCGGCGCGCTGCTGCCGGAGTGGTGGCTGAACGAGGGCGGCCAGAGCGCCGCCGGCTCGCTGATCGACTGGACGCTGCGCCAGCATGACGCGTGGCCGGACCTCCAGGTTGCGGCTTCGGTGTCCGGCCGCGGCGTCTACGACGTCGCCAACGACTGGGTCGCGGCGCTGCGCCAGCGCGAGCCGGAACCGACGCGCGATTTGCACGTGCTGGCAGATCACCACGGCAACCGTTCACCCCGCGCCGATCCGCTGGCCCGCGGCGTCATCGCCGGCCTGACGCTGGAGCATGGGCCGGACGCGCTGGCGCGACACTATCTGGCGACCGTGCAGGCACTGGCCTACGGCACCCGCCATATCATCGACACCCTGAACGCGGCGGGTCATCGCATCGGCCGCGTGGTGATGACCGGGGGCGGCACGCGCAACGCGTTGCTGGTGCGCGAACACGCCGATGTCATCGGCCGCGATCTGCGACTTGGCAGCGAGGATCAGGAGGTGACGCGCGGCGCGGCGATTTTGGCCGCGACCGCGTGCGGCGCGTTTCCGAACCTGCCCGCCGCGGCGGCGTCGATGGCGCATGACGGCGGCACGATCCACGCCGATCCCGGCCGGCGAGCGTTTCACGACGCGAAATACAAGGTCTACCTCGCGCTCTACGACGACTGGTGCCGTTACCGGCGCATGATGGGCGGATGATTGATTGACCAGCCGCGCGCGGGCACGGCGCACAACCAGAAAGGGACCGGGAATGTTACAACTGCACCTGCCGCCGGAGCCGCCACTGTTGCGGACGGGCACCAACGAAGTCCTGCTGGTGACCAATGCGGACCTGCGTGAATCGGCCAATGTGCAATGCTGGCCGGTGCAGGAGAAGTACGAGGCGAAATTGCGTCAGGTGTTGACGGAGCAATTTGGCGTCACGCCGCGGCGCGCGCATCCGGTGAAGGCGGATCGCGGCCACGGCTTCATCAGCGGCCAGCGCGAAGGCAGCGACGTGTTCGCGGCGATCGATCCCGAGGCGCCGGTGATCGTCCTGCTGACCGCGTGGCAGTACTCGCATCACCTCGCCGCCAGTCTGGTGCGGCATCGCGGGCCGATTTTGCTGTTGGCGAACTTCGACGGCACCTGGCCCGGACTGGTCGGCATGCTGTGCATGGCGGCCACGCTCACCAGCCTCGGACGCGCCAACTCGCGGCTGTGGTCGGAGAATTTCGATGACGCGTTCTTCCTGGACGGATTGCGCGCCTGGCTGAAGACCGGGCGCATCGAACACAATACCAGCTATCTGCACGCGATCCCGCGCGACCACGCGGTGACGGCCACGCCGGCCGGCGCGATCGGCCGCGCGGTCGGGGAGTATGTACTGCGGCATAAGGATATCATTGGGCTGTTCGACCCGCTGTGCATGGGCATGATGAATGGCGTGTTTCCGCTGGAGGCGCTGTGTGAGATCGGCCTGCCGCTGGAATCGTTGTCGCAATCCGCGCTGCTGGCGGAAATGGCCGAGGTGCCGCGGCCACTGCGCGAAACCTGTCTGGCCTGGTACGAGGCGCGCGGCATGCGCTTCCAGTTCGGCGACGACCCCGCCACCGAGTTGGTGCGCGATCAGGTGCTGGAGCAGTGCGCCATGCTGATCGCGCTCGCGCGCTTCACCCAGCGCTTCGGGCTATCGGCGGTCGGGGTGCAATACCAGCAGGGCCTGGCCCGGTCCTGCGCCGCGTCGGACTTCGCCGAAGGGGCGATCGGCTCATCGGAGCGGTTTCCCATCCCGGATGCCGACGGCGCTATCATTCGCCCAGGAAAGGCGATCCCGTGCATCAATGAGGTGGACATGGGGAGTGCCATTCCACAGACGATGTTGTGGCGGCTGTTCGATTCGCTTGGCCTGCCGGCGGAAACCACGTTGCACGACATCCGCTGGGGCAGCGCATTCGAGGGCACGTTCTACTGGGACCTGGAAATCTCCGGCGCGGTGCCGTTCGCGCACCTGAAGGGCGGCATCGCCGGGGCGGTCGGCTACCGGCAACCGCCGATGTATTTCCCGCGCGGCGGCGCGACGATCACCGGCCAGTGCAAGACCGGCCGTTTCGTCTGGGCGCGCGCCAACTACGTCGGCACGCGCGTGTTCATGCATGTCGGCACCGGCCACGCGGTCGAGTTGCCGGCGGCGGAGTTCGAGCGGCGCCGGCGCGCCACCACCTATGAATGGCCGCTGATGAACGTCGTGCTGGACGGCGTCGGTCGCGACGATCTGATGGCTGGGCATCAGAGCAACCACATCACGGTCGCTTACGTGGATGAAGCACAACTGCGCGATGTGACCCGCGCGTTCGTCGCGCAAGCGTTGACGCAGAACATCACCGTTTTCGTCGCCGGCGAGCCGATCCAATGGCTCGCGGCCTGAGGTCCGCGCGGGGAGATGGGTTGCCGCCGCCGGCTTAATCGACGCCCAACAATAAGTGCTTCAGGCGGGCCTTCCCCCAGGTCGTTCCCCCAGGTCGTTCCCCCAGGTCGTTCCCCCAGGTCGTCATCCCCCGGCTCGTCCGGGGGACCTATCGCGGCACGGTGCTGGTATAGGTCCCCCGGACGAGCCGGGGGATGACGTGGAGAGGCGAGCGCCTGTCGATTCGTTTATTGTTGGGCGTCGCCTTGGTTCGCGCGCGGCGGTGCCGCGCGCCGCGCCGGGGTCGCCAGAGTTGATGATCAGAGTTGGTGACAAGCCGGCATCGGACAGACGAAAGGCAGGACAATGACTGAATCGATTCGTGGCTGCTGGGTGGCGATCGCGACGCCGGTCACGGCGGACGGCTCGATTGATCACGCCGCTCTGGCCCGCCACGGGACATGGTTGTTGGAGCAGAGATGCGACGGGCTGGTACTGTTTGGCACCACCGGCGAGGGGCCGTCGTTCTCCGCCCGGGACCGTCTCGACACCATCGCTGCCCTGCTCGGCGCCGGCATCGCGCCGGAGCAGCTGGCGCTGGGCGCCGGTTTCCCTTGTTTCAAGGACAGTATCGCGCTGATCCGGGACGCCCTGGCACTCGGACCGCGCCACATGCTGATCCTGCCACCGTATTTCTACCGTGACGCTCCCGCGGCCGGGCTCGAGGCGGCGTTCGCCGCGATCCTCGACGGCGTCAACGATGCGCGCGTGCGCGCGACGCTGTACCATATCCCACAGGTCTCCGGTGTCGCGATCCCGCCCGAGACGCTGGCCAGGCTGCGCGCGCGCTACGGCACGCTGGTGGCCGGGCTCAAAGATAGCAGTGCCGATTTCGCGCAGTTTCGCGCCTTTCGGGCGGCGGCATCCGATGCCACGATCGTTGTCGGCAACGAAACCGACATCGCCCGCGCGCTCGCCAACGGTGGCGGTGGCACGATCTGCGGCATGGCCAACATCGTGCCGTCGTTGGTGCGCGCCATGTTCGACGACCCCGGGGCCGAGACCGCGATGGCGGGGGCGATCGCGCTGATGCGGCCGCCGTTCTTACCGTCATTGAAGAGCGTCATCGCCGCGATGACCGGTGAGCCCGGGTGGTCGCGGGTACGCCCGCCGCTGATATCGGCGCCTCCGGGAGCGGGTGTCGCGATCATGGCGCGACTCCAGGATATGGTTCAACCGCGAACCTGATCTTGCTTCACCCGGGTCACGCGCTCCCCGATGCGCGACTGTCCGTTGTGTGAAGGTTCTGGCGGAGAAAACAGGATTCGAACCTTCGGTACCCCAACAGCAACCCACGGAAAGATCGAAGTAATTTCAACGGCATAGGACCTGAGACTTCGGCTCCGGTTCGCCGATTTCGAGTAGACTTAGCCACGGGTTCAAGCACTGGTTGTGGCGAGACGGCGCGCGGACACTTCCGGGCCCCTCTGCCCGACGCCATGTCGCTCGGCGGCTTCATGAGCCAGGGGCGGAGACGGGATCCAGCACTTGATATGCGTTGAACATGTATACATGGTGTTAACATGCCAAAGATGGTTCAAATCCGCAACGTGCCGGATACGCTGCACCGCAAGCTCAAGTCGCGCGCGGCACTGGCCGGTATGTCGCTGTCAGATTACCTGCTCGGCGAACTTCGCCAGGTGGCTGAGCGACCGACGTTGTCGGAGCTGCGGGCACGCCTGGAAGGCCGTTCGGGAGTGACCCCTTCCGTCGCACCGGCCCAGGCGGTCCGGGCTGAACGCGATCGCCAATGATCGTTGTCGACGCCTCGGCCTTGCTCGAATCGCTGCTTCGCACGCCGGCCGCGGAAGCCGTGGAAAGACGGCTGTTCGACCCACGAGAGACACTTCACGTGCCGCATTTGCTTGATGTCGAAGTAGCGCAGGTGATCCGCCGATACACGGCGAATGGAGAGATCGATGGTGAACGCGGCCGCGCCGCCCTCGCCGACCTCATGGACTTTCCCTTGCAGCGATATCCGCACGATTTCCTTTTGCCGCGGGTCTGGGACCTGCGGAACAATCTCACGGCGTATGATGCGGTCTATGTGGCCCTGGCCGAAGCGCTCGACGCGCCGGTGCTCACCCGCGATCAACGTCTCGCCACCGCGCCTGGTCACCGCGCGCGGATCGAGTTGGTGTGAAAATTTCGTGTCCCGCGGCCCCGCGCTCGAAAGCGGCGATCACGGATTGGCCGAGGACGCCAGAATCGTCAGGTGGGCCATGGCGGGAAGTTGGCGCCAGAGTTGTCCTTAGCCCGTCTTTAGCGCATTTTCCGCAACTTTCTGCAACGAATACAGAAAAGTCCTGATATATAGTCGAGCAACCGTCGGATTTGCAATGTAGTGCCATAATCGTGTTTGACGCCCTTGACGCCGCGCATCGCCACGCGCACCTTCCACGCCATGTTCATCCGCAAAACGACAACCCGGAATAAGTCTGA